>Ga0247843_1004719_pt1 | contig 19998 bp, 15 predicted proteins | sample LaCruzMarch2017__FD_192420 | JGI IMG/M metagenome (GOLD analysis project Ga0247843, IMG submission 192420) | Freshwater microbial communities from meromictic Lake La Cruz, Castile-La Mancha, Spain - LaCruzMarch2017_8m | ecosystem: Environmental > Aquatic > Freshwater > Lake | place: Spain...
GTCCGTGTAGGGATTGACGTATTTGCTCATACCCATGATTTTTCTCAGTTAATTTTTCAAGTTGCCTGAATTCTACCACACCCCCACATTAATGACTGAAAGCAGTTAACCCAACGCTGCTATGCGGTGTACGCAGTGGAATGATGATTATTGGGGGGCGTGCCATAAAATTTATCCTAAAAAAATTATATACAGTTTATGTGGTTTTTAATTGAAAAATCAATCCCAATCTGACCCCATTGATTATTTTCGTGGTTTTATTTCAAGGCTTCAATTTCAACTATTGTTAGTTTGGTGATTTCTGCAATGGCTTGAACGTCAAAGCCCTTGGCAAGCATAGTTTTAGCGGTTTCTAACATTGCTTCAATCTTGCCTTCCGCCTTGCCTTCAATCTTGCCATCTAAAAACGCCGTATCCAAAGCCGCTTTTGCTTCACTGTATTCGGCAATACTTTTCAAATAAGCATCATACTGCTCGCTGGTAAATTTTGCCACTTCAGCCACTTCAAAGCCATGTTGAAAAATAGGCTCCTTGAGAATGCTAGGTATGTGGTCAAAATCTTCCAAATGCTTCAGAAAATACACCCATTTATCAAAATGCGTTTCGAGTTCGTGCTCTTGTTTGTCAAATAGCGGCATCTGTAAAAACTTAAAATGCAGTTTGTCGTAAAAAACTTCGCCATCTTGGTCTTTTAGGCAGACATCGCGGCGAAATTTACGCGCCTCTTCTTTCTCATCGTATTTAAAATCCAAAATCGCAACCAAATACACAGGCAACAAATGAAAATCCCACACACCTTTTTTGGCTTGTTCTTTGATTGGAAAGGTTGAATAAAACAGCGAGCGATCTTTGAAAAACTGCATCTTTGCCTTTTGCATTTCGACAATGAATTTTTCACCTGTTTGGCTTTCGCAGAAAATATCAAACACCGCTTTTCGTTCTTCAACGCTGTCAGATAAGTTTTCAGAATTTTTAAAGCTCAGTTCTTTGATTTGATGATGAGCAGGCAACAATTGGTTAAGAAAATCAATCAATAAATCTTTGCAGCCTTCTTCACCAAACAATTTTTTAAAACCAAAGTCCGTGTAGGGATTGACGTATTTGCTCATACCCATGATTTTTCTCAGTTAATTTTTCAAGTTGCCTGAATTCTACCACACCCCCACATTAATGACTGAAAGCAGTTAACCCAACGCTGCTATGCGGGCGCGTTGTCCCCTATTTCCTGCTTATGCAGTCAGAGAAACTTAATCGCTGCCACAATCATTCCGCCCACAGAAACCGTGGTAGCAAATGACCAAATCATAAAATGATCAATTCTTGATGTAAGTTGCTCAAAACGCTTTGCTGTTTCAACTTGCATTTGCTCAAAACGCTTATCAACCTGTTCAAAACGCTTATCGATCTGCTCAAAACGCTTTTCGACCTGTTCAAAACGCTTACCCATATCTCCGCGTAATAAAACCATCTCATTCCGTAGATCCACATCTAAATGGGCGAAATGATTAGTTTGCGCTTTTAGCATCAAAATCATCATCTGTTCAGGAGCAATACCTTCGCCGCTCGCTACTTTTTCCATCACTTTTTGCGCTTGATTGTCTAACCAGTCATCAAAAAACTTATCATCAAACATAAACAATCTCCAAATAATTAAAGCATAGTTCAAAATTACTGCTTATGCCATTTTGCAAGACCTAACCCTATGGCATTTTTATGCAGGATACAACAATGTACGCTGCATTAATCATCACCTAAAACAAAAAATTCTGAATCCATAGGCATATAAGTCCACAGAATAAAGACCTTTCGTTACCCAGCGGTGAAAGCTTGAATAAGACCAATCTTTTAGCGCTTTAACCCAACCATGCTTAACCGAACTAAAATGAATATAGTTAACATAAGTGCCATTATGCGAGGAAGAGAGGATAAATCAATCCAATCTGCCCCTATTGATTTCCAAAATTTGTCTAATCTCTGATTCTGACAAACCGGTCACCTTAGCGATGATCTCAATGGTTGTGCCTTCGTTGGCTAAGTTGAGTGCTATATTTTTTGTTGCTTCATTGAGGCCTTCCGCTTTTCCTTCCGCTTTTCCTTCGTAAAAGCCATCACCAAAAGACGACTCGAACATACTGGCTTGATAATGCAAGTCATCTTTATAATGTTCATAAGCTTTTTGTTCATCTTCGGGCAATTTCATAATACTGAGCTTTTCTTCCGCTTCTTTTAAGCCTTTGGCGGTAAAGTTTGGTTTGATCTCTTCATTTTTTAAGAAATAAATCCATTCGTCCAAGGTGTCTTTGGCAATGTCGTTAAAGCGGTTTATTTTAATCAGATAATATTCAGGGTAAAGCGATTCTATGCTGTCTTTTTTAAACAGTTGCTTTTGTTTTTCGTTGAGTTCCAAGAGGTCATGGTTGTGTAAACCTATAAAGCGGGTAGTGCCTTTATAGATATAATCGGTGCCGCTGCCCAAATCAAAATAGAGAATATTGATTGAGATGACTTTGGTGATGCTCGCATAAGGCTTATTTTCTTCCATGTGTTCTATCACCGCTTTTGAAACGCCATAGAATATACGCTGCAAGTAATCATATTCTCGATCATATTGTATTTCTATGATGATTATTTCTTGTTTGCTGTTGCGTACTTTTAGATCAACCCTGTTAAATTTATCGACTCTATCGTTTTTGTTACTTTCGCTTTCCAGTACATCCAGAATGATGATGTCTTCTTTAAGCAGTTCGCTTAAAAAGCCTTCTAAAATGCCAAAGTTGGCTTTACTGCGCAGCAAGCGTTTTATTGCCCAGTCGAAGGTAACTAGCTTTCTTTTTTTATTCATAATGTGATGGATGAGTTAAGCCGCTTTTTTGCCCGACATTTTAGCATCAGCTGGTGGAAAATAGAGGTTAAATCCGAATCCATCCGTGTATTGAAGCGTGGGCGTGTCGGGCAACAAAACGATGTTGCCCGACCTACCCGGCTACGTTGTATGCAGATTACGAGTTGATTATTTTGAATAGTTTTGAAGCGTAGACCGGATAAGCGATAGCGTCATCCGGCAAATAACCCAAAGGTGCATGACGCTATCGCTTATGCACCCTACGTTTCTATGCGGGGTACGCGGTGTATTAATCATCACCTAAAACAAAAAATTCAGAATCCATAGACATAGTCCAGTCCACAGAATAAACGCCTTTCGTTACCCAGCGGTGAAAGCTTGAATATGGCCAATCTTTTACCGCTTTAACCCAGCCATGCTTAACCGGATTAAAATGAACATAGTTGACATGGTTTTCATAATCCTGCTCATCTCTGATCGTATGCTCCCAATAGCGCCGTTGCCAAATTGCACGTTCAGCCCGTTTAATTCGAACCGGCGAGCGGTATTCGTTAACCGGAATAGCCTTGGTAAATTGTTTTTTAATAGCTCGCCAACGACCCGCATAATCAGCATCGTCCGGCGGCAATGTCCAGATACAGTGCATGTGTTCAGGTAAAACAACCCAGGCATCAATATCAAAAGGCGTTTTTGCCTTACACGCCCGCACCGCCTCACGCAAACTCTCGATATGTTCCACCAATAAACGCGAATCCCGCCGTTGCAACAAATTAACAGTAAAAAAATAAGTTCCACCCGGAACCCAATTGCGACGATAGCGTGGCATCATTAATCACCGATTATTTTGAATAGTTTTTGAGCCGTAGTCATCCGGCAAATAACCAAAAGGTGCATGACGCTATCGCTTATGCACCCTACATTTCATTTTTATGCGGGGTACGCGGTACGTTTCTATGCGGGGTACGCGGTGTCCCCTATTATTTTTCGCGGTACGTTTCATTTTTATGCGGGTTACGAGTTAGCTCATTAGGAAAATGCTCCATACCATATGAAAAAGCTATTTCTGCCTTTTGCAACTCATTTCTTTCCCTGTGATGTAATGCTTCTTTTCGCAGCTCTGAGACAGAAAGGCATTTAAGCGATTCTATATATTGAATATTCATATTTTTTATTTACCGTCACTCAAAGCCCTCTAGCTATAAAGTTTTTTGATAAACTTTGTTAGCAAGAACTTCTTTATATCTATTATCTGATTTCACCAGTATATCTACTATCATTTTCACTTGAAATGAATCTATCTGCTCATCTGTGTATTGATCAGAAATTACAGGAACTTTTTGTGGATCTAATGAAGAACCTCTTAATCGCCAACTATAATCATCAAAATCCATAAAACCACCGGGCTTAAGAAGCTTATCGCATAAAAAAAACGTTAGCCCATCTACTGCTAAGGTATGTGCTCCATCAAGAAAAACATAATCAAACAAATAACCATTTTGTTGAGCTTCAATTAATTTCAATAGTTGCCAATTATATGAGTCATTGAATTTCTGAGTATTACCATAATAGAAAATACGCCTAGATAAAGGATCTAACTTCGATCTAACGTTTTCAATAGTTTCGTGGAAGTCAAATAAATGGAGAATTACATTAGGAAACAATTCTATGACATTTCTTGCAGTATCCCCTTGATAAATACCAAATTCTGCATAATGAAAACATTGCTGTGGTGAAAATACATTCTGCATGAACTTATAAGTTTCAGATGTTCCATCTGAACCGACGGCTACTTTATCTGGGTACCAATTATTACTATTCATATGTTCCTTTCAGTGCATTTATAATTTCGATGGAATTAACGCTAGTTTTTATGTATTTGTCGCAAGCGTTAGGTCTTTAGGCTGGATTAGTTGCATAAAGCATTAAATCCAATAATATCTCAGAAACTGAAAAGTTTTTATTTACTATAAACTTAGCCATTCTCCCTGATGTTTTATTTGGATGTAAATATTTTTCAACAATATGATATTCCGATCGGTTTGTGTAATCATCAAACAAAATAATTGTTCTATGTTTTGCTAATATCAAACACGCAAGAAAACAAGCGACACGAAATCGTCCATCAATTAAAATTAAATTAGGACTTTGGTTATTTTCAAATATTGCTTGCCAGGGTGCTACACAGTATTTTGGCCAACCATCAGCATTTTCTTTATTGATAGGCGCTCCCCAGTCTTTAGTTTTTCCAATATCAACAAAATGAGCATAAGTTTTTGTATTTGGATAAATAGATAAAACTTTCTTTTGAACGGCATCTAAGAAGTTTTTATCTGATTCAACCGAGTGAATGTTTTTTACACCCAATTCTGCTGCAAATACTGTGCTCCCTCCTGCTCCATATTCAAGAAAAGTCTGACATTTTCTTAGATGCGTTTCCAACAGTGCAACACCTGCTTTCTCCATTGATGGTTGCGACAAAATATCCTGCATGTCCCATGTACGAACAACATCTTTACCTAAAGTTTGTAACTTATCGCCTAAAGCCATAAAGAAGTTTTTTGCTTCAGTATTGTCAGGGTCTTGTTCAATGACCCGAGACCACCATAATTTTGCGTTTATTGTGTCATTAATTGCTGCATACGCTCTTGCAAAAAGAATTTTGTGCCAATCCCCCCCACCCACATCATTTTTATTTGGAATAAATTTATTAGCATCCTCCCATTTTTGTTGATATAGCCATGTTCGCATTAGTTCTTTTTTAAAAGTTGGATGTCCATATTGATCAAGTTGACTAGGATACTCTTTCATTCCCTGTGCAAAAACTTCTATAGCTTCAAAAAAAAGTTCATCTGCTCTATAAGCAAATGCCTTATCACATAACTTTTCTGCTGAAATAGCTACAGAACTATCAGGTTCATCAAAACTGATTTTTTCTGTAATAGCACTATCGAAGCCTATGTAATCATAAAATTGATCTAACGAAACATTCTGGTTCATGCTTAAAAAACTAGAATAATACTCATACTTATTTTTCCGTAAGTCTCCTATTAAGTGAGCACCATCTCCTTTGTAATTCATTAGAGTACTTTCTTCAAAGTTTTTTACTCTGGACTTTAGTTTTTCTTTTGATCTTTTTGTTTTTTCTTCATAACTTTTATTGTGGAGATGTATATAGCCAAAATTTGTTTTTTTTATTTCTCCCCATGTGCAGATATTTTTCTGCTTTGACCAGTCCCATAAATGAAAGCCTAAATCAAGTTTCATGCTTCTATTGCAATCATTTCTTAAAATTATTTTTTTTGCATAAGTATTATCAATATAGCCAGTTTTTTTGTTGGGTACATTGAAATAAGATGTACTGATACGAAATATTGATTCACTCGCACTCATTAACTCAAAAAAATGCTCAACAATCGTTTCTTTGTCAAAAATATATCTAGTAGTGTCATTACATACAATTAAAAATTCATCGATATCAGCAAAATATACAAAGTCATATCCTGAATCAAATAATTCTATCGCTTTTAAAAATAGTATCTCTCCTTTTCTCTCAAAATCTATAGAAGTTGAATAATCTCTATTAATTTCTAAGCCTAATTCTTCGATATTATTAAGAATTCGATTAGTTTCAGGATCGTCAGAACCGTTATCAAATAAAAAAAGTGAGCTTATTCCAAATAACTCAGAATAGTATTTAAACCAAAGATTAAGATACTGCCCTTCGTTTTTTTGCATTGCAAGAACAGCAACCTTCAAATTATCTTTATTCATTACGTCCCCATTTCCTCACAACCCTAAACCCAACCATCTCCCCCAACCTCCTATCCTGCTCCCGCTTAAAATCATTCCAACGCAATGCCCAAAGCTCATGCACAAATAACTCAAACACATAAGGCCAGTTCTGCGGCGCAGGTGCCAACTTATTCACTACGGGTTTATAACGCACTAAATCGGTAAAATGTTCAGTGACCGCATCAATCTCGATGTCTTTTACACCACCTAAGGAACGAAACGAATTGGTATCATGCAGGCGATAGCCATATAAAGGCTCAGGCACATAAACGGGTTCGGTTTCCAGAATAGCTCGCAATGCAAAATCCCAATCATGGATATATAACAAAGGACGAAAATTACCAATCTTTCCAATAAGCGCTTTATGAATCAGCATATTGCCGGTTGAAATTGCAAGATTAGTAACTAAAAAACCAAAACTAAGCGATGGATACTTAATTTGTGCTTGATGTGCTGCATAAAAAGACTGCACCAATTCAGGTGGAAGCTGGCTTTCTTTCATTTGAGCATCTATTTCATCAATTGCCACAACTTTAGAAAACGCAAAACCACTTTGTGCTGATTTCATAGCGTTAATACATTGCTCAATCCGTTTAGGGAAAAATACATCATCTGAATTAAGTACGGTGATGACTTCGCCTTTAGCTTCTGCAATGCCACGGTTAATGGTTGCGTGTGCGCCTTTATTAACTTCATTTCTAAGCAAACAGAATCGAGAAAAACGTCCGTGTACATCTGCCTGGCTTGCCCATTCACCTATGGCAGGTAAAGTTTTGTCGCTGGATTGGTCATCAATTACAATCAGTTCAATGTTGGCGTAGGTTTGTGTAAAAACCGATTCCAGTGCCTTAGCAACATAACGCTCATGATTGTAGGTTGGGATAATGACGGTAACTAAGCCGTCGTCAGTTAGCTTATACAATGGTCAGCTCTCCTTTGAAATAAGTAACAGAATAACTTAATACGCCAATATGATTTAAAACAGAATCTAAATAAACCATACCTAAACGATATTCACCTTGTTCAACATTATTCAAATCAAGATAAGCCTTAAAACCACTGGCAGCACATTCTGTTTCCTTGTACTCCGGCTTTATTTGCCCAATATCAGGGCGTTTATAGCGTATTGTTGCCAATGCAAAATATTGTTTGAAATCACTCTTGCGTATTAACGTTAAACAACTAGGTGCGTATTCGTTGATATTGCAGTTTTTAGCTACTGCCCAGCCATGAACATAGAGGGTATGCTGGCGATCTACTAATAATTTTGTGAAACCAAACGTGGTATTCGCTGCGCCGATTTGTTCAATGTTGCCTTCGCCAGAGGCTTCACGTAAATTTTTTTCGTCCATTGCCAACAGTTCTGCACTAACAAAAACGGCTCTGTTTGCCATATCACGCTGTAAAGGTTTATGAATTTTTGCCAAGTAACGAAGTGATTGTTGATAATTGATAAGATGGGTGCGTAATTGCTTAACCCAATCATGTACTTCGACTGGTGTGAAGGTTTGTTTTTTTTCAGCAATATCTAATAAAACTCGCCAATCGGTATGCTCACCTAATGCACGCTGCGTTGCTTCGAGAAAACCATGACCAAATTTGCGATCTGGCTCTAAATGGGTACCTTCTGCCCATTCATTCCAAGCATTGATGAAAACGAGACGCTCACCTTCTGGTAAATAGTTTCGAGTATAGTCCACGGCGGCATGTATCCACACCTCGTAATTTTCAGGTGTTGCATTAACAAAGATATTGCCGGATTTTTTCTTGCGTGCCGTGTTATCCCAGCTACACATAACGCCTCGAAATCGTTTATAAGCAGGTATTTCTCGATTAAGTTCGTTAAAGACCACTTCCTGATAATCATATAAGACACCGTTATAATCTTCTGGTAAGTCATCGACCAATGAATTTACTGATGTGGCAACTCTTACTCCATGCGGTGGAAATTGGACAGTAGCATCAAACCCATCTTTTTCTGGATTGGTATAACCAAACGCTTCAGCCGCACAGAGGTAAATGTCACCTAAACCTTCATCTTGACATATTTTTCTCCACAGGCGGGTTGTCTCTGAAGGATTAGGTAATAGCGAAATCCGATAGATCATCAATAATGGTTTTCCTTTTACCCGGATATAACGAGGATCTTTTAATATTGGAATAACATCATGAATAAATTTGGCATCATTTTCAGGTGAGTGAATTTGTTCTAATAATATGTCTTGCTCTGAACCATCCCAACGTCGTGACCAATTTTCATTAGCCCAACAAATACAAAAAGGGAAATCCGGTTTGCCAGATTCAAGCACTTCTTGTAATGGACGCTCAAGAATTCGTCGCCCTGCAAACCAATAGTAGTAATAACAAAATCCATAAATGCCGTATTTTTTTGCCAATTCTGCTTGGGTTTCACGTACTTCTGGTAAGCGTAAATCGTAATAACCTAAATCAGCAGGGACATGGGGTTGATAGTGTCCTGAAAAATAGGATTTTCCTTGCGCAACATTATTCCATTCAGTGAAACCTGCCCCCCACCACTCATCATTTTCTGGAATGGGATGAAATTGTGGCAAATAGAAGGCAATCGCTTTTACTTGGTCATCAGTAATAGTTTCGAATTCTATTTTTTGATTTTCGAAAGCATCAATAACCGCTTTCTTTTGACTGCCAGAAAGTTTTGCTGGCTCACTGATGTCTACCCATACACGTAAGTCTTTAATCAATGGCAACGGCTGTAATGCCTCCAATTGATAATCAGTATTTTCAAAGAAAAATGATAATTTTGCTTTGTGCTTGCCATCTTCTTTCTTTACCCACGCAGGTAACTTTGCATTTTGCCATTTAAAATAAAATCCTGCATTAACGGGTCTTCCTAACTCTTTACCAACATCTACCCGGGGTATGACTGAATAAGCTGTACCAATATTTTCATTATTTATAAAAATTGAAACAGAAATAGGATCATGAAGATTTTTTGCATTTAAAACCCAGCCACGCACGCCGTCTCTATCAATCGACTCAACACAGCCATAAAATCCTTTTGTTATCTTTGAATTAACATCAATAGGTAAATATTTTTTTTCGTTGGTTGAAGCTATCATTAACGGCGATAGCATCACTGTATCCGTCAACACCGCCCCTCCTACCAACACTAACACCAGTGTTGCCTTACCCTCCACCCGACACGGCAGCTGCACGACAAACTTTTGTGGCTCAGTTAATTCCGAACGCTCGGTTATCTCTAACACTACTCCAGGAAAACTATCATCAAACGGGATATAGGCTTTGCTGTTTGGATTGATGAGTAAGCCCATTTGTGCGACATGATTCTCGGGATCATGCAATACCCCACTCATCCGTAAGCCTTTATCGTTATGCGTTAGACTGTCGAGGTGTAGTTGAATCGGTAACGTGGAGTTTTCCAATAACTGGATGGATGCCGAACCTAGCGTAGGCAATTTAATCTGTTGGGGAGCCGGAATGGGTGCTTCTACTTGCTTGTCCTTTTTGACAGAAGTTACGTCCACGGGTTCTTTTGCAAGCGATGTCTCAACAGAGTTTTCCGCTGAATTTAACTCGCTTTGATTATCGAATTGCTCTGCATCGGTTTCATCATGATTTAATTCATCAATCACCACAGGCTCAACCGTCAAGCTTGCTGGGCTTTCAGGATGATTGGAGGCTTTTTTCCTACTTAGTATCTTTTTATTGTTATCCATACTATTTCCTATCGTTATTTGGTTTAAAGATTGTTAAGTGCCAAACGGTGGGGTGTTAACGCAAAGCCCTCTACGTCACTCAATTACTAAAAAAATCCCTCTAAATTAACCGCTCATTCGGTTTAACAACGCGTCGTACTGTTGTATTGATTGCCGGCGGTCGTAGTGTTCGATAATGGTTCTGCGGGCATTAACACGCATTTTTTTTTGTAAGGTTAGATCAATTAATAGGCGTTCTATCTGGGCGGCAATTTGCTTTGGGTTTAAAAAATCGGCTAATAATGCGTTCTCACCATCGCGCAAGAGTTCGGTTACTGGTGCGGTGTCGGAGGCGACAATGGCGCATTGGCTGGACATGGCTTCTAATAATGACCAAGACAGTACAAAAGGAATGGTTAAGTACACATGCACGGCGGAAACTTGCAGCATTTGGCAATATTGGGCAAAACTCACCTGCCCTACAAAATGAATGCGTCGGGTGTCAAGCTGCACTTCGGCGAGCATGTTTTCACGATAGGTCTGTCCAGCCACTAAGCGCGCGCTGTAACTGATCTCATCGCCACCCGCAACAACAACGTGCAAGTTAGGTCTTCGCGCCATGAGGATTGCCGCAGCACGCATAAACTGATGAAAGCCACGATAAGGCTCTAAGTTACGTGCGGCGTAGGTTAAAACTTCATCGCCTTGGTGTAGTTGACGACCATCGGGCAAGGTGAAATGGGCATGAGCATCGGGTTTGCAACGTTCGATATCAACGCCTTCATGAATGACTTCAATGCGATGCTGGTACGCTGCGGGGAATAAGTTTTTTTGCCAGTGCGTTGGGCTAATCGCGGCATCGGCTTCATTTAAAGCCAGTAAGCTGTAGGCATTGGGGGTTTTTATGTCGACGTCTTCTGGTTTTACGTTGATAAATTCTGGGTCAAACAGCAGTTCGGTGTGAGCTGTTGGGTAATAATATTCACAGTAGGCGATATAGCGCGTGTTTGGAAACACATCTTTCACAAACAGGCTATCGCCAAAGCCAATATGCGCCACGCTTACCTCAGGATAAAAGCCTTGGCCTTTTAACTGCTGCAATAGGGTTCTTACGCTTACGCTGTTATGTAGCATGGCTTGGGCATAACGCCCATGATGACCAAGCGCTTGACTGTCGCCATAGCGTTTGATGGTCAATTTTGCCCAGATGGCTGATGTGAAAGCATGGTCTTCGGTTTCCTGACAGATGACAACAATGCACTGGCTACGCTGTAAACAGTGTTCAATCAAGGGTTTAAATTGCCCGGGAAAGCGATGATGAATGACCAGTAGTTGCATGTTAAACCTTGTTTACGATGAGCTTAGACGCTTGACACAGCGTTTTTAGATCGACAAGCTCAGGCTGATACGCGCTGAGCAGTCCTAAAGTTTGACGCTCTTCGATTTGATCGAGTGCGCGGTCAATATCGTCGAAAGCAATGTCTTTTAAGCTCCAGATGGCATAGTGCCACCACGCCAGTTGCTCTAGTCGTTCAATGAGATTATCACTAAAGCGCATTTTTTTTATTCGTGCGGGATTGCCCGCTACGATGCTGTAAGGCTGTACATCTTTGGTGACTACGGCGTGTCCAGCGATAATGGCACCATTGCCCACGTTTACGCCCGGTTTGATGTACGCACCAATTCCAATCCACACATCGTGTCCAATGGTGATGGGTTTTATTGCGTGCGGTGCGCGGCTGAGTGTGCTGCTAAAACGTTGGTGTTTTTGATACTGTTCACCATCCGTAAAATCAAAGCCGCAATCGAAAAACTCTTGTCTATCGAGGTATTGAATAGGGCTGGTACTGAGCCAATCGGTGGGATGATCGCCTCGACCCATTTGGACATTTTGTGCAATCGATACATAGCGTCCGATATTGGCAGCAAAATAAAAGCCACTTACGCCGTAACTAAACGCTCCCAGCGTACAGCTATGATGAATGGACATCCATTTGATTGAACACGGCGGCTCAAACCGACATTGTAACGGCAGTGTTGTTGCGCCCGCGCTCCATAAGGTGTTGATGCCTTTTTGATGGAGTACGTTAATCAAGTCTTCTGTTAAATGAACGTGCATAAGAGGCTTATTGTCCAGCTTGGGTTGGTTGGTCGAGTGCTTTCATGGCTGGATCACGTCGACGTAAGCCCATGCGTAAGGGTTTTTTACTGGTCTCTGTTGCTGTTTTTGTCTCAGCCTTGATTATCGAGGCTAAAGCCTCTCCCACTGGTAATGCTGAACCGCCTCGCAAACGTTCGGCAAGATGTTGATCACTTTGAATATCACGCAGTTGCCATTCATTCCAAGGCAAAGCAATCGGTTTGACGCGGGGGTCACATAGACCAAAAGTAAACTGGCTATCTACGACACCAGCACTTAATACGTTACGCAGTTCAAAGCGTTGCGTTGCTAAATCGTACAAGCCAATGCTGTCGCAGCCATTGCCATCCCAGTCGCCGACAAGGGGTAAGTAGTCTTCGCCGACTGTGCCAAACTGAAAAATATAGTCTGCAACTCCGCTGGATAACTGATTGCGTAAGTAAAACACGCTGTTAATTGGATCATATACGCCAATGCCGTCGAGGCCGTCACCATCCCAATCGCCTGCCAGTGGCAAGCATGCGTGCGCTGCGTTTCCAAACATAAATTGACAGTCCGCTTGCCCACCTCTGCCAGTGTTATTAAGATAAAATTGAGACGTTTTAGGGTCGTAAAGTCCAACGCTATCACAGCCATCACCATTCCAATCGCCCACAATGGGCAACCAGCCTGCCTTGGCAGGGCCAAAATAAATGGTGTTATCGGGATAGCCGCTATCATCTTGATTACGCAGATAAAATAAGGAAGTGTTTGGGTCATAGAGACCACTGCCCATTACGCCTGTGTTAGTCCAATCGCCTGTCAACGGCAACCAATCCTCGGCTGGATAAGCAAACTCAAATAACCGATGCGAATGCTCTGCGGCTGGATTGCGAATCAGGAAAATGGCTTTTTCTGGATAAAACAAACCTACCGTAAACGGTTTGGGCAATCTTCTTACCCTGAGCGTGTCAACAGTCTGTGGCTGGGCACTGGTTTTAGGCTCGCTGGTTTTAAAAAAACGCGCCAATGGCTTGAATAATTTAGACGTGAGCATGGCATTCCTCACTGAGTGGTGCAGGTGCGGCAAGCTCCAGCTGGTAATAGTCGTTGAGTATATCGGCATACTCATGTCCAAAACGCTGTTCGGTGGGTGTCATTGCGTTAACCTGCAGGACTGCTTCTAGTAATGCGGTATTAATGATGCTGGCCTCGTGGGTCAACGGGAGTATGCGTCCGTATCCGCTTTGGCGTATGCGTTCTGCTAACGCACCTAAATCAAACGCCACGGGATACAGTCCTGCTCGCCACGCTTCTGATAAGGTGTAAGAAAATGTTTCTGGCCACACACTTAAAAACGCAGCAACTTGACACTGCCACGTCGCCAGATGTTGCGGCAGTTCGTCCTGTGTGTAACGGCCGGCTAGGTGAATATTGCTTAAACTAGCTAAGCGGGAATCATCTAGCGTATAGCCAAACACTATAAATTCTAAGGGCAAACCCTTTTTCAGTGCCGCTTTGGCGCAGTTAAGTAACAGGGAATAGCCTTTGTGTTCACCGATTGCGCCAATAACTGCAATGCGATAGTGTGCTTCGCTTTGATACTTTGGCACGGCGCACATCACTACCTCTTCAGGGTGAGGGCGTACCTGTATGTTTTCTAAAGAATAATGAGACAAAACAAGGGTGGCAGTGGCCTGTGAAGGCGCAAAAACGTGTCGCGCTGCACTTAATTTAGCACCATAGAACGCACGCCATGCTGCCATTGTTCCGCCTAAGACCTCTAACTGTTGAACCAATCCGAAGCCAGGGTGCGCTTCATTCAGGGGATTGATACGCAAACACCGATCACAGGCTGCAGTATCCAGTTGATTGTCACCACAGTAGTGTTTGCTTTCATCAATCATGTTAATGCTTGGGCATACGGTGTAATAATCGTGCAGCGTTACATCGTATTGAACGCCTAAACGCTCGGGTACAGTCCAAATAGCCTTAGGAAAATGTAACACATGGTGAATATGAACATGCCAAACACCCAGTTGTTTAAGATCGCTTAACAGCTCTTCAAAAGCGTTATTGCCTTGATAACTCAAGCGATAGGCTTGACCATACGCAGTAAGTTGCCACTGACCACGCGCATCATGGGTTAACGCCAGTGTTGCGAGTGTGTTTTTTTGCAAGCGTTGCGCTAAATCATCGACATGTTTTTTAGTGCCGCCGCCTAAGTCGTGCGTGATAAAAAGGAGATAGCCTTGAGCATAGGCTTTTAAGGCAGCAATACTTAAACGATTACGAACCTGACTGAGCGAATTCTGAACAGTAAAACGTTCAATCGTCATGGCATAGTCTGGGTAACGCGCATTAAGTTGCTGTAAATTTTTGCTCATTAACGCGGTTTTTTCATCCTCAAAGGAGGTCGCGCCATGATGTGCTACGAACGCATCGCAAGCAACCACATGACGCCAACCTAAGGCTGAGGCGCGTAAACAGAAGTCATTTTCTTCCGCATAACCTTTACCAAAACGACTTTCATCGAAATCGCCCACGTCGTTGAGTGCTTCTCTTTTGATGTACATACAAAAGCCAACAGCAGTTGGCATGTTCATCACAACGCCGTCATTGACTGTGGCGCACTGCTGAGCAAGCTCCGCTAAGGCGCTGACCTCGGGCATTGGGTTTTCTTCAAAACCAAGAGGAAAACTCACTAAGGAGGCATTGTTTGAAAAGGGCGTGGCGGTGGCGATATTAGCGGCTGATAATGCGGCAGCTTGTAAGCGTGTCAACCAGCCTTGCGTGACCACGGTATCAGCATTAAGCAAGACCACATCGCGCTGTGGATGTTGACGCATACCATGATTAACCGTTGCCACAAAGCCTAAATTATTGGGATTTTCCAGCAGCGTAAAGGCTTCAGCTGTTGCCCAGGCTTGCAGCATTTTAGTCATGACAATATCGGGGCTGGCGTCATTAATCACAATCAAGTGATACGCGCCCTCTGTCAGTTCAAGCACGCTACGGATACATATCAGGGTTTCTTTTAATCCCTTAAATACCGGCAAAATGATGTCTACTACGGGATCGGTTAGCCGCTGCGGTGGTAAACGAAGGGCTTCAGTAAGGTCTAGTGTTAACTGACGGGGAATGCGTTGCTCAGTACGCAAGGCTTTAATTATGGGCGCAAGAATTTGTTGACGCACCCATTGGCTGGCATGTGCAGGTACCTGAATACCATTGGCTAAGCCATGATCGTGACGATTCAACAAGCTGGCTTGAGCATCAATCAGTGTGCTAATAACCGTATCATAAGGCGTAAATAAAATAGGTGGTGCTAAGACTGCCGCGTTAGTGCCGGCAAGATTTAGCGACAGCACTCGACAGGTTTTATAAGCGGTCGTCGCACCAAGTCGAAAATAAAAACCACATGCCAATGGCGCACTGTTTGCAGAGACTTTGACAGATACTTTAGGCCAGGAATTGGCAGATAGCGTCGCAACCTGTTCACCATTAATCAGTAAATCTAAGTTGACGGGTTTTGTGGGGGCTTGTTTCTGATAAATCCAGCCACTAACCAATTCATTATCAACACGCTCAAGAACGCCTACATAGTGCGCTTGGTAATTGACAAGGATGGGAGAACTTGACACCTTGTCAGTGCTAAACTGGATACTGAGCTGATGGGGACTGCCGTCATTAACCAGCGGCGGCAGGGGTATTTCAACCTGCCAGCACGGCAAGCCCTGTTGCAGTTGGCTGGCTATGGGCAAGCACTCAACGCTTATCGTTACGCCATCGATGGCTAGCTGAAACACGGGGAAAGCTTGGCGGATACTACGCGCGTTAAGCTGACCGTACAGGCAGCGTCCGTCGGTTATTTGAAAGCTTGCATCGAAGCTATCTGCACCTAAACGATACGGTGATCCTGATAAACGTTGTTGAGTTTCCACACACACGAGATCAATGTCATATCTATCGCCCTGCAAATAGGTTTGATCAAGTTGCCATGCCCAGCCACAATTTAAGCGTGTACCCTTTGCGTCTACAGTGTGTCTATCGGCAAGTACACGCTGCTGATAGCAACCATTGAGATAAACATCCAGTGCTAACACCTTAAACGGTTTGAGTTCATCAAAACAGTAGCCCTGTACTACGTCGCCTTCTAAACCGATGATTGCCGCACTTATTTTGGCAGGTTCAAGGGGTGCAAATACTGATAACAGCGCGTTACCATCAGCCGCTGAGCGCAGTGGCTTTAATGTCAGCATAAGATGATTGTCATGTGCCAATGTGAATAGCGCGGAGTGCGCGGCGTCAATATCCTGAAAACGGACGCTTTGTTGGCTTAAGCCATAAACATGACCTTGTATAAAGCGCAGCGCAATAGAAAATGTCTCGCAGGCAACATCATTTAGTTTAAGTGTTGCGAAGGTATCAACACAATCAAAGAGCGGATAAGTAAAGTGTATGTACACGCGCCCGTCTTCAAGTAAGAGGATGTCAGTGTTTTGCAGTGCAAAGATTTGCCACAGTGCTGCGTGCGTTTGTTGGCTAATAATTGCCAAATCATTCTGGAGTAAATGCGTTAATTCGTTGTGTAAATGAGGTAACTGTCCAGGTAAAAGCGTGTTTAAAAAAGACCAATCTGTGTCTTTAATTTGTGTTGAAAGATCTAATTCATTTGCGTCCAATAGTTCAATCGTTTCTTCTGAACAAGGCGTATTACAGGGCAAAGCTAAAACAATAGAGTGATAAACAGAGCCTAGCACTGTTATCACAACAGTCTTTTCTACAACAATGCTACTTAATTTCACACACAGCGGTTGCATTAGTTTTTGCGCTGATGGCACATGAATAATTAACAAATCAGATAAGTAAATAACCGGTAATTGGCAGTGAGTCATATCCATTTCCTTAAGTTGATTATTTTCAGTCAACACAGTTTCTTCTTTCATTTTTTAAAATCTGATCTTAATTAAAAGCTTTACTCAGCCCACTGCGTTTATAAGGCGCTGAGGGCTGAGTGTTACCAATCTAAACTAAAAAACTAGAAGAATCGGCTATTTGCACACCGACCAAAACCACTTGTGAACCATCACTAAAGGTAACAACCGTATCGCTACCCGAGATAACCGTACTCGATACCGTACTTGCCGCTTGCGCGATTTTGTCATGCGCTGTATCAAAGCCCGTCACTGTGTCAATTTCACCGCTAACAGAACCCTTAACGATGGTGTCAACACCAGTCCCGGTAGCTAAAGTAATTTTGTCATTACCTTTGCCCGCATCGATGTAATTAGTGCCACTGCCATTACCGACAATTTTCACCACATCATTGCCATCGCCAGCACTGATGATATTGTTCCCTTTACCTACCGTAATAAGGTCATTACCTTCACCCGCAATAATAATGTTATTGCCATCGCCTGCGGTAATCGTGTCGTTACCAGCACCTGTATCAATAATATTATTGCCATGACCTACACGAACAGCATCTGCGCCACTTGAGAGGGTAATGGTGTTATTGCCATCGCCTGCCAAAATGTTGTTATTGCCATAAGAATCTGTTGCTGCAATATAAATAGCATCATCGCCTGTAATAATTGAAGACCCTAGCTGATCATTCAAGAAAACACGGGAAACCTCATCGTTAATAACAAGATAATCACCGCCATCAGAAAAATCATCTACATATTCATACTGTTGATTGTCTACGGCGTAGATTGTCACACCTGAGGACGTGATATGTGTGGTACTTCCCGTTGCTGCAAAAAGCGCCAACTGAACCGCCCCTGTTAATGTTGCCATGCTGTTTACTCCTAAATCGATAAATGTGTGATGTGCCGCGATTTCAGATGATGTCAGTAACCTTAGTTAAAAAAACAGCTGAAGCTGTTTTACTCCATGAGGTCATCAGCAACACAATGTAAAAATACGGTAATTAACGTAAGTTATGAATGTTCTTAAACATCTAAAGTCATCAGTCCAGATGCAATGGCTACTGTATTAACGCCCGTTAAGGCAATTGTTTTCACAGCAGTACCGTTCCAATAAGACAATACATCGGTGCTTGAATCAAAAAACCAATCTCCCTGACTTAGCACCGCAGAGGCATTATTCATGGCTACATTATCAGGCGTTCCATTTGCACCTACGCCATCAAAATCAAGCGTCATAGCTATACTGGTTCCCCCCAACCCCAATAACGATGACACTAACTTTAATGGTGTTGTACCCGTAATAGTCAGGGCATCATCATTGGCAAATTTAACGCCACCATAAACCAAGGTATTGCTCGCCTGTAAAACAGAAAGTGACACCGTATCGCTACTATTTAACGTGATGGTGCCCAGCCCTAACTGATGCGCATTAGGTGCTAGCGAGGCTAACTCGGCACCTGTTCCCGTTATCGTTAACGCAGTCATCGCAAACGTTTTATGAGCAGTTAATGCAGCATTCGCTGTTGAGGCGGTTAAGCTTCCTGTTGGCGTAGCCGTATCAAATACTGATACAGCGCTAGTTGTTAAGGCTATTGATGCTTCACCTGCAATTAATGCAGGATTAGTGCTACTGGACACTGCGGTATACACCGTATTACTACTGACTGTGGCGGCTGTAATAGTAAGGTCACGATCAGTAAAATGTATGGAGACTGTTTCACCTGAAACAAAACTACCCAGTGATAGTTTTTCTGTATTGGTACTATCAAATAGTTTTAAACTATTTCCAGTCACTGCGGCCTTAAACCCAGTGCTATTGAAACTTAAATAAATGCCATCGCCATTACTTATATCAAGCATTTTAAGTTTGCCAGAACCATAAAAACTAACCTGCTCACTAAGTTGCGTTCCATAAAACCAATTAATAGCATCTGAAGAGGTAAACGATAAAAAACTGTTACTAACGGTTGCTTTCGATACTAAGGTAGCCATGTTGAGAGTCCTTTTAAAAAATTAAACAATAAGATGATGGGATTCAAACAAATCAGATGATGTCAATAACGCTTGAACCAAAATAAGTACTAAATTCGTTAAGATTATCAATAGAACCCCCTACGCCAACACGACTGCCTGTTAGCCCTAATAAGGTAATAATCTGCACAGTTCCCTCATTATTGGCATAAATAGACACATTAGTGAGGTCATCTGCAACGCTGTAAATAGTATTAAGCGTACTCAAATTGGTTGAAACATCTGCATCAAATACCAACTTATCCCCCGCACTAAATCCACTAATTTCAACATTTGCACTGCTGTTAATCAAATTGCCACTCGCTAGCGTAAGAAGGTATTCATCGTTACCGTTAGCTGCGTTATACGCAATGGCTGAGACATCAAGAATACTGCCTGTTGTTGCATTTAATACATCATCGTAACTTGTCTGTGTCGTGGCAGGCGTGGCGCGAGAACCATTACCCGCAGTAGTATTTACGTTGATATCATGAGTGGTGGTGGTGCTGTTGCCGGCGGCATCGGTTGACAGCGCGGTGACTGTTTGTGTGCCTTCACCAAAGCTGGTAATTGCGGCTGCGCTTAGTGTGTAGCTCCAACTGG
>Ga0247843_1004720_pt1 | contig 19995 bp, 11 predicted proteins | sample LaCruzMarch2017__FD_192420 | JGI IMG/M metagenome (GOLD analysis project Ga0247843, IMG submission 192420) | Freshwater microbial communities from meromictic Lake La Cruz, Castile-La Mancha, Spain - LaCruzMarch2017_8m | ecosystem: Environmental > Aquatic > Freshwater > Lake | place: Spain...
CCTTATTACGTAATTATCTATTTTGTACTTATCTTAATACGTAATTATCTATTTTGTGAGCCGATAGGGACTCCGCATCCGAGAATAGGAATTCATACCACAGATGTCACGTAAATCTATGTGAGAGGAGACACACTCTTGATCATGGACCCGCACACTTCACGTCGGTCCGCAAATATCTACCCCTACTTTTACTTTAACGTCGATCTGCTCGAGGGTGGGCCGGCGGGTCGCCTCCACATTTCTGACCCATGGATAATATATCGCGATGATACCCACATCTATTGCAAGGACGGCATTCGATTCGTTGCATTCTAAATTATCCAGCATAAATGCAGGTTGGCTTGATGGTAAAAAGAGCGACGATGATGACAATATTACTAGCAGTGATGGCAGACACAACAACAACAGAATTAGATGCGATGAATTAGATGGAATTGAGGAGGAGGATACCAACTTTATTGATGGCGGCAACCTTGGCTCGGTTACTACGACGCATTGGCAATAGCACAACAACGACGGTGGAGTGTCGTCATGACAACGATGCAACAACAACGAGGGAGGAGAAGAAAAAGATGACAAGAAGACGACGACAGACTCCACTAATCAATGCATTCTACGCGGCTCGTATAGCAGTCATGACACACATTGTGGAACGATGGAAATACATGATCCTATGAAAGCGGGTGGTCGGGAGGTTTGGTTATATTTCAACATAGTACCGGCCTAAGTTCACATAATAAGGATAGTAATCAATCAATCACAATAGGTTCTAGCCGTCTAAACTTGTATTAGTAACTGGAAAAGAATGAACTGCGAATATGTACCCTACTGTGTTCGTATGAATATCAGCTGTATTGCTGGAAAGGCAGGATCATCATCCATACCTATTGAAAAGTGGCCGACGATCACCGGATTGCTGTGAGGAGAATTCATCTGCTTGTTCAAGCACGCTCGTGAGAATATTCAATGAAAGAGGGTGTCTAACAAACAAACTCCTCGCCGCAGGTCGGAAAGCATCAATTGTTCCCCACTGCGCAAGTACTTTCGCGGCAGTCTGAATAGTAGCGATGACCCATCCGCTGCGGATATCTTCGTTGTTCTCCACAAGATTGTCTGATATGTACTCATATGATTTGGCAACCATTTCACATTCATCGTCCGATGGAGCAATCCATTCGCCATCGGGAGGGAAGTAGAAGCAATCGGGCAATATAACCAGACTTCCTTGGACGCAAAAATCATCATCAAGCCACTCGCGTTCACCATCATACCACTCATGTATATTCGACTCGCGTTGATTCGACTCTTCAATGGATCGGATGTGCTCTGGTCCCATGAGGAAAATCTTCCGTTGCTCGCGGAAGGAATCATTCTCCCGTTTAGCGTAGTCTACCCATTTCCATCCTCCATTCCAAAACTTATCATGAAAATTGATCTCGTCATCAATCAACCGTTCGGCTTCCTTCGCCAACTTCCTCGCGGCAATGACATCTGCTCGCGTCGGTGCTGACTGCACCTCATCCGACGGAATACTTACGCCGTCGTCATCGACGTGTTCATAGGTTTGAATAATGTCTCTCCTATCGTATCTCTTTCTTTGAGCCGCAGGCACACCCATCAACCGCCTCACCTCGATCTTGATGACAGACACGCGATACTTCCGACGTTCGACTTCATCACGCACTTCTAACCGAAGATGTTTACAGACGAGGCCACAACGGATGAGGCTACGAATACCAAGGTATTGAAACACCGCTGGGGCGATGAAGGCGGCAAGTGCGAGGTCACCAACGGCTTCGGCCTTGGCCTTGGATGCCAATCGGGTAGACCGGCGCTGGCTCATGGGTCTGAGGTCTGCTGAGTACTGGTATCGTAATTACGTAGACTCTAACTCGCGTGGACAATGTCGCGATTTCGCGATGGTATTACCCACATCTATTGCAAGGACGGCATTCGATTCGTTGCATTCTAAATTATCCAGCATAAATGCAGGTTGGCTTGATGATAAAAAGAGCGACGATGATGACAATATTACTAGAAGTGATGGCAGACACAACAACAACAACAGAATTAGATGCGATGAATTAGATGGAATTGAGGAGGAGGATACCAACTTTATTGATGGCAATCTTGGCTCGTACTGTAAGTTACTACGACGCATTGGCAATAGCACAACAACGACGGTGGATAGTCGTCATGACACTACCAATGACGCAACAACGAGGGAGGAGAAGAAAAACATGACAAGAAGACGACGACAGACTCCATTAATCAATGCATTCTACGCAGCTCGTATAGCAGTCATGACACACATTATCGAACGATGGATTGATAATGTTGTCGTTGATGTCTCGACGAAGAGGAAGAATGCGGACGACGATAGTAACAACGATGATTATAGAATTAATATTGTTATACTGGGCTGTGGGATGGATGCATGTGGGATATGGTGCAAAGAAATACTACTCAACAAGTTATCGGCATCATCATCGCCGTCCAACAATGCTCATCGACCTAAGGTCATGGTATATGAATTAGATGCCAAGGAGAACTGTTTGTTAAAACGGCACGCACTCATTACATCAGGTTTGATACATGAATCGCCGTGTACGAATACTGCTACTGTTGATTTTGAGAATGTAAAAATGGTCGAGAACGACACACTCCTTGACGACTGCTACGCATCTCCCGTGACGAAGAAAGAATCATTCCGTACTGTTTGCAAGGGTAAAATCTTACTTGACAATGCTGTATCGGATGCAAAGTATGATCAGAATGACAATAATAGTGACGACGAAGATGATTACTTCTTAATTGCAGTGGATCTACGAGATACACTTCCATCCCCATCCCACCATGGTGTTGACAATGCTGCAAAAAATAATAATAGTAAATCTATTCTGTCGGGTGTGTTTCAACATATTGGATTAGATTTCACAACGCAACCCACACTTGTTATATCAGAACTTGTTCTTGCCTACCTTGGTCATGATGGGGGAGATGCAATTCTGGATAGTATTTCATCCGACGTTATTTTTGGTGGTGCGGCTGCTAATAACGCCAATAATAACAACATGTTCGTTTGCTTGGAGCCTATATTTTCAAGTAATGACAAAGAAGGAGGAGGCAGTAGCGATTATGTTAATGTAGAATGCAATAGAAACGAAATGATGTTGTCTATTGAAGAAAGTTATGCTAGAGATTATGGCCGTCAATTTCTTGGAAAATTGAAACGGGGTAATTCAAGACATCATAATTCTGCATCACAGAAGATGTTCAACGATGGAAATGATGATTTGTCTATGATGTCCTCATCGTGGCTGTATCCTCTTGGATCAAATTCCAAGAGCGTACATCTTCGTCTACTAAGGTGTGGCTTCCCATCATCTGGTATTTGCTACGCACCGATGAGCCGGGCAGTTGCAAATGTGGCCCGTTATCGACGATCGATGGGTGCTGTGAATTTCTTACGGGCCAAGGAGCCATTTGATGAACATGCTGCATTGATATTGAACCTTAATTGCTATGGAGTTGTATGTGCATTCAGTTCGGCGTCGTTTGACTCATTAAACAGATTGGTGGTAGAGGACGACCTAGAGAATATCAGGAGCGAACAAATACAAAGAGATATTTGTCCCTGGTTGAACTCGAATCGGGTTCGCGTATCATCCTCTGACTTTAATATTCGTCCAATTGCTTCTGCCTTGGATGATGATCAAGTACGCGATCTATACACGAGGCTGTACTCACATCTCTTTGATTCATATCCATCAATACGAAAGATGGTAAAGTCAGCATTGAAGTCAGATCTTGGATTGGTTGAAACTCACATTGAACTCGAGTCTACTATACGCAATTGTTATAAGCTCAAGGGTGGCGACTTTTGGATAGCATCAGATAATGACGGTAGGGTGGTAGGATGTATCGGACTATGCTTACGAGAGGAGAAAAGAAGACCTTTCGACGAGAAATCTCAAATCGTTTCATCATTAGAACCGACCAACAACGGTTGTTTGGAGTATGAAATCCAACGTTTATGCGTTGATGAGCAATATCGAGGTAAAGGAGTAGGACGTTCCTTACTTTCCAATGTAGAACAGTGGGTACGCAACCAGCATGAACCGACAACAGTATCAAAGTCAGTGACATATGTGGCAGTGAATATAAAAGCAGTGACACCGGATTGTTTGACTGCCGCGAATAAGCTTTACGATTCAGTTGCATATGTTAAGGAGGAAACTTTTCATTCAGGGAACATCATCATGAATGTTTATTACAAGACGATACAATTACAATGAAAACAGCTTCGCTCGGGCTTATGGAGGTGATGTGGTACGTGTGATGCCGGGGGGATGCCCCCCCGAACCCCCCCTCTGTTGGTGACGTCACCCCCTTTCTTTGTTTTCTTCAAGAAAAGATTTTTGGCGAATGAGCGGGATAATATTTTTGGCGAGGGCGTTAAGAATTACAAGAAACCACATAAAACCCTAACAAACAAATGGCGGACTTAGTTCCACTTGTATGCACGTGAGAGCGTGACAGAGAGACAGGAGAGAGAGAGATACAGGACATTAAGGGCTGCCGGGCTTTAGGAGGAAACCTCCAAAAGAATGAAAACAGCTTCGCTCGGGCTTTTGGAGGTGATGGTGGTACGTGTGAATGCCGGGGGAAATGCCCCCCCGGACCCCCCCTCTGTTGGTGACGTCACGGGCCCATCCCTTTCTTTGTTTTCTCAAGAAAAGATTTTTGGCGAATCAAGGCGAATGAGCGGGATAATATTTTTGGCGAGGGCGTTAAGAATTACAAGAAACCACATAAAACCCCAACAAACAAATGGCGGGCTTAGTTCCACTTGTATGCACGTGAGAGCGTGACAGACAGAGAGACAGACAGAGAGACAGACAGAACATTAAGGGCTGCCGGGCTTTAGGAGTACCTCCAAAAGAATAAACTTCTTCTTCTTCTTCTTCTTCTCTAATCCTTCAAATCCCACGCATGCGTTTTCACATTTTTCATCAAACAGGACTAACTGCTCTCATCATCGGAAGCAGCGTAGGAGTCTAGTAATTCAACGTTAAAGTCTGATTCTTCATCTGCAACAGTCATTAGATACGGTAGCACAAGGTTGATGACAACATCAGCTCCACAGGTCATGCGGCACTGTCTTCTAATGCTTAATTTGTTAGTCTTGATTTTCTTCTGGAGGTGAGATGCATCCATCCCAGACTTCCACAATGCAAGCTCAATTATTGATGTAATTTCCTTCAGCCTAGGGTATTCGTCTTCAAAATGGGCAATTTTTGCTTGGATTCTACGCAAAATATCAGTTTTGTCCATATTGCGAATCATATCAGTGATATGATCACACCAAACTTTAAAGGCAAGATTCTCCACACGGTCTGACATGCCGCACATGATAAGGTTTTTTATTCTTTCTTGAAATGGTAGTCCACCAAATGAGTAAAGTGAAGGCAATGCAAACTTATCAAGCAAATATACCCAATCAATTGTCTGATCAGGGAAGTGCATTTATTTCACACAAAGTAGGTTCTCAATGCATCATTGGTATATCAGTCCTCCCCATAGTCTCCATCGTCATTGTCCAGTTGAATACATGGCCAGGGTAAAGTGATTTATAGCTCTTGATCAGGAACTGGATAATCTCCTCAGTTGGTGCAGCTCCCCAAAATGCATACAGCAATGGTACTGCACCCCACCTATCTTGGGTTATTAGATTTTCAGGGTAGTTCTCAATGATCACACAATATAGCTCCAGATCATGGACTGATAAGCACGTCAATATGTGAAGAGGGGTCATACCGAGACAATCTTGTTCATTACCCGTTGGACCAAGCTTACTGTGTAATGCGCTACTATGACCTGATGGCATGTTTATTGCGGCAATGAGATTGTGTAGCACCCCCTGATCATAAGACTGGTAGTAGACAATACTGTGAATTGGTAGTCCATCAAATCGATGCTGCAGCGCACGAATTATTTCTGCTTTCGAACCAAATAGCAGCTGCAGATCGTAACGTTCGGGTTCACTTAGTCCACCAAAGATTCTATCGCTGATGACCACGTTGGGGGGAAAGGGGAAAGGCCACATTTTGTAAACAGTAACAGCTCATGAGTGCAAAATTTCTAATCTTCATTACGTTCTTTGGCATTTTGACATTCGACAGAAAAGGTGGATTTACAACTGGCTAATATGCCAAGGTATCACGGTGACACGGTGATGAGGAGCGGAACTCTAAAGTTGGTGAAGATGCAGTGAGCAAATGCGTATTCTCCAATGCTTTCAATGCCATCATGGAGGACCTAGGAAGAGAGGGAGTCATGGCGGGATCTTGGCGGGATGAGTGGTCACCCGTACCTAGGCCGCCAAACCCATTATGTAAACACCTTGCTGGCCGCTTCTTTGGAATTTGGAAGAAATGCAACCCCTCTTGATGAGTATGGAGAGAGGATTTACTAAACGACACAATGATCTCCAATATCTAATTCAAGATATGATGAGGCTTGGCAATATTGATTTGGTTCTAGAACGAGTCAATTTCTTCCTTGTTGGTAAAGTTGGGCAGCCATATATTGGAGACTATGTCAACAATATCAAAAGTCAGCCAGGCAATCCCAGATATGCATGACATGCCCTTGTACCTGACATCCATGCCACAAACTATCCAACTGGTAGGCAAGTTGTCAATGATAGCGGAGCAACAAGATCAGCCAACTCAATCTTTGAACTTTGAAGTAGAAACTTATAATTTTTGTCCCACAAGATATCGTCATAACAATCGCAACATCAACCCAGCAAATCAACGTGCACGAGAGGTAGTCAATGAGAACAAATGCAAAGTTAAAAACTAGACATTTGGTTTGCAGCTTCTGTTGTAGTAGGAGATGGTAGTAACGTTATCACTGGACCGTTTGAAAATGCACTCTCACAGTTCCATGGTAAAACGATTATTCCTCTGTGTTTCGGGGCATTTGGAGAGGTAAATGAAGATCTTGACAAAGTCATCCGATGTCTAGCAAGAGAAGCAGCATCAACAGACGAGGGACTCACAATCTCACCACTTGTCAACACAGATAGGAATGGAGGAGCCTACTGTATTATGTTACAACAATTCCGACGAGCTATTGCAGTAACGGCTGCAAACGGATACAGTCAACATATTCTCCAACGACTACATTACTATGTGAGGGGTGCTGAACAGGAAGATGAAGATGCATGTCGATCGCATCATAGTGACAATAGATGGAGACCATACCAGCGTGGAGGATATAGTTTGTTCAATTCGCATATATTGGAGGGATATACAATGTTTGAACAATTTCGTAATGGATATTATTATCATATGCCCCAGTGATATGGTATTCGTATGGGGGATTTGAAATTTGAGTGGGAGTTCATATTTTATATTATGTAAAAATAACCGAAGAAGACATCATACACACACACACAAACAAGTAAAAAGTCTTCCTTTCACACCCTAATCCTTCCAATGTCTCAGCGATTGTAAGCGAGCGAAACTAGGGCGGCAGGTCATCAAACTTGCTGGATCAGCTCAAATGTAATTTTGTACCCAGAGTCGTGGTCTTCTCGCCCAAACCTGCTGAACAATCGCCATCATGCCACGCAGTCGTGATGTCGTGGGTCCTGGCGAAGATGCTCTCATGGCACGGATACGTGCAAAAGAGGAAGAGAAGAAGAGAAAGACGAGACTGTTGTTAGCAGCAGCATCCTCGGGCAGCAACAATGAAGAAGTTGTAGTGATCGGAGGAGGGGAGAAGGGAAGAAATTTGACAAGCACTAGTAGTAGTGGTCATCATCATAAAAGTCGTCGTCGGTCAGGTAATACTAGTGGAGATGATGACAACAAGAATATTGGTGGTGGTGGTGATTCTACCAGGGATGCTGCTGCAGTAACGAAGCGATCAAGTCGTGTCCTAAATCTATACGAAGGACATTCAAAGGGGGAGGAGGAGGAGAAGACAAGTCGAAGGAGAAAGACAACAGAAAAGAAGGAAGAAGAATCATTCAACAAAAATCATCTACCAACGACGAAGGTCAACAATAACAGCAGTAGTAGCCTGATTATGGATAAAATACGGAACAAACAAAAGGAAAAGTCGAACAGAGACAACAACAAAAACGACGACGACAAGGAGGAAGAAGAAGAGGGATTGGTTATTAGGTCAAGTCGTAAACTTGACCTGCATGCAACATCATCATCAACACGAACATCAGCAAATAATAATATAGTAAGATTGGACAGTATTCAAGAATCAGTTGCTGACAATAATAACAACGACGAAGAAGCTACATTAGATGCAAAGATACGTGCCAAGATGATACAGGGTAGTAGTAGACGGCAGAAGAAGAAGAATGAGACGAAGGATGAAGAAAAGGTCGATGAGAATGACAATGATAATGAAAACGCTTGTAACAATAGTAAAATCAGCGACTGTGGGATTTCGAGTGGCATTCCCATCATCCCACCCACACCACCCACCACAACCCGTGTTCTCAAAGGGGAGGATGTACGTGCAAAGATAAAACAACAGAGGAAGTTGAAGAGGAAGTTGACCATCACTGACGAAGAACGAATTGATCCACTCCGTGCCGCAGAGGAACAACGTAAGGCCAATACCAAGCCATTAAATCCAAAATTTGCCGATTTGCATGAGACTGGACAATGGGGAAGAATCACCAAATTAGAAAAGTTTGCACTATTTCTATTAATCATTGGTGCCATTACAGCAGCAATAGTATTTGGGTACAAATTTGGTCATGTTCCTAAGACATCTGCACCGACAATTGCGCCTACAAAGCTTCGGCCAATACCACCTACCAATCCACCCACAATGTCTCCTACTGGCATAGATTTCCGTACTGAATTTGGTTTTGAAGTATTAAAAAATACATCTAACAAATTATCATTACCCACGACGGTAGATGATATTGTTGGGGCTAAATTTAATCCAGAATCTACACCCCAAATGTTAGCTGCCGAATATGTATTATTTGATGATACACTAGTACTAGATGTACGTGATGCACGATTTTTAGAGCGATATGCATTAATAGTATTCTATTACCAAAATGGTGGATGTGCAGGACATTGGCTATCATCTACCAATTGGATGACTAATACAGATCACTGTGATGGAAAGTGGTATGGTATTGTGTGTGATTTGACCAATCATGTTATTGAAATACAATTATCCAAGAATTATATTACAGGCCGGATACCAATCGAGTTACAAAACTTGGTATCATTAATTGCATTAGATTTGTCTAATAATGCATTGACGGGAGTAGTTCCATATGAGGCAGTGAGTACTAATACTACATATACTATACAGTTGAATAATAATTTACTGTCAGGTGAATTCCCATTTGAGGAAATACGATCCAGATCACCGATACTGGGTAACTTGTGGATACAAGAGAATACTGATTTAAAGGGTACGATAACTGAAGATTATTGCATTTTGGATAGTATTACACTTGATTGTGATAATTATTCACCTCAACCTGTCTATCCGGCAGTACCGTATGTCCCACCTGGTGCAATATCGGCTGATATATCAATAACAACGTTTCAACAAAATTGTTATGAACAGGGCTTGGCACCGCCGAGAGAGTATACTTGTAACTTTGACGAACCGGTACCATTAACAAAATCACCAGTGTCTGTACCTTCAACAGCAGCATCGGTGGATATTTGTGGAGTACCATCACCTGTATAATATGTTACTAGCTTTTACATACTACTACAAGTGGTGCAGCACTAATTAATCATTTAGAAAGCTTAAAAAAATGATAATTGATAGCTCTTTATCTGTTATTAATCTATCATGAGTAAACTATAATGAAAATGTACAATGTAGAAATATTATGAATACATGTGAGCATGTGTGTAATGAAGATGAGCATTTTTGTTGTGCACATCAGTATAGGTCCAACGCGTGACAGAGCTCATTGGCCTCGATTTCAGATTCACGTATCCTGTGACGTTGATATGTAATTGGACAATCAATACAGACACAGTTGGCCATGGGTGTTACTAATCGACCTTTCCGCTGTGTCGGATTTGTCACCCCGAAGGAGAAATTGTCTCTTCGCTTAGTACTAGTTATACTAATAGGTGGGATATATTCTTGAGCAAACGTCCCAGAGCTTTCTTGACAACCATTACAAGCTGCACACGAGGCAGCTAGTTGACTCGCCTCATGTTGAATCATCTTTAGTTTGTTAATTGCTGTACATGCCGCAGATATGCCGTCGGTTTTGCAACGTTGACAAACAACTACCTTCGAACTGCCAACGGATTTACACTTACTTGAACAGAAGGCACACGTGTCCGAGCCAAAGTATGAGGAAATCATCAAACTTGATGACGATCTAGATTGAGGCCAGTGATGTATCCTTCTCCTTGGTTTTGGACATGAGTCATACCAAGCATGTATGTTGATATTGAATGGGGGTAGTCCAAAACATCGTTGGAGGGCGGCATTGACATGACGAACAGTGTAATACTCAGTGTTGACCGAGAATGAATCCCACTGTTCTAATAATTCCCATGGCGTATACACACCATCTTTCAATTTGAATGATTTGCCTGGCATTGCAACAATTACGTACGGTAGTCTCTCTTTGTGACGGACTGCTCTACCGGGATCTATCTCTGCCAATCTCCTGGCCAAAGAAGCTTGAACTGGACCAATCTTACCTCCTCTGTAGCGACTCCGCACTCGTCCAGTTAGCACAAAGTCAGATACCGGCAACCTCCCCGAATGTATCATAGACCATTGCCTGTGAAGATACTCTTTCACTGGGATTATTCCGCGTTGGAATGCATGTATTAGTGCTGTTTTCAGTATTCTCTGAGTCACTGCACATTGGTCACGTCGAACCGTCTCAATACCTTTTGCCTCAAACGTCGGGTGTTTTTGCGAGGGCGAGTCATACTTCATTCCACAGTATTTCTTCTTCGTTTGCAGTAGACATGATGAGTAGACTTTCTCTAATTTCAAAGCTACTGGTGGTGGATTGGATGCAGTCACTGCTTTACAGAATTCTTCTCCAAACAGGAACGCTTCCTGAACACTCCTACTTGGTAACTTAATAAAGAGAGAGTCGGTATCTCCATACAAGACATGTGCACCCGCCCATCGACCATTCTTCTCTCGTCCCCATTTATTAGCGAGGTCTATTGCATTCGTCAATGTGCGTCGACCGCACTCCACGATAGCATCAGCCACGAGTGGTATTGCCGACCGTCCAGAGAATGTAGCCGAAGTGTAACCATACGTGACATTGGCAACATACTTCAGAGCTAATTGCCTTGCTTCGATCTGTCTCAATACAGCAGGTGAAAGATTTTTAACTCGCTTTTTGTATTCTTTAGCTGCCTTCTTCAACATTGCTCTTGTTGAGAGCATCTCGTCGAGCACTTGTGGGAGAACCCCCTTCAGAACCGACTCTGCAACGAATAAAGAACCTGTGGGTATGACGTACGCGCGGTCTCGCTTACTCCTTGGTGTCTTCACTTTTGAGTCCCTCGAAGCAAGTAACGACTTGAGATGGTATTGGACGACGGCAGCGCTTCGTCGCTCTGAGTAGAAGAATGGACCAATTTTCGATGTCGTTCTGCCCGAGGAACGCATCTCCTGGCGAGTGCTGTGGTAATCTAGCTTCCCGGCGACAGTTGAATAGCATAAGTTGTAAGCAATCACAAGTGAAGGGTATAGTGCAGTGAAGTCGCAAACAATCACGGGGTCAAAATGAAATCCTGATTTTGGCTCCATCGTCATTGCCTGACATTCAAGAGCTTCTTGATTTGAAGTATCATGCTTGCTTGGGGAGTAGAAAAAGTAACCCATATCTTTGAGATCTACAGATGGCGTTGCTCCATTCTGTAGGATACTTCGTTGGAGCTTCCATGGACTCTGAGACTGAGATTGCGACTCGTTACCGGAAGTAAGTGATGTGCCTACTTGGGCATCTTTATTCACACCTTTTTTCGACCCCCTTTCTGTAGAGTGGACGCTTTGCAACGATCTCAGCAGGACACCTTCGACCTTGTATTGAGAGCCTCGAATACCAGGAAGAGACTGAGAAAATTCCACGCCACTAAGGCGGGCAGCTTCTCCCGCTCTACCCAACACATCCAATGCATCTAAAAGCAACACAGTAGACATTGCTTGACTCAACCTGTATTCGACAACACGCCATCGATCGAGTCCATTGTTTGCACTGTACCACTTCGTCAACAACACATCGTCATGGAATGGAATACGCTTGCCCAATACCGCGGATACAATTGCAGGCTGATACGATGCATTTGCATGCTTGACCTCCTCGGAACATATCTTCCATCCACAAATAACGATTCTACCCACAATTGATGACGCAGCAGCTCCGGAGCCGACCATATCATCCCATTCAGCTCCTAACCCGCTTCCACTCCAGCGCTGACCTTCATCGTTTTGATGCTGATCTTGCTGCCCGCTCTCTATCCCACCAAAACTGTTGAACTTCGAACTGTCACGTGCAGTAACGTCCGATGCAATTACCCTTGGTGTTCTGCCAAGTAATCGAGCCATGTCAATTTTATTTGACGATGGAGTAGATAAGGCAACACCACGCTCCACCAAATATCCAAGTCCACCGCCTTGGGTGTCCCAAGAAACTAATACGTCCGGATCTTTCTGCTTCACAATACTAGCAACCCGAAGTAAAAGATTAGCTTCCGCTTTGACTACTTCTACACTTGTATCTGATGACACACCCATCATAGCTCGGGTATTGTTTATTAGCAAGGCGCTGCAAGGTAGACTGCCCTTCGGTTCTATTGTGACTAGCACACAACCCTTATCTAAAATCTCCAAACTCTCTCCTCCCCCAGGGTCTCTACAATATGCATACACAACTGCAAACACTGCGTCCCTGGAGGAGTCTGGAACCATGGCTATATCCTTTTGATCCTTGGTTATAATACGACATTGTACGTGAATCTCAATACTCATGATTGTTAGTGGAGTAAACGTCGTTGACGTATTGATTTCAGTTTTTAACCCTCCACCAGCGGATATTTGAACAAGACCACCCTGCTGTCCAATACCAGCCAACGGATCAGGTGTTCCGTCCGAAGATCCTTCAAGTTGTGAGAATTGTGTGTATGCAGTGAGAAAGGAGCCATCGTTTGGACTTTGAGTAAACACACTCTTTTGTTGTTTGGAAATATTGTTCATTGCGTTTGGTGAAGGAGTCCTCTTTCTCTGATCTCTAACCCATACCTTAATCTGAGAGTACGATGGCGGGCGCTGTACGGGTTCAAGGTATGAATTGGATATAGTTGGAGGTGCACCAGGGCTATTCCACTGATACGCGAACCACGGTACACATATCTCATTATTAAAACTCGAAAGCGAGTACAATGGCTTGATTAGTTTCGTTATATCGCCACATCGTAAAGTACTCGATTGGTCAGGTTCAACAAAAAAGTCCTTGTCGGGTAGTTCCAATATGTCATGCTTTTGGGAGAATCCCCCTCTCGAATCTTGACTCAGGGATTCAGCTGTCGGGTCGTATTCCTCGAACATCGCCGTCCTGGGAGATGATGACGACGACACCGATGGTTTGGGGGTAGATTCATCACTAGGTTGAGACAAATTCGTCAGCCGAAATCTATCTTCTGTATCACTACGAGAATCACTGAAGTTGTTGGAGGATTCAGCATGTTGGCTGTCATCACAATCGTCGACGTCTGAGAAAAGTTCGCTTTCGTCATCGTCGACATGCGAGAGAGCATAGAATTTGGTCAGGTCCAAGTCTTCATCGTCATTGCTATTGACCACCGCGGATTTCATACTTGACTCCATAGTCTGTGTAGCAAGCTGCGTAAGGGCCTTTTCAAATCCAGCCTCACCCAATCGTTCTTCTTCAACCAAGAACTCTTCATCCTCGTCATATTCTTCTGAAGCATCACCGTCTTTTTCTCCAGATGTCAATCGTTCAATTTCTTCTTCAACGTCTTTTTGAGTAAGTGGTATTGTGTTATAGCTCATCTCGTTGTCTTTTTGAGAATGAGTATTTATTGTGTTCAGTGATGACGCTATAGGATCATCGTCCGAGTCTACAACAGCACTGCCTTGAGAAAATTGGTTACCAAGAGCTGCAAGTGCTTCAATGCCTTCGTCTAAATCTGGCGTAAGTTCACAATCCTTCACGGCATTGTTGATGATGCAAGTAGATGCATATGTCTGTTGAACACATACCCCATTCTTACCTCTTCTATCTGCATCATCAATATACTTCTCGTGTCTGGATACGATATCCGTTAGAGCACGATGAAAGTCGGCCTCAAGTCCAACACTTGTCCCAAACAAGCTTTTCATCCCCTTGATTGCCAACCGCGTTCCAGGGACGGAACTACCCTTCTTTACATTCAAGGTAAACTGTGGAGTGTGTGTCTTGGTAGCATTCTCGTTGTTATTATCATCATCATCATCATCATCATCATCATCATCGTAACTCCCCTCGGATGATTCAGTACCATCATCCTCTTTCTCCACGCAGCTTAAAAAGTCATCTTCTGGTGGTAATAACAATGACATGCGTTTGCGTTCCTGTTCCCATATTTCACGTAAGCTAGGCACAGCTCTCCAATGTATCTTCTGTCTTTCCTCAAGTGGACTAGGCAACGTTGTCATGACATCTAACACATTGAGTAAATGCTGTACAGTACAGTCAAATTCTAAGTCACAGCAAGTTTCCTTAATAAGCCAGTGTTCATCCTTCAGTCTTGTTGTTGTTGTCGTATTAGTGTCTTCTTGATTGGTCGTACTGCTATCCAGTGATGATTGAGGCCATACCAATTCTTTTGGGACAGTATGAGCAAAGAAGTACGAATCATCGTTGTTCACTTTGGTATCACCATTGACAGTGCCACCGGAAACATCGTGTTGGTTATTATTATTATTATTGGATATGTCAAATTCCTCTTTGGTACGTTTACGTAATGATCGAGGTAATGGAGTACGAAAACGTACCTCCTTTACTTTAATATATTTCATCCCAGCGAGGTTATAATCCTTGAAGAATTGCATAGTATATGGAATGTGTGCCTCGTAGCAACGAAATTTCAATGGATATACATCATCATCGCCGCCATCATAATATATATCTGTATCTATTATTGAATCATCTTCGTTATAATCATACTGTCTTGGATCGGGATGATAACATTCATTTAATTCTATCCCACGTTCAAGTATCATCTTCACACGCCACCGCATACTTGGATCGTAATACTCTATACGCAAAAACGGCGCGGGCGGTCCGGAACAGTAGGTGTAAAATCCACGTCCTAATACTATGGTTACGCGTCGTACGAAGGGTGGCATTTGCGGTCCCTCCCGCTGCCGCTGATTCCGAATTCCCACGGAATGCTCATGCGATGCACGTAATGTCAACTCCAATCGAGAATGCATCTCGTCCAATACATTTGAAACTGATTGGACATCATCCCAATCCATACGTCCCGATGACGATGACGACGATGATGATGACGATGATGTACTACGGAACATTGCTCCATCGGGACCGGCAATGACTGGCCGTGCTAATAGATATGGATATGCGCCATGTACGTGCAAACATCCCGATTGCGGCTGCCGTATCCCATTTTTCGTCCTCGGCGAAATCCGGGCATTGCCGACGTCGTTACCGTCGTTACTACTGCACTGGGTAAAAGTTTCGCAATCATCGCTTCGACCATCGCCACCGCATTTAACGACCGGTCCGAATATGCGTATTACCGGCACGCGAATGCGTGCATTTTCCGATATCGGTCCGAACGACGACGTCGTCGTCGACGATGACGCCCCATCTCCTCCCGTCCCTTCTTCCGCAGATTGTACCGTTCGGTCGGCGGCGGCGACGACGGCGGCCTCTTGACGATTATCATCCTTCGCGAGAAAATCGGACGGCTCCATCGGACAGGGCGGCATCATGACGTAATCCACGACCACGTTGAGCATCGAAAGGCAAGAAGGACGTGGGATTTTTAGCATTTCGTCATTGTCTGACGACGATTGCGATGATGATGGCGTATAAAAGTTGTCATTGCCGCTCGTTGTCATTGTTCTTTCATTCATGACGAAAAACTACCTCTACTCGAGGAGGACGACAATGCGATCTCATGCACAACGCTATTCATTCTCCCCATTTGGTTTTGAAGGAGACGTCGCTCGGCGGGAACCAAGCGTCGCGCGACAACATCATGGTCGAGGAGAGCGGCAGCAGTGGTAGCAGTGCTAGTGCCATGATAACGAGCATACTCCTCCGTTTACTGTCTCGATGTGCCACGATCCTAACCGGCCTTACGGGTCTCGCATTAGGCGTGCTATACGTGAAACAGGAGTCATTACTGTACCATCCCACCATCGCCGGACAGGTCCCTCGGCATTTGTCCGACAATCCACGTCGGTTCCGTAGTCCATCGGAGCATAATGTGCCGTACGAAACGATAATGATAACCTGTGCGGATGGATTGGCGATACATTCTTGGCTACTTTATCATCCTCCAACATCATCATCATCGCAACGGCGGCAGCAGCAACGACCGACAATTATATGGTTCCACGGCAATGCGGGTAACATCGGTCTACGTCTGCCCCAGGCAATACAAATGTACAATACATTGCATGTCAATGTATGGATGATCGAATATCGCGGTTTTGGCGATTCGCAAGATCCATCATCATCGTCCGCCGCGGGCGGTAAAATTATTAACGAAGCGGGGATCAAATTAGACGCCGAGGCCGTTTGGGATTACGTGAACAACAAGTATCATCATCCTCGAACAACAACATCATCATCATCACGAGTGACTGATAATAATGATGATGAACGTATTATTAGTGCAAATGTTCTCGATCCCAAGAAAATGTTCGTCTTCGGTCAATCCTTGGGGGGTGCCGTGGCATTTCATTTGGCGCAATATGCCCAACGGAAGCAATCGTCGTCATCGACATCAACGGCGACCACGAAAGTAGCATCATCGATCGATCGTTATGCGCCATTGGCGGGGATAATGGTCGAAAATACCTTCCTATCGATCCCCGAAATGGTCGACCACCTCTTGCCCTACGTGGTAGTATCGCTGCCGATCAAATATTTGATATTGCGCATGTATTGGGATTCGGGAACGATAGTGCGTCGCTTGCATCATACTCCCGCGCTGTTCATCGCTGGCGCGCGAGATACGTTAGTGCCGCACGTGCACATGTTGCATTTATACGGACGGATGAAATCATCCGTACGATCGGCATCGGCATCATCGTCGTCATCGTCGTCGTCGTCGATTGCAACGAAGGTGAATACGGACTTGGTACGATTGCACATAGTAAAGGATGGGACGCATAATGATACATGGATGAAGGGCGGACGCGAGTATTGGACGACGATATCACGATTTATGAATGATGCGTTATTCGTACTGGACAATAGTAATTCAGGCAGTAGTAGCAGCAGCGGCAGCAGCAGCAGCAGCGACGGTAATAGCGCGAGTAGTAGCGCCGGCAGTAGCCATGACGCGAGCACTACTAATATTGCCGCCACTGCACGAGCCCCTCCTTTATTCCAACGCAAGTCAAGCATCAACGGTGGTATAAGCAGTAGTACTAATCGGGGAGAATGCTTGGGCTCTTCGTCAATCGAGGTCGACTCTGGTGGAGGAGGAGGGGAGGATTCTATTGAACTTATATCTGGTGTGGCTAACTTTTTGGGCATGGCAAGTAATGTGTTGAAGAAAGGGAGTACTACTAGTGGCGAAGCTAAAGCATATAAGAAAAAGGACTGATAGAGAGATGCAAGAGTAACAGTTTAGTTTGGCAAAAGTCCTTCATATTTTGTCTGTCGTAGTCATAAATGTAGAAGAGTTTCTCATATATATATATCCATTCATGAAAGTACATATAATATGTCTACTTTAACATCTATTCTAACTAAATTGATTGATAATATATCAACCTTTCTTAATCCTCTACAACTCTTTCCTACACCTGCCTACTTTCAACCTCTATACTTTCACACTATAATCAACATCTAATATTATTAACGTTTTTGAAACGGCATTGATACACGTCGTGTTGTTGATGCTGGACCATGCTTTGTGAATTTTGTCATGATGGACGACCCTTTCGAAGGACGCATCATATTTGTGTTGGAATCACGTGACGATAATACTAATTCGGGAGATGATAATTGTGGTTGCTTTTGAGGCTGTTGCTGCAATCCCTTTGGATGATGATTCTCGCCGGACACTCTCCATGGTGCAAATTCATCATTGTCGTCTCTGGCATCCGACTTATCATTTCGTGGAGTGTTAATAGTCACCCCTCCTCCTGATACATTACTATTACTGCTAGCACGACTAGTGCCACTACTATTCTTACTCCGAGTAGTGGTGGTACCAGTTTTCCGTGTCTTCGTACAATCGTCCCAATCGGTATTGTTTACATAACACCCGACATCGGACAGTACATCACGCAGCAGTACCTTGGCATGTCGTAGCCATGTCTTATTAACATAAAAGGTTGGATTCTCTTCCGTTTCGCTAATGGATGCACGTTCATTCACTGGTACAGGTGTCGGACCGCGATAGTATGCCATAACCTGTGCTATTGCATCAGTGGAAGGTGTACCTGGGACAGAGGCAGGACCACAATTCTCGCTATTCCTGGGTGCTGCCCCCATGGCAAGGAAGTTCAATACAACCTTGAGATACTTATCACGACATCGACTTTCAATATGATTGTGCCCCATATTATCAACATAGTACGGTGCCGCACGGAATTCGGGAGGGATGGCAGCGAGTAACCGTGGTGCATGCCAAAAGGGCACGACCTCATCCTCGCGGCCATGTATGATTAGCGTCGGACAACGTACATTACGTGCACGTTTTTCGTTATGGAATAAATCTCCAACCATGCCCATATCGAGACCATTAAGATCGGCCACGACCTTGTATACACTTAGGAATGGTGAGTGTAGTATCAGACCGCCCACGGGGTTGCCATTGAGAGATGTCTTGGCGGCTAGGTAGCATGCCGGTCCGGATCCGATCGACCGGCCGTAGAGTATAATCTTATGTGGAGGGATTTTGCGTACACGTGTTAGGTATCGGTATGCCGCCTCAATGTTGCGGTAGATCATATTCTCGCTGGGTCCATCGCTACTACTACTGCTGCCGCCGCTTCCATTGGCTTTGTTGGACGAATTACTCCTATGCGCTGGTCCTGGAATGCTGAGTCCGTAACCAGTGTAATCGTATGCTAATATGTTCACGCCGAGGACCATGGCCAAGTCTTTCATCCTAGCATACATCATCCCCAGATCCTCGGCATTGCCGTGACTAAAGAGTATCGTCTGGGTTGCATTCCTCCGCCTAATGAAGAATGCGGGTACCTTGTATACCTGACCATTACGTACATTGGGCACAACATCTGCAACGACCTCTCCATTGGCATTGTCGGTTGTGTAATGCAATGGACTGCTACACGCCATGGGGAATTCGTGATTGTAACATCCCGTGTCCTTGTTCCCGATAAAGCTAGTGTCCAGACTTGCCAAGTCCGACTCGCCCGTTTCTATGCACCCACCGACGAAACACCCCCCGTCGCCGTTCGAGGTGGATTGATCATCGTCACGACCATCGTTACCACGTCTGTGTGCTCGATTGGTACACAGCGGGGAATGGACGTCAACGTCCAGGTAAAAGTAATCCGAGGGGTGGATGGGCGTTGGCTTGGGTGGACGGAACACGAGGCTTGATATAGTATCTCCCATGATGATGATGAATCAATCGACCAAAATAATCATCAGCGCTGAGAACGGTATGCAAGCCGAAGAAGTGTGGACAGGAGTGGTCGTGTCCGGTTTGTCAAACTTGGTGGTAAGGCTGTGTATCGAGG
>Ga0247843_1004722_pt1 | contig 19990 bp, 17 predicted proteins | sample LaCruzMarch2017__FD_192420 | JGI IMG/M metagenome (GOLD analysis project Ga0247843, IMG submission 192420) | Freshwater microbial communities from meromictic Lake La Cruz, Castile-La Mancha, Spain - LaCruzMarch2017_8m | ecosystem: Environmental > Aquatic > Freshwater > Lake | place: Spain...
ACACCATGAATGAACTCACACGCCTGCAGGAGCATCAAGAATTCTTGCTCAAGCTGTTGACTTCAAAAGATTCTTTTGTGCGCAAGAAAATCATTGATCAGAATCTAAGTTATTTGAACGCAAGACTCACACACTACCTGGATCGCATTGGCCTGCCACACACTGTGAAGTTTCAAAGTGATCTCACTGTGAGCATTGAAGAACTGGGTCGTGAACTGGACTTTGACAACTTGAGTCGGGGTGAACGCAATCGACTGATCTTGAGCATGAGCTGGGCGTTCCGCGATGTGTGGGAAAGTTTATACAGCCCCATCAACCTGTTGTTCATTGACGAGTTGATTGACAACGGTCTGGACACACAGGGTGTGGAAAATGCCCTGGGCTTGCTCAAGAAGATGACTCGAGAACGTCACAAGAGCATATGGTTGGTGAGTCATCGTGATGAGCTGGCTGGACGTGTGGAAAACATTCTCAAGGTCATCAAAGAGAATGGGTTCACAAGTTACAACACAGATGTAGATATGGCATGATCCTGGCAACTTGGCATTTTCACATTGAGATCTCCAGCAAGTGTACATTGCGCTGTCCCCGATGTTCTCGGCAAGAAGTACCTGACAGCTTGGTCAACACAGAACTGGACCTGGAGTTTTTCAAACGCAACTTTACTGCTGAGTTTGTGCAAGCCAATGTAGAAAAAATCACCTTCTGCGGCGACGATGGTGACCCCATCTATGCACACGATTTGGTTGCGGTAATTAGCTATATTAAAAGTATAAAACCTGTTGAAATTGTCATTGTCACCAATGGATCACACAAGAAGGCATCTTGGTGGAAGGAACTAGGAACCGTGTTGGGTTCCAAGGACAGTGTACATTTCAGTGTGGATGGGTATGACAACGTCAGTAACAATTTGTATCGTGTCAACAGTGACTACGACAGCATTGTGCATGGCATAACATCCTTGCGAGAAGCAAGTGGTTGTCAAATTGTATGGGCTACCATTGCGTTTAAGTTCAACCAAGAACATCTAGACTCCATGAAAGAGTTTGCACAGTCAATAGGTGTTGATCGCTTTCAGTTGACCAAGAGTACCAAGTTTGGCAGTGTGTATCCATCTTATGGTGTAGACGATCCACTGCAACCCAGCATGAAATACGTCAGCACCTCACATCGGTTTGAACGTGAAGTCACTGAGTTAACGGCCACAGGCCACCGGACCATGATTCCACTCACAAACAATCTACTGTTTGATCAAATCAAGAGTCGTAACGGAGTAACTCCGTTGTGCCAAATAGGCAACAAGGGATTGTACATTGATGCTCGCGGCAGGTTATTTCCCTGCTGTTGGGTGGCCAACAGATACAATCACAATTCAGACTGGCAGCAAATCTCAAACAATTTTAATTTAAACACAAGAACTCTCACAGACGCACTAGCAGATCCGTACTGGGACAATGAGTTTCAAACATTTAAGTGGCAGGAATGTCAAACAAAATGCAAGAGCTCAGTGGTGGACAGAAATTACGCAACTTCGTGGTAACAGTGATAACTACATGTCCTATGACATGGTTATACAACAATCAAGCAATTGATATTTTACCCGAAGACTGCGTGGGGTTTGTATATCTAATTACAAACATCACCACAGGTCGCATGTACATTGGCAAAAAACTAGCAAAATTCTCTAAAACAACTCAACGCACAGTCAAACTCAAAAACGGCAGCAAGAAGAAAAAAAGGATTCGCACCAAGATAGACAGTGACTGGCGAGACTATTACGGTAGCTCACCAGAACTCTCCCGGGATGTTGAATCACAAGGCAAAGACAATTTCAAACGAGAAATACTTTACTACTGTCAATCTAAATCAGAATGCAGCTACATTGAAGCAAGAGAACAATTTTCACGCAGAGTGCTAGAATCCACCGACTACTACAACGGACACATACAAGTTCGTGTGCATGGCAGTCACATAATCAACAAAATTTAGGCAGTTAATTAGGCAGTTACGACTCGCACAGGTCAACTTCGTGTGCCCTAAACCTGGATCTCGGATCTCAGGGATGGTAAATCTTTTGCTGCAAAAAGTACTCAATCACTATCCTTGACCGGACGACGATCGCTATCTAAATGCTGCGGTTTGATTGTTTGAACAGAATCTTAAAAGCTAAAAAGACGCTGCCGTGGGGCAGCAGGTTTGCGCAATGTGTTAGCGTGTGTTGTGCAAATTGCCGTTGTGACGAAGACGCAACTCGAGGTACCGGACAACCGCCTCTGTAATGTTGTAACGCTATGTGGCTGTGATACTCAGATGATGCCAATCTTTGCCCTGTGCGGGCAAAGTGTGACCGCTTAATCTAGATGATAACTGAGTTCTCGCTTTGCTTCGAAGAAACAATTGACGAGCAAAGCGAAGTCAATAGATCTACGCAGTAGATCTTGATAGTGTGTTAGAATTGATCTGGCCAATCTCTAAACAAGGCATGTTGTATTGTGCCTGACACAAACTGATTGAATGATCGGTGTTTGTCTTCCAGTTCACCTTCCAGTGGTGCAACTCGTCGGAATGCTGAATCCATTTGAGCCATGTCACGAAATTCCATGAGTATCATCCATTCGGGCATGTCTGCTATGGAACGAAATCCCATCTTGCAGCGTGTGATTCTGTATGATACCATGCGGTCTTCGGATACCAAATGATCAAAAAAACTCTTCATTCCGTTTACCCAGTCAAGATCTGAGATGTCGCCTTCTTTGTCTGCCCAAATTGTGTATAAATCCATGATTACTCCAGTGGTCCTAGTATTTCAAAGCCATCCATGCTGGCTTTGTACAAGTGTGCTTGTTCAAGGTACAGGTAGTCAAATCCCCGTGCTTTGTAGATAGCACACTCGGCTTTCATTGTTTCAATCCCCAAGCGCAGTCGTGGATTGTTGTAGTTCCATGCAAACTGATCGCACAGCGCATGCTTGTCATCATACCGCCTGATCAGTGAAAATGCCACCAGACGATCTGCATCGTAGTATCCTATGACATCGGTCATGGGGTCTGTATAACGGCTGTCAAACATGGGCATGACACTGGCAAAATGTTTGTATTTGCAGTAGTCTCTGTAGATGTTGTTCAACCGCGGAATGTCAGGGTCACGTAGGTATTCCCACTTGACTTTTATTTCGTAATTGGTCTTGCTGAGGTCAATTCTAGCAAACTGATAGCTCATGTTCGTGGATCCTCACGATGCTGAAACAAGCCAGTGAGATATTCTTCTGGCCAGTTGTGATAAAATCCTTTGTTGGCCATGACTTTTGCTTTGGTGTTTAAATCACTTAGGCTTTGTACCAGGGCCAAGGCATACGTACCTTGGTTCATGCACACGCCGTTGACCATTTCCACATCGTCGGGGTGGTCTTCCAAGGCAATCATGTCTCTGGGCAACAACACTTCTTGATTGGCCAACTCAATGCTGCCAGCAAGCATGTGATGATTCCACTCCTGGGGATCGTAAACGTAGATCACAACTTCCCGGTCGCCCATGCCCTGGCGCCCACGATTTTTGAGATCGTAGTAGGGATCCGTTCCCAGGTACACTGCATAACTTTTTTTTATTCGTGCTGCCCGTGCATAGGGACAAGGAGAGAATCCTCCCAGGGCAGCATGTGGAACTTCTAGAAAGTTCTGTATCCAGTGCTCGATGTCGGCTGTGACTTGTTCCAGTTCCATTAGAAGAAAGGCAATCCAGATTTTTTAGTGGTATCAAGGTTTTCCTTGATGAGTTCATTGATCATGAGACGTTCGTTGTAGCTGAGATTCAGGGCTTGTTCATAGCTGAGACCACCTCGCATGTACCAAGATTGTTTCAGCGCCTCCCGACGTATACCATCAGCCTCTTTTTCCATGTTTTCAATCCAACCGGAAATGTCCTCTGGTTTTAGAATCAGGAGGCGTGCTCGAAAAAACTTGCCATGTCCAGGGTAAGTGGTTGTTGATATTCATGCGCACAGTTGTCGCATTTCACAGGCACTGGTTTGAGATCAGAATATTCACGCAGTTCAATCACATGATCTCGCACAGCATTGAACATGCGACGATCACAGTTCAGCAAGAATTCACGAATGTGTTCGGGTTCAACCACGATGGCACTGGGAGTACGAATGGCTTTTATGTTGTAGGTGAGAGCATTCACTGTGACTTCAGTGATCTTGCGCAGCACTTCGTTGAGTTTGTTGAGCTTGACTTCGGGATCAATGTCTGAGTTGGGCAACATGTTCAGTATGCGTTGTTCTTCAAATTGCAAGGCATTGGTTTGATTTTGTTCTTGATAGGTCATGGGACGGAACACAATTTCCAGATCTCCAGCCTGCACTGTGCGGTCATAGTCAGGGCAAATCTGTTGATCCAGCACAGTGCGCAGGTCCAGCACATAATCATCTTCAGTGTTGCAGGCCGGGCATGTGGTGCTAATTTCCATGTCATGTCCATAGCTGGCCAAGCGAATGGCCACCAGCAGTGAGTTGATGTCCACGGACGGAGTTTGCCAGGCATCTTGAATGGCCGGGCAACAGCTCTGTATGACTGAAACCACGGCTTGGCCATTGAACAGTGCATCTGGTGTGCGATAGGTGATTTCGTCTATGGCAGTCATGGGATAAACCGGCAATTCGTTGGTGGCAGTGCGTCTAATGGCTTCTTCAGGCCAGAATTTGCCAGCAGATGGCAGGCGCAAGTGAATTGCTGGTTGTCGGAAATACTGATTCAGGGGGTTAGCATTTGGGGTCATAGATCACCTATAAATATACTCTACTTATAGGTACAAAAACATGGCAGATCAAAATCAGCGCCTGGCAGAAATCACAGAACAAGTAAACTACGAACTGGAACGATTTGGGCGCCTCAGCGGCACCACTGCGGACTCACTGCGCGATGCTCAGGTTGGAGTAGAAGGATTTTCAGCAGCCATGCGCAAGGCTCCAGGTCAAGTAGCAGATGCAGCCGGCAAAATGGCCAAGGCCATGTACGATGGGCAAAAAGGTGCGTCGGCGTTCAACAGCAGCATTGACAGCATGGCCGGTGCTGCACAGTCGGCTACCACCATGCTCATGGCCATTATACCGGGTGGTGTTGCAGTAAAAGTAGCACTCATGGCTCTGGGCAAGGCCATTGGATTTGCTGCTGAAACACTCAAACAAGTCAACATACAGGGCGATGCCCTGTACAAGGGATTTCAAGATCTAGCCAAGTCTGGTTCAGTTGCCGCTGGTGGTACCACTCAACTGGGTCAGGACATCTACAAACTGGGCATTGGATTCCAGGACCTAGACAAGTATCTAGGGCTGGTCAATGAAAGTTCACAAGACCTGGCCCTGTTTGGCCGAACAGTGTTTGAAGGGTCAGCTGACTTTGCAAATCTACGTCAGACCATGAAGCCCATGCGGGCTGAATTTGAACGCCTGGGACTCAATGCTGAACAGCAAAACGAAGCTGTCATGGGCTACATTCGCTTGCAAACTCGCCTGGGCAATGCATCAAGACTGCAAGAACGAGGCTATGCAGACACTGCTGAAGCTGCTCGCAAGTACATCATGGAGCAGGATGCACTGACCAAGGTCACTGGCATTTCACGCAAAGAACAAGAAAAAGCCATGGAAGAAGCCATGCGCAATCAGCGGTTTGCTGCCACCTTGGATCAGTTGGTGGCCGAAGGGCGTACTGAAGAAGCTGAAAATCTGCGGGTCATGGTACAAGCATCAGGTCAGCTGGGACCGCAGTTCCAGAAAGGCATGACTGACTTGGCGTCGGGATTTGCCAACACTGAAGAAGCAAGACAAGTGCTGTTGGCCACACAAGGCGATGCACTCAAGCAGTTTGACATGGTCAAGCAAGGGCTGATAAAAGCTCCTGGAGAAATAGACCGTGCGCAACAGAGCATTTACAACAATGTTGCGGCTTTTAACAAGAACATGCAGCCCTTGGCAGCAGCCGGTGCCTACGACAAAACATTTGGTTCTTATGCCGAGCAACGACGAGCCCAAGAACTCAAGGGTGAGAAATTTGCCGCAGCCATGGCCAAGTCTCGTGAAGAAACTGCCAAGCAAATGGCTGGCACCGACGGACGGCTAGCTGCGCAGAGCAACACCGTGGTAAATCAGCAGGACGCCATGCTGGAATCACAAAAACTGATGGACCGTGCAATTACTGGAGCAGCCGAGGCATCTGAATTTGCGTCTGAAAAACTGGCCAAGTTGGCTAGAATGGCCAACGATGCAGCTGATGCATTGGGCAGCGTAAAAGATGAATCCAAGGGATTCTGGGGGCAGGTATTGAAATTCATGGGGATAGACACAACCCCACGTGAGAAAACTGAAAAAGAACAACAACTAGCAGCCGCTGAAGAAGCAGCTAAACAAGCCGCAGAACGTGCGGCTGCAGAACGTGCAGCCACAGCAGAAGCCAAAAAACAAGCTGAAGCGGCTCTAGAGGCCGAACGTAAAGCACTGAAAGAGGCTCAAAGTCAATCTGACCGAGCCAAGGCTCAATTGCAAGGGGTTGGTACTCAACCTGGTGTCAATTTTGATGTACAACGACTGCAAAGACAGGAACGTGCAGCCGCTGCCAAAGTTGACTCGGCTGGCACTGACCAAGAACGTAAAAAGGCTCAGGAAGATGCCGAAAGAACACGCCTGAGACTGTCAGAGGCCATGGCAGAACAACGTCGGCTGCAAGGCATTGTGGCAGAACAAGCTCGGATAGCCGAGGCTGCCAAGGCAGCTGTGGCACAACGCGAAGCGGCAGCGGCAGAAGCTAGAAAAAAAGATGCCGACGCCAAAGCAACCGAAGACAAAGCCACTCGCGACAGCTTGCGAGCTCAATCTCGGGCAGGCATGGGCGGGGGAGAACGACTAACTGCCGAAGAGGCTCTGAAAGCAAGTGCCCAGCGCCAGGAACGAGAAAAGGACACGGCTGCACTAGGAAAAATAAATGAGACGCTGACCAGACAGCGAGAAAATCTCAAAGCCAACACTGATCAGTTGGCCAAACTTGACAAGACTCGAGACAAGGCCACTATTGAGTCTCTAGAAAGAGTCAACGAAACAATAACCAAACGCACCAAAGAACTTGAAACAGAAGCCGAAGCTCTTAAAGAAAAAATCAAAAAAAATCAGCCAAAACCGGCTCCGTCTGCACCAAGGCCACCTGGTGCAGCATCATCCAGCGGAGCAGGCGGTGGAGCAGGCGGTGGAGCAGGCGGTGGAGCAGCACCTGGCGGCACTAGTACTGCGGCACCAGCAACAGTGCCTGTGGGTCCAACTGCATCACCTGCTGGTGGCGGTGGAGCTGCACCAGCAGGCGGGGGGACAACATCAACAGCACCGGGTGGAGCAGGCGGACCACAAGCAGACCAGTTGGTTCAAATGGGCAACGAAATTAGGATAGGAAATCAAATTAGAAAAGGTGGTTCAATTGCCTGGAGAACCAACAACCCAGGCAACGTTAGTTACGGTGAACTGGCTAAAAAGTTTGGTGCTATAGGAACATGGAAGAATCCTCGGGGCGATGCGCAACAGCGATCAACTGGTATTGCTATCATGCCCACCGAAGAAGCTGGAATTAATTTAAAGAAGGACCTGTGGCGCCGCCCTCTCTACACCAAACTTACCATAGACGCAGCCATACAACAGTGGGCCGAAGGCGCTAAAAAATTCGGATATGGCTCAAATTATGCCCGGGCCATGGCCACGGCCGCCGGTGCAACACTTGATACCGTTGTGGGTACCTTGACAGACAAACAACTACAGTCAATGGTGGTAAAACAACGAGAGTTTGAAGGATGGAAAACTGGGCAAGTTGTATCAGCAGCCGACGGCGGTATGTTCAGTGGACCAAAGTCTGGCTATCCGGCAACCTTGCATGGTGACGAAGCAGTGATCCCACTCAAGAACGGCGAAGTTCCGGTTAACATTGACAACAAAAATGCTGACCTGTTACACAAAGAAGTTCGCAACCTAACTGCCAATGTGATACGTCTCACACAAAAAGACGTCATGGCCCCAGGCGGTATTGGCCCAACCATGGGTGGTCACAACGAATACACTGGTTACAGCATGGGTCCCATGACCACTGACATAGCCATGCTAGAGAAGATTGCCGGCAAGCTGGGCGCATACGACAAAGCCACACAGACCATTACTGATCCAAAACTCTGGAAAGATATCCTAAAATCAGGCATGCTGATGAACTATGATTTTGGAATGACACAAGTTGGTACTAAGGACTTGTCCAGCCGTGCAGGGGCAGAATCTGTGGCTGATGCAATTGCAAGCAGAATCAAAGAACTCATTAACAATCGGCAAGACAGCACTGAAACAATTGCTCAAACTAGAACTGAGTTTGCTGACATGATGAAAACATTCTACACAGATATCTTTACCAAGCTGCAAGATGAATTGCGAAAAGAAAATCCACTGGATTCAGAGATGCTGGCTGTATTAAAAGACATCAGTCAAACTAATGCTGCTGCCGCAGGCTCCAGTGAAAAGATGTTGCGTCACGCACGTAATTAACGGTAAATAAACAACTATGGCAGATCAACAACAACCGGGCTGGCGCAAATATTTCAAAGTAGCAGACACATCTGGACAGATGAGTCCCATCAACGGGCGCAACAGCTACGGCGTACCAGGTTATCAAAAAAATGATGGCAACGGTGGCATCCAAGCAGACTTTGTGTTTCGCAACTATGCATCAAGATTACCCGAGGTGTATTCAGGCCATCCCAATCGTGTGGAACGTTACAATCAGTATGAAAACATGGACATGGACTCGGAAGTCAATGCTTGCCTAGACATCATTGCTGAATTTTCCACGCAACTCAGTGAGCAGAACAAAACTCCGTTTGAAGTAAACTATCATGAAACACCCACGGATCATGAAATTGACATTGTTAAAAAACAACTGCAACAGTGGGTCAAGCTGAACAAGCTGGACCAGCGCATATTCAAACTGTTCCGCAACACCATCAAGTATGGCGATCAAATCTTTGTGCGTGACCCAGAAACATTTGAAATGATGTGGGTGGACATGAGCAAGGTTGCTCGAGTGATTGTGAACGAGAGCGAAGGCAAGCGTCCCGAGCAGTATGTGATTCGCGACATCAACCCCAACTTTCAAAACATGACTGTGGCAGCAAAAACCACCACAGACTACATGACCAATCCTGTGACCGGCACAATCTCTGGATCATCCAACTACACCATGCCCAACGGTGGATCAGGTGGCGGCGTGGGCAACAGCCGTTTTATGCAGGCCATGAACGAAGTCTGTATTGATGCCAAGCACGTGGTGCATTGCAGTTTGAACGAAGGTCTAGATGTGTTCTGGCCGTTTGGTCGCAGTGTGCTAGAGCAGATCTACAAGGTGTACAAACAGAAAGAACTGCTGGAAGATTCAATCTTGATCTATCGTGTGCAACGTGCGCCAGAACGACGAATCTTCAAAATTGATGTGGGCAACATGCCGTCACACTTGGCCATGGCCTTTGTGGAACGTGTGAAAAACGAAATGCATCAGCGCAGAATTCCCACTATAACAGGTGGTGGGCAGAACATCATGGATGCATCTTACAATCCACTTTCAGTGGGTGAAGACTACTTCTTTCCCCAGGGTCAAGACGGTCGTGGCAGCTCAGTAGAAACCTTGCCCGGTGGACAGAACCTAGGCGAAATTGACGACTTAAAGTACTTCAACAACAAAATGGCACGTGGCCTGCGTGTGCCGTCAAGTTACTTGCCCACTGGTCCCGATGACAGTGATCGAGCCATGAGCGATGGCAAAGTGGGCACGGCCCTGATTCAAGAATATCGTTTCAATCAGTACTGTGAACGACTGCAGAACTTGATTGCACAAAAGCTAGACGATGAATTCAAGATGTTCATGAAATGGCGCGGATTCAACATTGACTCGGGCCTGTTCAGCATCAAGTTCAACCCACCGCAGAACTTTGCCAGCTATCGTCAAGCTGAAATGGACAATACTCGTATTCAAGCATTTCAAGGTCTTGAGCAATTGCCCTACATGAGCAAGCGGTTCATGCTGAATCGATTCCTGGGCCTGACCGAAGAAGAAATCAAAGAAAACGAAAAACTCTGGCGCGAAGAACGTGACAATCCTGACATGCAGTCAGTCAAGGGCAGTGATCTTCGCAGTGTGGGCATTACTCCAGGCGCCCTGGAAACTGATGTGTCAACTGGCGAGGAAATTGCTGGCATGGCGCCTGCTGCTCCGGGCACACCCGAAATTGGTGCAGGCATGACCCCAGGCGGTGCTGCACCCAGTGACGGAGCAGCACCTCCGGCTGCATAAATATTGACATGATACTACGAGAATTCTGGGACAAAGAGCCCAAGGCATATCAAGACGTTGAAAAAGACAACAGTCAAGCCCGTCTAGGCGACCTACGCAAGAGTCGCCTTACCTTGCGTCAGCTCAACAAACTGCGCAAAATGAATGATGTTCGCATGGTTGAGTACAAAGAAAAACTCAAGCTGGTGCGTCAACAATACTCCCCTCCTGCACAACCTGCGGTGTAATTTCTGGCATTTATTGCCATTTTCTGCCGATAAACACTATAGATTTAGTCTATGGTGTAAATAACAACGCACTTTACCTAATAGGAGTTTTCTTATATGAACCGTTTTGAACAATTGATCGAATACGTGATCAACGACGAAGAGGCGAAAGCCCAAGAACTTTTCCATGACATCGTTGTGGAAAAAAGCCGCCAAATCTACGAAAATCTAATGGCCGAAGAAGCCCAGGAAGATCTAGAAGAAGGCGCAGACGAAGAGCTTGACGAAGCTGAAGAAGACATTGAAGAAGGCATGATGGGCGGCGACGCTAGTGATGACTTGATTGATGATGTTGAAGCTGAAGAGCAAGACAACATGAGCATGGAAGCTGAAGGCGACGAAGAAGAAGAATTTGATATCGATGCTGACGACGAACAAGATGTCGGCGGCGATGACATGGGTGGCAGCGGAGAAACAGCTACCAAAGACGACATCATGAATCTTGAAGACAAACTGGACCAGTTGATGGCCGAGTTTGAAGGATTAATGGGCGGTGATGATGTTGGCGGCAACGGCGACGGATTTGGCGCTGAAGAAGGTGGTGACGCCATTGAAATGGACGACACTGAAGAAATGACTGACGAGTTTGGCGGCGGCATGATGGAAGCGGTGACGCTAAAAGCAGCCCCAAAGCCAGTGACTTCTGAAGAAGGCGGCATCAACAAGAAGTCTACTGTGGCCGCAAACGCTGGCGCCAAGGGTCCAATTGGCAGCACAGTTCGTCCGGTACACACTGGCGGCGAAATGGGTGGCAAGCATGACTCTAGCGCATACAGCAACTCAACCAAAGACTTGATTGGTGATTTTCAGAACAAAGCTGGTGCTAGCATGAAAGGCCAAACGCCTGCTACCAAGCCACACTTGAGCCAAGCTACTGGTGTTAACACCAAGTCTATCATCCCAAGCAAGCATAATTGATTATGAAAACCCTAAGAGAACAACTTACTTTTAATCAGGCTCGCATGCAGGTTCTTGAAGAAGCTGATGCATCCGGCCAGGGTAAAAGCATGTATCTCAAAGGGATATGTATCGAGGGAAACAAACGCAATGCAAATGAGCGTGTTTACCCATTAAACGAAATCACTCGAGCTGTTGGCACTATCAACAAACAGATCCAAGAAGGATACTCTGTACTAGGTGAAGTGGACCATCCAGATGATCTCAAAGTCAATCTAGATCGTGTTTGCCATAGTGTTGAAGAAATGTGGATGGACGGTGATGCCGGTTGCGGCAAGCTCAAGGTGTTACCTACTCCAATGGGTAATCTTGTTAAAACCTTGCTGCAATCAGGTGTACGTCTAGGTGTTTCAAGCCGAGGCAGTGGTAACGTTGACGATAGAACCGGACATGTCAGTGACTTTGAAATAGTCACGATTGATGTGGTTGCCCAGCCCAGTGCCCCAAATGCATACCCCAAGGCAATTTATGAAAGTCTCATGAACATGAACTACGGACATAGATTACTTGAAGTAGCCCGAGAAGCTGGTCAGGACAACAAAGTGCAGAGATACTTGAAGAGCGAAGTAGTCAAGCTCATCAAGGAACTCAAAATCTAAGGAGAATCTACTAATGTTAGATGCAATCAAACCATTGCTAGATAGCAACCTGATCACCGAGGAAACTCGCCAAGAGATCAACGAAGCTTGGGAAGCCAAGCTAAGTGAAGCTCGTGAACAGGCTCGTGCCGAACTACGTGAAGAGTTTGCGCACCGCTACGAACACGACAAGCAAGTGATGGTGGAAGCCCTGGATCGCATGGTTACAGAAGGTTTAAGCGCAGAAATTGCCAGTATGGCTGCTGAAAAGCAAGCATTGGCAGAAGATCGCGTCAAGTTTCAAAGCAAGATGAAAGAGTCAGCTACAAAGTTCAACAACTTTATGGTGACCAAACTTGCCGAGGAAATTGGCGAATTGCGCAAGGATCGTAAAATGCACAGTGAAGGACTAGGAAAACTAGAAAACTTCGTGGTGCATGCATTGGCTCGAGAAATTCAAGAATTTGCCGCAGACAAGCGTGCCGTGGTTGAGACTAAGGTCCGCCTGGTAAGTGAAGCCCGCAGCAAGTTGGAATCTCTCAAGGCTAAGTTCGTAAAAGAATCTTCAGCCAAAATGAGCCGAGCTGTTAGCCAGCATCTCAAGACTGAACTCACTCAATTGCACGAAGATATTAAAATTGCTCGCGAGAACAGTTTTGGTCGTCGTATTTTTGAAGCTTATGCAGCTGAATTTGGCGCTACTCATCTCAATGAGAAAGCCGAAGTTCGTAAATTGCACCAAGTTATCGAAAGCAAGCAACAACAATTGGCGAAAGCCATCAAGCTCGGCGTGCAGGCTAAGACCCTGGTCGAGAGTAAAGAACGTGAACTACGTATCATCAAGGAAAGCAACGAGCGTAATGAACTCATGACTGACCTATTGCGTCCCTTGAACCGGGAAAAGCAAGATGTCATGCGTAATTTACTGGAAAGCGTTCAAACAACTCGTTTGAAGAACGCTTTTGAAAAGTATCTACCGGCTGTTCTGGAGAATCGAACTGCAAAAGCCCCCAAGGTAATTGCAGAGAGCGTCACCTCAGTCACAGGAGATAAAACTGTCCCAAGTCATCAGCAGGACGAAAACGAAGCCAAGAGCAACGTGATCGACCTCAAGCGTCTGGCAGGGTTATAAAATCTTTTTTAGGAGACTTAAATGTCACAAGAACTACTAGAAAGTCGCTGGGGCGAGACCAAAGAAGCTCTGCTTGAAGGTCTGAACGGCTCTAAGCGCAACAGCATGGGTGTTATCCTCGAGAACACTCGCAAGTATCTGAAAGAAAATGCTTCAGCAGGTTCCACAGTTGCCGGTAACGTTGCAACTTTGAACCGTGTGATTCTTCCAGTTATCCGTCGTGTAATGCCCACCGTTATTGCTAACGAGTTGGTTGGCGTTCAGCCCATGACTGGTCCAGTTGGTCAAATCCACACTCTGCGTGTTCGCTATGCACAGAGCTTGACTGACAACAGCCTGGCTGCTACTTCGGTAACAGCTGGTGAAGAAGCCTTGAGCCCATTCAAGATCGCTACTGCATATTCTACAGTGCCCCAGGCTACTGCAACAGCTACCAATTATACTGGTGCTGCTACAGCTACCATGGAAGGTACTGGCGGTAAGCAAATCAGCGTTCAAATCTTGAAGCAAGCTGTTGAAGCCAAGACTCGCAAATTGCAAGCACGTTGGACATTTGAATCTGCACAAGACGCACAAGCCATGCATGGTATTGACGTTGAAGCAGAAATCATGGCAGCACTGGCCCAAGAAATTACCGCTGAGATTGACCAAGAAATCCTTCTCAGCCTGCGTTCTTTGGCTGCTACTGAGTTTACATACAACCAAGCTACCGTTTCAGGTACAGCTACATTCGTTGGTGACGAACACGCCGCTTTGGCTGTTTTGATCAACCGTGTTGCTAACTTGATCGCCCAACGCACACGTCGTGGCGCCGGTAACTACGCTGTGGTTAGCTCTGCTGCATTGACAGTGTTGCAAAGTGCAACAACTAGTGCTTTTGCTCGCACTACAGAAGGCACATTTGAAGCTCCTACAAACACCAAGTTTGTTGGTACATTGAACGGTTCACTCCGCGTGTTTGTTGACAGCTACGCCCAAGACACCACACCAGTATTGGTTGGTTACAAAGGTTCAAGCGAAGCTGACGCTCCAGCATTCTACTGCCCATACATTCCATTGATGAGCAGCGGTGTTGTTCTGGATCCAACAACATTCGAACCAGTGGTGTCATTCATGACACGTTATGGTTACATCGAATTGACCAACACTGCTAGCAGCTTTGGCAACGCTGGCGACTACGTTGGTGAAATCGCTGTGTCGAACTTGTCTTTCAGCTAATCCAACCGGATTGCAGAAAATACAAAAGGGCTCTTCGGAGCCCTTTTTTGTTGGGTTAATTTTCACATCACTAAATAAAAATGCTCGTGTAGCAATCTTGTCCTGCATAGGGCGGGACTTGAACGACACACACATACACAGGAGAAAAACATGAGCAAAACACCTTACGAGATCCGTCTCGAACTTCTTAATCTGGCCAAGGAAATCCTCCAAGCGCCAATTTACGAAAAACGTAGCAAACTCAGCGACGAATATCATTCCAAGCTGACCGATGCCAATCGTGCAGACCTTCCGTTCCCAACCATGCCTGATTTTCCCAGCACAACGGATATTATCAGCAAGGCCGAAGAACTCAAAAAGTTTGTAGACGCTGCGTAAAAACGAAAGCCCCGAAAGGGGCTTTCTTGTATAAATCCTGCACATCCATGTTGGTCATTCAAGGAGCAGTGCGGACAAAATAATTAATTTAACGACCTAGTATAGTTTAACAGTAGCTCAATAACAAGGTTATTATAGCAAATTATACCTTGAACCAAGACAGATATTGGGTAACCTTTTTGGTTACACTTGTCCAATCTCCCATGGCAGGTTGACGGAACAGTCTCACAGTTCCATACCAAGGTGAACTGTCGCGATCCAACAACCAACGCCAGTCTGTGGCATAGTTATTGAGCATGATCCAAGTGGAACGACCCAGTGCACCTGCCAGGTGACTCACCGCGGTGTCAACTCCAATCACAACGTCCAGTTGATTCATGAGCCCGGCAGTGTCCAAGAAGTTGTTAACAGCGCCGGGAAACATGGTTACCCCGGCATCCTGTAATGCAACAACTTCATCATCACTGGCATCAGCCTGCAAGTTGATCCACTCATATTGTGGATTGTTTCGAATCATTTCCAGCACTGTTGGAAACGGAACTGACTTGTGTTGATTCAACCATGAATCTCTGCGTCCACTCCAGCTGATGCCCACTCGCATGCGTGTTTTGGCGCCTAGACGCCGAGTCCATTCTTGAGACACTGTGTCGGGCACATTGAGATAACTCACAGTGCTGGTCAACCGATTAAGAGTCACGCCCAAGATTCCTGGTAGACTCATGATGGGAACCCAGTAATCAAATTCTCCCATGTCATCAACATAGCTTCCCACTTTTTCAATGATAGCACTGTTGAGCAACAGTGGTATCAATCCATCTGTTACTTGCAGTTTGATTCTAGCTCCCATGACATGCAGGTTGTACACAAATCTCACAAACTGAATGTTATCACCGTGACCTTGTTCGCCCACAACCAATACTGTTTTGCCCTTGAGGTCTTCGCCACGCCATCTGGGTTGTGAGAACTGTGGTTCGGTTCCGGCCAAGTGCTCGTATTGCCAACGAGTTTCGTATGCTGGCCAACCATTGGCATAGTCGCCCATGAGCAAATATGCCACTGCTAGATTAAACCTCGCTGTGATATTGTTGGGATCAAGCTCAATTGCGTTCTGTAAAAACGGCACAGCACGCCTGGGTTGGCCAATTTCTCTCAGTACATTGCCATAGTTGTTGAATGCCGCAGCAGAATTACGGTCACTTACAAATGCCATGGCATAACAATGCAGGGCTTGTTCGGGTTCATGGTTTGACCGATGCTGATTGCCTTGGTCGATGAGGTAGTTGATGTCCATGTAGATATTTACAAAAATCTGGACTAACGGTTTAAATTTGTTGAACACACTAAATACACTTGTCGCAATAGGGCGACTTATGCAGCCAACCCCTGCGTAGCGGCTAGAACCCGCATTGGGCTTCTATAAGGAGAAATCAAATGGGAAGAGCTCTCAAAATTCAAAAAAACAACGTTGGTTCTGGAACCGTCGTTAGTGGCACACCACCAGTGACCACATACAATCAAACCGTTCTCACTGATGCAGGTTACCCCAACTTTGGTAGCTTGACCAATCCAGTTTACAACAGTGCCAACACACTCAGCGACACAGATTTTCTGGGCGTGGTGGGTGGTTCTCCAGCAACTTCAACTCCAACAACAACATTTCCAGAAATTGCTGCCGTGGTCAACATCAGTTTGTCAGATGGTACCAGTACAACTTCAGGAGCTGGCCGCATTATTCGACAAAAAGGTTCACACAAGTTCTTGGTAGCTTACACTGCTGCTGCCACAGCTGATGAGTCTTTGATTGTGGGTCAGGCATATCAAATTGCCTCAGTTGGAACAACCGACTGGGCTGCTTGCGGCGCCGGTGTAGATTATGCATTGGGTGATGTATTCACAGCCACAGCAGTGGGTTCAGGTACAGGCACAGCATATCCTGTTGGACAATGTGTACTGTCCAATACCGCTACTCCTGCAGCCGGCTTCATGAGTATTTCTTACTCAGTAGGCGACAGCTCTGCTGTGTATGCCAGCTACATCACCAATAAGTGGGTGCGTGACTGGAATGGCATGACCTACGGCAATTACAGTGACAGCAATCTTGGTACCAACGTGCAATCTAGCGAAAACTTCTATCCTGTGAACTTCTTCACTGATGAAGGCACCGTCACATGGTCCGGCGCTGAAATCATTGCAGGTGCTGAAGCTCAAAACGGCAGCTTGCAATTGGCTCAAGTTGACAAAGTCACAAGCTAATTTAATCTAGCACTGGGATCCTCCTTGGTACATACAGGGAGGATTTTCTATGAGTAGAGCATTTGTTTTGGGCAACGGTGTTAGTCGTCAAGCAGTCAATATAGCCACGCTGCAAGGGCTAGGGCCTGTGTATGGTTGTAATGCTTTGTATCGTGAATTTGCACCAGATGTCTTGGTCAGTACAGATCGTCCCATCAGCGAACAGATTCAGCATTCAGGGTATGCAAAACAACATGAGTTTTACACCAGAAAACCTCTGCCGCACTTGGCAGCAAAACCAGTGCCACAGCAATATTACGGATTCAGTTCAGGACCAATTGCAGTGGCTCTAGCAGCCTTGGCCGGTAATCGAGCAGTGTATCTCTTGGGATTTGACATGGGACCCACTGCCACTGGCAAATTCAACAACTGCTATGCTGACACTGAATTTTACAAGAAAAGTGCAGATGTTCCCACATACACTGGCAACTGGGCACGCCAACTAAAAACTGTGGCTGGAGATTTTCCCAACACCAACTTTTTTCGTGTGTTTGGTAACACCACTGCTGACATACCTGAGCTGTACAAGATAAAAAACATGGCCAACATGCAAATGGAAGACTTTCTAAACCGAATAAATAACACAAAGGAACTCTAAATGTCAACCGTTAAACGTGTCGCCGGCGATTACACTATCCAAACTCTAGGAGCAGGTAATTTAATTACCTTGCAATCCACCACAGTGGTCGTTACAGGCGACTTGTCAATTTCGGGCAACACTAGTATTGCTGGTAACATCAGTGTTACTCGAATTTTCAACGGTACCAGCAACGTCGACGTGGCCACCTCTAGCGGCAATGTCACAGTGGGAATTGGTGGTACAGGCAATGTGGTGGTCTGGGCCACTACTGGAGAATATGTCACAGGATTGATCAGTGCCACCGGCAACGTCACAGGTGGTAACATACTCACTGCTGGCTTGATTTCGGCAACTGGCAACATCACAGGTGGTAATATTCTAGGTGGCGCCAATGTCAATGCCACCACACACACAGGCACCACAGCATCACTTAGTGGCAACGTCACAGGTGGCAACTTATTAACTGGTGGATTAATCAGTGCTACCGGCAACGCAACGGCTGGCAATATATTAACGGCTGGCTTGATTTCAGCTACAGGCAACATCACGGGTGGCAATATTCTAGGTGGAGCCAATGTCAATGCCACTACGCATACAGGCACCACAGCATCATTAAGTGGCAACGTCACAGGTGGTAACATACTCACTGCTGGCTTGATTTCGGCAACTGGCAACATCACAGGTGGCAATATTCTAGGTGGTGCCAATGTCAATGCCACCACACACACAGGCACCACAGCATCATTAAGTGGCAACGTCACAGGTGGAAACATTCTGACAGGTGGCCTGATTTCAGCCACAGGCAACATCACTGGTGACAACGTATCAGCTGTTGGATACTTGGGCACTTCTTTAAGTTTAACTGGAAATATAGTTGCGGCGTATGTGACAGCAAATTCAGACATCAATGCTGGCAACGTTTATACCACCAGTGCAGTGTCGGCAACAGGCACAGTAACTGGTGGAAATATTACCACTCTGGGCACGGTGGCAGCTGGCGCAGTGTCATCAACTGGCAACGTCACAGTCCAAGCTGGCAAATACTTTGTAGGCGATGGCGGATTTTTGTCCAACGTTACTGCGACCAGCAACGTGGCGGTTACTCAAATTGCCAATGGTACATCATTGTTGGCAGTTTCTCAAACCAACGGCAACATCACTGGTGCAGTAAATGGCATATCCAACGTATGGGTGTTGTCCGATGTGGGTATTACCGTAACTGGGCTTAACTCAGTAACAGGCAATGTGATTGCAGGCAATGTAACCACTGCTGGATTAGTATCAGCTGCTGGCAATGTCACTGCGGCAAACTTTTTTGGTTCAGGTTCAGGGCTGACTAATATTCCTGGTGGCAATGTGTCGGGCACTGTGGCCAATGCCACTTATGCAGTCAGTGCTGGATCAGCCACTACAGCAGGCACAGTCACAACAGCCGCACAACCCAATATTACCTCAGTGGGCACTTTGAGCTCGGTGTCTGTAACTGGTGCAATCACTGGTGGCAGTTTGAGCGTAAGTACCGGCAACGTCACATCTGGCAATTTACTGATTTCAGGCGCCATACTTGATTCGGCACAGCTGGATATTCAAACCACTGCTGCCAACGCCAACATCGTACTCACCCCAAATGGCACCGGTAACGTCAACGTTGGGCGTGTCAGTGCATCGGGCAACATCACTGCTGCTGCATATTATGGTTCAGGCGCCGGGCTGTCAGATATTGCTGGTGGCAACGTGTCAGGCACTGTGGCCAATGCTACTTATGCAGTCAGTTCTGGATCAGCTGAATCAGCTACCACAGCTGGTACTGTGACCACTAATGCACAACCCAACATCACCAGTGTGGGTACATTGAACTCAGTATCTGTAACAGGCAACATCACTGGTGGTAACATCTTAGGTGGCGCCAACGTCAATGCCACCACGCATACAGGCACTACAGCATCACTCAGTGGCAACGTCACTGGTGGTAATATTCTAACAGGTGGATTGATTTCAGCAACCGGCAACATCACAGGTGGTAACCTTATTGGTACCATTGTTGGCAACTTAACTGGCACCACAGTTAGTGCATCAGGCAACATCACAGGTGGTAACCTTATTGGTGCCATTGTTGGCAACTTAACTGGCACCACAGTTAGTGCATCAGGCAACATCACAGGTGGTAACCTTATTGGTGCCATTGTTGGCAACTTAACTGGCACCACAGTTAGTGCATCAGGCAACATCACAGG
>Ga0247843_1004725_pt1 | contig 19984 bp, 19 predicted proteins | sample LaCruzMarch2017__FD_192420 | JGI IMG/M metagenome (GOLD analysis project Ga0247843, IMG submission 192420) | Freshwater microbial communities from meromictic Lake La Cruz, Castile-La Mancha, Spain - LaCruzMarch2017_8m | ecosystem: Environmental > Aquatic > Freshwater > Lake | place: Spain...
TTGAGACTTTGATGGGCTTCTCCATTCATTTGTAAAGGCATAAACCTCAAAAGGAATTGAGACTTTTTTACAAAACCAGATTAGATTGAAAAGTTGCTTACAGGTGTCCTGAATAACTTCATTCATTGATCCACTCCAATCCAGAATAAAAATCAACCCGTGATTTTTACCATCAGGAATCACACTTATTTTTTTGAATAAATCCTCATTATACTTGTAAGTATGAAGACGGGCAGTATCAAGAACTCCTGTGCGAGCAGTTGATGTTCTGGCATAAGAATCTGCTGCCTTACGACACTCAAATTCCTTTACAAGATAGTTGACTTCTTTTTGAGCAGAGGTCTTAAATTGCTTATATGACTTATCTACCTCTTCATATAAATCAGGAATATGTGTTGTATCATTATTGGAGTCAATATATTTTTTTTGTTTTTCAAAATTTTCATCAATATATTGATGAATCTCTGAATTTTTGGCAATTATAGTTTCTAGGTTGAGATGTGGGAGTTCAACATAAACATTATCTCGGTTATCACTACTTACAAGACTCTCAATTTTTTCACGAAGAGCATCAGCAGTGCGAACTTCGGGTTCTTGTGAAGAAAGATTTGGTATTGTTTGATTTCCACTAGAATTTCCGGAAGATTCTTCTGGTTGTGAAGATTCTTGTTGATCGTTATCACTTTCTTCCGTTTCTCCAGTTTGCTCACCAGAAGAAGAATTACCTTGTTGTTGAGAATCGTGAGAATCTAGATTAGCAACCTTTTGTTGTTTCTGTTGTTCTTCCTTACAATACTCATAAAGTTTCTCTGCGGCAATAATCACATCTGTAAAAGTTTCACAGGAATCAATACACTCAACAATTTCTTTTTCTTTGGAATTAAAATTTAAAGGAGAAAGAAAATTACCAATCTTAAAGTAAAGGTTTGTTTTATCAGCAAGATTTAAGGTTTCTAAATCTTCATCAGCAATCTCAAAAAAGTCTTGATCACTTAATTCTTTATATCCATTATAAAAAGTCTTTGCAAGTCCCTCATACTTGCGTTTCATTAATTTTTCAATACGGGCATCTTCTACAATATTCACAAACTGTTGAGGAATTGTAGTATTCTCAAACCAGTCATCATCGGGAGTAAAAAGAGCATGGCCAACTTCGTGTCCTACAAGCAAATCATATACAGTATTACTTGCCTTATCCCACAGAGGCAAAGTCAGAACACGAGTATGAACGTTAAAACAAGCAGTAGAAACTTTTTTGTGCTCTACCACAAGATCCTCAGTAGCAAGAAGTTTTGCAAGTTGAGATTTAATTTCGTGATTAACTGGCATGAGTTTTGTTTTGTATATACTCATAATATAACAAAAGGTTGATCTCCAAACAACTGTTGTGCCACCTTATAGAGTGTCCACTCTACGATTCAATTCGACTAAATCCCTTCACTTTACAAAATTTTATCACACTCTCAAATTTATCCTCAAGTCCAGTTTTATGAGAAATTACAAATATATTAGCATCTTTTACAACGTATTTAATAATTTTAAGAAATTCATCAGTTCCAAATCCATCTAAAGAAGAATCAAAAACTTCATCCATAATCAAAAGATTTGTATTTACAGAATTTTTAAATCTTGCAACTTCACGCCATGTAAAAAGAAGTGCTAAATCTATTCTCATTTTCTCACCTTCACTAAAACTTTCATAAGTAAAATCTTCATGAATTGGAGATTGAATTGTTTCATTAAACTCATCATCCAAAGTAAAGTTAATATAAAAATCCAACATTTGCAAATAACGATTTACCTGTTGATTCATCAATGGTAAATACTTCTTAATAATTTTAGACTTAACACCACCATCTTTCAACAATCCATATGCAAAATCATAATGATTAATTAAATCTTTTTTAATCGCCAATTCATCATAGGTTTTTTGAAGACTTTCTCTGAAAGATTCTAGTTTTTCATTTTCAGTATTTCTATTTTCAAATTGATTGGTAATTTTTTGAATTTCTGATTCAAAATCTCTGATTTGTCTTTGACATCCAGAGATTTTAGTATTGTTTTGAGAAACTTCATGCGTAAGTTTTGTGATCTCCTTAGAAAGAATGGTAAATTGACGCTCTCTTTCTTCTTCATCCTTAATAGTTTGCTCAAGTTCTTGATAACCTGATTGCAATTCTTTTTGTTTTAATTGAGATTCGTCTATTTTATCTAGTCTAAATTTTTCATCAATCTCTTGAGTGCAAGTGGGGCATACCGTATTCTCAGTAAAGAATTTATGCTCTTTATTAATACAAGATACTTTTTGAGATATTTTACCTTTTAAATTTCCCAACTTACGAAGTTTATCTGATGCACCAGTAACCTCTTCTTGTTCTTTTATATATTTAAAAACACTCTCCTCAAGTGAAGAATTTTCTCTCATATAAATATCAACTTCAGAATCTAGATTAGCAATCTTTTGTTGATTATCATTTATCTTGGAATTTCCACGATTTTCCAACTCCTCAATAAAGTTTCTCTGCATTTCAACCTTATCAAAGAGAGATTCTTTTTTTAAATCTAAAGTTTTTATTTCTTCACGAATTTGACGAATCTTTTCTTTAATTACCATATTCATAGAAGAGAATATTTTAATATCTAAAAGATCCTCAATTACTTCTCGTCGATTAGCGGCAGAAAGTTGCATAAAAGGAACAAAAGCAGTTGATCCTAAAATTACAATCTGAGTAAAAGACTTATAATTCATTTTGAGAACTGTTTGTTCTAACCACTTTTGCTGATCTATAACAGCAGAAGTTTGATCCAAAATCTTATCATTTCTAGAAATTTGAAAAATATTTGGTTTGATTCCACGAACAACTTTCCATTCAGTATTTCCAATTAAAAAATAAACTTCAACAACACAATCTTTTTCATTAACAGAATTAATAAGTTGTGCTTTATTAATTTTTCGAAAAGGTTTTCCAAATAATGAAAATGTAAGAGCATCTAAAACAGTACTTTTTCCAGCACCATTTGTTCCAATAATTAAATTAGTAGAATTTAAAGTAAAATCAATTTCAGTATATTGATTACCAGTACTTAAAAAATTTTTCCAACGAAGTTTTTTAAAAGTTATCATTTTGTTTTGGGGGTATTACAATGTCATTTTTAGTAATAATTGTATATCGATATGAATATAATTTACAGGTTTTTAATAAAACCTCATTTTCAATTTCAATTACTCTCATTTTTGGATATTCATTTTCTTCTAATAATAATGCATATCTTATAGCGTCATCCTCCTCCTCAAAAAGATATAATATCTTATCACCATCTGCATCAACAACTGCATATACACCTTCACTTTCCTTTCCGTAAATTGTAAGTATAAACATTATACAATCTCACACGCCTCTTGATAAATCTCTTGAAATAATTTTTTTATACTAGATTTATCAAAATTTATTTCTGCTTCTTCCACATATCTATTCAATATAGAAAGAGTATCTTCAGATTCAAATGCCTCAAAGTTTTCATTTTCTTCAACTAAAAAGTTTTCAACTATCTTAAGTTCTGCAACATTTGAAGAATAAAGTTTATCAATAAACTTTTCAAATTTTTTAACATCAGATTTTTTTCTGACAATTACTTTTACAATTTTATTTTCATACTTACGAGTATCAAAAGTTTGATAGTTTGTATCAGAATAATAAATTATATGATACATTCTATATGGATTATTTACTGGGACATGCTCCAAAGTTTCGGTGTCGAAAATATGAAATCCACGAGTATCATTTGCATCATTCCAAAACATTTCGTATGGATTCCCCAAATAATAGACAATTTCATTATTGGATCGAGTGTGATAATGTCCAGAAAATACTTTTGTAAATCCATCAAAAACCACAGAGTCCATACCATCATCCATTATATGTCCATGATGTGCTTGAAACCCATTTAATTCTAAATGACCCATTGCAACTTTACAACCACCAGTTTTAATTAGTCGTAAAGTTCTTTCTTCATTATTTACACAAATCCAAGGAATAAATAATACATTTAAATTTCCAAGTTTTACAATTTCTGGATCACTATAAGTTTTAATATTAGAATAATTTTGAAGAAGTAATGAAGGAGAATTTATACTATTAGTATTTTTATAATATGCATCATGATTTCCCACTAACATATGAACATCATATTTTAAAAGAGGATCTAAAACTACTCTTTTGGTCCATTCAAGACTTTGATAATCAATTGATTTACGACTGTCAAAAGCATCACCAAGATGCAATACAGTAGTAATATTTTCTTTTTCTAAAGTTGGAAAAAATATATTTTTATAAAATGCTTCAAAATAATCTTGAAATAATTTAGATCCCTTACGACAACCATAATGAGTGTCTGTAATAATTGCTACTCGCATTAGTATCTAAGTTTATTGTAGACTGCATCTTTGATAGAATTATAATCCGAAGTATTGGATCCGTCAACCCCATCATCGGAGAAAACTTCAGAAAATCCTGTTCTTTCAAGAATTTTATTTTTAATTTCTAATTGCTTTTTTTCCTGTTGTATTCTTCTTAAAAAAGCATAATAAATGATTTGAGTAAAATAAGCAAAAGGATTTTGAGATTTTTCTGGATCAAAATTATTAATATATCTCACACAATTTTCGATACCATCACAAATCATATCATCTTTAAACATGTAGTTTACAAAATTTGGTTTAAAGGAAAGATGATTTGCAATTTTTAAAAAACACTCTCCAATATATCTTGGTATTTGTGGTTTTGCTTCTCCAAGATCTTTTGCAATTTGCAAGAGTTTTTTATACTCAATCATGGCATCAAGAAATTCTTTATTGTTGACATAATGTTGTGATCTATTTTTCTTAGTCATAACTGTAGTCGTAATCATTTTAATTGCTTATCTAATATGTAGTTATTATAACATCAATTAAAACACTTGACAAGGTATTCAAACATCTGTATAATTACCTTTGTGGAGGTTGAAAAACATAGTACTAAGTACTTAGAGTAATTAATAATTATTATAAAGGTTCTCTAGGGTTTTTTTAGCATCATCAACACTAGAGACATAACCCATTTCTTTAGTTAATTTACTATAATTAGTATTCATCTTATCAACTTGTCTAAGATAACTTTGATGTAACTCAACCATTTCAATATCTGAAGATTCAGAAAGAGTTAAAATATCATCAAGTTTAATTATAAACATATCTTCTGTTGTAGTTTTTAACCAAGGTTCTACTTTATATCCCACTACATTAGATTTTCCTTTTAATTCAGTTACTACAATAGGATTTGATATAATTAATAAGGTACGATCTTCTTCTTCTATTGCGGCTGCAATACAGAAAATTTCTTCACCAGTCTTTAGTTTAATTGTTGCGTAAAAATCGTCTTCAATCATTTTTCTAATTTAACGTTAATTATTTCATATTGAAAGTTTTCTTCATTATAGATTTTAATTCTTTCAATCAAATGATTGAGAGTATAGTTTTTTCTAGTTTTTGTACTAATATCATCAGCAATGTCATAAAGTAAAGCTCCAGTTTTATTTTTTCCTTTTCTTAAAACTCTTCCAATACTTTGTAAATTTCTAATTCTTGATTTACTTGGAGAAGCAAATATAACATTATGAAGATTTTTAATATTAATTCCTGTTGAAAATGTTCCATAAGATGCTACAATAATAGCATCAGTTTCTTTTTCAGTAATTGCTCTAACTTGTTCCCTTTCTTCAGTGTCCACTCCACCGTGAATAAAAAAGATTTTTCTATTTTCACTTGCTCTACTATTTATCATCTCATATAAGTGAGCACCATGAGTTTCAACTCTACTATAAAGAATTAAACTGTTTCCTTTTAAATCCAATGATAAATTGCAAATGAATTTGTTTCTTTTTTCATGTTGAATTAAATATTGGATTTCATCTTCATAAGTTTCAAATTTACATTCCTTATGTTTTAATAATAAAACTTTAATGTTTAATTTTGAAAGATGTCCCTTTTCAATCAATTCATGAGTTTTTGTAGTTTTATATGATGGACCAAACAAACCTTCCAAAACCCATTTATGAGTTTGACTTCCATCTAAAGTTCCAGTAAATCCAAATCTATATTTCGCATTATCAAGTTTTGTCATAATTGATATGAGTGATTTTGATTTAAATAAATGTGCTTCATCTCCAATTACAACTTCGTAATCTTCATAGAATGATCTTTCCAATTTATAAATTGATTGCCATGTAGTAATTGTAACAGGCATATCACTTTCCTTTTCTCTTCCTGAATAAACCTTATGGCAATATAATTCTACATTCCAACCATAAGATTTGAAATCTTCATACATTTGCTCCACAAGACTTGTAGTTGGAACTATTAAAAGTGTTTTTTTTCCTTTATCCGTATAATATCGAGTTAAAGCATAGATCATCAAACTTTTTCCGGATCCAGTTGGACTTACCAACAACTTTCGATTGTGTCTTAAAGCATCATAAACACCAGAAATTTGATAGTCTCTTGGATCCAAATTGCAAATTGATTTAATATAATCTTTAGTTCCTTCTTCGGAAATAAATTCATTTACTTCAAATGGTAAACCATAAAATTTATTTTCTTCAAATTCATATGAATAATTATATTGATCACACAAAGAAATAACTTTATCAAGAAGACCACAATATATTTCTCCAGTATGTGTAGATAATAATCTTATTTCACCATTCCAATATTTTCCTCTATACTGGGGCATAAATTTTGCTCCAGGTACTTCAAATGTAAAATGTGAAGAAAATTCATATAATATGTGTGACTCGCATATTAGTTTGATATAAATTTCATTCTTTTTGATTATTTTAATATCAACCATATCCAGCCTGAAACTTCATAAATTCCACAGCATTCTTAATTTGGTAAGTGCGATTTGCAATTACTTTTAGAATGTCCTGTAAGTAATTTATAAGAGTTTCATAATAGTCAATTTTTAAACATATTTCCGAAAGTTTTTCATCAGCATCCAAATATTTTTGAAGGGTATCCTTATCTCTTATCTTTTTTGGAAATGGATTCTCTACATAAATTTCTGGATCTGCTTTTCCAGAATAATACTCAAATCTTTCATGTCTAATATTTTTTCTTTGTTGCTCTGCTTTTGCTTTTAATAGAATAATATTGTTATATAATTCATAATATTTTGCATGTAATTGTGGTATTTTCAGAGATTCTTCATGAAGATTATCTCTATCAATTATGCAGTCTTGAGACCACATTTTTTGTATCAATTCTAAATTCATACTTTGGTGTTAAATGTATTCATTATATCATATAAAGTATATTTGAAATTTACTGTTGCTGTAAAGTAATTTGTATCTGTAATGGTAGCATCAAATATTAAAGTTGATAGTGATATTGGAAATAGTTGATAAAATTTTACCAAAAATTTTGGATTTTGATTACTATTTAAAATTTCTAAAGTTCCATCTGAATAATATTGAATATCTGTATTATTAACTGTTGGTGGATTATAATCATTTTCACTTTTTAAATTTGCAATTTCTTGAATACTTTCTGGATATCCAAGCCCTCGCATCCAATTGTGAATTTGAGTATAATTTTTCATATCTTCGTCTACAATAAATTGTAAAGAAAAATCTTCATAAGTTAATTTATCACCTGGAATGTCAATATCTTTCAAATAAGTTGGTTGAATTGCAGTTCCTAAAGTAATTCCTGGCAAGTTTGCTTCATTAGAAAAAAAATCAACTTGAGGATAATTTGCTAAAATAAACTTAAATCCTGATGGAGATAAAAAATTTCTATTTTTTATTTGTCTATTATATGGGTTTTTTATTGCCATTTTTTGAAGTATTTAGACAAAAAAAGAGGGTCCTTTTGAGACCCTCCAGAATTTTGTGAGAATAACTCACATAAGGTTGGTAACAGCAACACGTCTGTAGTAACGGTTTGCGTTAGGATATAGACCACCCATACCTTGGGATGTGCCAGCAGCGAATGGGTTGGCAACCATACCATAACGAGTCTTAAACCCGATTTTTGGTTGGAAGGTATTCTCACCAACGGCACGAACCATTTGGAGAGGAATATATGGGCAGTAGAAGATACCTGCGTCATAAGGTGAAGAACCTTTATAACCTACAACGTAGTAATGAGTTGAAGCTACGTTAGCAGCATAAGGATCAATATAAACACGATACTTACCATTAATTGTTCCAGCAAAAGTATTGCCAGTGTCATCAACGTTAAGATTAGCATTGAGTGCAGGAGTGTAATCGAGCACACCAGCCATGGTCAGTGCTGAAGCAACGTCAGCAGAGCACATGATGATGTTGCCCTTTCCACGACGAGTTCTTTGTGCGATTGCGTTAGCATCACGCTCGATTTGGAAAAGAAGTCCTTTGAATTTCTCAACTGACCAACGACCGTTTGAATCAACGTCAAGGTCGAATGTGCCAGCAGTGGCAGTACCAACAGCAGCACCAGATTCAGCAACCTTATAGATGGTTCTGATAACTTCACGGTTGATTTCAGCAAGAATCTCTGTTGAGAGAATGTTTGCCAATTCCGCTTCAGCATTCAGACCATGAATTGCCTTAAGGTCTTGTGCAAGCTCAAGTGAATACTCGGCTTTCAGAGCGCGTGACTTTGCAGTTACGGTTACCTTCTCGATTGAGAAAGCCATCTCGTTAAACTGAGCACCACCAGAAACTCCAAGATTCTCAGAATCTCCAGTAACCATACCCTGACCTACGTTGTAGGTTCCTGGAACTTGACTTGATTCTGGGTTGAGAAGACCTGGGTTAGTTCCTGATTGTGAAGTAGTACCAAAACCAGATGTTGCTGAAGAGAATCCTGCAGTTGCACTGAAGTTTGAGTTTTCTCCAGAGAATGCAGTATCTACTTCGTTGAAGAATGCTTCTGTGCCAGACTGATTAACATAACGTGAGCGCATTGCAAAGATGAGTCCAGTAGGACCATTCATTGGTTGCACACCAGCAAGATCATAAGCAACCAGATTAGGCATCGAGCGTCTAATCAGGGAGATCAAAACTGGATCAAAACCAGCAACAGGACCAGATGTAGTAGCAGACCCGCTAAATGCGCCTGAAGCGCCAGCAGCGTTGCCTGACATGGTTGGGGTTTCGTAGAGTCCAACAGGGGACTCATACATGAAAGCTCTTTCCTCTCTGAGGAATTTTTCTTGGTTTTCGAGGAGGGCAGCAGTTACCGCTCTACGATGGGGATCTCTAATTGTATCAAGACCGTCATAATCTAGAAGTGGTTTCCACTTCTCTTGAATTTGGTGAATGTTATCAAACATTTGTTTTTACCTTGTTTTTGTTTGTGGGTTTGTTTATAATATTAAATTCATTTCTTAGTGACAGCAGACAGAGCATTCAAATAAGTTGCCATAGTACCAGTGTATTCTGGTTGACTCTCAACACTTTCATTTAAATTGTCTGAATTTCTGTTTTGATTTACTACTCTTGGGAAATAAGATTCCTTTAGAGTTTCAACTCTTTCACGAAAATCGTTTTCACCCTCAAACTCAACATTTTCAGCAAGAGAAGCAAGTTTTTCTTTTTGAGTGATCGTTAGACCCTCAGATATCTCGCTAACAATCCCATCAGCAACTGATTCCGCCAGTCTCTTATTCAGAGAAATATTTCTTTCAATTTGTTCGTTGAGTTTTGTTTCCATTTCATCAAGTTTATTAACCATAGTATGGACTACATCATATTTATCTTCAGGGATTGATACATAATGATCTTCAAAAAGTTGTTTCATTCCCATAAGGAATGATTCAGTAAGCTCGGACTTGAGCCCGTGCTCAATTGCAAGTTGATTCTCTTCGATCCATTCTTCAGAAACATATTCTAAGTAAGAATCAACCCTATCTTGAAACTCTTCTTTAATTTCTTCAATTTCTTCATTAAGTCTTTCAACGTATTGAGATTCAAGTGCTTCTTTAATTTCGTTAACTTTGGATTTCAGAGCAGCTTCAAAGATGGTTTTTGCCTTTTCTTTGAATTCCTCTGATAAATCTTCTCCACTAATTAACGCATTTACATCACTTTCGATGTCATACTCTTCTTCCATATCTTCATCATCATCATCTTCACTTTTCTTTTCATCATCATCATCTTCTTTATCTTCCTCTTTTTCTTCTTTCATTTTTTTCATTGCCTCTGCAGCCTTAGCACCCCTAGTCACAACATCTCTTACTTGCTTCAATGTTGATCCTGGGGACATTTTTGCAGAATCGTCATCTGGTTTATAATTTTCTGGAGTTGGTCCTCCACAGTCTTCCCAACTTGCAGATTGACCATCAGGAATATTTCCTGTTAAATGTGGCATTGGTTCTGCAGCTTTAGCATTCGCATTCACAGCAGTACGAGATTGAGCGGTGCCTGTTTCCATTTCTTGTAAGTTTTTACCACGGGACATTTGAACTCTCCGATTTACCTATGTTAAATCTATATTTATTTATAATTTAAAGATTTGTGAGGAAATCATTAAAAAGATTTAATTTATTTTCATCAAGTTTTTTTTGTGTTACGAGGGTATTAATTCTTTTATATGTTTTAGTAGCATATTTTTCACGAAGAATACCTCCGTCCCATACCCAATCTTTCCCCTCCATAATTCCCGATACAAAAGCATCTGGAGCAGAAGGATCTGCAACAATATCAGCAGCAGTTGCAAGCATAAAATCTTCACCCACAACATTAATTCCTTCACGAGTAAGTTGAAGTGATCCAACACCACGAGAAGAAACACCAAGTTTCACACCTTCACTAATGAGAGACTCTGCAATCTTACCCATAGGTGTGCCAAGAATTTTTGCCTTTCCAACAAAATTTGATCCACTTTCCTTTAATGAAATTATTTTATGAGAAACTCGATCAAGGTTTACAGTTGGACCATCTGGATGTCCCAACTCTCCAAGTGCTCTTCCAGGTTGAATATGATTTTCACTATACCTACAAACTTCACGGCGCAAAACATCCATTGGATACATACGACCATTACGATTTCTTATATCTCCCTGAAGAAAAACTCCTTCAATATAAAGTGATCTTTTACCGTTATGACTTTCAACGATAAACTCTACTGATTCGATTTCTTCTCTGATAAGTTTCATCATTGATCTCCTGAAATTTGAATTTGTTGAAAATATGCAAATCCACTACCACCATCAGACATAAAGGCAGCCTTTAATGATTTTTTTAAATCTGCATAATTGTTTGAATTGTATGCAGTGGCAATTCCAGATGTGTTATGATTTACGGTAATTCTGGTGCTATAAAATCCTGAAATATTTGAAGAATTATTTACAGAGGTAACAACTTTATGTGAAAAATCAAAATATGGTTGATTGCTTACAGTTAAAGTAACTGTATCATTCACATCGAAGGGGGATCCAGTTCCTTCAGGAAAATCTAGAATCGTTGTAGTTCCAGTAGTAATTCCAACAACTTTTTGTGATTTTGGTTTTCCTATAGATAAAGTTTCTGGGAGTGCATCAACTAGAAAATAATCAACATGAGATGCTGTGGGATTTGTTCCAACAGCAACGTGTCCATTTTTACCTACAGCAACAATTCTCAAAGTATCAGTATATTGTGTAAAAGTATCACTTTGAGAACTAGTTCCATTTGAGGTTGCTGTAAATCCCGATCCTACTGGTTTATGAGCCATATGTACAATAAGTTTATTAATTATTTATAATATAATTAATTATCTTCATTCTCATCTTCTTCATATTCATCCTCAGTTTCATCAGTTTCTTCCTCACTTTCATTTTCACCAAATAATTGTGAGGCAACTGCGGATCTCATATTTTCAAGTCTTTCTGCAGATTTTGAAAAAAGTAAATCTTTAATTTTATCACTTACTTGTGATGGTGATTCATTAGTCGCAATAATATCCATTAACTCTTCCATTTTTATAGATGTAGTTGTTATGTTTGTATTTATGAATTATATCTCTCCGCCTTTTGGAATTTCAACAACCTTTGCTTGGGACTCCATATCTGGTTCTTTTGGTACTTGACCTAACAATTCTCCACTAGTTTCCATAGGCATTCCAGTCATGGGATCTACGGGAATACTTGGATCTGGTATAATACCATCTTCAATTTCTTGTTTAATTAATTGATCTTGCTCAATAATATCTTCATCAGTTTGACGTAAAATTCTACGCCTCATATAATCTTGAGAATAATATTTTCCAACATAAGGTTCTGCAGCAACAACAAGATTTAATCTTTCCGTTAAAAGTTCTGCTTCTTTCAATTCTGAAAAATGATTATCGTAAAGAAAATCATATTGAATATGCTGACTCATCTTATCCCAGTCTTCTGGAGTGATGACATTTTTAAGAATTAATTGAGTTCTAAGAATATCACTGAAAATTCCACTAAATCTTTTTCTAAGTCTTCCTACAAATTTACTAAATTTTAATTCATCTCTTAAAATTTCTGATGAACGACCCATATTGAATCCACCATCCCCAGCAAGTCTTGATGATGGTACATTTAATGATTGAAAAAGTTTCTTCTGAAAATATTGAATGTCAGCCAATTCTCCAAGATTTTGACCACCAGGAAGTGTAGTAATTTCAGTTCCTCTACCACCTTCACGACGAGGTAACCAAAAATCTTCCATCATGGACATATGTTTTTTATCATCACGAATTTCACCTGTTTGTGCATCATAAACAAGTTTATTGCGATAACGTTGCATTACATCACGAAGATATTGCTCCGCTTTAATTTTAGGAAGATTTCCAACATCAATATAAAAAATTCTTCTTTCAGGAGCACGAGAAAGGCGATAGATTACAAGACTATCTTCAATCATTCTTAGTTGATTGAGGGATTTGATTGCTTTATGAAGCCATGAAAGTACATTACCTTTATTTCTATCAACCAATCCAGAAGTGCAACAAGTAATTGCATCTTTTGCAATTTTGATTGACTGATCTACAGATTGTAAAGTATTTGGATATTTTTCTTGTTGAGTGTATATAAAATATTCTTCAATTTCCGGAAAACTTGCTAATGGACTATTCCCTTGAGCTCTATCAATACCACTAAGTATTTTTCCACTTTTTTTGAGTTGACGCACATGTTTTACTTTAATGGCATCCATAAATCTCAATTCTTGAATACCAGATTCAGTATCTTTCAAATCTACAATTTTATGATAATAAATTCTTCCATCTATGTACCAATTTCTAAAAATTTCATGACTTTTTTTATCAAAATCTAAAAGTGATTTAATGTAATCAAATTCTTTACGAATAATTTTTTTGATTCCATCACTTGCATTTAGATTTGTGAGATCAATTTGTACGGGAGTATCATACAAATCGCTCACAATCGCTTCATTTACAACATCTTCAATTGCCATATCGCATTCTGGATGTAAAGACATCTCACGATATCTTTTAATCAAATCAACTTCCGTACGATATACTCCCTCAATATCTACATATTGTCCATAAAATCCACTACTTACAAAATGCTCAACTCCATCTTCACTATTGGGAGGTACTGGAGATGTCGCAGATTTTGGTAAACGATTATTATCCTCAATCGAAAATCCAAAAAGATTTGCCATATTGTAAAGTTAATTATGTTTTGATATCTTATTTATGCGAGTGTACCAGGACCATCATTGATTTCCATATATAAAACTTGAAGTTCCACAGTAAATTCTTCAATCGCATTTGTTGAATCATAAGAAACATCAATTGCACTTACTGAAGTTGGGAAAGTTCCATAAAGTTTATAACTTCTTAATGTTGAAACGTTTCCAGTGGCACCACTTTTCTTTGTTCCATCAACATCTCTTCCGAGTTGATAAATTACCATATCTGCATGATAACTTGCTGGATCAATATATCCAGTATTGTTATCCATCTTACTCAAAATGTTTGCCCATTTCTCGTAAGCGTGACGAATTTTAAAGTCTGTATCGTTGATAATAGTAATTGTCCAAGGATCAAACGTTCGATCTCCAGCAACTTTTAAAATTCTTCCTCTGAATGGAACATCAATTGGTGCTACAGTGGATGCTGGAAGATTTGCAGTTTTGCAAAGATATCTACTTTTTGTTAAAGTATCATTATCTATTGATAAATCTTGAGGAAAAGCCATTTCAACCTCAAAGAGATTGCTTCTTGCACCACCCCCAGTAAGTTGACCTTTAAAATCTGTGATCTTTCTAATTGGAATTGCCATTGTTTTAATCTCCGTTAATTAAATTAAACTCTACCAGCTACTTCACTAAAACTCACACCCGTACGGGTAGCAACAAATGTCAGACTTACAAAGTTGATTGATTTTGCAGGTTTGATATAAATATCAGCCCTAAATTCGTTGTTATCAATAACATCTGGTGTGTTATTAGTAGTATCGCAAATTACTAAGAAATCATAAATTCCTCGTTTTGCTTGGACATCACGGAGAAATGGTTCTACAATATTTACAAAGTTTGCTCTTGTAACTTCATCGTTAAATTCAAACAATTGTGCTTTTGCAGCATTTGTAAGACTCTTTTCAAGAGTTAGGAAAAGTCTTCTAACATTAATTCTATCAAACGCTGAATTGTATGCTAATCCAGTTTTGTCACCAAAAAGCAATACTCCAATTCCTGGTTGAAGAATTACAGGATTCACTCTAGCAACATAAAGCGAATCTCTTTGAGACTTACTTGGATTGTATGCAAGTTTAACTGCATTGTTAAACACTCCTCGTTGTTGTCCAGCAGGAGAAAACCAAGGGAATTGGTTTAGATCAGTTCTAACCATCAATCCCGCGATATCAGCGTTACATGGCACATATCTGAAAGTATTGTTAAATCTATCATACATGTATTTGTAACCACTATCAAAAATTGCATAAGATGAAGATGTAATTGAATCAAAGAATGTAACAATGTTTGTGGTTTGAGATGCAGAAGAAGTATTGTTTAAGTTTGTTCCAACAACAGCAGATCTATATGGTGAAATCACAGCAACACAATCTTTTCTTGCTTCCGCAATACTGATTAGATAGTTTGCTTTTGCTTGAGAATCCTCTTTAGATGCTAAACCGGGACCATTAATTAAAACATCAACATCAATATCTTCTGGGTTGTTGAAAAGATCATATGAGGTAATTAAATTTGATAATGCCGCAGTGTATCCATTAGAAGCATTATAATTTACGCCACCACCAAGGTTATATGTTTTATTTCCAATTGCTGTAAATGTAGTATTTTGTGCTAATCCTCCCCAGAGACCTTGAGAAGTTGTTATTGGAGTATATCCTGCCGAGAAACCTACTGCTCTTGGGAAAGTTCCTTGAATTGCATCATTTGCGTTTGACGGACTATATCCAGCAAATACATATGCAGAATTTAGAGCAAGATAATCTTTATAGTAAACAATTTCTGGAGCATTGGCAGATGAAATTGTATCTGAAGCTTTTGATAAATTGGCATGTCTTTCAAGAATATTTCCCTGAATACCAGTTACTACTCCAGTATCATCAACTATAACTACATGTAAAGCATCACCATTACCACTTCTATCCGAAACATATTTGTTTGTGGTAGGTTTATCTAATATTGATTTCCAATAAACAACACTATTTGTCAATCCTAAAGTTTGATCTCCATACCAATCATTTGCTGATGTGAGAGTTGCCGCAGAATATGTTACGATTCCAGTAGTTGACTGCACAAAACTTGCAGTTCTTGTTGTTTTAAATTCATAGTCACTTCCTTGCTTATAATAAACTGCAGTTTCTGTTCCACCAGATGAAACTCTCGAAACAACTTTTACAGAAAAACTACTGTTTCCACTAGAAGAATCTGTACTAACACCAGTAATAATTCCCTTCAAGTATCCAGTAAACAATGAGGTAGATCCTGTTCCAGCAATAACTACATTAGTTAAATTGGTTGTCACACCATTTCCAACCAAAACTCCAATATTTGCAGGATTGGTAGTATTAATTCCCAAAGTTTGATCTGCAAAATCATCGATATAGCAAAGTTTTAAACCATTTGCCCAAGTTCCAGGATTTTTTGCTGCATAATAAAAATTTGTAGCAGACTCGTAATTTTGCTGATAGTCATCATAATTTTTAATCTTTGCTGAAGTTGTGCTTGCAATTCCAACTCCAACGTTTGCGTTATTTAATGTGCTACCATCAGTTCTTACAACTTGAAGAATCCCAGTGTAGGAAAGAAAAGATGAAGCACTTAACCAATATTCATATTGATTATCAGATGAAATTGGTTTACCGAATACTGAGAGCAAATCTTGCTCATTAGTAATTGTTACTGGAAAATCTACAGGTCCTTGTTGAAATGGACCAGCAATTGCGCCAGCACTAACTCCAAAATTATCCGCTCTACCTACGGTAAGATCAACTTCTCTTACTAATATTCCAGGTGAAACAAGAGCTACTGCCATATTCTTCTCCTAAGAAGTCTCATATTTTATCTAAAAATATTTATAATTAACTGGTTTTTAACTATAGTCCCACATGAAAGAACTATCTCCATATTCATCTAAATGCCATCTATCTCCATCTTGATCTACAAAACTAGTATCATCTAACCCATCAACAATGAATCCAAATGGAGCCATGTCTTGCTCAATTTGAGTTTTTTGCTCCTCATAAATTCTTTTACGAACGTCATTATCAGTCATTTCTTTAAAATAATCTTGTGCAACTAACCAAGAAAAGATAACCAAACACATTGCTAAATCATCATTACAACCTTCCTCTGCTTCAAATGATTGGTTTTTTTGAATAAATGTTGTCAATTCGCTGATAATATTATAATCACTTGTAAGAAGTTTATCATCCTCAATCAAAGCTTTTAAATTGGAGCACCCAAGTTTTTTGACTGCCTTAGTCATTCTTACTCCAAGTTGAGATCTTTTTCCACTAAATCCAGATCCAACAATTTGTCCAGCTCTTCCACGCATCGAGCACATTAAAACATTTTCATATTCAAGGTCATAATGTAAAATTGAAGCAACTTGATCTCCAATATCATTAACCTCTGCTAAAATATATGCCATATTATATGATTTTGCTAATTCATGTATAATATTTGGAAATAGCATTGGTTTTATTTCATTATTTTTATATGTTGCGACAACTTGATATGGAATATTTGATATATCGTAAATAATAAATGCTGAGTAATCTTGACCAATTCCTCTTGCAACATCAACGGTAATTAAATAACTAGAGTCTTCTGTTGGTTCTTTGTATACTGATAAACCTTTATTACTTTTAATTGGATCTTCATATATTAAAGTTTTTAATTTTGAAACACTAATTAAAGTATCAACTGACCCTAAAAATTCACAGTTGTGTGATATTATATTGTTTGAATAATATAAATTATCTTCTCCAACATCTAATAAATCGTAAAGGTATATTTCCTCCTCTACTATTTCATTATATACAACCTTCTTCCCCTGCAGAAAATCATCTACTTTAATATTAGATGCTTTTATTTTTTCACTACCAAATGAATGATTTTCTGAGCATTTTATTTCTGTTTCGTCATCAAAAATTATCCAATGATAGAAAGGTTTATATATTTTCTGGATTCCAGAAAAAGTTTTAAATCCAGTAGGAGTTTTTATTAATAGATCTTTATTAAGTTTAAACATTTTTCCAACACTCCTTTAAAACTATTCTTTTAAGTCCTTGTGATGTTAAATTATAACTATCGGAATATTCTTTACAAAATGCTTGAACATATGACATTTTTTTTCCATTTTTCATAATTAATCCTTCCGATGGCAAATTTGGCTTTATTTCATATAGATTTCGTATTTCTATTATTTGATCATTAGTAATTTTTCTACTAAAAACTCTACCCTTTCTATTTTTTTTCATTTTTTCTATTGTTTCTTGAGAGAAACAATTTTTAATACCTTTATTCCAAGGAATATTTCCTTTATCTACACCACCTATTCCTTTTCTTTTATAATTATCAAAACCCTCACCACCGGTAGATTTATTCCATCCATTTTGATAAGTATCAAATTTTTTTATATAACCAATTTCCAAATTTTTTGCTTCTTTCATAATATTTGTTTCTTCTATAACTTCAAAAATATGTTGAGGTTTATTATTTTTATGATTTCTTTTTCTAGTAGTTGGATCTTTAGTTTGTCCAACATATTTGACAGTATTGTTTAAATCTTTCAGTGTGTAGATATAATACATTTTTATTAATATTTATAATCCAAAAAACTCACATTCTATGATAGAGTTTTTCCATAGTAATATTTTGAGAATTACCTTTACTATCAAGTATTTCTATCTTAGTTTCACCTCCCAAACATTCAAACTCAACCTTAAATTGCTGTTCGCTTGTGTTAGCAATTGTTTGTTCTTTCCATTTCTGATCCCTTCCCGGCACCTCAGACCAATGCACTTCAACTGGAACATATTCATTACGCTTTCTTTCTGCATCATGCCACATACGGTAGAAATGATTCATACCATGTGGAGTTGAAACTATAATAACCTTTGTGCTTTTACCCGAAGAAATTGTTGGATATACAGATGCAAAAAATTGATCTGCAATATTGTTTGGAATAAAAGCAAATTCATCCAAAAATATGATATTATAAGATCCACCACGAACTGCTGATGCTGATGTGGATGAAGCAACAATTTTTGATCCGTTTTCCAATTCTAATGATTGTTTATTCCAAGAAAGAATTCCTTGCTGCATCCATCTTGGAAGATTTTCATATGCAAGTTGTAATCTTCCTAAAAGATCTTTTGCTGTAGATGATTTGTTTGCAAGAATTGCTATGTTAATATTATCGTTAAAAACGGCATAATGAAGAAGATATGAAACTACAGTAGTACTTTTCCCCGTTTGACGAGGCATCTTACAAATATTAAATCTATGATTATGAAAATTTCGAATTAATTTTTCTTGAAATTTATATGGTTTAAAATTAACCAATCCTTCGTCAAGTGAAACAATTTTAATATAATTTTTTGAAAAATATACAGGATCTTCTTTACATTTCATAAACTCCTCAATATTTTCTTGAGTAAACTCAATTGGAGTATTTGCTTTTTTTAGATTTGGATTACCAAGATAAATGTTATCACTCATACTAAATTAACAATTCCACTTTCTTAATGCTAATGCTTTTCTGGTTGGTCTTCCCTTTTCATCTTTCATAGGACCAGGCATTCCTCCCATACGAGCACAGAAAGATCTTTGACGAGGTCCTCCTTGTGGTTGTGGTGCTTGTAAATTACTTCCTGGGTTTTCTGTTTCGTAAGATTTTCGACCTTTTTCATTAAGTCCACCTTCAGGATTTTTTCCCTCTTTTTTTTGCCATGCTGCAACTTCTTCTATAGTTTCTTCTGTTACTTGAACAATTGGCTCTCCTGGTTGAATTGTTGAAACTTTAAACATCAATACTTTACCACCTGGGTAAACTTTCTCAATTTGATCACTGACTTCTCTTCTGTTTGGAATTCTTGGTTGTGGAAAAAACATTTTAATCATATAAGAAAGACCTCTCCAGGAAACCAAAACAGAAATTACTTGTCCATTTCTAGATGGCATATAAGTAGATTCTTCAATAGTTTCTCCACTTACAGATTTCCATCCACCTCCCTTTGATTTATACCATTTAGAAGCCCATCCATTTGCATAAGCACTTGGATATACATCAAATTTTTGTTTTGCAAGAGATTTTGCTTTTGACCACAAAGATGGGTTGGTGGGTTTATTTTTTTCTTCTAAATAATTTAATTTTTCTTCCCCATCAAGTTGCTCTAAAATTTTAGAAACAATACCAGTATATTCTTCTTTTTTTACTGGTGGAAGATCTACTTCTGCTGCTCTTTTCTTTTGCAATTCAGTTGCTTTTGTTCCTAATTGCTTAGCT
>Ga0247843_1004727_pt1 | contig 19978 bp, 15 predicted proteins | sample LaCruzMarch2017__FD_192420 | JGI IMG/M metagenome (GOLD analysis project Ga0247843, IMG submission 192420) | Freshwater microbial communities from meromictic Lake La Cruz, Castile-La Mancha, Spain - LaCruzMarch2017_8m | ecosystem: Environmental > Aquatic > Freshwater > Lake | place: Spain...
CTTAGTTGGTGTGGGTGTTGGCGTATTAGTAGCAGTTGGTCCCGGTGTCTTAGTTGGTGTGGGTGTTGGTGTCTTGGTTGGTGTAGCAGTAGCAGTATTAGTTGGTCCCGGTGTCTTAGTTGGTGTAGGTGTTTTAGTTGGTGTGGGCGTTGGCGTCTTGGTTGGTGTAGCAGTAGCAGTATTAGTTGGTCCAGGGCAAACTTCGATGCAATCTACTGCTGGACCAAAACAACCACAACTACTACAAGTGCTTTCAAATCTTAGAGTTGTAGTGGAATCCACAGCAGTAAAAATTAAAGATTGTGAAATCCATCCTATTCCTGAATAATCATATCTTCTTCCTGGAATTAAATTTGGAGTTCCTGTTATATCAAAAGAATAATTTTGTATAATTCCTGCAACAGAAACTCTGAAAGTCTTATTGTACTCTGTGTTATCTTGTCTTGCGCCACAGGGATTAGAAGGGGTGCATCCATTATTAGCACCCATGTTAAAATATAATGTATACTGTTGACCAACCACAGTAGAGAAAGATTGTTCTATATAACCTGGTGAACATGAGTTTAAATCTACCCAAACATTTTTATTAATCCCTGTTAATTCTACCGATGTCACATCCACATTAGAAACACTCCAGTGTTGAGCGGTTCCACCATCTGTTCGTGGAGTATCTAGCTCAAAGTTTCCGTTTAGTATTAGATTGCTTTCACAATTAGGTATACAGCCTAATATTGTGGGTCTTGCTGTGGGTGTTGGCGTAGGTGTAGGGCAAGTAACCCAACTATTTAATATGGTTGCTATTATTTTATTGTCACTTGCTAATAACGAACAATCTAAATTATCTTTTGGAACTTGTAACCAAGTTCCATCATGAGATTTAAACTCTAATCCGCAGCAGTTACCAGAGTCGTTTTTGACAAGAACTTCATAGACTCTGCTTCCATCCATCAAAGTTTCTTTTTCAATTATATCCAAAATTTCAAGACTACACTTACAGCAAGAGAAAGGATCTATTGTAAATTCATAATAAGCACCAGAGTGGTATAAAGGATCCAATGTGTCTACGCTTATCTCTATTATGTTTAATCCTTTGGGGAGAATTTTTGAATAAGGATTAGCCGGGACAGAAATTACTTCTTCAACCGTATCGCAACCTTTCTTTCCACCCGCAGAATGTGCAAATATAGACCTGGAGCCATTTATTTTTACTTGCATTCTCTCATAGCAAGAATCTTGAACTTCTGCTTTACCCTCCCAGCCTATAGTTATATTTGCAGAATATGCTAAATGTAAGTAAATTTTGCATGTTGATTTTTGAATATTTTTATTATACTTTTCGCAATTTATATCATTTTCAAAATCTATTCTTATTTTATTGCCATTTATTGTCCAAGGACTTTTACCAACTATAGATCCATCTTTGTAGAAAAATCCTTTATCTTCACTCCAAGAATATCTTCTTATACTTCCTTCTTGATTATCTCCAATAAACCCTTGTTCAAATATTTCCACACAGTCATTGTTTCCGGCATCGCAAAAACCACCAATTTTTATTTTCTCACACCCAGGAACAGATAGAATTCCATCAACAATATTAGATTTCCAGTTTGTTATAGTTTTATTCCAATATTCAAGTCCTTTAGAATCACTTATTGTTAGATCATTTGATCCTAAATCTAGTGTTATTTTATTCCCGCTATTATCTGTTCCCTCCCAAGTATTTGTTTCTGACTTTATAAGTTTTAAATTGAAACATGGTATGTCGCAAGTAGAAGGAACATCAGGATCTTCATAACAACATTGATTATATTCAAATGTAAATTCAAAGTCTTGGCCATCCCCACCACTATAGTTTAAATTATTGATATAACATGGAGAATTTAATACACTTCCATCTATGGAATAATTTCTAATTCCTAAAACTCCCCAATTTCCATTATTGTTGAGTTTAATATTTTTCATTTTGACTTTATTTGTTCCCTCTATAATATAACTTGGATCAAAGTTATATCTTGTCATTTTGGACAAAGGACAAACAAAATCTGTATCTGTTATGCTGAAATTAGGATTTTTGCTTCCTACAAATATGGATCCCACCAAGTCATTAGCAGATAAATCGGCTATGCCTAATAATTCATCATTTAAATAAATTTCATAATTATCGTCTTTGGCAGCATTTGCATTGCATATAGAAAAAACCATCACTCTATCATCGCAAAATCTTGGCTCAGGTGTTGGTGATGGTTCTGGAGGATTGTTTCTACCAACACAAGTACTAACACTAAAGAGATATGTATCATAATGATTATATGCATCTAGGATTAGTAAAAAATTATCGTCCGCAGAAAACTTGACGGTCTTTGCGTCTGTAGGCAAACGACCAGAATTTATCTGTCCTTCAAGAGACAAATATCCTGCACTATATTCGCTTGATCCCACAACATTATTTGTAAAAGAAGTAGGAATATCATTTATTTTAAACGAATTTAAATAATCTGTTTTGATTGCTATTAAAGCATAGTATTCTGGTTTATCTGCCGAAGGAGTCCTGGGCATGGGTGGAACTGCAATATTGTATTCTCTTTGTGTTTTATCGATTGGATAAACAGAATTTATTGAAGGATCTCCAATTCTATCAGCCCCTGACCGAACACTTCTCATGCCTTTTTTATGTTGATAAACAAATATAGGATGTGTTGATTCTATAAATAAATTTTCTGTTATTTTCAAATTTGTATAAATTTGGTGTTTACTTAAAGTTGTAACAACTGTTCCATTGAAACTAATTTGATTATTATCATTTATTGATAGTATTGTGATAGCATCACCTAGATAAATATTAGGACTTCCTACTCCATCAATAATATCATCTTTATACACTGTTGTTGGAAACAAATATTTTGTATCGAAATTTTCAGCTCCTTGTATTTGTATAATTTGTGGATTACAAGCACCACCTATAGATTTATAGCAATTCGCGCTATTTATAACAGATATAGGTTTGGAGCTAGATATCTCATAAACAGTATCATTACTCATTAGTAGGCGGTGAGTTTCCAGTCTGTCTAGACTAATTGGAGTAGAAGTCACAGCCCCAGCTATTTTTATTGATACGTTAGTATTATTTTCTATTGCTAAAATATTTGCAATTGCAGAACCACCTAAAGTTGTACCATTAGATCTTAACTCCCGAGTATCAAAATTAAAAACATAATATAAAGTTGATAAAGCTTCTTCTGGAATTAGTCCTGTTCCATTTGTTGCATATGCCCAACCATATAAAAAGTGACAAGTTATTCGAGCAGAAGCCTCTATATAAATTCCTTCATTTTCATCACTAGTTGGGTCTAGTGAAAATGTAATGTAATTACCAGTACTAATCGTTTTAGTTTCTGTGGAATTATTTCTCTTTTTATATAGGTTTACCGATGTTTCAGGCGAGCCAACACAGTACAAAATAGCAGAAGTAATATTGCCAGATTTAACTAAATCTGGCAATACAAAATAATATTTTTTATTATCACAAACATTATCAATTAGAGTAGGAGTAGGAGTGGTCGATGGTGTATCAGTAGGAGTCGGCGTATCAGTAGGAGTCGGCGTATCAGTAGGAGTCGGCGTATCAGTAGGAGTCGGCGTATCAGTAGGAGTCGGCGTATCAGTAGTAGTCGGAGTGTTAGTTGGTGTTGGAGCTAATGTTGTTGGCGGTAAGGTTGGAAGATCTGGCTCGGTTAGAGGACCGCTATATATTTGTAATTTATGAATAGTTCCAGTATCGTTTTCATTCGGAACAGCAACATCATCTATACAGAACAATAAAATATTATTATCCGCAACAGCTTTTCTATCTGAGTTGTCGTCGAAAAAAAACTGTGCACTATTATCAACATATGTTGTCACCTGTCCATCAGACGATCTTGTAATTATATATATGCTTCTTCTTCCTGGCTCTACAGATCCAACCGTCCCTTGATATGGGAAAAATTTAAGCCCATGATTACCATCAGATCCGTAAACATATAATCCATCATCAGATGTTCTATTTTTAAAATCTAATACTCTTTGGTACAGTCCAGGACCAAGAGAATCAAATGTTATATCCACAATTATAGTGTAATTTTCAACATCGGATAAACCCCCGGTCAGAGACAAGCCTTGATTTCTACCAAATATATAGCCGTCGCTCGTTATTGTTCCTCCAAAATCAATTAAAGATGGTCCGCCCATAGAGTCTGATAAGCTGCCATTTAATTCGTATGAATGTATTAACGTAGATGAGGCTAATGCGGATATGTTTTTTTCTGTATTTTCCATGTAGCTTATATATTAAAATATTAAGTAAAACTTGCAAGTATATATACTTATTATGGAACACATTAAAAAAGAATTAATTGAAAAATATTTATTAAATTTTAAAAATAATAAAAAAAATATAAATGAGTGTATTTCTTTTGTTTTAAAGTGTGTAGACGATAGCATCAACCAAGCCGAAAGTCTCCCAGTTGACGGAGCAAGTAAAAAGGCAGTTGTAATATCTGTGATTTATTCGATTTATAGTGTAGTTATAAGTAGAAATTTACCCGTATATTTAAAGCCTTTCGATAGTATTATAAAGGTAATTGTTATTCAATTTTTGATTTCTAATATTATTGATTTTCTAGTGCATAAATATAATGAGGGGACATGGAATAGAAAGGAATCTAATTATGCCTCACAACGAGAAAAAAACATATAGTTTATTACCATATATAAGAGAAGATGTGTATTCCTTGCAGGAAGCACAACAAGCAGCAGGATGGCAGATAACACGCTTTAATTTACCTGATAAATGGAAGTTAAGTCAAGGAGAGGGCGTAAAAATAGCAGTAATCGATACAGGCGTTGATCTAGAACACCCTGATTTAAAAAACAATTTACTTCAAGGTAAAAATTTTGTCGAAAGAAACAAAGATCCAATCGATGTAAATAGTCATGGAACTCACGTTGCAGGCACAATATGCGCTGAAAACAACGATATTGGAATGATAGGAGTTGCTCCTAAATCAAAAGTAATTCCAATCAAAGCTCTTGACGACAGAGGAAACGGAAACCCAAGAGACATAGAAGAAGCAATAATTTGGTCTGCAGATCAAGGAGCAGATCTTATAACAATGAGTTTTGGATCTCCACATCAAGTGGAATCAATGAAAAAAGCTATTTCTTATGCTTTAAGTAAAAAATGCATAACATTTTGTGCTGCTGGAAATGCTGGAAAGACACATGAGATATATTATCCCGCAAATTACCCAGAAACAATTGGAATTGGGGCGATTGATGAAAATTTAGAAAGAGCCCCATTTAGTTGTACCGGAAGTGATTTAGATTTCTTAGCTCCTGGAGTTAAAATTTTTAGTACAGTTCCAAAAGGTTGGTATGCTTATATGAGTGGAACAAGCATGAGCAATCCATTTGCTGTTGGTTGTGCAGCATTGCTTTTAAGCTACATCAGAAACAATAAAGTAGACATAAAGCTTGAAAACGATGAAGATTATAGAAAAATTTTAAAGAAAAATACAATTTCTTTAAATAATCCAGAATTTTCAAAAAATAAGTTTTTTGAAGGATTTGGAATCATAGATCCAAGTAATTTTGAAATTTGGCTACAGGGCTAGATGCCTGAGGTGTTCCTTATTGGAGATTTAAGAGCCTCCAATAAGGAACTATAATTCATTTTTTCGACTATTTTGTCGTTTTTATGACACCAATCTAACATTTTTAGTATTATTTTTTCTTTTGACTTTAATATCCAAAAATTATTTATTTTCACAATTAATTTCCTTGTTGATTAAAAGTTTCAATAATTATATCGTTGAATTCAAAAAATACAACATCAATATCATTCAAAATCTTCTATATAATGTGTAATTTTTAATTATTATAATCATATGGCTATTCAAGAATCAGATATAAAATTTTATTATTCTCAACCACCAACAGGAACGGAATACTCCTTCGGAGGAACCTACTCAAATGAAATAACAGGGAAAAATTTATTTTCAAATATTTCACAAACAACACTTGCTAATGGAATTGTCGATTATAGGTGCATATATCTGAAAAATAATAATGGAACAGAATCATTCAATGATTTTAAAATATCCATAACAGAGTATATGCCGTCTTATGTAGAGTTTGGTTTTGATGGAGTGTATTCTCTAAATTTAATAGCAAATATAAAAAATGTTGTAGCAGCTGATGGAAGAGTCACTTATACAACATCAACAAACCACGGCTTTGTTGCAGGACAAAATGTCTTAGTAGTAGGAATAAAGGGAGATGATCTGTCTGGGTATAATGTTAACACAGAAATAGACTCAGTTACATCTAATACTTTCACAGTAATAAGTACGGCAACTGGTACTTATGATGATGCCGAAAATGGTGGTGGCATTGCAAGTCAAACATTAATTAAATTTGTAGATGAAGAGCAAATTTTAACAATAAGTTATTCTTCAAAACCAACAATCGAAGGAGCTGGAAGTTACTTTTGGCTTCAATATGAAGATCAAACTGTAAAAGTTAGCTGGATTAACTCTCCTTCTGGTCAAGCGACAGAGATACAGAGTAAACTTAGAACTTTAAATAAATTAGATCTACTACTAGTAGAATCTATCACAGATATAAATGATCTGACCTCCAGATCTTTTAAAATAACAATTCCAAATCAAAGAGCAAATGATACAATAACCATTGCTAAAAGTGTAAGTGATAATCCATTAAATTTATCCACAAATACAGAGGTTGTTAAATATGGAGGTCCAGCAACAGGAGTCACAAGAAATGATAGTGCTGCTTTGATAAATCCTGCCGTTGAATTTAGCAACGCTCAAACAGCTCCTTCAATCACTTTTTTAGATTCAACAAAAACTATAACCCTAAATTATTTTTATCCCGGTGATTATCTTCCTATGTGGATAAAAAGAACGGTGATAGCTGGATCGACGCCAGAAGATGGAGATGGTTTCTCGATAAATATAGACGCAAAAGGCTCTACCGTTGACGTCACAAGGTCTCCTTTGTGCCCAACATGCCCACCCGGAGGAGAACCAACAGCAACTCCGGGTCCAACAGCAACTTCGGGTGGTCCAACAGCAACTCCTACAGCAACTCCTGGTCCAACAGCAACTCCTGGTCCAACAGCAACTCCTGGTCCAACAGCAACAGCTACAGCAACTCCCGGTCCAACATCCACTCCTGGATCACTGTCTGACGGTGACATAGTAACTTTATCGTGTAGTTTTGATGATGGCATCACACTATATGAAGATGCTTTCTCCTCCTTATCAATATTTGATACTGCTCCTGTTTATTGCAAAGAGCTTAAAATTAAATTTAGATATATCGCCGGTGCTAATCAGGCTTTTAAAAGCATAGATGTCTATATCACGCAAGGTAGAAATGGTTCTGTGCCCGCCTGGGCTGAGGGTGATAAAATTCTTATAGCCCAATTGACTATGCCTGGAAACTATGTGGGTAAAAGATTTCTCGTGGAAGCAAAATTATGTAACAATGAATGGTACAGGTATGAAGATCGGGGTTCTGATATTGACGATTCCCAAATGAAAATTGATGGTGATTTACTTATATATAAAGTAGACACAGATGGAAGTGGTGGAACAACAACCATCCCCAGAAAAGATCAGTGCGACCCTCCCATCCCACCATGACCAGTTTTAATTATCTTGTGCTTTTTTGAAAGATTAGTTTCTTTTTCTTTATTTTCTTTTAAAGCTTCTTTTATTTTTTTATTCCAAGTAATAATTTTACTTCTTGGAACGCCTAATAAAGAAGATAATCCACTACTGTTATTTAGAACTAGAAGAAAATCTTCCCAAAAACTATCATTTATGTTTTTGCCGGTTTCAATTACGTTATTTTTTTCTTTTTCTTTTAGATATTTTTCGAATTTTCCCATATATTTTCTCAGGATTAAAGTTTGATTTATCTGTAATGCTATTCTTTGTAAAGTATTTGCTTGAGGCGCCGCTTCTTTCAAAATCACCGTCTGAATTGGAGAATGTCTGCGACAAGTCTCCAACCATACTGGCGTCCATTCCCTCAAGAAATTCTTTAAAATTCATACATTATATATCAGAAATTTTTCCAAATATATTCAACTCTATTTTTATTTATTATTTTTTTTCTATTTAAACTTTTATATAATTTTTTGTAGAAATTAGATTCAAGATTGTGCAATAAAATCTTACCACTAAACTTTAACACCAATTTAGAAAATTCTATGTGGTCTTTTTCATCCATTTCTGGCTTGTATGCTGTTTTAATGCATTTGCTTCCACAATAACAAGGCATATCACAATACAAGAATGCATTATCACAGTTGAAATTTTTCAGTATCTCAATTGCCGGCTTATTATAAACAAACACTCCATTTAATTTTTCAGATATTAATGAAAAGTTATCAATAGAAGTGTTCCAAGAGCAACAATCTGTTTGTTTCTTCTTAGAGCTAGACCAACTATACGTCTTACACATACTAGCTCTACTCATTCTATGTAAAATATATTGATTTACAGAATATTCTACTTCGTTTTTAAATTCTTTTTTATTTAATTCGCTTTTAAAAGTAGACTGATTAAATTTTATTGATTTTATTTTATTTGAAAAATGTTTTTCGTTATTTTGCAATGTTTTTATTAAGGTGTATATACCAACATTAACATCGTTAAGAATGCTAATTTTTGATTGTTCTTTTCTTAGAAATGTGCCACAACATCCACAAAAAGGTTCGCAGTATACTAATTCTTTATAATTCTCAGGAAATTCAGAGATTATATCAAACTTTTGTATTTTTTTTGGTTTACTAATTTTAATTTGTTTTTTCTTTTTCTGCATTTAATATCTTTCCGCAAACACTACACTTTATTTCAAAATTACCATAGCCCTTTATTTTTCCATTCCAAAACCAGCCTTCATCTTCTTCTTTTTGACAGTCTAAGCATCTGGCTTCGATGTGTTTTTCATCTTCTGGCTTGGTCGGATCTATGTAGAAATAGCAGTCTTCTTGAATTTTCACAGCTTAATTAAGTTAAAATTTTTGAAAAAATGGTTTGAAATTTCATAACTATATTACATCATGGCTTGGTACGACTATTTCAAATTATTTACATATGGTTTTCAAAGAGATCCATACTCAAAATCACAGGATCCAAAAAACCTGACTGGTGCTGGTGTTTCTCAGCCTGACGCGCTTCAAACAATGGGTGGAGATGACGTTGCTGCAGGATCTCAAGGCTTGATGGGATATCGTCAATCAAACGACATGATTGATACAACCACTCTCACAAACAGGAGTGGAAGATACAAAGAATATGAAAGACTAAGAAATATACCCGAAATTGAGACTGTAATGACTGTCATTTCGGATGAAGCTTGCGTTAGCGCAAGCACCAAGATAGCTACGCCATTTGGATTTAAAACAATAAAAGAACTTGTTGATGAAGGATCTAACGAGAAGTTTTTGGTTTATTGTTTTGACGAAGAATCAAAGGATCACACCTTGGGATGGGCTTATTCTCCAAGATTTGTCAAAAAAGAAGAAACACTAACGATAGTTCTTGAAGATGGAAGCACCTATACAGCTACAAAAGACCACAAGGTTTTAATGCGTAGCGGAAAATGGGAAGAAACAGGAAACCTAAAAGACGGCGATGAATTAATGGCTTTTTATAGATTGCCTGTAACACATGAACCAAAAATTAAGAAAAGTCAGTTTCCAAGAATCTTTACCTACAATACTGGTTGGACTCACGAAAGATTCTTTGTAGATAAGTGGAGATTTGGAAAAATAGACGAAAAAGAAAAGCCTTTGCACAAAGCACTTCACATGCTTAGTAAGGGAATAATGGTTAAAAAAGTAGCTGAAACTTTGGGAATAACAACAGTTGGGCTTCAACAGAAAGTAGAAGGATCAGGATTTACAGCTAAGGAGCTCAAAAAACTAAGCCGTAAGAATGACTATAGAAGAGTCGTAGGAATAGTACAAAATGAACCGGAAGATGTTTATGATATTAGTGTTGAGAAACACAAATGTTTTTGCACCGATAGTGTAGTTTTACACAACTGTCAAAAAGATGATAGCGGAAATATCTGCACAATATCAACTAGCAATGATGATATTAAAAACGAAATAGAATTCCTATTCTTTAATAGGAATATGGTTAATTTAAACAAAAATGGATGGAGTTGGTTTAAAAATCTATGTGTTAACGGAGACCACTTTTTAGAAATAATAATAAACCCTGAGAATCCAGAAGAAGGAATTTATAAAACATCAACTCTTCCGGCAGAGACGATGTATAGGATTGAAACCACCAGAGGTAAATTAATTGAATTTCAACAAAGCAAAGAAGGTCCAGACTACACATCTTTAACAAACCCTATAGACCTAGCCAGTAATAAAGATATAGAAAAAAGCACCGCTATAAGATTTAGCCCATATCAAATAATACAATTTAGAATTGGAGAAGATAGAAAAACATTCTATCCTTATGGAGTAAGTCTAATAGAACCAGCTCGTAGTCCTGCTCATCAATTAAGATTGATGGAAGATAGCATGGTTGTTTATAGACTTGCAAGAGCAAGTGAAAGAAGAGTTTTCTATATTGATGTTGGTCAATTGCCTCCACATAAAGTTGATTCTTTAATGGATCGAATGAAGGATCAATTTAGAAAAAGAAAAGTTGCTGGAGGGTACGGAGAAGGCGCAGATAAAGTAGATGAAAGATGGCAGCCTCCTGCTGTCGATGAAGATTTTTGGCTACCTCTTAGACCAGGAAGCAACACAAGAATAGAAACTCTTCCTGGTGCGAATTCATTGGGCGAAGTGGATGACGCAATTTATTTCCGCACCAAACTTTTTGTAAGTTTAAATTTTCCCAAAAATTATTTTAGTGGAGATGATATTAATATCACTAAGGTAAGCCTAAGCTCACAAGATGTTAAGTTTGCAAGAAAAATAGAAAGACTCCAGGCAAGCTTTGAAGATGGGCTATATGAATTAGCTGACAGACACTTAACCTTAAGGGGCTATCCTCAAGAATTATATAAAGATCTTAAAATAAAAATGACTCCTCCAAGTGATTGGAGAGAATTAAGCAGATTGGATGTAATTAACGCAAGACTCGGAGTCGCCACACAATTAAAGAGTGCTGTTTTAATGTCAGACTATGACATATACATAAATTGGCTTAAATATTCACAAGATCAGACAGACGAAATGTTAGGTAGATTAAAGATCCAAAAACTAGAAGAGCTGAAGATACAGGTTCTTTCACAAAATCCACAATTACTTGGAGTTGGAATTCCAAAAGAAGATTCTTCCGAAGAAACAGAATTGGGCACAGAACCTGGTGGTCCAGCGGCAAATCTTGAAGCACCATCAGAAGCACCAACATCAGAAACACAACCACAAGAAGGCTCACCAGAAAACCAAGCAGAAGATGCTCCGAAAGATTCCAATGCACAGCCTTTATCTGAGCCAAGTGAAGAAGACATAGAAAAGTATGGCTTAAAAATAAGAGACTATGAAACAGAAATGGATGAAGAAAATCCAGACTATTCTGTAGAGAGTTGAGGCAATGTTGATATCATATTGCTCTCAAATAAAAAATAGATTCTATCAATTTAAACAAACATTTTATCATAATCTTGAAATAATAAAGAATAATAAAAATACCGAGTGGGTAATAGTAGATTGTGATTCTTCTGATGATATGTCTGATTTTATGAATTACTTTATAAAATCTCCAAAACACATAAATAGAATTCACTACTACAGAACAATAAATTTCAAAAACTATTCCATACCAATAGCAAAAAACTTTGCAGCAAGATTGAGTTCTGGAAACTACCTATTCAATCTGGACATTGATAATTTTATAGGAGATGCAACAGAAAACATATTGAAGTTGTCGCCAAAAGGAATTTGCTGTAATGTTCTAAGAAAAGGAGTTTATGGAAGACTAGGACTATCCAGAGATATGTTCAATAAAGTTGGAGGCTATGATGAGTCATTTCTTCCCGCTGGTAAACATGATACCGATTTAAAACTACGTTGCGGATTAGTGGGGTATGAATTCATAGACACTCCTTGTAAAATAGAAGCCATTTTAAATTCTAAAGAGGAGACAACAAAAAATATAAAATCTGATCTGGATTGGAGGACCATGAATCTTATTAACAATAAAAAAATGAACGACAACATCTCAAGCAAAAACTTTCATCCAAACAAAGAATTTGCTAAGTGTGAGTTAATTTATAATTTCTCTAAATATTTAAGCATATGATATTTTACAACAAAGAAAGAATGGAAAATATTCCAAAAGAATATGTAGATGCTTTTGTTGAAAATAAAGAAAATGAAGAAAAAATAGAAAAAAGCGAAATAAGTATAACTCTCAACAAATCTCTTATAAAAGAAATAACAGGGGCTCACAATTATACAAGTCTGGCAACATACTACCATCCAGATTCAAACTCAGAAAATGGATTTCCATACATAAGAAAAGATGGAATAGTAAACAGAGATGTTTCAAAATATTCCGACAGCATCTATCTTCATAAAATGGTTTTATCTACAAAGCTTTTGAGTATTTTTTATTATGCTACAAAATCAGAAGAATATGCTCAAAGAGCAATTAAAATTATACGATATTTTTTTATAAACGAACAAACTAAAATGAATCCAAATCTCAACCATAGCCAGATAATTATGGTTGGAGAAAAAGATTTTAAAACAAGAGGGCTGATAATAGATGCGGATAGGCTTTTTGTATTTTCAGACACAGTAGAAATTTTAAAAGCCAGTGCTGAGTGGAAGGCTTCAGATGAAGAAAATATTAAAAAATGGTTTAATGAAATGTCTGATTGGTTTTTAACAAGCCCCAGAGGAATTAGACAAGGTGGATATTATCACAATATAAGAACGTCGTATACAAAACAATTAATTTCTTATTTGTGTCTTGCCGGAAGAGTCGATGAAGCAAAAGAATATATTTCAAATAATATAAAAGAACTATTGAGTAAACAAATAGATTCTAACGGCTTACAGGTTCAAGAGCTAAACAGAGCTAAGAATAGACACTATTGTGATTACAACCTAGCTTTACTGTGCGATTTGGCTAAAATATGTTGTAATTTGGGTTATAATATATGGAATTATGAAGATGAAAGCGGATGTGGAAGCATAAGAAAAGCCATGTTACATGCAGCCAGCCTCTATGAAAAAAAATGGGAATACTCAGATGAGAAAGCTAGTGATCCAATGATAAGAGGCTGGTTATATTCTGGCGTTTACGTTTATGATGAACCCTTATTTTTAAATTTATTCCAAAAAGTAAAAATAAATAAAAATTATCTACCTGAATACATCAGCCGTCCTACGTCCAAAAATATTTAACTATATTAGGTTATGTTAGTTAAAAAATGCTTAGAAAATGGCGGCTTTATAAAGCCTTTACTTGTGCCAAAAAATTCAATGATAGGACCATCATTGAGTAATCCGACAATACTAGTGAGTAGAACAGGGGAGTTGTTGGTTAATCTTAGAAATCTAAACTACGTTCTATATCATAGTGAAAGTGGAATTTTTGAGCATAGCTGGGGTCCATTGTGTTATCTGCACCAAGAAAACGATCAAAGATTAGTAACAAATAATATATTGTGTAAGTTAGATGAAAATTTTGATATAAAAGATAATAAAATTATAGACACAACATTTCTAGATGAAACACCTATGTGGGAGTTTGTAGGATTAGAAGATGGAAGATTGGCAGAATGGGATGATAAATTGTTTTTAAGCGGAGTAAGAAGAGATACAACAGTAAACGGCGTTGGTAGAATGGAATTATCCGAGATTGTTTATAAAAAAGATAAAGTGATAGAAAAAAGTAGATTACGAATACCGGCTCCTGGTGATGACAATAGTTATTGTGAAAAAAATTGGATGCCAGTATTAAATAAAAAATACACATATGTAAAATGGACAAATTCAACAGAAGTAGTAGAAGTTAATCCAGAAGATAAAACATGTAAAACAATTGTTTTAACAGAACAAAAGAAATTAAACACAAGTGATTTAAGAGGCGGATCACAGGTTATCTTTTTAAATGATCATTATTTAGCCTTGGTTCATGAAGTAGATTTATATAAATCAGAAGCAGGTAGAAAAAATGCAATATACACACATAGATTTGTAGTTTGGAACAAAGACTTTGAAATTGTTGAAGTATCAGATTCTTTTTCATTTATGGGAGCCAAAATCGAATTCTGCTGTGGGATGGCGGATTATCAAGACAAATTACTTGTAACTTTTGGCTTTCAAGACAATGCGGCGTATATTTTGGGAATTCCAAAAAACTTTTTAGGAAGGATTTTAAAAACTTTCGATGAATAAAGAGCTTACAGATTATATACAAGACCCAGAAAATGATGTTGCTAATTTTAATCTAGCTAATTGGTATGAAAACCAGATGCATTTATCTCCAGCTTGTAGCTATTATCTAAGATGTGCAGAACTTACCAAAAATGAAGATTTGGCATATGAATGTTTATTGAGATTATATCTTTGCTATCGATCCTTATCTAACAGGGATTATACTTGTGAGAACCTATTAAAAAGTGCTCTAAAATTAAGACCAAAAAATCCAGAAGCATATTTTTTTCTAAGCCAATTTTATGAAAGAAAACAAAATTGGATGGATGGCTATCTTTATGCTTCTCTTGGATTGGATGTATCAGATTGTGAGCCATCGAAATTTAATACATCCTTTGAATATCAGTCAAAATATATGTTAATTTTTCAAAAAGCTGTTTGCTCTTGGTGGTACGGAAAACCAAAAGAGTCCAGAACTCTTTTTAGAAAATTAAAAGATGAATATGGCAGCAAACTCAATGATAATTACTATCGCTTAGTGCAAAACAACCTGACCACCTTGGGTTCCGGTTCTGTGGATGAAAGTGAAGTAAAATACAATAAATTAAAATATGATCTAAGATTTAGATTCGAAGGATGTGACGCAATAGAAAATAATTTCTCTCAAGCGTGTCAAGACTTATTCGTATTGGCTGCCTTAGACGGCAAAAGAAATGGAACCTACCTTGAAATAGGTTCTGCGCATTCTTTTCACAACAGCAACACCGCCCTTTTGGAGAAAGATTTTGATTGGACAGGATTGGGCGTAGAATTCAAACAAGAGCTTGTAGATATGCACAAAGCAGATAGAAAAAATAAGTGTATAAAAGCAGATGCTCTAAAATTAGATTATGAAAAATTACTTGATGATAACTTTTCTTCAAACATAATAGATTATCTACAATTAGATATTGAGCCTTCTAAAAACACATTCGAAGCATTATTATTGATTCCTTTTAATAAATATAAGTTTAGAGTAATCACCTACGAGCATGATAATTATGTTGATATCACCGGAGAATATAGAGAAAAATCCAGGAGATATCTGAGAAATCTAGGCTACACTCTGATTTTTAATGATATTGCTCCAAACGAAGGGTCTAATTTTGAAGATTGGTGGATTCATAAAGATTTAATCGATGAATCTATATTTCAAGAACTATCTTCGTATCCTGTGAAGGATATAAATCTGGTTGAAGATCTTATGCTTAAAAAAAAAGTAAATAAGCTTGAAAATTTCCCAAAAGTTAATTTTGTTGGAATCGAAGAATCAGTTGAAAGAAGAGAAAATCTCTCAAAACAATTTTCTTCTTATGGAATTGATAATCTAATTCCCCATATATTTAAAAGATACCACGAATATGATCACCAGCTAACTGGTAGATTTGTATGTGACTTGCACGAGAATAGCAAAGGTCCAGTAACATCTCACATAAAGGCAATTAAGAATTGGTATGATTCAACAAATGAAGAATATGCTTTTTTCTGCGAAGATGACCTGTCACTCGATCCAGTTTATTACTGGAGTTTTACTTGGAAAGAATTTTTTGATAATCTCCCGTGCGATTGGGAATGCGTTCAATTAACATGGATAAGACCCAATAATCTCAATATAGAATTAAGAGAAAGAATGTGGGATGATTGGGGAGCAGCAGCCTATCTCATAAAAAGAGACTATGCTAAAAAAATAATAGATAGATATTATATTGATGGAACTAAATTTAATCTAGAGATAGAGGGAACAAGCTTAATCCCTATAGTTGAGAACATACTTTTTGCAGGAATTGGCAAAGTTTATAATATTCCAATATTTGTAGAAGATGTTAAAAATGTAAAATCTACATATTTTGGAAAAGATCTAGCTGAGATAAATGGACAAGGAGAATACCATTGGGATTCATATTATTGGATAATAAATTGGTGGAAAAACAAAGGACAATATATTAATATTAAAAAAACACCTCATATTTATCAAGAAACTCAATTTGGAGAAGATTGGTTTACGTATCCCAATCTATACAAGGATATGGTGTTTAAATTTCCTTCTGGTAGTAAATTTGTTGAAATTGGATCATGGAAAGGAAAATCTTCTGCTTTTATGTCTGTAGAAATAGCAAATTCCAACAAAAACATAGAGTTTTATTGTGTGGATACTTGGAAAGGAAGTTCAGAACATCAGTCTATGGAAGAAATAGATTCTTTGTATGATATTTTTATCAATAACATGAAATCCTTGGAGAATTATTACACACCGATTAGAAAAAATTCAATCGATGCAGCAGATCAATTTGAAGACAACTCACTAGATTTTGTTTTCATAGATGCTTCTCATGAGTATGAAGATGTTAAAAAAGATATTCAAACCTGGCTCCCAAAAGTGAAAAAAGGTGGAATATTAGCGGGTCACGACTATTATGTTGGAGAAGAATATGATTATTTCCCTGGTGTAAAAAAAGCAGTTGATGAATGTTTGATGGATTTTTCTAAATCTGAGTGTTGTTTTATCTTAGAAAATAATAAATAAAATATGACTTACAATATACAGCATAAAAATGACGGTAAAAACTATGTAGCTAGAGATGGCTCTGGCAACGTTAAAATTTCATATAAAACAGAAGGAATAGTTACAAATGGATTGGTTGTTCACCTAGATTCGACAACCCAAACTCCTGGGTATGCGGTCGGCAATACGTGGTATGATTCAAGCGGAAATAATAATCACGCAAAGCTTTGTAATGGTGTTACTTATGATGGAAAGTTTTTTGTTTTTGATGGAGTTGATGAATACGCAGAAATAACAAACAGCTCAACAATTAATAGTTGTTTGAGTTCTGATTTTACCTATGAAATTTGGGTTTATCTTCAAACAGGTGGAAACCTTTGGGGTAAAGTTTTTTCCAAGGGAAAATATGCATTTAACACAGGAGCTTTTAATGGACTGACTCACTACTTGCCTGGTAGTCTTTTTTGGCAATACATGCCAAGCACAGGAAGTAGTGCCGAGCTATTTTTTTCAACGCCAATAAAAAACGCATGGACACAGTTAGTATACACCCGAACATCCGGGGTTTTAAAATTCTACAGGAATGGCGTTTTACAGTCTTCGTCTAATAATAGTACTAACTTCAGTAGTAATTTTAATCTCAGAATATCAGGAAACAGTTCTATTTCAATTGAGCCTTCCAAACAAAAAGTAATGATATTCAGACAATATAATAAAGGACTTAGTGACACTGAAATATTACAAAATTATAATACATCGATAGGCAAAACAACAGCCAGTAGCTTCGTGGCTTTGACAGAAGTGAATTATGACAATAGAAGCTATGTTGCATTTAATTCAAGCGAAATAAATAAAATAGATTTCAATTATGTTCTTCAAACAGATGAAACAACACTTAGAAAAAGCGCAGATGGATCTTTAACGTTTGTTAAGTGGTCGGGTAGTAGTCCGAGTTTTATTCAAAATTTGACAACAAAACAAAGCATAACCAGTTATGCTCAAATATCGTCAGATATAAATAGCTCAGGCTGGAGTGAATCAAATGCACCAGACCCGAATCCGTACCCATCATATTTTTACTTAAACTCAACAGAAAATGAGGCTATAGACTGGTAGCCGTTGATGAATAGCTTTGAAACTTTGTTCAATTGTTTCATATATACTTGGTCCTACTTTGGTTGATATAACTTAATTCATATGTCAATATACATTAATAATAAAAACAGCAAAAGATTGATAAGAAAACATGATAATAAATATTATCTGAGTTTTTACCAAACATATAGTATACCAACACCATTGGGCGATAGCGTTTTAATGCCCATAGTTTCGCCTTCTAATAATAAAGTTGGATTAGATTTAAATTTCGATAATGTATCGGTCAGTGGATTAACAATAGTAGAAGAAATAAAAAGTAATTCAAACCCCAGTATCTCAACACCAGCAAATTTTAATGTTGGGGATTCTATCGCTTCTTTTAAAATAACATCAGCGGCATCTTTTTCTGGGGATGTTGTTTTATCTTTCACCCTACCTAGTGATATTTCGCAGGTTGCTTTCGATTCATGTAGGATTTTCAAGGTATCAGATGGGGTTACAAGTGATGTTACAATACTCAGCGGACCAAATGCTCCTAATTTTTCTACGAAAAAAATATGCGCACTAGTCAATAGTTTTAGCGACTTTTTTATAATACCAGCAAATTCTTTATCGGGAACACTAACAGCCACACTAACAGCCACACCAACAGCCACACCAACAGCCACGCCAACAGCCACCACGACCGCTCCTACACTCCAGACTTCAGTGGTCAACGGAACTTTCAACCTCAGAGTCAACCCGACAGAAAATTATGCTGAAAAGAGCAACTTTTTTGTAGGCGACCTGGATGGCGGTTATATAGGAAATCACGTTTGGAGGACAAATTGGTCACCAGCAATAAAGCCTTCCACAATCGTTTCTGCAACACTTGTCTTTAACACATCGCGTGCGGCGCCTGGGCTTCAAATACTTGTAAATGGCGCAAATGCCGACAACCAACCACAAGATGATGGTGGCAACGGCGCATACTTACTTCCAAGTTGACGTTCCTATTTGTACAGGAACCAGTCTGTCGATGGTTGTTCCGTCTCCTAATCTTCCATCTATATTATTTCCCCAAGCCCATAGTGTATTATCAATTTTTATTCCTAAATAATGACCGAAGCCTACAGACACAGACTTCCATATTGAAGAGTTTTCTATTTGTATAGGAACAAGACTATCGTTTGTTGTTCCATCTCCAAGACCGCTCCACGGACCTCCATCTCCCCTGCCCCAAACGTATAGATCTCCAGTTATATACTCGCAGACTTCCACACAATCTAAGACTGGTCCATAACAAGATTCTGTTGTGCTATTGAATTTGATAGTAGTTTGTTCACTCGTTGCTTCAAATGTAATTGATTTTCTATCCCAATTCATATTTGAATAAGAATTTGTGGCACCAACCGATGATACTTCAAAAGATTGTTGAGCAATGGTTTCGGAATCATCATTGATTATAGTAACATTCATTGTTCTTGATGTTCCAATATCTCCATGTGGGTTTACCCCTAAATTAAAATAAACCGTGTAATCCATACCAGATATTGTGTCTATGGTTTGTTTTATCCAGCCTTGATTTGGACAAGCATTAAGATCAACCCAAACATTATAGTTATCTGGATCGCTAGGATCTTCTGGGGGCTGATTTGAGATATCTTGTATGTCAACGTCCTGAACCGTCCAGCTACCAAATTGACCAGTTGCATAAAAAGTTTTGGTCAAATCATCAAAATTACCATCAGATATTAAGTCATAGCTGCAATTGCTCTGACATTGCGTTATTGCTATAAGGGTAGCAGTAGGTGTTGGTGTTGGTGTTGGTATGAGAGTAGCAGTGGGAGTTTATGTTAGTGTTAGGCAATTAATACTATCGCTCAAAATTACATAATTCGCTGACCCATCAACATTACAGCAACCAG
>Ga0247843_1004728_pt1 | contig 19972 bp, 14 predicted proteins | sample LaCruzMarch2017__FD_192420 | JGI IMG/M metagenome (GOLD analysis project Ga0247843, IMG submission 192420) | Freshwater microbial communities from meromictic Lake La Cruz, Castile-La Mancha, Spain - LaCruzMarch2017_8m | ecosystem: Environmental > Aquatic > Freshwater > Lake | place: Spain...
ATGATGGCATCGATACGTACATTAATCAAAACATCATCCTACATTGGAGGAGGGATGAATAGCATCAACTTGAATAGTAATGATGATGATGATTATGATGATGATGATATAAGAGACGATGGAAAGGATGTACAATCACAATTTGATCATCATCAGCAATTAAGTAGTGTCAATGAACGACATCATATCAGGACATTGTGTCGTAAATATCATCCTTTTTGTAAAGATGGACAGCGTCATACACCCACTATTTACTTCTCCAATAGTAGTACTCACAATATTATTGATGATAATGTTAATGACAATGATATTGCCGACGAAACCGAAATAGTGGAGCAGCATCATCCTGCATCACTGGGATTGAGAAAATTAATGACAATATTATATATAATGGATGCTCATTGTGGTGATGACATTGAGGATGCTATTTGGAATACAATCTTTCAGAACAATGACGACGACGACGACGACGACGACAACAACAATGACGATAGTGACAATGAACATTTAATCATGTTACGTGTGGGAATGCGTAATCGATGTCGGTTAACAGAACGAATTGCATCATCACTTCATGTTGAAATAACGCGGGTATGGGCATTGATTGATCGTGCTGCGAATGCGGCTACGGCAACTGTTCATTTTCATCCTGCCGATGTAATCGATGACATTGATAATCCAGATGTGAATAACAAGAGTTATGAAGAAGATGGTATCATCCCGTACGGTACAAAGAGTTACAATCGACTAGTGACCATGGAAGAACGAATTTGTCATGCATTAATTGCGACACTGTTATATCGACGACGAGGTGATTGGCAAAAGGCTGTCGAACTTGTAATTGGATATATTGTATCCACAGCACCATCTATATGCGTGGAGCAATATCCGAAGTTACCACCCGTGTTGAGCTTTTGTGTACTCGAGGCACTAATTTCTCCTGATAATTACATTCCAAAGAATGTAATGAATGACAAAGACATGACACGAGCAGTAGTAGCAGTGCAGCATAATAAATCATGGTTTCGTGGTTGTATGAACGAGCTTTTTTCGTCCTCCGATGTGACATTACTAAGAGCACTTGCAAAGCCAATCAATATTGCTATTGAGATATGGAAAGAGAGATCATTCTGCACTGATGATCGAATACGAGATATTGCAACAATTGAGCTAGCAGCATATGAACGTATCCGTAAACTGGATGATGGTGACTGGTTATCAACAAGTCCAATTCAACCCATAATTGAGATTAGTGATTGGACAAATTTTGTTGATAATGGCAATGATACCTCAGATAAAGTTCGGGCTGTTGCCATGATCGCATGTACTGTCTCACTTCTTTCATCAAGTAATGCCGACGAAGCATCTACATTTGTCAAAGGCATGGACAATCTTACCGAAGAATGTGAAAACAAAGATCAATGTAATAATCTTCTGCTACCAGGTGGTTGTGCAGCTTATTACAGTATCATGTATAGAAGATGGGAATCAATGAAGCTAGGCAATATCAGTGGCCGTCACACTGCTGCGGCATTCACCATAGAAGATGAGGTATCTCCCATCCTAGATGCAAGAGTACAGAATATTGACGTGGATGACTGGCAAGCAATCAGTATTCTAATTCATTGCTGCGTAATTTCTGGTGATGGACAAACCCTGCAACTACTTGCCAAAAGAACTTTGCCACATACAATACAAACAACAATGGTACATACAGCGAGCAGAACCGTTGGTGTACGTAATCTCATATCAAAAACTATTTCATCACTGATTGATGCTGGTGAAGTCCCTACTGTCAGGGTGATTAATTTGAAACGTCGACCGGATCGTGCACTCGATTTTATGTCATGTGCTGTTCATAAAGAGCAGCTTATAGTTATTAAAGGGCCATCAAGAATGAGAAGCAAGAGTCTTAATAGTAAAACCAACAGGAATAAAACAAAGGCAATAGATTATTCATTGAACGTTGAGCGAGATGACAAACATAATTTTGGAAACTATGCGTTTGATGGTCAGTGTTCTCGTGAGGAATTAGAAGATCAACTCCGGCAACGATTAGAGAACGGGAATAGTGGTACATTGACTGACTTTGTTGCCGACAAATGGCGACCCAGTGAGCTTAAAGCTTTTGATAGAGTCGCACGAGGTGACTTTGAGTTAGTACATACTAGCATGACCGAAAAAGCATGTACTTTGTCTCATATTGCTAGCTGGATGGGTGTTGAAAGTTCACTCTCATCTGAAATAGACACTGTTGGAAGAATCAATTATGGTGGACATGAATGGTATCAGAACAAGCTTCTGCGGATGTTTAGCATATCAGGTTTTGCACGAGGGTCCGCATTGCTCCACGAAAATGAGGATATGGATCCCGTGCCAGTTTGTGTGATATTAGAAGACGATGCCATCCTAGTTGACAGATTTGCGGAACGACTTGCATCGTTACTTGAGGAATTACCACGTGATTTCCACTTCTGTTCACTGGGGTACAGCCGACCAAAGGCGGCACCGATCATTGAGTACTCATCCCAATTAGGCATTCCATCATGTTTGTGGTATCTCACTGGGTACATCTTGTCCTATGAGGGGGCTAGACATTTGATTGAGAGCCTTCCGGTTGCTGGACCAGTAGATAGTTGGATAGGACTGAAAATGTGTGCCAACTGGGACAATACCTACGGTGACATGATTGGTGTCGGGAAGTACACCACCGCGAAGACAAGTCTCCCTCCACGGAAGGATCTAGCAAAGATTATGAAATTCCATGCCTTCGCGGCCCTTGTTCCACTTTGTGCCCAAAAGGGAGGTTGGAGAGATAAAGACACGGATATCACGTACAGCGGTTGAAATATAAAATACAATGATTAGCATAAATAACAATTTTATACCAAGAATTATGATTATGAGTTCAGATATGCATTTATGTTATTGTTTTCCGCGACAACAATATGTAATCATCTCTTTTCCTCTTTGTATCAGACTTGTCAAAATGATGGTACGAGTAAAGCATTGGCATATTCCACCACCTTATCATCGAATATACCATATTGAAATGTTTGTGCTGAGGTTGATTGACAACCCGTCGAAGAGGGAATGCCAACACCTCTGGCATGAGTTTCAAGGGTACATTTGCAAGATATTTGAGTAAGGACTCTTTGTCTTGCAAAGCAAGCAATATTTTCTGTGTACAGTCCAACTCAAGCAATCTATCAACACAACCTCTCAAGCTCTTATTTCCCCCCTCAGGAAACAAGTCAGGAAACATGTATATATATATCAAGGTGTGATTAGATTCTGATATAGCATTCAAACTTGAGCTGTCAAATACACAATTGAGTAGAGCCTTTACACCGATGAATGTGATATTATTCAAACGAAGGTCCAGATGTCTCAGAATCGTGTTCCTCTTCAGAGCTTGTGAGATGATTATAGCATCATCATCATTCAACCGGTTGTGGTCAAGGTCAATGCGATCAATGGGAGGATCACTCTCAAGATACTGGGCAATTTTGGCCACCCCCAAAGAGTCAATATTGTTGTTGTCCAGATTGATGTATTTAATTTCAGACTGTAATAAAACCAATAGTATTTCCGGATTACTTCCAAGGTCGCAGTGGGTCAAATGGAGCGTATGGATGCAAGTATGCGACTTTAGTGACCTGGAAAGACAACGTGCCGATTCCATGTTATCAATCCGATTGTGGTCAAGATAAAGATAACACAATTGATAACTAACTTCGACCAACTTGGATACAGATCTGATGCCCTCTTCACAAAGGTTGACATTATCGAAATCGATGTGCTCAATTGAATTAGTGGCTCTTCCACTACGAAATATATCAACTAATGCATCAAGGAGCTCCTCCTTCATTTCTATATTCATAATTGTAATGCGTTCAATATCTGTGGTGACATTGTCCAGCCGTTTCCTCCGATCAATTTCAGCCTCAAGTCGACCCCAATACTCATCTACGATTGGTTCATGCCAAACAATGGGCTCTTCGTTATCCATCAGTTGATCCCATAGACTATTGACATTGTGCGTCAACTCCAGATTGAAACTATTGTCACGCGTCACCGAGTCAATGCAACTCTTCAGCCGCTGAATAACGTTCTCCAGGCCGATGCGATTTCTTTCTCTCCAATTATCAGGCTTATTATAAGATGCCTGCGTTGTGTGAGCCGATGGGATTACACGACTTCGATCCGAACCAAGCTCATTGTCAAATTCATCGTCATATTCGCCATTATTAAACGCATGGATGAATGCTAAATTCTCATTCTTATCGTACATTTCACCCGTATTATTCACGACTGTAAAGGTAAAGTCAACCGATGTGCCTCGTACGTAGGCGGGAAATGTTTACGTAAATACATGGTACGTGGTTTGGAGAAGAGAAAAGAAGTCCAACCGCGCGAGCGCGAGCCGATCAACCTCCGATGAAATACTAAGACTTTTCTACGTGCACTGTTGTTGTTCGACTAACTGTCTTCAACAAATTTATCATCATGGGTAAGATAGGCACTAAGAGAACGACCAACAACGAGGGTGGCAGTAGCAGCGGCTGGGGTGGTGGTATCAGTCGTAACGACGACGATGATAACAAACAACTGTGCAGCCCCACCTCGTCCACTTGGCTATGCTGTGGCGCCAGCTCGAGTGTGGTTGACAATGATAAGAAGACTGATAGTCTTAACACTACTACACTCGGATTAACATCGTATGACAATTTTCAAAATCGTCCAATTGGGTGGTATCGCAAGAAGCGTATCTCGGCGGCAACGACAACGTCATCATCGCCATCATTATCCAAGTCACGAGACGTCATTGCCACGGCGGGTGACTGGTACGAAGAAGCAACACAGGACGTAAGTGGTTGGTTCATGGAAGATATGGGATCGTTATTTGGCAACACTCCTCCATCGTCTTCGTCTAAGGAGAAGACGACGAAAGCGACGACTGCAGATATGGCAGAAATGAAATATGTTGCCGTCCTGGCAACGATGACTATCAAAGATACTATTGATAATGGACCTGTCATTGAAATACGTACGTTAGACGATGACAACTACAATTCTACAATCGCTTCGTCATACACTGCGCTACAGGAATACATATTAACAGGTAAGCCATGGTGGGAGGGTATAAAGAACAAGATACCCACCACGGTCGTGCCACTATACGTCATTGATACTGTAACAACAACATCGTATCAATGGGGAAATTATGACGGAGGAAAGATTGTAATACATGCAGCCCCTACCAACACTACCTCATCATCATCAACTACATCATCAACAAACAAGGAGGATGGGATAATTGATATATTAAATAATATGATGATTGGGATAAGTGGTTCACAAACTAATAGACGAGAATTGTTACGATTTGATCCGCTACCACAACTGTCCTCGTCACAAACCAATAATAGCAAGACTACAACACCTGATGATGATTCGATTGATGATATAGTCGAGCAACTACAATCACTTGTCATTACCAATCGACAAATAATGGCACGAGATATTATTAATGGTAAAACAATTGTTGCACCCAAGTCTAGTACGCCTGGATATATTGCTTCGACGTCCTACTAATAAGAAAAGAGTATGCATGCAAAGAGAGAAAATGAAATGGAAAAAAGATAATGAGGAAAAAGCAGAGATAGACAACAAATAACTTCACATATATATTTACATTGAAAGAGATTTTTTCTCTGATCATTAGTATGTCTTCTTTAATGTTAATCTCTATTAATATTCGATAAGGTTTTATATCCACCACATAGTGTTGTTATCCTATGGTTTCAAACAGGGGATAACGAACTTTGCGGCCGAGTTTTTGGCGGGACAAAAGACTAATAGCGCAAGGTGAGAAATAACAGGAGGTGATAGACAGTGATGATGATGATGATCATGTAATTAGTGAAGGCGTAGACATGGATAATTTGAGTAATGACGACGAGAGTGGTGACGGAGATGGCATGGAAAATAGTAGCGGGAGTGAGGATTATTTGGATAATTCGGAGGAGGACAATGACGATGAGGTTGAGGATGAAATTGTGGACAAATTCATACGGACTTTTAGTAACGGCGACTACGACACCGAATTCGACAATGCATTATGTGTAGATCGAAGACCTACTGCGGCAACCCGTACCCAGCCCACACAGGCGGCGTATAATAAGCCCGATAATTGGGTTGAGAGGAATCGCATTGGACTTACGAAAGCAAAGCAACAGCTGCAGGCTTATATCGACTGATGGTCACATGACAGAGGTTTCAATCTAGAGTTGACACACAATGGTACAGGGGATCAACTCATGGATAATGAAGAACCAATTGTTTGGCATGAGCCCATCTTAGATGAGTATTGGAATCAGCTTGAAGAAGAAATCGCTCGGAAGATGCAACTGGGAATAGTAACAGAAATTGGTTACATAAGAATTTTGAATGTAGAAATGAAGAAAGAGCGCCTTGCTGCATTACTGGCCATCTTTCGTAGTGGAAGAGCCACTAATTCATGTAAGAATGTCACTTTCAGCAACACAAACTTTTGTGGAGAGGGCATTAAGTATCTGTCGAAGTTGGTCGAAACCAGTCTTCAGTTGCAGTCTGTTTACCTTGTCCACAATCGGATAGATAGCATGGATTCTGCCCGCTACCTTTCCAGATCATTAAGGTCGCACGCTTGCATCACTCGGCTTCATCTGGATCATTGTGACCTTGGGAGTAATCCAGAAATGCTATCAGTCATACTACAGTCCGAGGTCAAAAACATCTATCTCGGAAGCAACAATATCGACTCAGTGGGGTCGGTCACCATTGCTGAATATCTTGAGGGTAATCCACCCATTGATCGCATTGAGCTTGATTGCAACCGCTTGAATGATGATAATGCCATACTTATCTCGCAAGCTCTTAAGAGGAACACACATCTGAGACATCTGGACTTTGAGGGGAATAATTTGACATCCATTGGTGTGAAGGCACTACTCAATTGTGTATTTGACAGCTCAAGTTTGAATGCTATATCAGAATCTAATCACACCTTGATATATATGTACTTGTTTCCTGACTTGAACTTGTTTCCTGAGGGGGGAAATAAGAGCTTGAGAGGTTGTGTTGATAGATTGCTTGAGTTGGACTGTACACAGAAAATATTGCTTGCTTTGCGAGACAAAGAGTCCTTACTCAAATATCTTGCAAATGTACCCGTGGATTTCATACCGGAGGTGTTGGCTTTCCCTCTTCGACGGGTTGACACGCAGCATCGGTATAATAATTTGAATTTATTGTATTCCATAATGCGATGGTGGAATATGCCCATGCTTTACTCCTATCATTGTTGTGTCAAGTCTGACACAAAGAGGAAAAGAGACAATTAGTTTGCTGTGTGTAATGAAATAGCACGATGACCTGAATAGGAAACCACTTTGATGTGAAAAAAGGGGAGGGAGAATGTTTGAAAAGAATTTGCGTAACACAAAAAGAACGACGTTTGTTATCTCTTTAATTTCTATCTCTATTCATTCTCGATTCATCTTCAATTCTATTTCTATTCACATTCGACAAGTTTTCATGTCCATCATTGCCAAAAAAACAACAAATAGATATTACTATTGTTAAAGTTAACTTCGATTGGCCATGGCAATGGCAGTATATTTCATCCCCCCGGCCTCCTTGACATATTTGCCCTTACGTGTATCACGATCTTTCTTTAAGCGTTGTAATTCCATTTCACGTTGGGCAAAGTGCTGTATCTTTTGTGCCTGTGCACTAATCATGCGTCCTGCTGCTGTACCTGTACGGGGATTATTGCTAACTGTAGTATCATCATCATCGTATTCGTCAACTGTACTCTCTTCGTCCACATTATTATCGTCATCATCAATGCCAAGGGTTGTTATATAATCACGTCGACGTAATTCCCATGCGACTAGTGCATTTAAATGTTGTATTATATTCTCACTACGAAATTCATCTGCATCCTCATAGTATGCAGGAGCAGCAGCAGTCGCATCACCTTGCATTGATTCGTCATCGTCGTCCATACTCTGTGTTGTTTGATGTGATTTCTTCGTAGTTAAGACATCGAATCGTAACAATGTCACACCCTTTTTATCCAACACTGCAATCCCACCCCGCGGTCGTCGCACGACGCCTTTGATCATGTTCAGTGGTATACGCTTCGCTCGAATTCCGACCACGTTGTTGGTGTCATTGTTGTTTGGCGGTGACACGATCAGTCGTGGCCCACCCGAGGGTGAATCGACAATCGACAATGTCGCACCCACGAGCGGAATGGTAGTCTTTCCTCCGCGTCCAGTGCTTCCACCACCTCCTCCTCCGGCAGCACCTAACGCAGCGCCAAATGCCGAAAGGAACCCACTCACACCACCCCCTCCTGCTTCGCTATTGTTGCTCACAGGGCGTGGACGACGATGCCATCGAATTGGAATAGTACGGACGGCCCAAGCGGCATGCCGAGCGGGAGTATCCTCCTTCTTTTCGAAGCATGGACAGATTGTACCCAAGAGCTTTAGACCGAGGAGCGGATACGCCGTCGTCTCGAGCATGATATTGTGATTGATTTCAATTGACTGTTAGGATTGAGATTGTCGAATCGATCACCAACTATGGTACGCATCGCATCGTTAAGGTATCTAGGTTGAGCTGAGGCTGATGAGCACCGGTTCCGCCCACTCCTTCCTCTTTTCGAGCACGAACGTTCCAAGCTCCAGAGCTCGCGCCCATCATGGCCAATTGGGGGGGTAGTGATGAGGAGATAGACCTTGACAATCATGATGATGAAGATTTTGAGAGCGACGAGGATGAGAGCGACGATGATGATGAGGACAATGACGACGATGAGGTTAACAATGAAATTGTGCACCAATTTATACGGACTTTTAGTAATGGCGACTACGACCAAGAATTTGACGACGCACTTTGTTCCGACCGAAGTGCAGTCGTACCTAATACCCGGCCCACACAGGCGTCGTATAACAAGCCCGATAATTGGAGAGAAAGAAATGGAATTGGACTTACGAAAGTAAAGCAACAGCTGCAAGATTGCATTGACCAATTGTCATATGACAATGGTTTCTACCTTAATTTGACACACAATGGTTATGGGCATCAACTCATGGATAACGAGGAACCAATCGTTTGGCATGAGCCAATCTTAGATGAGTATTGGGATCAGCTTAAAGCCAAAATTGATCGGAAGAAGCAGCAGGACATAGTCACAGAAGTTGAAGGCATTACAATTATGAATATAGAAATGACAAAAGAACGCCTTGCTGCATTACTGGCCATCTTTCGCAACGGAAGTGCCACTAATTCAAGTCCATGTATCACTTTAGACAACACTAACCTTTGCGGCGAGGGCATCATATATCTGTCAAAGCTCGTTGAAATTTGTTCCCAGTTGTATGATCTTACCATCAGTCACAATCGGATGGATAACATGGAATCGGCACGTTGTCTTTCCAGGTCACTAAAGTCTCATACTGGCATCAATCAGCTTTATTTGACCCACTGCGAACTTGGAAGTAGTCCAGAAATACTCTCGGTCATATTACAGTCTGATATTAGATTTATCAACCTGGACAACAACAATATCGACTCTTTGGGGGCGGCCAAAATTGCCGAGTATCTTGAGGATAATCCACCCATTCGTCGCATTGATCTTGATCGCAATCGACTAAATGATGATGATGCTATACTCATCTCGCAAGCGCTCAAGAGGAACACCAACCTAAAGACAATAAACATGCATTCAAATAATTTGACATCCATCGGTGTGAAGGCTCTACTCAAATGTGTCTTTGACGTCTCAAGTTTGAATGCCATATCAGAGTCCAATCACAATTTGGAAAGATTGGTTTTATTCTCACATCAGACGAATGAGAGCTTGGTCGGAGGTATTGACAGAGGTATTGACAGATTGCTTGAGTTGGAACGAACGGAGAAAATTGTCTTAGCCTTGCAAGACAAGGATTCTCTACTCAAATATCTTACAAATGTACCCGTGGAACTCATGCCAGAAGTGTTGGCATTTCCTCTTCGATGGGTTGCTAATGAACATCAGCATGAGCATTTGAATATAGTGTATTCAACAATGAGGTGGTGGAATATGCCAATGCTTTACTCCTATCTTAATTGTGTCAAGTCTGATGCAAAGAGGAAAAGAGATGACTAGAGCTGTAGGTTGCAACAGAAAACAATAACATGTATATCTAAACTCATCTTATTGTATCATATCACTCCATGTCTTTAACCTCCCTTACCATTTTGGCGGGATATCTGAACGGAAATATTATTTTGTCGTGGGTGCCTGCCTCCATAAGTAGTCGTGCCGCTCCCCAATATAATAATGGCGTCGCAACAATCAAGTAATGGTGGTGGTGGAGGTGGTGCGCCACGGCCACTCCAAATGGGTGCCAAGGGTGCATACATAGTCCGTCTATTAATGGTGGGCGATTCGAGCTGTGGCAAGACATCGCTGGTATTGCGATTTGATCAGAATGTATTTTCGACCAAGTTTGTTACTACGATTGGTGTCGATTACAGGGATAAAATGGTCAAGGCGAGTTTAAGATTATATGTGATGAATGAATCTACTGTTTACGTTGTGTGTGTTGGCCCATCCCGTTTTGGGGAGTGGAAAATATGTTGTAGTCGTGAGCGAACGAGGGACAAATCTTCCAATACGACCTTCGTTGCGATATCGCTCTTTTTGGAACAAGTAAATCCTCGCTCTCACTCACCAACCCTCATTATCATCATCCCCGACTACTCTATTAACTTTCTTCTCCTCCTCTTCCAACTATTATCAATCTGAAATCATATACATAAACACATTTACACTATAGATTGAGGGTGCACCAATGCGTCTTCAACTATGGGACACGGCCGGACAAGAACGATTCCGTTCACTCACATCCAACTTCTTCGGCCGGGCCGATGGCTTTGTTCTATGCTACGATGTATCGAACCGTCCATCATTTGATCATGTCATTGGTTGGATGCGTGATATTAAGACACGTGCTCCTCCCGATTGTGATATAGTACTATGTGGCAATAAGGCAGACTTAGAAAGTGATCGTGTCGTGTCTAGTGATGAAGGACGGGGATTGGCCGAGGAGTACGGAGTACAATTCTTTGAAACTAGTGCTTTGACGGGCGCGAATGTTGAAACGATGTTTACGAGTTTGGCCACAACGATTAAACGACGTAGGATCGATGAATTTGAGAATAAGGGTGGAGGAGCTGGATCACCGACCAATGCTGGTGGAGGTGGGAGCGTCGGTGGTGAAAGTCGGACAGTAACTCTGGGCGGTGAGTCAGCAACCGCGACTGGCCCTGCTCGTTCATGCTGCTGAAAAAAAAACAAGACCAGATGGACAGACGTTTGGGAGGAGTGTGTGTGTTTGTGTGAGAAGGTGGGGGGGGGGGAGAAGGAGGGGGGGAGGGGAATGAACGTGGGGGGATGACAATGGCAGGTTTTTATATCTTAGTCAGTATCGCGGAATAATTCGTGACTGTTCGGGTGTCCTTTGGAGTTTGGTGTGCTTTGGAGGAGAAAGAGAGTTAGGAAAGAGGTGACACTTCATTACATTCATTCTAAGTTTTTCTATGTTTAGCTAAAGAACAAGCTAATTCATTCTGTAAGTACATCTCATTGAGTGGGGAAAGAGAAGAATTGTGAGTTCGTGTTGTTGTTGGGATTGATCATCCCTCGCCTCCCGTCCCCATCATTATTTACTCTTGCGTGGTTCCCGCTCAAGAAACCTTCTCACCAGACACCAGCATCAACAACTTTCATTAATAACAAGACAACACTGACCACCAGTTACCCCTATCACGCTCCTCGAACCACCGAACCACCACGAACCGACGAGTTCGTTCAACATCAAACAACATGGCTGCAACGGTACAGGGTAGTGTGAAATGGTTCTCAAACAAGAAGGGCTACGGCTTCATCACTCCAGCCGAGGGCAGTCCCGATACCGAGGACATCTTTGTACATCAGAGCAGTATATTCTGTGAGGGATATCGCACTCTAGTAAGTTGACGTAAAACATATATATTCGTTGTCCTTTGGAATTTTACTTAATCTCACAATCTCCATCGACCCTAAAACTCCTCTCTCAGGGTGAAGGGTGGGAAGTGGAGTACGAAATTGGTCTAGATGATAATGGTAAGGCCAAGGCCGTCAACGTGAAGGCTCCGGGTGGCGGGCCGTGCTCTGGACCGCGCAAACCTCGCATCCGTCGATCAGGAGGCAAACGAAGCGGTGGTGGTGGTGGTGATGGCGGCAAAGCAGCAGCAGGAGGAGGAGGAGTCGGCGAAGAAGGTACGAAGGGAAAGGTCAAAGGACCGGTAAAGCCAAAGGAACCATTCTGGCATGATGAGTTGAATGATAATGTAAAAAATGCACTTGCGGCGAAGGATATACGTAAAACTACCGGAACAATTGATGTCTCCGTGGGTCCTGCCAGAGTCAAATTGGGTACGAATGGATACTCCTCGGTGGCACATGCCAGAGGACTTTTGGCCGAGGGTTCGTTTACCTGCGATGAGGAAGGAAATGTGTCGCTGACATGGGAGCATCGTCTTGTTTGTGCCAATGGACTATGGAGTACAACGGATGACAACTCTACTTTGCCCTCAGCCTTTAATCTTGCAGATGGTGAGTACAAGATGATTCTATGATGCCTCTTAATCAATTAACGATTGCAACAACTGTTGAAGAATAAGAGCCCCTCATACTGATATATGTTGTCCATCAAATATTTCCCGATTGTTATATAGCGACTGTGATCCCTGTAAAAGCTGATGAAACTGCTCAAACGTTGTGGGGTGACCTTCCTGATCCTAAAGAAACGCTGGTAGCGAATGGCTTTCAGATGCGTCACGTTGTTCTAACGCCTAGGCGTAAGCGTTAGAGATTGTTTGGAATTCCGTGCTAAAAGTAAAGAAAACACAGCTCGGGAGATATGAGTCATGGCATCAAATGTTTCTGAGAATAATGTGTTGATCGTAACTGCATGACTTTTGTCACTGAGAATAAAAAATAGCTAACAGACTAGCTCATTCAATTACATCATATGTGCCTGCCAGCTCCTACATATATTCATCATTCGCAATATTATTTTTACTCGTTGCAGTCACAACAGGGTCTAACCTAATACGCTCTAATACGACTATTTTCATATGTGATGTATTTATGTAGAAAGTATTAAACCATCAACCATGATCCATGTGACGGCCGCCCCCTCCTCCCTCCTTGTCTCACAGGAGCTATTCGACGAGACCATCCTCGAGAATGAGGAGTGCTTCGACCTGTCTCCCACCGAGGCACTGCGTGAGACGATTGATCAATTCCGACGTCAGCTTGGCGGTAGTGAGACTCCTTCTCCTTCGGAATCGACTACTACCGTGGAAGAAAACAATGACATTCCTCCTCTTCTCCTTCTTCCCTCGGCCCTCGGCCATTTGATAGTTTCTCACCCCAACTCAATCATCGGCAAACGCGAGCGGTCGAATCGACGACGGTTTCAACAACGCATGTCATTTTTGGACGGATACGTCGAGACTGATGGGAAAGTAGTAACCGTCGACGCGCGGACATCGGACGAGGTAGCGCAAGCTTTAGATGAAATAGGTAGACGATGTCGCATTGGCGATACAAAGATTGATGGTCTTCATCGTACGTTGGATTCCAACATCGATGGAGACACAAATAATAATAGCGGTACTGACGATGCAAAGAATGGTGTTGATGATGTCAATGACGACAGCAGCATTGGTGGTGCTGGACCGTATCCCAATCTAGCAATATTTCAAAAGACATCATCGATATATACGCTCATGTCTTTCCTCGGTATACTTGATCTCAATACATCATCAATGGTAGATGAGTACAACAATACAAATTCAGTGTACAAAGTACATGTACTGTCGCATACTGTGAATGCATTGTCGGCAATATTGGCAACTAATCCAAACGATGATGATAAATGTACGACACTTAGAGCTGAATTACGTGATGCATTCGTGCCAGCATTGGGGAGACTGGTAGATTTGGTGTATTGGTCTGTTACAAGATTGACGAGTAGTGATGATGATGATGATGATGGTGATGATGATGATGATGATGATGGTGATGATGATGGTAAAAAATTACAACATTCAAACAACACTAAGGATAAATTGCAAGCATTTCTGTGCGATTTGTTACGACTCGGGACACATGCAACGAGGGGATGTGAATCGGCCAAGGTTGGGTGGGTCCGATCAAAAATAGACGATGCACTTCATGGCGGTGAGAAACGCGGGGGAGCGCATGTGTTAGTTACATGTCTGGCTGTTTTCAATTCCTCCACTATGACGAACGACTCTCGTCGTCCTGCATTGACAACAGAGGCATGTCGTCTCCTGGCGTCATTGTGCCGATATGATGACTTTCGTGACAGTGCTGGGCCAGGTCCAAATACAAGCTCGGCTCATGATCATGCCGTGGAATTTCATCGAGCGGGTGCATCACCATTATTGATTGGTATTGCGGGACTGTCAACCTCAACTGCCGACTTGAGTGTAGCCACGGCAGCACTCACGGCTCTACGAGTCATGGCTGTGAATGACGAAATCATACAAATCATGGTGGCGATGGGCGTGCTCCCTATTGTTGCTGAGGCCCTGCGGCTGGGTGTATCGTCTGATGGTGGCAGTCAAGGACTTGCTGCGTCATCCCTGGGACTATTGCGTAATCTCTGTGGCAATGATGAAATCAAGACAAACCTCTGCCTTGGATCGTCGACGGCGACGACGAATGATCAGTCGTCTAAATCTGCCACACCCTCTGTTTTACCGCACGTAATCCATGCCATGCAGATTTTTCCATCTACCTCTCTTGTGCAGGAACATGCGTGTGGGACATTTGCTGCCATGGCATTACGTCGACCTAATAATGCACGCGCAATACTTGACATGGACGGTCCACGGTATGTTGTGACAGCTATGAAAGGCCATGTTGGGAATGTCAATGTACAACGTCAGGGTGCATTGGCAATACGGAATATTGTTAGTCGACTATTGCGAGACTTACCAGAAGGTGAATGTGAAAGTGACAATAAAACAATTGACAATGGAATGAGGAGCTCGATCCGTGATGCATTCCTTGAACTTGGAGCCGAGGATGTATTGCGTAACATAGCTGGACGACATCAGGGAAGTGTTGACGAGGCGTTCGCCGCATTGAGAGACTTGGGATGTACGGTATCGCTTGTGAAGTACAGTGCCGACGAGGATGGTGTTACAACAAGAACTACTGGAACGATGATGTTTGGTGAGAAGCACAATTCAAATTTCAGAGCTTTATATGAGGAGAGTGATGGTCTGAATGATGGAGTATATGATGCAATGACACAGTATGGATCGTGAGAAGAGCGTAGCAATAGAAAGGCACATGTGCTATGAGAGACGAAAGGAGACAAAAATTTTATAGTGTTACACGATTCATTCTATTTTTCTGTATATTCACTGTATAGTTTGTTTTATTACGATGCGGCATTATATCACTTGTATCTGCATAGCCTCCAGTCTCGCCTCGCATTTGAATTGCTGCATGTCCAATCTATTGTAGAATAGATTACTCAAGGTTGCCTTATCATATCTTGGTATTACCTTCACTTTCGAAACAACATTATCCGCGAACGTGACCGATCGGTTGGATTCGGAAAGCGAGGATGATACCGACGAAGATGAAAGAGTGGCATCGGAGTAATACCCGTCGTTGCATGGATCAATTGTGAACTTGGAGTCATTATTATTTCTCAAGCAAGAAGGAGGATGATCATGTTGTTGTGTCGCCGTTCCTTTTATCGCGAAGGAGAAATCAATGATGGAATCGAATATATCGGACATGGAGGAGGAGAGAGAGTCAATTAATGAGGACACCCACACTACTTCGTGATCTACTTCTTCACACCGCCGAGGGCTGGTGTTGGATGTGCATGCCCTTCTCCGTGTGCAGCTAGGAAGCTTTGCCGAACCCGAAGCAAAATGTCTCATTCTCAATTCGATGACCCAATAAAAGACCAGAAAATCAACTGCCTTCCGTTCACAAGATCCTTTCCCCCTCACCTCTCTCCGCGACTTACTCGTCAGTTCTCGATCGAGCTGGCAAACAAAAAGAAGCAAGATCATCAAAACATGACGAACGGTGCGGCGGCAATGCGAGGACTATTGTGGAAGAACGACCGATGGCTCATATCGCTAGCAATGGCAGTGGGAGGGTCGGCAACAGTTGCCACAATTTATGCCTGTGAAAACGAAGATGAGAAAAATCGAGACAACGAACGACTAACCTCCATGTTGAGTGGATTATCATGGCGACGAATGGAGTTGCCGACGCCGATTGGCAGCTCCGTCCGGTGTGAGGCAGCTCAACATTCATCCTACGAAGTGGATGGTCTAGCCAGTTTGATCCATCGAGATAGTGTAAAGACTCGACTTGATCGAGAGAAGAACTTATTACATAAACGATCATCTATTCTACTGCGAAAACAGGCCACGACGATGAGTGACAAGTATCTTGTCGATTACGATACCATCCTTGGACAGGGCGCATACGGACGTGTTCATCCAGCCAAGTGTATAACAACCGGTGAACCCGTCGCACTCAAACGTTTACCTAAACGTTTTACGAATTCTACACTTTTCAATTGTGAAACCGATGCACTACTACGTATATACGAGAATGGTGGACATCCTAACATATCTGGCTTACGAGATATGTACGACGATACCAACTACTATTATCTATTCTTAGATTTGGCCCAAGGTGGTGAAATGTTTGATCACTTGATACAGAATGGTCAGTATAGTGAATTTGATGCATCTCGGCTGGTTACTGAAATATTAAGTGCATTAGCCTTCCTTCACAATATTGGTGTCACACATGCAGACTTGAAGCCAGAAAATATTCTATTATGCTCGAAGATTAAGGGTGCCGAGACTGTGAAGATAATTGATTTTGGTTGTGCCATTGTGGACGAACGTGGAATATGTGGACACAGTCCTGTGGCAGAAACGACTGCTTTGGGTACGAAGGCATATTGGAGTCCTGAACGATTCAACAAAGGCGTGACTGAGGCTGCTGATATTTACGCAGTGGGTGTCATACTCTTCATTATGCTAGTGGGGTGTCATCCATTCGATCCTACAAGTCGTGCTTCTGATGACGACATCGAGAAGCTGATACGTAATGGAAAAGGACCACCCATGAGCATGACATCGCAATTGTCTCCATCCGCGAGAGATTTTATCAAACGTCTCATGGATAAAGACCCTAATAGACGACTGACGGCTATTTCAGCGTTGGAACATCCCTGGATCAGAGGTGTAACGCCAACGGTGAATGTCATCAAGGGGTCCGATACAAAGTTGCTAATGTATCAGGATTTACGTGACAAGCTGTCGAGTGGTATCTTTGCGGCATTGGTCGATGGTGCGAATTTACGTGACATGGAAAACAGTGCCGATGGAGTGGACCATGAGCGATCTCTCACACATTTATTGAAAGAAGCGTTTGAGAAATTCGACGAGGACGGAAAAGGTTACGTAAGTGAGGCAGATCTAGGCCGTGTGATGTCCAAGGTGACTGGAACAAGTTTGTCAGCCTCCGATGGCAAGAACATGATAACGGCTGCAAGGGATCAGTCATTGAACAATCCGTCAACAAGTCTAGGACTATCATTATCTGATTTCTCACAGGTATTCTCACGTCTAGGCCATGAACACTACCAGCGAGGCGATTTTGTCTACGAGCCAGGTGATAAAGGTGATAAGATGTTCTTTATTAATAGCGGTAAGGTTGATATATTGACAAATGATGGCCATCTCGTTGCGACACTCAGACACGGGGATACTTTTGGCGAGGGCAGCCTTTTGGAGGATCGGTATCGGAATACGACGGCAAAATGTGCCACACCCGTGAGTTTGATTGCTGTCTCGAAGGAAGATTTCAATAAATACCTCAGTTCAAATTCCATAAAGCGCTCACTTACGCTTAGGTGGAATGCTAGGACTCTAGCTCAAGCCAAGAATTTGATTCGAATACAAACAAATGTTACTAAAAGAACTTTACATGAAGGCAATGTTGTGTATAATGAAGGCGATACTGGACAGTCGATATATATCGTAGACGGTGGGACGTTAGATGTGACACATAACGGGATTAAGATGCATAACCTATCCTCTGGAGATTCATTTGGTGAGAGTTCGATACTCTTCCAACGTCCAAGGTCATCCACGGTGGTGTGTGCATCTACTGAGTGCAACTTGCGTGAAATGCGAGGATCAGACTTTCAAAAGTTATTAGATTCAGACCCAGGATATGCGCAAGCTCTTGGCGATATATGCCGTAAGAGAATGCTACAAAAGGCGATGAAGAGCTATTTAATCTCATCTGGTTTGAACATCAATGACCTGGAAAAAGTGTTTCGTGATGCTGACAAAGATAGTTCTGGGACACTGGATCTAAACGATCTGGCCTTGCTGATGCACACCATGGGAAGGAACTCAACAATTCCTGATAAGGATTTGAAGGCGCTCTTACAATCTCTTGATCTGGACGATGATGGGCAAGTAACACTCACTGATGTCATTGAAATGATGAAGTCATTCAAATGAAGATTATTGAGGAGGACCACAACGACAAATTTATGTCAACACATTCACACATGATATTGAGTTGATTTTGCATCACGACAATACACAACCAACCCTGACAGTCCTCGAAACTTGTTGGATTTTTCTTCACGGGCTCAGAAGCGAGCGACGGATGTCATCGTAGTAGGAGAAGCGCATGACACGGAGGAGGACTTGGAGAGAGAAGGCATTGAGCATTGTTCTCTTTGTCATAATACTCGCCTGGATGCATCTCGCCCCCTTTTTTTCATGACCCGGTATTACAATTCAGCGAGAAATTATTGCAATTGTTATTGCAAATATCCTGCGAAACGGATTCTCATAGTTGCACCCCAAATATTGCGAGTCAAAGATAGTGGAGGATGGACCGCCTGTGGGAAAGAGCACCTTGAAACGAGTGATGATCATCAGCCAGAGGAATATAAATGCTGGGTGAGGAACCTGACATAACGACTATCAATTCCCCCTCTATAAATTGATTTAGATTCACGAATTTCCGTGTAACTGTGGTTCAAAGCTATGTCAAGGATTCATGAATTGGGATGATACACCAGAGAAAAGCAAGTCGTCGTATTGCTAAAATTCAGCAAGACCCGGACGTCGAAGCATAAGGCGTGATTATTTTACCATCTAATTGAGATAAACGTTTCAGTTGTTACATACTTCGAGTTTAAAATCTGTTGTGTGAGTCTGCCACTTCAGCCTCATCTACTATATCGTTCGAAGAAATCTTCAGCAGAACGATTTTGCCTGTGATTCACACATCATGGCTCTTCCTCCTTTCACTGTCCATGATGGAACTTAAGGCAGTTTGTTGAATCTGACTTTCTGACAACATGAGTGCATATACTTGCAGTTACTTGCTGCTCTTCTTCCAAGATGATGAATCTAACGATGTAGATTGAAGAACATTTCTCCATCGTTGCTTGAATGATAGAGCCGGGGCAAGGCTCGTAGAAAGTTAGGGTTAAGGTCATCCTCCCACTTTGTACATCTAGTTCCTTCTGCGTAGAGATCTTCCCGCCACGTTCCCGCGCTCTCACCGACATCAAAAATTCTACGGACTCAGCATTATGCCCCAACACCTTCCATAACCACAATCCAACAACTAGGAGTAGGTTGCTCATGCCTTTAGTACTCTCATCATCAACTCCTTCAAAAAGCTTGTCCATTCTCAGACATCACCAGCCTTTGATCACTATGACTTCCTGTTGCCTCGCGACCAAATTGTTGGTTTATTGTTAGATAA
>Ga0247843_1004729_pt1 | contig 19972 bp, 13 predicted proteins | sample LaCruzMarch2017__FD_192420 | JGI IMG/M metagenome (GOLD analysis project Ga0247843, IMG submission 192420) | Freshwater microbial communities from meromictic Lake La Cruz, Castile-La Mancha, Spain - LaCruzMarch2017_8m | ecosystem: Environmental > Aquatic > Freshwater > Lake | place: Spain...
CTCGGCATATGGTTGCTGTTCGTTGCGAAGCGGTGTCCCGTTTGCTTGCCACTCAGAGGTAAACGCATTGGTTAATACTGCCACATCCCAACCCAACATAGCAAGCCAAGAGGCCATTGCGGGTGCTCGTACATTTTCTGCATCAAACACGACTAATCGTGCACCTCGTATCCCAACAAATTGATCTGCCGCCTGAACAAGTTGACCGCCGGGTGTGTGTTGTGCGCCGGGGATTGTTCCACGGGCGAACTCTTCTGGTGATCGCACATCACAAAGAAATGTTGTGCGAGCGGTGTCCTTTAACCAACCTGCAACAGTTGCGCCATCCACAAAGGTGACATCATGTTTTTCGGCGAGCACCTTTGCTCGCTGTTGTTGCGTTGTCAGATTTTTTTCGTTGACTATTTCAGGGTATTTACGTGTGGCACCATGATCTAGTTTAAGGTCGGCTAGATACCACCCTTGAGTGCCGTTTTCGAGTGCGAGAATTTTATTTTTGACGCCAAGATTGATAAGCGTTTGCGCACCAATGATGCTGCGCGTGCGTCCAGCGCAATTGATCACAATCGTCGTTTCTGGACGAACCACCAAGTCATCAATACGCAGGGGCAACTCACCATTCGGGCAACACGCCGCCGTCGGTATGCTCATTTTTCGGTATTCTGAATAGGGCCTGCCGTCGAGAATGACGAGATCTTCTTGCGCAGCAATTTTGGCATTGAGCTCTTGCGCTGTAATGCGTGGCGTATGAAAAGCGTGCTCTGCTAATTCGCCGAACGCTTTGCTCGGCAGATTGACTCCAGCAAACACTTGGTATCCCGCTTTCTTCCATTGCGTGATGCCACCATCTAGCAAATAGATGTCTGTGTATCCGAGTTGTACAAGCCTGTGCGCTGCGCGCGCAGTTAATTCATTTGTATCGTCGCCGACCAAAACCAATCGTACATTTTTGCGTGGCACGAGCCTTTGTACCTCTGGCTCTAGCTTGCTGTACGGCGTTGATGCAACATAAAAAAGGTGCTCTTCGCCGTACTGACCATGTTCTCGAATATCGAGTAGCGCAATTTCTTTTTTATCATGCAGCCAACCTTTTAACGTTGCTGGTGTGACGAGTTTGTTTTGGTCTTGTGTCATGTTTCAGCCTACAGCAGGGTAAAGTGATCGCAGGGTTGTTTTGCAGCTTGTTGCACGCTATGTGGTTAAACACGTAGCAAATATGTCAAGCGTCGATATCTTCTTTAAGATTAAGTTTTTCGATAATAGACGAACAATGATCCCAGCCGTGAAAGTCGATGATCAGTTGGCCTCGCCCTTTATTGGCAACTTTTAACGACACCTTCGTACCGAGTTGATCAGAGAGTGTTTCTTCAAGACGCGTGACATCCCGCGACTGACTCGACGGCTTGGCCATCGTCTTGCTTGCAGGCTCTTTGGTAGTGCGAGTGACCAGTGCCTCGGCATCACGCACAGAGAGGCGTTTGGCGATAATTTGATTGGCTAGTTGAATTTGTACTGCCGCATCGACCGCGAGTAGCGCTCGTGCGTGGCCCATGTCAATATCGCCGGCCAACAGCATCGTTTGTACCGGTGCGGCGAGGTTTAACAATCTCAACAAGTTGCTAGTGGCTGAACGCGAGCGCCCAATTGCTGTGGCGGCCTGCTCATGCGTTAAGCCAAATTCTTCAATCAGGCGTTTGACACCCTGCGCTTCTTCGAGAGGATTTAAGTCTTCGCGTTGAATATTTTCGATCAACGCCATTGCAGCAGCGTGTTCGTCTGCTACCTCTTTGACCAGCACAGGTACCTCTGTTAATCCCGCTAATTGAGCTGCGCGAAAACGTCGTTCACCAGCGATGATCTCGTACTGTCCCTTGACTGCATCAAGGGGTCGAACCAGTATCGGTTGCATGATCCCTTGGGCGCGTATTGAGTCTGCGAGCTCAGCCAAGGCGCCTTCGTCCATGCGCGTGCGAGGCTGATATTTACCCGCTTGAAGTTGTGCGATCAACAACGTATTTGGCGCGCTTATTACCGTCGTGGGTTGTCCGACTTGATCCAAGCTATTGGTGTCAGCGCCAAGCAATGCATCGAGGCCTCGGCCTAAGCCCTTGGGTTTCTTCGTTACCATTGTGTTTCCTTATGGGGCCTGTGTACGCGTGGCGCATACAGGTATATGTTTATGTTTGAACCGTGCGAACACGCTCGATGACTTCAGCGCCGAAAGCGATATAAGCTTGTGCGCCACGTGAGCTTGGGTCATAGACGACGCCAGGCATTCCATGACTGGGGGCCTCAGCAAGGCGTACATTGCGCGGGACAACAGTCTTAAATACCTTGTCACCAAAATGCGCCTCTAGTTGTGCAGACACCTGTTGTTGCAGGGTGACACGGGGATCAAACATGACGCGCAAGAGCCCAATTAAACTCAGGTCTGGATTGATATTTCGATGAACTCGTTTGATGGTGTTCACTAGATCTGACAACCCTTCGAGTGCAAAGTATTCACATTGCATTGGGATGATGACACCGTGCGCTGCGGCTAATCCGTTTAGCGTTAATAAAGAAAGTGTAGGAGGGCAATCGATCAATACAAAATCGTATTGCAGTTCAACCTTTGATAGAGCTTGTTTAAGCTGGAGTTCTCTGTGATCCATGCCAACCAAATCAATTTCGGCTCCAGACAATTCACGGTTAGAGGGTAGGACATCATAACCACCACTTTCAGAGGCGACGACGGCCTCTTGAATTGTCGCCTCACCAATCAACACTTGATAGAGATTGTGTGCAAGCGTGCTTTTATCGATACCACTGCCCATCGTTGAATTGCCTTGCGGGTCAAGATCGATTAGCAAAACGCGCTGTTGATGTTTGGCGAGACCCGCAGCAAGATTAATCGCGGTGGTCGTTTTTCCAACACCGCCTTTTTGATTAGCAATACAAAAGACTCGAGCTGTCGTTGGTGTGACGGGGGTGTTCATGTGGTTCCTTTCCGTTGCATCCAGACCAGGCAACGCTGGCCTTCAAGCTCGGGAACTGTCAGTGGTTCTATTGTTTGGGCAGCCCAAGCAGTATGGGCGTGAAGTGCTGTGAGTTCTTCGGTTGGCTCTCGACCTTTCATTGCTAGTAAGTAGCCACCTTCTCGAACGTGTTTTCCTGAGAGTTGTGCAAAATCTTGTAGCGAGGCAAACGCGCGTGAAGTGACGATCGAACTCTGAAAGGGCTCGATTGTTTCGATGCGTGCATGTTGTGCTGACAGATTCGGCAAGGCGAGTACACCTGCCATTTGTCGCACAAACATTGCCTTTTTTTCTACGGCGTCCACACATGTCACTTTTACGTGTGGGAGCATGATCGCAAGTATGACTCCTGGTAGACCGCCGCCCGACCCGACATCGACGATTGAAGATGCTTCAGATGGATGAAGGGCCAAGGCTCTGCTCATTGGGGGCACAAGCGAAAGGCTATCAAAGATGTGTTGCACGAGCGCCTGATCGGGATCTCTGATTGCGGTTAGGTTATAGGTTTTATTCCAACGCAAGAGTTGCGAAAGATATTCAAGTAAGGCCGCCTGCTGAGCAGGCTGAGTGGTCAGGCGCAGTAAATCTAGCGCACGAGTGAGCCGTTCACTTGTGCTTGCTTTGACCGTTGCAGACGCTATGCTGGTCACGTTAGGCGGCCTTGCCATATTGGTGACGCTTGAGGTGGATCAACAACAGCGAAATAGCCGCCGGTGTGACTCCAGAAATTCGAGAGGCTTGTCCGATGGTTTCAGGGCGGTGCACATTCAGTTTTTGACGGACTTCGAAAGACAAGCTGGTCACGGCGCTAAAGTCGAGGTCGGCTGGAATCGGCAGCGTATCTTGAGCTTGATGGCGATCAACTTCGTCTTGTTGACGCGTAATGTAACCTTCGTATTTGATCTGTATTTGAACCTGTTCAGCCTCATCGCCAGGTAATAGACCTGTTGCCAACTCGAACCCTTCTTGTAACGGCATATTAACAAGGGTTTGATAAGAAACGTTGGGGCGCTTGAGTAAATCTGAGAGTAAGTACTCGCGTTCGATTTCTTTACCTAGCGTTTTGACGGCTACTGCTGGATCGAGCATGCGGGGATTAACCCACGTCGAACGCAAGCGGGCAACCTCCTTGTCGACCGTTTCTCTCTTTTTAATAAAGGCATTCCAGCGCTGATCATCGACCAGCCCAAATTCTCTGCCTTTTTCCGTTAAGCGCCAATCGGCATTATCTTCTCGTAAACTTAAACGGTATTCTGCGCGAGAGGTAAACATACGATAAGGCTCTGTGACACCCTTAGTAATCAGGTCGTCGATTAGTACACCCATATACGCCTGGTCACGGCGCAACACAAAAGGGCTTTCATTTCGAGCTGCGCGTGCGGCATTAATGCCAGCAATCAACCCTTGCGCTGCAGCCTCTTCGTATCCTGTTGTTCCGTTGATTTGCCCGGCAAAAAACAAACCTTGAATACTCTTGGTTTCAAGCGTTGCTTTTAATTCTCTAGGGTCAAAATAATCATATTCGATCGCATAGCCCGGACGAACAATATGTGCATGTTCAAGTCCCTTCATTGAACGAATCAACGCTAGCTGAATGTCAAAGGGTAAACTTGTTGAGACGCCGTTTGGGTAGATCTCGTGTGTTGTCAGCCCCTCTGGTTCGAGAAATATTTGATGCGAATCTTTATCGGCGAAACGATGAACTTTGTCTTCGATGGAGGGACAATATCTTGGGCCAACTCCTTCGATCACGCCGCTGTACATAGGAGAACGATCTAGTCCACCACGAATGATTTCGTGTGTGCGCGCGTTGGTATGGGTAACCCAACAAGGCACTTGCTTTGGATGAAGCGCTTGGGTACCTAAATATGAAAAGACAGGAACTGGATCTAAATCACCTGGTTGTTCAGTTACCAATGAGTAGTCAATTGTGCGACCATCGATTCGAGGTGGGGTACCTGTTTTTAAACGTCCTTGCGGAAGTTTTAATTCTTTTAATCGCGCACCCAATGACGAGGCGGAGGGATCTCCAGCTCGACCAGCAGAATAGTTTTGTAAGCCAATATGAATCAGTCCATTTAGAAATGTCCCTGCTGTCAGGACTAGGGCCTTTGTTCGAAAGGCGATCCCTGATTGAGTCACTGCAGCAACAACCCGATCGCCTTCAAGTATTAAATCGTCGACTGACTGTTGAAATAGCCAAAGATTAGGTTGATTTTCGAGTCGGTTACGAATGGCCTGTCTATATAGAACACGATCTGCTTGAGCACGGGTTGCACGAACCGCTGGTCCTTTAGAAGCGTTTAATATTCGAAACTGAATTCCGGCCTCGTCAGTGGCAATCGCCATTGCTCCACCAAGCGCATCAATCTCTTTAACCAGATGACCCTTACCTATACCGCCAATTGAGGGATTACACGACATCTGTCCAAGCGTTTCAATATTATGTGTCAGCAAAAGCGTTTTTGCACCGCTTCTAGCAGAAGCAAGAGCAGCCTCAGTTCCAGCGTGACCGCCTCCAACAACAAGAACATCAAAAACAGTGGGGTGATTCATGTTTAGTACATTTTATTGGGTTGGGGGATGGATTATAGTCTTGTCGCTTTCAATTGCGGGATTGTTTCACCTGAAACATCGACGATTTGGGACTATTTATTGTGGTTTTATTAAGAGCCAAAATTTAGTTTGCTGTGCTGGCTCTCTTAATTACGCAAAAAAATAGTTAAATTGTTCCTAATTTCCGAATCAACTAGAGCAGTAAAGCGATCCGTTCTCATCGCGATGTTTCACGTGAAACATTAAAAGAATAACTCTGTTGATAACTTAGGTATAACGTTGGTATAACTTATTAGTAACTCTGTATAAATTGGGATAAATGAATACTCGCTCAATCCTAGCGTCCCTATATTGTGGATAAATCAGTTAGTAAGTTGTTAATATCATGTGTATATCGTGTGTAAATCCTGTGCACAGGTCTTTTATATAAAAATTTTACCGTCGACCGAAATAAGCATCATTGTTTCTTCAAGACCACTAACAAGCGACTTCATCATTGCAACTACCTTAACAAACCCTCAAACATGCAAATACAATCAAAATTGCCCGATGTCGGAGCCACCATCTTTACTACGATGAGTAAGATGGCCCTGGAATACCAGGCAATCAACCTAGGGCAAGGGTTTCCTGACTTCAACACAGATCCCAAATTACTAGGCCTGGTCTCTGAGGCAATGGAAAAAGGTTTCAATCAATACCCAGCGATGGCTGGCGTGATGCCTTTACGGGAGGTCATCAGCCAAAAAGTCGCTAATCTGTACAAGCACCAATACGATCCCGACACGGAAATCACAGTAACTAGCGGTGCGACTCAAGCAATTATGGCAAGCGTATTGGCTTGTGTTGGTGCGGGCGACGAGGTCATTGTTTTAGAACCTTGTTATGACTGCTATATCCCTGCCATTAAACTCGCTGGTGGTACAGCAATTAGTGTCGCCATGCGGCCACCAACCCAGGCCAACTCGGTCTATAGCGTTGATTGGGCCTTGGTAAAAGCTGCAATCACTAAAAAAACTAAGCTACTCATCATTAATTTTCCACACAATCCAACCGGCGCTGTTATTACTTCGACTGACCTCGATGAACTAGAGAAATTAGTTCAACAACACAATATTTTTTTATTGTCGGACGAGGTATATGAGCACATCATCTTTGATGGTGTCCAACATATCAGTCTGTCAACTAGACCCGCGCTGGTAGCAAGAACCTTTGTGATTTCTTCATTTGGCAAAACAACACACACAACAGGTTGGAAAATCGGTTACTGCTGCGCCCCTAAACTCATGACCGCTGAGCTTAGAAAAGTTCACCAGTTTATGGTTTTTACAGTACCGTCGCCTTTTCAACACGCCTTAGCTGCCTACACTGCAAATACAAGTACTTATCTGACGTTACCCAGCTTCTATCAAACCAAACGTGATTACCTTTCAACTGGTTTGCGGCAAACTCGCTTCAAAGTTTTACCAAGCCCTGGCACATTTTTTTTACTAGCTGACTACAGCGATATCTCTGATCAAAAAGAAGCTGACTTTGCCATCTGGTTAACACAAACCCATGGGGTGACGGTGATTCCAGTTTCAGCGTTTTACCAGTCATCCGATGCCCCCGCTTCGAATCATCAGCTTGTTCGCTTTTGCTTTGCCAAACAGGAGGCCACCCTTGATTCGGCAATTGAACGTTTAGCGAAGGTTTGATTTAACCACGATAAAACAGTGAAAATAATTTTTATAGAAAACAACTTTTTGACTGCCCTGAGTTCTTGTTGTTTTATCTCTTTTATTGTTTTTATATATAAGAACTAATGGATAATAAGGGCTGTGGATAAGAAGTATAAATATAAAATTCCATTTATTTTCAATTACTTATGTGATATTTACCTTGTGAATAACTTCTGTTTAGATTTGTGGACGAAGTTGGATAAGTTTTATTGTTCAGCAACCGCAGCGAGTTACTCCTAGTTCATGCACAACTTGTTCACATGCCACTAGCCCTTGTTATCCACAGGTAAATTTTTTGTAACAAATTTTCATTTGATGCGTAGAAACAACACAGATGTCGTGACATCTGAGCTCAATAAAGGATTGTTATGTTGCGCGGTAGAACAGCGTTAATTACTGGTTCGGTAGCAGGCTTAGGCTATGCAATGGCAGAAGCACTCGCCGCACAACAAGCAAATATCATTTTGCATGGCCTTGAACCCGTCGATCAGATACAAAAGGCGAGCGAACATTTGCGGTCAACGTATGGTGTGTCTGTTATTTACAGTCGCGCAAATTTAACTGTTGTGTCAGAAATCGAGGCGTTGATTGCGGACGCTCAACAGACTTTTGGTGCAGTCGATATCCTTATTAACAACGCCGTCATTAGAAATTTCGCTGCGATCGATACCCTTGAAACGGCATCTTGGGACGAGTCGATCGCTGTAAATTTATCGTCGGCGTTTCATACTTCGCGGTTAACAATTCCTCAAATGAAAAAAAACAAATGGGGCAGAATTATCAACATATCGTCAGTATATGGAACCACAGCCACTGCAAATCGTGTTTCGTACATTACGACCAAAACGGCATTGATAGGTTTAACAAAAAGTACAGCGATGGATGTTGCAACAGATGGCATCACTTGTAATGCGTTATGCCCAGGTACAGTTCCGACACCACCAATCGTTGAACGAATTGCGGATAATGCAAAAAGAGCTGGAATCAGCGTCGAACAAGCAGAGCATGATTACATTTCAAGTCGACATCCGACAGGCCGTTTCGTAGCAATGGCGAGTGTGGCGAGCTTTGCCGTTTTCTTGTGTAGCGATGCAGGAAAAGATATTACGGGTGCCGTGCTGCCCGTCGATGGTGGCTGGACGATCGAGTAGAGTGATTGCTACTTGCCAATACAAAAGCTTGAAAAAATTTCGCCGAGTAAATCATCAGGAGTCATTTGGCCTGTAATCAAGCCAAGTTGACTATGTGCCAAGCGAAGCTCTTCAGCAAAAAGATCTAAGACAAGATCTTTTTGTAAGGCGAACTCGCGTGCTTGGATCAGATGCTGTTGTGCCGCCATTAGGGCATCTACATGACGTTGGCGAGCTAACCAGGGTGATTCTTGTCCGGGATTCCAGCCAGCGAGTTCAAGTAACTTTGCACGCAACACGTCAAGCCCTAGACCAGTCTTTGCTGAAATAAATAAAGAATCGTTTTTATAAGTTACAACGTTGCTTGATAAGTCGACTTTATTGCAGACGTTGAGAATAATTGACTTTGCTGCGCGACGTTGTTGGATCAGTGGATCAAGTGTGAGGTTGTTAGTATCAACAGCACTTAAATGTAATATGACATCGGCCTGTTCAATCGCAGCCCACGTCCGTTCAATTCCAATCGCCTCAATGGTGTCATCGGTATCACGTAAACCAGCCGTATCGGTAATCGTAATCGGTACACCATCAAGAGTAATCACCTGACTGACTTTGTCTCGGGTCGTACCAGCAATATGGGTCACAATCGCGAGGTCTTGACCGGCCAAGGCATTGAGCAAACTTGATTTGCCAACATTTGGTTCGCCCGCTAAAACAACATGTAATCCTTCGCGTAAAACCACACCTTGACGTGACGCCGATAAGATTTCTGACAGTGTGTTTTGTAGCGACACAAGCTTTGCGTGGGCTTGATATTTTTCGAGAAACTCAATTTCTTCTTCTGGAAAATCAAGAGTGGCTTCGACCAGCATTCGAAGATTAACAATAGCTGCTGAAAGTGTATTGACGCGTTTTGAAAAAGAGCCAGTCATCGAAACGACGGCCGCACGCGCTGCGGCCTCAGAAGACGCATCAATTAAATCTGCAATGGCTTCTGCCTGAGCTAAATCAATTTTGTCGTTTAAAAACGCTCGCAAGGTGAATTCGCCGGGCGAGGCGATATTGATGTTGAACGCTGCACCGACAGCTAAGCAGCGATTAAGTAGCTGTTGTAAGACAGCTGGACCACCGTGACCCTGTAACTCAAGAACATCTTCACCAGTGTACGAGGCGGGGCCGACAAAGTAGAGTGCAATACCTTGATCAATCGCGTTGCCTTCAGCATCTGGAAAACGACAGTACGTGGCTTGTCGAGGTTCGATAGCCCGACCAAGTAACGCATAGATAAAGGGCCCCAAATGGGGCCCAGAGACACGAACTACGCCGATGCCACCCCTACCAGGGGCGGTGGCAATCGCGACGATAGGACGCTGATTTGAAGTGCCCATTCAACCTTAAGATTAGCGATGTGACGCAGTAGCGATGGTTGCCATTTGTTTTGTGATGTACCACTGTTGCGCAATCGACAAAATATTGTTGACGCACCAGTACAAGACGAGCCCAGAAGGGAAGAAGAACATCATGCCTCCAAACACCAAAGGCATAAACATCATGACCTTTGCCTGTACTGGATCAGGTGGAGTTGGATTCAACCGCATTTGCACGAACATTGTTGCCATCATAATGGCCGGCAAAATAAAGTATGGATCTCGCACTGACAGATCATGCACCCACAACACCCAAGGGGCGCCGCGCAACTCAACACTTGAACCTAACACGTAATAAAGTGAAATGAATACAGGAATTTGAATCACAATGGGTAAACAACCACCGAGAGGATTAATTTTTTCGGTGCGATACATTTCCATCATGGCGGTGTTGAGTTTTTGCCGATCATCACCAAACTTTTCTTTTAATGCTTGCAAACGGGGTGCAACCATTTTCATCTTAGCCATCGAGCGATAACTTGCTGCTGACAACGGGTAGAACGCGGCCTTAATTAACACCGTTAAAAGAACGATCGTCCAGCCCCAATTGCCCAATAATGAAAATAGCCAAGTCATCAAGGTGAAGACAGGTTTAGCGATAATCGTCAGTAGCCCGTAATCAATCACCAGCTCTAAGCCTGGTGCCAATGCTTCGAGGGCAGTTTGATCTTGTGGACCGACCCATAATTTGGAAGCCATCGTCAAACTACTGTTAGGGGCAACAGTGCCAACGGGTTCAATGCTACGCATGGCGTACAGATTTTTTTCGAGCTCTGTCATGTCGTAAGTACGCGACTTGCCTTGAGCAGGCACCCAAGCCGTGACAAAGTAATGTTGAATAAAGGCGAACCAGCCGTTGTCTGCTTTCTTGATGTAGGTTGCTTTACGTTTCTCAACCTCACTCAACGTCACTTTTTGAAATTTCTCTTGCTCAGAGTAGATGGCCGCACCGACGAAATTTGCTGGGCCACTTAAGAAACTAGGCGCACCGCTGGTGCCGGCGGGGTCAGAGCCATCGCGAGTAATTTGCAAATAAACCGAAGGAGTAATCGCTTGCGTGGACAGGTTTTCAATTTGATGGGCAACATCGACCGCATAGTCGCCGCGCTTGAGTGTATAAGTCTTGGTGAGTTTGACGTCACCAGAAATTGAAGAAAACTTAATGACTAAGGTATCACCTTTGAGCTCACGCACATCCGTTTCGAGCGTGAACGGGACCAGATGATTAGGAAAGGTCACCCCAGCCGGAGCGCCCGTTAAACCCGATTGCACTACGTAGGTATGGCCAGCCGTGCGCTCTAGCAGCGTGAAAGGTTTATGAGGATCATCAACAGACGGAAAGGCCAGCAAATCGGTACGAATCAGCTGAGCACCCTGAAGATCGAACGTTAATGCTAAAACATCGGTTTTAAACACAACGGTTTGCGCGGCGGGGCTCACAGCAGCCGCTAAGCCGGGCACCGTCGTAACAGAACTGCCAGCGGTGGTCGCGGTGGCGGCGGCTGGTGCCACAGGCACACCCGCGTTGTTTGCCGGTGATGCCGCGTCTGGGGTCTCAGCTTTGGGCTTCACGCTTGCGGGTGGTGCGCCAAAAACAGGGGGGTTTCCTTGATGAACTTGCCAGTTGTTCCACAGCATCAGCAGTGAAAACGAAAAAATCATCAATAGGATGGTGCGACGGATGTCCATACTTGCCCAAATATATAAAAAAAGCGAACCAGAGAAGGCTCGCAGTTTAGCGTTAATCTAGATGACAACGGTGTGATGGTGCTGAGCAATCAGTGTTTTTAGAAACTATTTTTGAAGGCGGTGCTGGCACAGGGTCAAATCCACCCTGACACCAAGGGTGGCATCGCCCCAAGCGTGATACAGAAAGACTAGAGCCTTTTAAGGCGCCCCAAGTCTGAATGGCCTCGATGGCATAGCTTGAGCAGGTTGGTGTAAACCGACAACTGTTGCCAAGCCAAGGACTCAAGAAAAACTGATATGCCCGAATTGGCAAAATTAACAAAGCCTTTAGCATTGACTGGCCTTTACAAAATGCGCATCTGCCTCTTGGCGGGCGGCTCGTTTCAGTGCACTTAAGCTGACCGACTCAATGCGCCTGTTCAATCGAACCACATAGTCTGCAGCGGGTAAAGATAAGCGACAAGAGCGAAAAGCCTCACGAACAACGCGTTTTAACGCATTGCGTGTTGAGGCGTGTTGAGCAAAGCGCTTGGCCATGATCAAGCCTAAGCGAGCAATAGGTGGCGCAGCGCACAGCGGTTCGGTCGAAACAACGACTTTCGCCGTCAATACAAAATAAACCCCACGAGCGATCCTACGACCTGAAAGGGCCGCAGAAAACTCAGTGGGGCGGTGCAAGCGCGCCGCCGTCGGAAACGTGGCGCTAGGCATCAGAGCAGTATTGTCGTAAGTGGGCGAAGAACCCACAACAGTCAAGTTGGCGGATAGGTTCAGATGACTGATTAAACGGCCAGACGCTTACGGCCTTTAGCACGACGGGCGTTGATGACTGCGCGGCCACCGCGTGTTTTCATGCGCACGCGAAAGCCGTGAGTGCGCTTACGGCGGGTAACGGAAGGCTGGTAGGTACGTTTCATGATGAGTGGCCCAACAAAGAGCGAAAAAGGTTTAGGATAATACCGAAAAGCCCTCCATTTCATCAAAAAAACCGAACTTAGTCAAATGGTTAGGGCAAACCTAAGGGTAAATTGCCTGCGTCCCTGTGGATAACCTTGGCCCTGACAGGGTAGAATCAGACTTTACTTAGCGAGTCACATGAACCAGTTTTGGCAGTCCTGCGTCTTGCATCTAGAGCAGGAGTTTCCTCCCCAGCAAATCAGCGCGTGGATACGTCCGCTGATCCCGCTTGCCTTCGATGAAGCTCAGGCGTGCTTACGGTTGTCTGCGCCAAATCGATTCAAGCTTGACTGGGTGCGCAAAAACTTTGCGCATCAAATCGAAACCTTTGCATCGAACTGGTACAACAGACCCGTACAAGTTTTGTTTGAACTGCCCGCACCTGAACAAGAGTTGCGAGCGCCAAGCCCAAAGGTAAGCGCCCAACACGAGGCGGCGGCTGGGCAAGGTGAGGCCACGACGCATCCGCCGTTGCCTAGTCTGAGTGACAACCCACTCGATGCGCAACTGCTACCAACAGGCCAAGCAGCTGTGCAGACATCGAATTTAAATGGTGTCACGGCGTCACACTCTGTCACGTCATCGGCCGACGAGCGCTCGCGCTTAAATGTAGAACTTACCTTTGATAATTTCGTAACAGGCAAGGCAAATCAGCTCGCGCGGGCTGCTGCCTTACAGGTTGCCGAAAATCCCGGCACCTCATACAACCCGTTGTTTTTGTACGGCGGTGTTGGTTTGGGTAAAACGCACTTGATTCATGCCATTGGTAATGCATTGCTCGCGGCGGGCAAAGGTGCGCGCGTCAGATATGTTCACGCAGACCAGTATGTATCAGACGTTGTCAAAGCATATCAACGCAAAGCATTTGATGATTTCAAACGCTATTACCATTCTCTTGACCTGCTACTGATCGACGACATTCAGTTTTTCTCAGGAAAGAACCGTACACAAGAAGAATTCTTCTACGCCTTTGAGGCGATGGTTGCGCAGCGCAAACAAATCATCATTACCAGCGATACGTATCCCAAAGAGCTCTCGGGTATTGATACGCGGTTGATCTCAAGGTTTGACTCAGGGCTCACGGTTGCGATTGAACCACCTGAGCTTGAAATGCGCGTCGCCATTTTGTTACGCAAGGCCGAGCAAGAGGGCGTGGCACTACCCGAAGATGTTGCGTTTTTTATTGCCAAACATTTGCGCAGTAACGTTCGAGAGCTAGAGGGTGCGCTGAAAAAAGTCGTGGCTTATGCGCGTTTTCATGGCCGCGAAGTTGCCAACGTTGATATCTGCAAAGATGCCTTAAAAGATTTGTTGTCGGCGTCTAGCGGGCAAGTGACGGTTGAGAACATTCAAAAAACTGTCGCTGATTATTACAAAATGAAGGTCGCTGATATGTATTCAAAGCGGCGACCTGCCAACATTGCGATGCCGCGTCAGGTCGCGATGTATTTAGCTAAAGAACTGACGCAAAAAAGCTTGCCAGAAATTGGCGATCTGTTTGGTGGCCGTGATCACACTACGGTGCTACATGCAGTGAGAAAAATAACCGATCTCCGCGCGAAACAAACAGACTTTAACCATACGCTGCATGTGCTTGAACAAACTTTAAAGGGATAATCCATGCAACTTGTCCAGACCCCACGCGACGCCTTACTCAAACCGCTATCGACGGTTGCCGGAATTGTTGAGCGGCGTCACACACTGCCTATTCTTGCCAACATTTTGGTGCGCAAGCAAGCTGAAAGGGTATCGTTCATTGCGACCGACCTCGAGGTACAAATCACCACGCATGCTGATTTTGGCACCGGCGCAGAAAGCGAGTCGCTCACGGTCGCAGCGCGTAAGCTTTTAGATATCTTGCGTGCCTTACCCGATACGGGCGATGTCAAACTCTCAACGACAGGCGGCAAACTCGCGGTGCAAACGGGTAAAAGTCGTTTTTCGCTGCAGACGCTCGCAGCGACTGAGTTTCCGACGATGACGCAGCCTGAACGCTGGGATGTCTCGTTGACGCTACCCCGCAAAACACTCAAGCATCTATTTAACATGGCGCACTTTGCCATGGCACAACAAGACATCCGCTACTACTTGAACGGGATGTTGATGGTGTTTGAACCAGGTCTGTTGCGAGCAGTGGCAACCGATGGGCATCGCTTGGCGCATAGCTCAACCCCTGTCGAGGGTGTTCTCGCGAAACACGAAGTGATCGTGCCGCGTAAAACGGTGCTTGAAATGCAGCGTTTGTTAGACGATTCAGACGAGCCAGTTACAGTTGATGTCGCACCGGGTCAGATACGCTTTTCGTTTGGGCATGTTGAATTAGTGTCCAAGCTCGTCGAAGGGAAATTTCCCGACTTCAATCGCGTGATCCCCTCTAATTACACGCGTCATTTTGATGTTTCGCGTGAAATCTTGCAGGGCTGCTTGCAGCGCGCAGCGATTTTGACAACAGACAAATTCCGCAGCGTACGCTTGCAGTTGGGACAGAATCTACTAAAGATTTCTTCAACAAACGCTGAACAAGAAGAAGCACAAGAAGAAATTGACGTTGATTACGAATACGAGGCTTTAGACGTGGGGTTCAACGTCAGCTACTTGCTAGATTTCTTAGCCAACGTCAAAGCCGAAACGATTCGCTGGTCTGTCATGCCCGATGCGAACGCCTCAGCCCTTATTACTTTGCCTGATGACGAGTCTTTTAAGTACGTCGTCATGCCTATGCGGATTTAAAGAATGTCAGAAAACACTCAAGTACCCGGCCAGCCTCCTGAAGATATGGACGAGTATGGTGCCGATTCGATCAAAATGCTTAAGGGCCTCGAAGCCGTACGCAAGCGCCCAGGCATGTACATCGGGGATACGTCCGATGGCACCGGTTTGCATCACATGGTGTTTGAGGTTGTCGACAATGCAATCGATGAGTCGCTCGCTGGGCATTGCGATGATATCGTTGTTACGATTCATGGCGATAACTCAATTTCTGTTACTGATAATGGTCGCGGCATTCCAACTGACATCCATAAAGACGACGAGTTTGCGCGCAGCGCAGCCGAAATTGTTTTAACTGAGTTGCATGCCGGCGGGAAGTTTGACCAGAACGCGTACAAAGTCTCTGGCGGTTTGCATGGTGTGGGTGTGTCTTGCGTCAATGCGTTGTCGTCGTGGTTACGGCTGACGATTCGTCGTAATGGCCAAGTGCACCAAATGGAGTTTCGCAAGGGTGAGCGGGTTGCTCCTCTAGCGGTAACGGGCCAAACCGAAAACCGTGGGACAGAAGTCCACTTTTTGGCCGACACTGATATTTTTAATAACGTCGAATATCACTACGAGATTCTGTCAAAGCGGTTGCGTGAACTTTCGTTCTTGAACAATGGCGTGAAGATTCGTCTGATCGATCAACGAAATGGCAAAGAAGAAAACTTTGCGTTTTCTGGCGGCGTGAAAGGCTTTGTCGAATATATCAATCGTGGCAAAACAGTATTGCACCCGAATGTGTTTTCGGTGAGTACAGAATCAAACGCTGGTGGCACAATGGTGGGTGTTGAGGTTGCCATGCAGTGGAATGATGGCTACAGCGAACAAGTTCTGGCGTTTACCAATAACATTCCACAGCGCGATGGTGGCACGCACATGACGGGTTTGCGCGCAGCGATGACGCGCATTTTGAATAAATATATTGGTGACAACGAGATGGCCAAGAAGGCCAAAGTTGAAACCACGGGTGATGATATGCGCGAAGGCTTGACCTGCGTGCTGTCAGTCAAAGTGCCCGAGCCCAAGTTTAGTAGCCAGACAAAAGACAAATTGGTTTCAAGTGAAGTGCGTCCAGCGGTTGAAGATGCTGTTGCCCGCACGCTAGAAACTTGGTTGCTTGAAAACCCCATCGATGCCAAGGCATTGTGTGCCAAAGTTGTTGAGGCAGCACGTGCGCGTGAGGCTGCGCGCAAAGCACGCGAGATGACACGTCGAAAAAGTGTGCTTGAAGGTGCGGGCTTACCCGGCAAGCTCGCCGACTGCCAAGAAAAAGATCCAGCATTGTGCGAACTCTACATCGTCGAGGGTGACTCGGCAGGTGGCTCAGCAAAACAAGGGCGTGACCGCAAGTTTCAAGCGATTTTGCCGTTGCGCGGTAAGGTACTAAACGTTGAAAAAGCACGCTTCGATAAGTTGATTGCAAGCGAGCAAATCACGACACTGATTACGGCACTTGGTACAAGTATTGGCCCAGATTTCAACGTCGAAAAGTTGCGCTATCACCGGATCATTATCATGACCGATGCTGACGTTGACGGTGCGCATATTCGCACACTGCTTTTGACGCTGTTGTATCGTCAGATGCCTCAGCTTGTCGAGCGCGGTTATATCTATATTGCGCAGCCGCCTCTTTATAAAATCAAAGCAGGCAAAGACGAGCGGTATCTGAAAGACGAGGTTGAAGAGTCTAGCTATATGCTGACACTTTCACTGAAAGACGCGTCGCTCGTGCCGCAAGCCGGCGCCGAGGCGATCTCCGGTGCGGCGCTGACAGAGCTTGCCAAACAATACGTCATGGCAGATGGCGTGATTGCTCGTCTGAGCCGTTTCATGGATGAGTCGACGTTGTCTGCGATCGTTGGTGGTGCAACAGTTGAACTCGAGACCGATGAGCTAGCAAAGGCTTCGGCAGCGCGTTTGCAAGCTTCGCTCGAGGATCCCTTATTGCCCAATCAAGTTGAAGTCACGCCTGAATATCATCAGGGGTCAGAGCGCTATCGTTTGATTGTTCGTCGTAAACATCACGGCAACGTGCGAGTGACGGTGCTTGACCCCGACTTTACGAGTGGCGCAGATTACGGCGTGTTGGCGCGTGCGGCGGCAACCTTTCAAGGTTTGGTTGGTAAAGGTGCGATGGTTGCACGTGGCGAGGGCGACAAGCGTAAAGAAAGCATGGTTGCTGATTTTCGTGAGGCGATGCAATGGTTACGTGCTGAAGCTGAGCGTAATGTCACCAAGCAACGTTATAAGGGCTTGGGCGAGATGAACCCATCGCAACTTTGGGAAACTACGATGGATCCTAAAGTACGCCGCTTGTTACGTGTTCAGATTGAAGACGCGATTGGTGCCGATCAAATTTTTACAACACTGATGGGTGATCATGTTGAACCACGTCGCGCTTTTATTGAAACGCATGCACTGCAGGCGGCAAATTTGGATGTGTAACTACGCGTCATCGTGTTAGTAAAAAAGGGCTGCGTTCATACAGCCCTTTTTGTTTCAAGCACCCATTACAACAGAGGAACATTATGTTTGATCGACTAAAACAAAAAACGGCACAATTGTTAGGTGCTCTTATGTTGGCAAGTTTAAGCACCTTGGCCGTTGCTGCGTATCCTGACCGACCATTGACGTTGATCGTGCCTTTTGCAGCGGGCGGCCCAACCGATGTGATGGCGCGAGTGGTGGCAGAGAGTTTATCTAAAGTGCTGGGCCAATCTGTAATCGTTGAAAACACACCGGGTGCTGGCGGCACAGTTGGTGGGACGCGTGCTTCGCGAGCCCCCGGCGATGGTTACACCATGCTGATTGGTAACGGCGGCACACTAGCCGTGAGCGCCACGCTGTATAAAAACTTAAGTTTCGACGTACTGAAAGATTTTATTCCGATTGCGTCAATCGGCGATGCGCCACAAATTGTATCGGCACGTAAAGATTTTCCAGCGAGCGGACTCGATGAGTTTGCCGCTTACCTCAAGCAAAATGCGTCACGGTTAAATTTTGGTGCAGCTGGCGTGGGCTCTGGGACGTGGCTGGGTGGACAGCTCATTAACGTGAAATTAGGTGTGAAAGTGAACGGCGTGAATTATCGTGGCGCGGGGCAGGCGGTAAACGATGTCATGGCGGGCCATATTGATTACATGGTTGAGAGCACCACCACGGCAGTCAAGTACGTTAATTCAGGACTGGTAAAGGGTGTAGTGGTGTTGCGACCAAAACGTATTGCTGCATTGCCCGATGTACCCTCAGCAGGTGAGTCGGGTTTCCCTGACTTACTGTATGACATCTGGAATATGATTTTGGTGCCAAAAGGGACTCCGCCAGAGGTTGTCAAAAAATTGAATCAGTCGCTCGTCTTGGCATTGCAAGCGCCAGCGTTGCGGGCACGCTTTGAGGCGGCGGGCATTGAAGACACAACGCCTGAGCAAAAAACTCCTGAAGGTGCACGCGCATTGTTAGCGAGCGAAGTTGCGCGCTGGAGACCTTTGATTATTGATTTGGGTGCAACCCCCGACTAAAGATGATTGGTTCGATGGGTGAAGGCTGCGTTGCGCGGTTGAGTCGTGATCGGTCTAAGCCGTTACGGCCACCCAAGTTTCAAGGGACGTGAAGACAATGACAACAACACTTTCAAGCTTTTTTTGCCCTTCCACGATTTATATGGGGGTGGGTGCGTCAGACAAGATCAGCGAGATCGTTGCGAAGCTGTCGTGTCGGCGTATGTTTGTGGCGCTTGATGCGGCGCTGTTGAAGAGCGATTTCTACGCGCAAATAGAAACCTTGTTAAAGGCGGCGGGCATACAGAGCGCAGTCTTTACTGAGATTGAACCTGATCCAAGTGCGTACACGGTGCACAAGGCTTTTGAGGTATGCCAGGCTCATGGGGCAACAGCGATTCTTGCGATTGGTGGCGGCAGTACGATTGATGTTGCGAAAGCAGTCGGGATTTTAGCTACCAATGGCGGGCGGATTCACGATTATGAGGGGATCGATAAGTTTAATCTCGCGCCTTTGCCGCTCATCGCGATCCCGACGACAGCGGGCACCGGGTCTGAAGTGTCAGGGTCTTGCGTGATTACGGATACTGAAAAAAATCTCAAGATGTCGATTCGGCATGCTGCGTTGAATCCGGCAGTGTTTGCAATACTGGATCCGTTGGCGCTGCGTACGGTGCCGGCGCACGTTGCTGCACATTCTGGCATAGACGCGTTTGTACACGCGTTTGAATCTTATGTTTCATTGCAGACAAATTTAATCACCGATGCCATTAATTTGCAGGCCATAGAATTGTTGGCGTCGAACATACGTCCGTTTGTTGCAAATCGAGGCAATCTTGAAGCCGGGCTCAATATGCTGTGCGGATCAGCGCTTGCTGGGATGACCTTTGGACAAACGGGGTTGGGTAACGTGCATTGCATGGCGCGTTTTATTGGCGCACAATTTCATTTGTCGCATGGCTTGTCTAACGCGCTTTGCTTGCCGCATGTGGCGCGTTTTAACTTGGTGGCAAATCCACAAAAATTTGCTCGTGTGGCAATTGCAATGGGACGGCCGGTTCAGCAATGGCCAACGCTTGATGCGGCGCAAGCTGCGGTTCAGGCGATTGAAGCCATGTGTTTGGATTTAGGCATCCCACCTCGACTCAGGGATGTTGGCGTGACTGAAGATTGTTTTGATGAGATGGCTCAGTTATGTACTCAGGCAAATTACAACCGTTGGAATCC
>Ga0247843_1004731_pt1 | contig 19967 bp, 17 predicted proteins | sample LaCruzMarch2017__FD_192420 | JGI IMG/M metagenome (GOLD analysis project Ga0247843, IMG submission 192420) | Freshwater microbial communities from meromictic Lake La Cruz, Castile-La Mancha, Spain - LaCruzMarch2017_8m | ecosystem: Environmental > Aquatic > Freshwater > Lake | place: Spain...
CAGGCGCACCGCTCGTGATCCGCCGCGGGCCGTCGCTCGAGGCGCTTCAGGCGCTCGCGAAGGAAACCGCCGCCACGCACATCGTGTGGAACCGCCGCTACGAGCCGGCCGTCATCAAGCGCGACACGGCGATCAAGAAGGCGCTCACGGCCGGCGGCCTCGAGGTGGAGAGCTTCAACGGGGCGCTCCTCTACGAGCCGATGCACGTGGCCACGAAGGAGGGGAAGCCCTATCAGGTCTTCACGCCGTTCTGGCGGTCGCTGCTTGCGCGCGATGAGCCCGCCGCGCCGGTGGCCGCTCCGCAGAAGCTCACCACCGTCGGAAAGGCTCCGCAGAGCCTCGCGATCGAGTCGCTCGGCCTGCTCCCCGCGATCGACTGGGCGGCCACGATGCGCGAGACGTGGACGCCCGGCGAGGCCGGCGCTGCCAAGGGCATGGAGCGGTTCCTCGCGCGTGGGCTTTCCGGCTACGGCACGGAGCGCGACCGGCCCGATCACGACGGCACGAGCGCCCTCTCGCCCCACCTGCATTTCGGCGAAGTGTCACCGCGCCGGCTCTGGCACGCCGTCCGCGCGGCGGTCGGCGGCACGCCGGCGGCGAAGATCGCCGGAAGCCCCGAGGTGTATCTGCGCGAACTCGGCTGGCGGGAATTCGCCAATCACCTGCTCTACCACTTTCCACACACGCCCGACGCTCCCTTGCGGGCCGACTACGCGCGGTTTCCGTGGGCGAACGATCCCGTCGGCCTGCGGGCCTGGCAGCGCGGCCGCACGGGGTTTCCGATCGTGGATGCGGGCATGCGGCAGCTGTGGGCCACCGGCTGGATGCACAACCGCGTGCGGATGATCGTCGCCTCGTTTCTCATCAAGGACCTGATGATCCACTGGCGCGAGGGCGAGGCCTGGTTCTGGGACACGCTTGTGGACGCCGACCTGGCCAACAACGCCGCCAGCTGGCAATGGGTGGCGGGCTCGGGGGCGGATGCTGCGCCCTACTTCCGCATCTTTAATCCAGTCACCCAGGGCGAGACGTACGATCCCTACGGCGCATACGTCCGCCGGTGGGTCCCCGAGCTTGCGGCGCTGCCGGACAAGGTGCTTCACAAGCCATGGGCGGCGACGCCGGAGGCGTTGTCGGGTGCAGGGGTGGAATTGGGTCGCACCTATCCGCGTCCCATCGTCGATCACGGCGAAGCGCGTCAGCGGGCGCTCGCCGCCTACAAGTCCATCGCCGGCGCGAAGGCGGGAGAGTGAATGCATGCGAGTTGCGGTGATCGGCGGCGGCGTATCGGGCCTGGGCGCGGCGTGGGCGCTGCGCGATACCCATGAAGTGGTGCTGTTCGAGAAAAACCCGCGGCTTGGCGGCCACGCACATACCCAGTCGATCGACTACGATGGGACACCGATCAACGTCGACACCGGCTTCATCGTCTACAATGACCTGAACTACCCTAATCTGATCGCGCTCTTTGAAACGCTCGCCATCGCAACGCGCGCCTCGGACATGAGCTTTGCCGTAAGCGACCCGGATGGTTTTGAGTGGTCGAGCAACGGCCTGCCGGGCCTGTTTGCGTGGAAGCGCAACATCGTGAACCCGGCCTTCCTGCGCATGCTGTCTGACATCATCCGCTTCAGCACCAACGCCCGGCGCGATCTCGCGGCGCGCGCCATCGGGGCGGAAACCCTCGAAGCGTATGTCGGGCGTCTGCGTCTTGGTCGTGATTTCCTCGACCAGTATCTCCTGCCCATGGGCGCGGCGATCTGGTCGACTCCCGAGCGCGAAATGCTGCGCTATCCGGCGCTGTCGTTCCTGCGCTTCTTCGACAACCATCGCCTGCTCCACGCGGCGCGACCGGAATGGCGCACGGTCGTCGGGGGGAGCCGCACCTATGTGCAGGCGATCTCATCGGCGCTCGGCGACCGTATTCGCCTCGCGACCCCTGTCGTGCACGTCACCCGCGACGCGCGGGGCGTCAACGTAACGACGGCGCATGGCGCGGAGCACTTTGACGAAGTCATATTCGCCTGTCACTCCGATGAAGCGCTGTCGCTCCTCGGTGATGGCGATGCGGAAGAACGCGGCCTTCTTGGCGATGTGAAATACGCGCCCAATATAGCCTACCTCCATCGCGACAAGCGCCTGATGCCGAGGCGCCAGTCCGCATGGGGTGCGTGGAATTACCTGCGCAGCGGCGGCGAGGCGGGACGCGTCTGCGTCAGCTACTGGATGAATGTGCTGCAGGGCATCGACAAGACGCTTCCACTGTTCGTCACACTCAATCCGGAGACCCCGCCCGATCCCGCGCTCACCTTCGGGCGTTACGAATACGACCACCCGCAGTTCAGCGCCGAGGCGCTTGCCGCGCAATACGGACTGCAGGCGCGACAAGGTCAGCGTCATACATGGTTTGCCGGCGCGTGGCTCGGCTACGGCTTCCACGAAGACGGACTGGCGTCGGGTCTCGAGATCGCGCTCCGGCTCGGCGGTGACGTACCATGGGCCGAGGAGATCACGCGCCGGGACGGCGTGCCGCTCGCGGCGGCGGCGTGACGGACGTCCGTCCTCCTGCGAGCGCGCACGACGGGCAAACGACGCACATGCGGTTCGTTCCGTTTGAACGCCGCTTCGCCTATCGCCTCGCCCAGATCCGCATTGACATAGATCGGGTGGCTGAAACGGCGCGTGGTTTGAAGCTCTTCTCGTACAACTGCTTCAATCTCTTTGCTTTTCACGACCGCGACCATGGCGACCGGAGCGGTGCGCCGCTGCGGAGCTGGGCGAAAGAGACGTTTGCGCGCGGCGGCGTCGACGTCGCGGACGGGCGCATCGATTTGCAGTGCTTTCCGCGCGTCCTGGGCTTCGTGTTCAACCCGCTATCGCTCTACTTTGGCTACGGGGCCGACGGCGTGCTGCGCGGCATCATCTACGAGGTCAACAACACGTTCGGAGAAACACACGCCTACGTGGCGAAAACCGGCCCTGGCGAGGTGCACGACCATGAATCGCCGAAGCTCTTCCATGTTTCCCCACTCATGGAGGTGAGGGGCGCATATCACTTCCGGATCAGCACGACTGGCGACACGATGCGTCTTACCATCCAAAATCGCATGGACGGGGAACGTCAGCATCTCGCTTCCCTTGTCACGCGCACAACGCCGTTGACGGATCGCTGGTTGGCCGGCGTTGCATTGACGCTGCCTTTGTCGACACTTCAGGTGGTCGCCGCCATCCACTGGCAAGCATTGAAGATTTGGCTGCGCGGAGCCAAGTATAGATCGAAACCCGCGCCTCCCGCGAATTCCGTCACGCTGGCGCGATCCGTGGGTGCGCCGCCCGCGTAGTTGATACGCATGAACATGATGACGACCGCCTCATCGATCTCTCCAGTCGCCGCCGAGCGGGCGACGCCGGCTCTGATCGCGAGCCTGAAGGCGCCCGCCGCATTCAAGGCCGCCGGCATGGCTGCGCTGAACCTGCGTGAGGGCCGCCTGCGGATGATCCTGCCCGATGAGCGACAACTCGCGTTCGGCGACAGCGATCAGCCCGAGGCGATCCTGCGCATTCGCGATTTTGCGTTCGCGAGCCGCATCGTCCGCAATGGCGATATCGGGCTCGCTGAAGGCTACATTGCCGGCGAGTGGGATACGCCCGACCTCTCGGCGCTTCTGACGTTTCTGTCAGGCAATGCAGACCGCATCATCGCCATTTTCCGCGGCAACCCGTTGGTTCAGGCGATGAACCTGATCAGCAATCTTGGCCGCGAGAACACGCGCAGCGGGTCGAAGAAGAACATCCTGGCGCACTACGATCTGGGCAATCGCTTCTACGAGGCATGGCTCGACAAGACCATGACCTACTCCGCCGCGCGGTTCGACAAACTTCCCGGGGCGGACCTTGAGCGTGCGCAGCTTGAGAAGTATCGCGCGCTTGCACGTTCCATGAACCTGCAGGCTGACGACCACGTCCTTGAGATTGGCTGCGGCTGGGGCGGCTTTGCAGACGTGGCGGCCCGCGAGTTCGGCGCGCGCGTGACCGGCCTCACGATTTCGGACGAGCAGTTCGCGTTCGCCGCCGCGCGGATGCAGCGTGAGGGGCTGAACGACAAGGTCGATATCCGCATGCTCGACTACCGCGATGTCAAAGGCCAGTTCGACAAGGTCGCCTCCATCGAGATGTTCGAGGCAGTCGGAGAGAAATATTGGCCGCAGTATTTCTCAACAGTGTCGGGTGTTCTGAAGCCTGGCGGCGCAGCGGGCCTGCAGATTATCACAATTCGCGATGATCTTTTCGAGCGCTATCGTTCACGCGTGGATTTCATCCAGCAGTATGTCTTTCCTGGCGGCATGCTGCCGAGCCTCACGCGTCTTGAGCAGGAAACCGCCCGCGCGGGCCTTCAGCAGGATGGCGTGCAGGCGTTCGGCGTGAGTTATGCCGACACCCTTGCGGAATGGGGTCGACGCTTCCGCAGCGCCTGGGGTGAAATCAGCGAGCTTGGCTTCGACGAGCGCTTCCGCCGCCTGTGGCAATTCTATCTTAGCTATTGCGAAGCGGGCTTCCGTACCGGCCGTACCGACGTCGTGCAGTTGGCGTTGCGCAAGGCCTGACGCGGCGCCATCGGCGCGCCAGACATCTACGATCTTGTCGGGTTCGGCGGTTCCTTGTCGGGAGACCCCCACCCCGTCTGCTTGCGTATCAGGGGCAGATGCAACGGCTTTGGGAGCGCGTAGATCGCTTTAAGCGGCCATGTGAACCGACGGGGAAAAGTCGTCTCGAACCCACCGCGCTCGACGGCGTCCGCGATGCGCCGCGCAGCGATCTGGGGCGTGATCATCGCGGGTTTGGGGAATGCGTTGTCTGTCTGGGCCGGCGTTTCGACAAAGCCAGGCGTTGAAATCGAGATCCCTACGCCGCACCGATCGAGTTCGATCTTAAGGCACGACGCCATGTTGATCAGTGCAGCCTTTGAAGCGCCGTAGGCCGAAGATGTCGGCATGCCGCCGAAGCCTGTCGCCGACGAGACGATATGGATGTGGCCCTGCCGTCGTTCGACCATGTCTGTGCAAACCGCTTCGATCGCATGCACCACGCCCATCAGGTTCACGTCGAACGTCTTGCGATACGCCGCCGCGTCTGGACGACGGGCGTCCACCGGGATGTAGACGCCTGCATTGGCGACCAGGAGGCCGATCGGGCCGAGTTTGGCGCGTATGGCGCCTGCCGCGCCCAGCATGGCGTCATGGTCGGAAACATCGGCTGCGAATGCGTGAATGTCTTTATCGAGCAGGGAAAGCTTCTGCAGCGCTTCGACATTGCGCGCGGTGGCGGCGACCGTCCACCCCCGCCGCGCGAGTTCCTGCGCCAGCGCGGCGCCGATTCCCGAGCTCGCGCCAGTGATCCAGGCGCAGCCATGCGCGCGACGAGCGGGCATGCGCGCCATCAGGCGAGGACCCGGTTGAAAAGCCTGGCGATGAAGCCGTGAAATAACAACGCGCCCTCCGTGGCGACGAGACAGACGCACTCTTCGCCATCCGGCACAAACGGGCCGTGATCGAGATCGGCGTCGGCAAACGCAATATCGCCCGGCGCATACATGCCCGTTTCATCGGCGTATGTCCCGCGAAGAACGAGCGTGAGCTCCTCGCCGGTGTGGCCATGCTTGGGCGCGGCGCGCCCGCCAGCCAGCCGTAGCAGTGTCGCGCCAGGGACGGGCAGCCGCAACTCGCGCATGGCTGGCGCGCGCCAACGCCAATTGAGGTGCGCGGGGCCGTGGGAGGCCGCCTCGATGAGCGCACGCGCTTGGCGCACGCCGGCGCAGGGCGTCGGCGCTCGAACCGCCGCAAGTTGAGAAGCGGGTTCAGACAAACGAATGCGCTCGGCCACTGGCGCGGGCGCAAGTCCTTCCAGGAGCGCCCCCCCCGCCGCCTCAAGGGCCGCCGCCTCAACCCGCGCAGCGGGTTGTAGACGCAGATGCGTTTCCACGAGCAACTGGCGCGCGGACGTCAAAGCGCCGGTCGCATGGTCCAAGAGCAACGCCTGATAGGCCTCGGCGTTCGCCGTCACGGGAAGCATCCTTTGAAATCTATGGGTCGGATACGACCTTCAGACCCTTCCGGATCAGCGGTTGAACGGCGCCGCCGCACCGCTCTAGGGTGTCGACATGATCGAATATCCCCACGACCCTCTTGTTGATCCCGCCTGGCTGCGCGCGCGTCTCGGCGCGCCGGATGTCCGAGTGGTGGATGCGACCTGGTTCTTGCCCGACGACCCCCGTGACGCGCGTTTTCTGCACGCCGAGCGGCGCATCCCGGGCGCGGTCTTTTTCGATCTCGACGACATTTCCGACACAACGTCATCTCTGCCGCACATGTTGCCGTCGCCTGAAAAATTTGCGTCGCGCATGCGCAAGCTTGGCATCGGCGATGGCGCACGCATCGTTGTTTATGACGCGCATGGCGTCTTCTCCGCCGCGCGCGTCTGGTGGATGTTTCGCGCCATGGGAGTCCAAGACGTCGTGGTGCTCGATGGCGGCCTGCCTGCTTGGATCGCCGAAGGCGGCGCGGTTGAAGACGGCCCGCCGGCGAAACCTTCCGAGCGCCACTTTACGGCGCGCCTGCGCCGGGACCTCGTGCGCGATCTCACAGACATGCGCGCACTGATCGCGAAAGGCGGGTTGGGGGTGCTTGATGCTCGTCCCGCCCCACGTTTTTCCGGGGCCGAAGCGGAACCGCGTCCGGGTCTCGCGCGCGGTCACATGCCGGGCGCATCCAACGTTCCATTCGCCGCCCTGCTCAATGATGACAAGCGCATGAGACCGCGCGAAGAACTGATTGCGCTCTTCTCATCGCTACCGATCGATGCGCGACAGGCGCCGGTCGCCACATGTGGCTCGGGCGTCACGGCCTGCGTCATCGCCCTTGCGCTCGCGAGGACCGGTCGGTGGGACGCGGCCGTCTACGATGGGTCGTGGGCCGAATGGGGCTCGCTGAGCGACACGCCCGTCGTGAAGGACGCCGCCGTTGAGTGAGGACGCTCCACACTGGTCGCTCGCGACACGCCTGGTCCGCGCCGGCCGCGCGCACCTGCGCGCCGGCGGTTCGGTGAACCCCGCCATCCAGCGCGGATCGACCGTGCTTTTTTCCGACATCGATGCCCTGCACGGTCCGGGCAAGAGCTACGGTCTCGACGGGTTCGAAGTGCACGATGCGCTTGCTGCGGCGCTGGCGGACATCTCTGGCGCATGCGGCGCCGCGCTCGCACCTTCCGGCCTCGCAGCCTGTACGGCGGCGCTTGTGAGCTTTGCATCGTCCGGCGGCGAAGTGCTTGTCACCGATTCCGTCTACGCGCCCACGCGCCGCTTTTGTGATGGCCTGCTTGCGCGCATGGGCGTGACCACGCGCTACTTCGATCCGCGCATCGGCGCGGGCATTGAAGCACTGATCCGCGAGCACACGCAGCTCATCTTTCTGGAATCACCCGGTTCTCTTACCTTCGACATTCATGATGTGCCCGCCATCACGGGGGTCGCTCGCAGGCGCGGCGTCGTGAGCGTGATTGATGACACATGGTCGGCAGGCGTGCTGTTCAAACCGTTTGAACATGGCGTCGATGTCTCGGTGCAGGCGCTTACGAAGTATCAGGCCGGACATGCTGATGTGCTGCTGGGTGCGACGCTCGCGCGCGATCCGGCGCACCTCGCTCGGCTCCAGCGTACGGGAAAAGAACTCGGGCTGGGGTGCGGTTCCGCCGAGGACGCCTATCTGACATTGCGGGGATTGCGCACGATGCCGCTGCGCCTCGAACGGGGGGCGGCTTCGGCGCTCGTGATCGCGCGCTGGCTGGAAGCACACGAGGACGTCGCAAGCGTGTTGCATCCCGCGTTGCCGTCGCACCCCGATCACGCCCTCTTCGAGCGGGACTTCAAGGGCGCAGCCGGCGTCTTCGCCTTTACGCTTCCGCCGCAGACATCGCACGCGCAGGTCTGCGCGATGTTGAACGAGCTATCGCTTTTCGGACTGGGTTTTTCCTGGGGCGGATATGAGAGCCTGGCGGTGAATTGCACCGAGCAATCGATGCGCAAGGTCGCGCGCTGGGGCGACAAGGGACCGCTCGTGCGCCTCTCCATTGGCCTTGAAGACCCTGCTGATCTCATCGCGGATCTTGATGCCGGCTTCGCGCGCCTGCGACGCTGAGTGTGGACCGCCAGCGCTGGCGACCCCGGCGTGACTCGAACACGCAACCATCCGCTTAGAAGGCGGACGCTCTATCCAGTTGAGCTACGGGGTCTGGAGGCCGCGACCGGAGTGACGCCGTGCTAGCACGTGAGCGGCGTCACGCTCCATGCACGCGGACGGCTTCAGTGCGACCAAGGCTCCTTGCGCCGGTAAGAAAAGTTGTCGGAATAAGAGCGGATCACGCGTCTGGGTTCGCGCGGCTCGATGACCTGGTGGGGGATGGCGTTGCGGCGCGCGAAGTCTATGGCCTCCTCACGGGTGTCGAAGGTCATGCGCACCTGACCGCTGGTATCGGCGGTGCTCTGCCAGCCCATGAGAGATTCCGGTGCGATGGCGCCCGATTCATACTCGAGCAACCATTCCTGCGATTTGGCGCGGCCGGACTGCATGGCCGTCTTGGCGGGACGATATATACGCGCGAGCATGATTTCTCCTGCCCCCTCCTACACGCGCGCGCTTTCGCTGGGAAGCCCGAAGACAACCCGGAGAAAGTCCGGATATCATTCCGCAAAAAAGCAGAACGGGCGATCGAATGACGACCGCCCGTTTGCAAAATGGTAGACGCAACAACGGTTAAACGCTCGCGCGCGCGCCGCCCTTGGCCGCTTCCAGCGCATCCTTGAGCGCCTTGCCCGGCTTGAACCGCGCACGACGACCGGCAGGCACGATCACTTCCTGGTTGGTCTGTGGATTACGCGCCTTGCGCGCCGCCGTCATCACGACAGCGAAGGCGCCGAAGCTCGGCAGCTTCACCTCATCGCCCTTCGTCAGTGCGTCGGTGACGACTTCGAAGACAGCGTCCACGAGTTCGCCGGCCTTAGCCTTAGACTCTCCTGTGCGCTCGGCAACGGCCGTGATGAGTTCGGCTTTGTTCATTTCCTTGAGCCCCCTTGGCTATGAGAACAACGATAAGGGCGCCGTTGCGCAATGATGTCAAAACCTTTGGCGCACAAGGGCCTTACAATGAAGTAATCAGAATCACGAGCGTTTCAGCGCACATATTTCACAGAAATTTTTTTGCTGAAATCAATGCGGTCGCGCGTCGTCACGGTCGTCGCTTTCGCCGCCGCTGGCGCGCCGTCCGCGGCGATTTTCAGCTTCCTCGTCTTCCTCCGTCCACTTGATCGGTGCGAGCGGTCTTGTAAGCGCGTGTTGAAGCACTTCGTCCGCGCTGCCGACCGGAATGATCTTCAGACCCGACTTCACGTTGTCTGGAATATCGCCGAGGTCCTTTTCATTCTCGCTCGGGATCAAAACCGTTTTCACACCGCCACGCAGCGCTGCAAGCAGCTTTTCCTTCAACCCGCCGATCGGCAGCACGCGGCCGCGTAGCGTCACTTCGCCGGTCATGGCGATTTCCTTGCGCACGGGAATGCCCGTGAGAACCGACACGATCGCGGTCACCATGGCGACGCCAGCGGATGGGCCATCCTTCGGCGTAGCGCCTTCCGGCACGTGCACGTGTATGTCGCGCGCGCGGAAAACCGGCGGCTTGATCCCGTACGTCACCGCGCGCGAACGAACGAACGAGTTTGCGGCAGAAATTGATTCCTTCATCACGTCGCGCAGATTGCCCGTAACGGTCATCGCGCCGCGCCCCGGCATGGAGACTGCTTCGATGGTCAGCAGATCTCCGCCCGTTTCGGTCCACGCAAGACCGGTGACGATGCCGACCTGGTCTTCCTGATCAGTCTCGCCGAAGCGATACTTCCAAACGCCGGCGTAGTCGGGCAAATTCCCGGCGTTGACCTTCACCGTCTTCTTTTTCTTCTGCTCGATCTCGCGCACCGCCTTGCGACAGAGATTGGCGAGTTCGCGCTCGAGACTGCGCACGCCGGCTTCGCGCGTGTAGCGGCGAATGAGATCGCGGATCGCTTCATCGTCTGCCGAGAATTCACCGGCCTTCAGCCCATTCGCCTCGACCTGCTTGGGCAGCAGATACTTCTTGGCGATCTCGACCTTCTCATCCTCGGTGTAGCCGGGAATGCGGATGATTTCCATCCGGTCGAGGAGCGGCTGCGGCATGTTCAGGCTGTTGGCCGTAGTGATGAAGAGCACGTCCGACAGGTCGTAATCGACTTCAAGATAATGGTCATTGAAGGTCTGGTTCTGTTCGGGATCGAGCACTTCCAGAAGCGCCGCAGAAGGATCACCACGATAGTCGGCGCCGAGCTTGTCGATCTCGTCGAGCAGGAAGAGCGGGTTGGCGCTCTTGGCTTTCTTCATCGACTGGATGACGCGGCCCGGCATCGATCCGATGTAGGTGCGGCGGTGACCGCGGATTTCTGCTTCGTCGCGTACGCCGCCGAGCGAGAGCCGCACGAAGTCACGGCCCGTCGCCTGTGCGATAGACTTACCGAGCGAGGTCTTGCCCACACCAGGCGGGCCGACGAGACACAGGATTGGCCCCTTCACCTTCGTGGTGCGCGCCTGCACGGCGAGATACTCAAGGATGCGCTCCTTGACCTTCTCGAGGCCGTAGTGATCGGCGTCGAGAATTTCCTCGGCCCTCTTGAGGTCCTTCTTGACCGGCTTTTTCTTGCCCCAGGGCAGCGAAAGCAGCCAGTCGAGGTAATTGCGGACGACGGTGGACTCCGCCGACATCGGGCTCATCTGGCGCAGCTTCTTCAGTTCCGCCTCGGCCTTCGTCAGCGCTTCCTTGGAAAGCTTGGCCTTTCGGATGCGCTCTTCGATCTCGGCGAGATCATCGCGTCCATCGTCGGTCTCGCCCAGCTCGCGCTGGATCGCCTTCATCTGTTCGTTCAGATAGTATTCGCGCTGCGTCTTCTCCATTTGACGCTTCACGCGATTTCGAATGCGCTTGTCCATCTGGAGCACGGACACCTCGCCTTCGATGAGCGCGAGGATTTTTTCGAGACGTTGCGTCGTGACGATCGTCTCAAGCAACGCTTGCTTGTCGGCGATCTTGATCGAGAGATGCGCAGCGACCGAGTCCGCAAGGCGGCTCGGATCGCCGACCTGGACGATCGACTGCACAACTTCCGCCGGCGTCTTGCGCGACAGTTTCGAGAATTGCTCGAACTGCTCGGTGACGGCGCGGGCCATGGCGCGAGCCTCAGGGGTGTCGGCGCCTTCATCTTCGATCGCCTCGATCTCGGCCTCGAAGAACTCGGCGTTCTGTTTGAACTTCACGATGCGCGCGCGGCGACCGCCTTCCACAAGCACACGCACCGTGCCGTCCGGCAGCTTCAGCAACTGCACCACAGTGGCCACCGTGCCGATGCGATAGATGCGCTCGGCGACGGGATCATCCTCGGACGCTTCCATCTGTGCAGCGAGCAAGATCTGCTTGTCGCCGCGCATCACCTCTTCAAGCGCGCGCACGGACTTCTCGCGTCCGACAAAGAGCGGGGCGGCCATGTGGGGGAAAACCACGATGTCGCGCAGTGGCAAGACCGCAAGAACCTTGGTCGCCATAAACTGGAACTCCTTGTGATCGGCTCGCAAGCCCGCTCGCCTGTCGACTGGGCGAATTCGCGCGCTTGCGAACGCCCATGCCATTTGGCGCTCGGGTTAACGGCCTTCAAGTGTGGGATTGCAAGCGGAACGAGCGGTTCCCCTGCTCAGGGGTCAGCCGGCGGACTGTTGTCCGTTCCGCCCGCCTTCCGCGTAGATGAGCAGGGGCTGAGCCCGGCCCTCGACCACGTCGGCGGACACGACTGCTTCCTGGACCCCGCCCATGCCGGGCAACTCGAACATGGTGTCGAGCAGGATCGATTCGAGGATAGACCGCAGCCCGCGTGCGCCGGTTTTCCGCTGGATCGCCTTGCGGGCGATCGCACGCAGCGCGTCGTCGGGGAACGTCAAACGGACGTTCTCCATTTCGAACATGCGCTGGTACTGCTTCACGAGCGCGTTCTTCGGCTCGGTCAGGATCTGCATCAGCGCTGGCTCGTCGAGATCTTCAAGCGTCGCGAGCACCGGCAGACGGCCAACGAATTCCGGAATGAGGCCGAACTTCAGGAGATCGTCCGGCTCGACGACGCGGAGAATCTCACCGGTGCGGCGATCTTCAGGATCGCGCACGGTTGCCCCGAAGCCCATCGCTGAACCCTTGCCGCGCGACTGGATGATCTTCTCGATGCCGGCAAACGCGCCGCCGCAAATGAAGAGAATGTTGGTGGTGTCGACCTGCAGGAATTCCTGCTGCGGGTGCTTGCGCCCCCCCTGCGGCGGCACCGATGCAACGGTGCCTTCCATGATCTTCAGCAGCGCTTGCTGCACGCCTTCGCCCGACACGTCGCGCGTGATGCTCGGGTTGTCGGACTTGCGGGAAATCTTGTCGATTTCGTCGATATAGACGATGCCGCGCTGCGCGCGTTCGACGTTGTAGTCGGCGGCCTGCAGCAGCTTCAAAACGATGTTTTCAACGTCTTCGCCGACATAACCCGCTTCCGTGAGCGTCGTGGCGTCGGCCATCGTGAACGGCACGTCGATGATGCGCGCGAGCGTCTGTGCGAGCAGCGTCTTGCCGCAGCCTGTCGGACCCATCAGGAGGATGTTGGACTTCGCGAGTTCGACGTCGTTGTTCTTCGCGGCGTGATTGAGGCGCTTGTAGTGGTTGTGCACCGCCACCGACAGCACGCGTTTGGCGTGGTCCTGGCCGATCACGTAGTCGTCGAGAACTTCCTTGATCTCGCGGGGGCTGGGCACGCCCTCCTTGGACTTCACGAGCGAGGTTTTGTGCTCCTCACGAATGATGTCCATGCAGAGTTCGACGCACTCATCGCAGATGAACACGGTCGGTCCTGCGATAAGCTTGCGCACCTCGTGCTGGCTCTTGCCGCAGAACGAGCAGTACAGGGTGTTCTTGGAATCACCGCCGGTTGTGCTCTTGCTCATGTGTGCTCCTTGACGGACCGCGTGGCCGCCATGACGGCGCCCCGGGGGCCGTGCGGATGACGATGACCGGTGGATCCAGCCTCTCTTCCGCGCCCCCAGACTGGCGCGCCATCCCTTACAAAACTGTTCACCAACCTACCTGAGCCGACGCCAAACCTGGTTACGACCGATACGAGCATAGCAAGAACTGAGCCGCAAGCATCGGGTACAACCAAGGCCGAAAGAGGGGCGTCTCAGCGCCCGCCGGCCGCTTCCTGGGCTTCCCGCTTCTCGTAGACGCGGTCCACGATGCCGAAGGCCTGTGCTTCCTCGGCGGTCATGAAGTGGTCCCGGTCGAGGGTCTTTTCCACCACTTCGTAGGGCTGACCGGTATGCTTCACGTAGATCTCGTTGAGGCGCTTCTTGGTGGCGATGATGTCTTCGGCGTGGCGTTCGATGTCGGACGCCTGGCCACGGAACCCGCCCGAGGGCTGGTGAACCATGACACGCGCGTTAGGCAGGCAGATCCGGAGCCCCCTCTCGCCTGCCGCAAGCAGAAGCGAACCCATGGACGCCGCCTGACCCGTGCACACGGTGGAAACCGGGCTGCGGATGTATTGCATGGTGTCGTAGATCGCGAGACCCGAGGTCACGATCCCGCCGGGGCTGTTGATGTACATCGCGATTTCGCGCTTGGGGTTCTCGGATTCGAGAAACAGGAGCTGCGCGGTGACGAGACTGGCCATGCCGTCTTCAACGGGGCCGGTCACGAAAATGATGCGCTCCTTGAGCAGGCGCGAGAAGATGTCGAAGGCGCGCTCGCCCCGGCTCGTCTGTTCCACCACCATGGGCACGAGCTGCATGTAGCGTTCGATCGGGTCGCCCATCACTGTCCTTACAACCTTCCGTCGTCGTGCCCGACCCGCCTGCCGACTCGGGGGACGCCATGACTGCCCATATTTGACCGCCCGGCCCCAACCGCAAGGTGCGCGGGGAAATGGCCTCAGTCTTCCGGGTCGGCGAAGAGTTCCTCGCGGTCCACCGTCTTGTTGGTGACCTTGGCGAGTTCGAGAATATAGTCGACTGTCTTTTCTTCAAAAATCGGCGCGCGCAGCTGCGCGAGGAGCTGCGGGTTCTTCTGGTAAATTTCGAAGATCTGGCGCTCCTGCCCCGGATACTGACGCGCCTGCTGCATGACCGCCTGCGAGACTTCCTCGTTGGTCACCTCAATGTTCGTGCGGCGGCCAATCTCGGCGAGCACCAGACCCAGCTTCACGCGGCGCTCGGCGATCTTGCGATACTCCTCGCGCAGAACGTCATCGGACTTGCCCGCGTCGGTCGGGTCGAGGGCGCCCGCAGCCCTGTCGGCTTCGATCTGACGCCAGATTTGGTCGAACTCCTGCTCGACCATGGCGGGGGGCAGCGGGAAGTCGTGGGCGGCTTCCAGTTTGTCGAACAAGGCCCGTTTCGCGCGGATGCGGGACTGGGCGGCGTGCTCGGACTCGATGCGGCCACGGATGGCCGTCTTGACCGCTTCCAGGTTCTCCATGCCGAGTTTTTCGGCCAGCGCGTCGTCGATCGCGGTATCGCTCGGGGCGCGAACTTCGTGCACGGTGATGTCGAAGGTCGCCGCTTTTCCCTTAAGCGTTTCGACCCCGTAGGTCTCCGGGAAGCTGACGTCGATGACTTTCTCGTCGCCCTTCTTGAGTCCCTTCAGGCCGTCTTCGAAGCCAGGGATGAACTGGTTGGAGCCGATGACGACGGAGGCCTTTTCGGCCGCGCCGCCCTCGAAGGCTTCGCCGTCGATCTTGCCGAGGAAGTCGATGGTGAGCGCGTCGCCGTCCTCGGCCGCGCCGTCTTTTTCCTCAAACGTGCGGTTGGCCTTGGCGATCTGCTCGAGCGTTTCGTGAACTTGTGTTTCCGCCACCTCCGCCACGAGCCGCTCCAGGCTGACGGTCGCGGGGTCCACCGGTTCGAACTCCGGGATCAGCTCGACGCTGAGGTTGAAGGCGAGATCGGCCTGGCCAGCGAAAACCTTGTCCATGTCGGATTCGACCTGGAGATCGGGCTGCGATGCGACGCGCAGCTTTCCATCTTCGAGCGCTTTCTTGGTCGCGGCGTCCACTTCACCGTTGATGATCTCCTGGAGCATCGACGGGCCGTAGAGCTTCTTCACATGGCTCGCCGGCACCTTGCCCGGGCGGAAGCCATTGATCTTCATCCGCGGACGCACTTCCTCGATCTTGGCGTCGAGAGCCTTCTGCAACTCGGCGGCGGGCACGACGATCTTGAAAGCGCGGCGCAGGCCTTCGGAGCGGGTCTCGGTGAACTGCATGGAAGTGGCGGGTCCCTTGGGGGCGAAAAGTGGGGCTCTGGAGGCGATCGTGCGTATAGCCAGACGCGGGCGCGAGCAAACGTCGTGCCTCCCAGAAGATTAAGGCGCGGCTTATGCACGCCGCTTTCGGGCCTGTAAACGGGACTTTGGTCGCGGTGGCGGGGTCGCTGTGTCACCGCATGCAGCGTCGGCGCAAACCGCGCCAGACCGCGCCGCACTGCGCCAGATAGCGCCACATAGCGCCAGATAGCGCCAGATAGCGCCCGACTGCGCCCGACTTGGAGCCGGATCAGTCAGCGGCGTCCGCGATCAGGCGGTCCGCGCACGCCGCTTCGAGCAAACAGCGCCTCCATCGCGGAACTAGGAAAAACCTCTCATCAAAGACCAAGGAGCGCGGTTGGCCCGTTGATCGGCGATCGCTAAAGCTCAGCCATGCATCTCGCCCGCTTTCCCCGTCGCCGATACACGCCCGCCCCCACGCCGCTGGAGCGGCTCGACAACCTGACCCGCCTGCTCGGCGGCCCCGAGATCTGGATCAAGCGCGACGACCTCACGGGCCTGGCCGCCGGCGGCAACAAGACCCGCAAACTCGAATTCCTCGTGGCCGAGGCGTTGGCCGAGGGCGCCGACACGCTCGTCACGGTCGGCGCTGTGCAGTCGAACCACTGCCGGCTGACGGCGGCGGCCGCCGCCAAGGAAGGCCTCAAGTGCCGCCTCGTGCTCGAGCAGCGCGTGCCCAACAGCTACCGGGCGGACGCGAGCGGCAACAATCTCCTCTTCGATCTCCTCGGCGTGCAGAGCATCGAGGTCGCGAATGCGGGCGACGATTTGACCGCGCGCATGCAGGCGATTTCGGCCGCGCTGAGCGCCGAAGGCCGCAAGCCCTATCTTATCCCGGGCGGGGGCTCGAACGCGCTAGGCGCGCTCGGCTATGTCGCGTGCGCGCAGGAACTCGTGCAGCAGGCCTTCGAACTTGAGCTGCGCATGGATCACATCGTCGTCGCCAGCGGCAGCGCGGGCACGCATGCTGGTCTGCTTGTCGGCCTTGAAGGCGCCAATACCGGCATCGCGCTCACGGGCGTGAATGTGCGCCGCCCGCGCGCGGAGCAGGAAGGCAACGTCCACAAGCTCGCCGTCGAGACGGCGGCGTTGCTCAACCTCCAGAAGCCCATCGAGAAATCGACCGTCGTCGCGCTCGATGACTGGGTCGGCCCCGGCTATTCGCTGGCGACGCCGGAAATGGTTGCAGCGGTGCGCCTGTTCGCGGCGCACGAAGCGATCCTGCTTGACACGGTCTACACCGGCAAGGCGGCGGCGGGCCTGATCGGCCTCATCCAGCAAGGGCGTTTCAAGCGCGGCGAAAACGTCGTCTTCGTCCATACGGGCGGATCGCCGACGCTGTTTGCTTATCAGCAAGACCTGCAGGCATGAAACGCCCCGCGCGCACCGTCGGCGTGCTCGGCGGCATGGGCCCGATCGCTACTCACGACTTCTTCGGCAAGGTGCTCGCTGCATCGAACGCGCGCACCGACGACGACCACATCCGTCTCCTCATCGACAACAATCCCTTCGTGCCGGACCGCAACGCGGCGGCGGACGGCGGCCCTTCGCCCGGACCCGCGCTGGCGGCGATGGCGCGCGGCCTTGAAGCAGCGGGCGCACAGCTTCTCGCCATGCCGTGCAACGCCGCCCACGCCTGGGCCGACGACATCGGCGACGCGGTGCGCATCCCCTTCATCCACATGATCGAGGAAACGGTTGCGGCGGTGCGGGCGGCGACGCCGAACGCACGACGCGTCGGCGCGCTCGCGGCGGACGCTGCGCTCAAGGCGCATCTCTACCAGGATGAACTGGAGCGCGCCGGATACGAGCCCCTCACCCTGTCTGAGGCCGACCAGCGCGCCTTCATGGACCTCATCCACCGCGTGAAAGCCGGGAACGTGGACGCCGCGCTGCGCGCCGAAATGCGCGGCTGCGCGGAACGCCTGCTGGCGGCGGGCGCCGAAGCCATCGTCGCCGGTTGCACCGAAGTACCTTTGGCGCTGGCGCCGGGCGACATCGCCGCGCCGCTGGTGGAATCCACCACCGTTCTGGCGCAACGCGTTGTGGTTCTCGCCCGCGCAGACTAGAAACGTTCCGCTGCCCGTCTGGCGAAATTGGTAGACGCACCAGATTTAGGTTCTGACGCCGCAAGGTGTGCCGGTTCGAGTCCGGCGGCGGGCACCAGCTTAGCGTCGCTTTAGCTTCACCGGCGCCAGCTCATTCAACAACGCCGGCAGCGCTTCCGGCAAGTCTTCCGCCATGAGTCCGGGCCCAAGCGCTTCGCCGAGCCGTCCGTGAAGCCACGCGCCAGCGCACGCGGCTTCAAACGCTTTCATTCCCTGCGCGGCGAGGCCCGCGATCAGGCCCGCGAGCACGTCGCCCGAGCCGGCGGTGGCGAGGAAAGGCGCGCCGGTGGTGTTGACGGCGGCGCGACCGTCGGGCGCGGCGATCACGGTGTCGGGGCCCTTGAGCAGGATCACGCAGCCCGCGCGCTTTGCAGCGGCGCGCGCGCGTTCGATCTTGAGCATCGCGCTGTCGGCGACGTCGGGGAAGAGGCGGCGGAATTCACCGATGTGCGGCGTCGCCACGCACGCGTCGTGCACCGCGGCGAACAGCGCGTCGGGGTCTTCGGCAAAAACGGTCAGCGCGTCGGCGTCGAGCACCATCGGCGCGCCGAGCGATGCGAGCTCGAGTACGATGTCGCGCGTGCGCTGCGTAAGGCCGGCCGCGGGGCCGATGACGATGGCGGTCGCCTTCTGCGCGAGTGCGCGCGCTTCCTTCGCATCGCGGGCGGGTTCCAGCATGATGGCGGTGAGATGACACGCATTTTCGCGCGCGGCGTTGGTCGGCGAGATGAGCGTCACGAGGCCCGCCCCCATGCGCAACGCCGCCCGCGCCGCAAGCCGCGCCGCGCCTGTGCGTCCCGCTGGGCCGCTGATGACCATCGCATGCCCGCGCGCATGCTTGTGCGCGTCCGGCGCAGGCCACGGCAGCGTCCAAAGGTGCGCGCCGTTCTCCATCGGCGCGCCGGCAATCTGGGGCAGCGCTTCTGCGGGCGCGCCGATGTCTGCGACCAGGACGTCGCCGCAGTACGCCCGCGTCGGCTCAAGGACGTGCGCGATCTTCTTGCGCACGAACGTCACGGTGACATCGGCGCGAAACACTTCGCCTTCGGGCGCCCCGCCGTCGCCGTGCGCGCCGCTCGGCAGGTCCACCGCGACGACGTCGTGATCGCGCGCCGCAACTGCAATCGCTGCTGCCGTTCCATCAAGCGGTCGCGAGAGGCCCGCGCCGAACAACGCATCCACGACCAGCGCGCCCGGCTCAAGCAACGCGACATCCGCCGGATCGACCCAGCCCATCCACGACGAAGATGCGTCCGCCGCATCGCCTTTCACCGCCGCACGATCGCCGAGAAAGCCCACCCGCACCGGCCATCCCGCTTCGGCGAGCTTGCGCGCGGCCACGAAACCGTCGCCGCCATTGGCGCCGGGTCCGCAGAAGATGACCGTCGAGCGCGGTTCCCAGCGCGACTGGATCTCGCGCGCAACCGCGGCCCCGGCATTTTCCATGAGGGTGCGCGTCGGCACGCCGAGCGCAGCCGCCTTCGCATCGATCTCGCGCATCTGCGCGACGGTGATGATGTCAAAACCCGTCGTCACAGCGCGTTCACCGCCGCCGTCTCCGCGCCGCGCTCCACAAGGTGCAGCGCGCCATCGCGCGATTCCAGAATGGTGATGGAGCAATGCCCCGGCTTGAACACCGCCACCGCATCTTCGCCAAGCGCAGCGCTGACCGCCGCGTTGATGGCGACGAAGTGCGAGAACACCACCGTGTCGTGTTGTCGCGCGAGCAAGGTCTGCACGACGCCGTCGCGGAACGCCGCAAACGCGGCGTCGTCGCTCCAGCGGCCCTGCATCATCTTGGCGAGCCAAGCGGGCCGGTCGCTCAGCCCCGCCGGCGTCGGCACCTCGCGTACGCCGTCCGACACCCGCGCCGCCACTGCAGCTTCCATTTCATAGGCCGCCGCCGTTTCACGGCAGCGCATCGCCGGCGAGGTGATCGCCGCGCCGATCATGTGACGTCGCAACGCGCGTGCGGCGTGACCCGCCTGCGCCATGCCGAGCGGGCTCAGGCCCGGATCGGGCGCCGCCCCGCCCCAGCCAGAAGCGGGCTCGCCGTGTCGGACCAGGAAAAGCAGCGGCATGGGTTCCTCCTAGGCGCGGTCAGCCCGGAATGAACAGGTTCTTCATTCCGCCGTCTGCCGAACTCGCCACGCCGGGGCGTCCTACGCCCTCGCGGGACTGCAGGTCGAGGAGGGTCGCCTCGTCGTCCGGCGTGTTCGCCACGAACCGGCGGCCCTGCGCGTCGCGCCCGATGACGATGCCCATGCGCACGCGGTCGCGGCCGTGAACGACTGTGTAGGTCTCTATGGTCGCAGGACCCGACGGCTCGCTAACGATCTCTGGATGCGCCAGCGCGTCGATCTCTTTCTGGTAGCCCTTCGGGTTCTCGCG
>Ga0247843_1004732_pt1 | contig 19962 bp, 14 predicted proteins | sample LaCruzMarch2017__FD_192420 | JGI IMG/M metagenome (GOLD analysis project Ga0247843, IMG submission 192420) | Freshwater microbial communities from meromictic Lake La Cruz, Castile-La Mancha, Spain - LaCruzMarch2017_8m | ecosystem: Environmental > Aquatic > Freshwater > Lake | place: Spain...
TAATAAGACAACAAAGTCATCATTGATATCGTCGAACCACAATAAATATTCGTCGATATCATGTTAGTATGTAGGTACATACGTACCCTAAGCTAGACACTCTTTCTTCCTTGTGACTTCCATCATCTCTGGTAGGTCTCGTGGACGTCGTCCTCCTATGCTGGGAGTCACATACTCTCAACACAGCTTTCTCCTCCCCGCGTCGCTCGACGGGAGTGAGGCGTCCACTTCGTAAGCACTTGCCAATGTATGATTTTTTGACTGAGGTTTTTGGGCAATGCTGAAATCTTGAAATTCATTCATCAGCCTTGTCCAGCCCAAACACACTGGGACTATGTTTGATCGACTTCGTGCGCGGCGCAACCTCGCGGTGGATGAGACCCTGAGCTACTAGTGTATAACTGTGATATGACGTCGAAGGAGGAGCTTGTCGATGCGCTCAGCAAGGGTATCATCCAATCGATACAATGCTCCGGCAAATCACTACCCTCATCATCCATCCACCAAGCATCGTCCGAAATATCAGATAAGTCGGCGATGTCATTCCGTTGTGAATGGATTGAGTACGCCACAGACTTTTGCTCACCAGTCGTGGAGGATTTGCGTCGTTTCTTTCCTCGGTCGTTGATGGGTACGGAGGTAGGATCGGATGGACGACCGTTGCTTTATGCTACATGCCTTGGTCTACTGCTGTCAAAACGTAACGACAGCAGTAACAATGAAAAGGGAGGGAAGAGCACGCCATTGTCGACATTCCTCTCGATTGCATCCTTCCTATTAGATGATGTAGAAGTCAACCCAAATCAACCAACATTGACACCAGGCGCATGCCACCGTCCATCGTTGCATCTCATTGCGCGGTCGTGCCATCCGTCAGCAGTCCAACTCCTCCTCTCGAAGGGCGCTGACCTAAACAAGACTGATCGGGAGGGATGGACCGCTCTAATGGCTTGCTGTATGCCAGACATTCCAAAAAGTATGGACGGGGGGCCTACCGATGATGAACGCGTCGAGACAATGATGGAATTGCTTAATGCTGGGGACAATTGCAATGACAATGACAATAAATTTGACGTCGATGCAAGGAATTATTGTGGTTACACCGCATTGCATTATGCATGCGAGGGGTTAAACCCTCCTCTCATACGATGTCTCTTAGTGGATGGAGGCGCTGATGCTACGCTGCGAACTGTCTGGGGACAGACTTGTCTCGGTATTATACGATCCATGCGTCACAAGAGTCCGACAGATGCACAAAAATGTGATGCAATACTCATGGCGCACTTAAAAAAGACTCGTCAAATCGAAACCATTTCCTCATTCTTAGATGAGGAACTGAAAGCGATAAATTTGCTGGATCTTGTGCATGATGTTCTAATACCCGCATCTCGTACTGAAAGTGGTGCAGGCTTGGCTGTACAGGATAGGCATATCGTAACGGCGTTACTGAAATATTTAGACCTTGATCCTAATTCTCTTTATCATAGTGAGAACTTTCAACAATATATGCACGAGGAGGATGCCAATCTCTACGAGGAGGTTCATCGTCGTCTCATGAAACTAATGCCCATGGCATACCAAAACGTATATAGATCAAGCCCGAGTAATGACGAACGTGAAATCATAACGGGAATTAGTTGGAGTGTACGCAAGACGGCACAAAAGTCAACACCTGATGGACGACGAATTGACAATTCCATTATTATGCGTGATTCCTTCCGTGGTCATCGTGAACGAGGACATGTCGCACAACAGTTGGAAATGCTCAACGATCTCATTGTTGGTCCATTACAGCGGACACTAGGATTTGGTATCCCAGGCAATGCCGTCCTACGTGAAATTGTGGCTCTTGCTCCTAAAATTGTAGAAATGGGTGCTGGCACGGGCTATTGGAGTTATGTACTGTCAAAAATAGGTGCCGATGTTGTGGCCTATGATGCTCATCCAGCGGACGGTGGCGAAACAGAATTATTGGGAAGAGATGATTCCACGTCCGAGAAGAAGAAGAGCGCAAATGAATTCCTGCATCTACAATCATACTATCCAGTACGTGAGGGAGTTGCATCCACAGTCTTTGGATATGATCACGATCCCAATATTTTACATCGAGCTCTGTTGATGGTTTGGCCAAACAATCCGGATGCTGAGGATAATCAACATGTTGCAGGAGAAGGTGGACCGAAATTGCCTGATATTTGGGACATTGATTGCCTTGAAAGGTATCACCAGTCGGGTGTGGGAGACATGATTATATACGTTGGCGAACGAGAAGTAAAGATAGAATTGATGCATGACGCCACCGGTCCGGATTGTGGATTTTGTTCGTCACGAAAATTTCAGAAATTTCTCCTACAGCACTACGAGCTGGTTGCTGAACTCGAATGCCCACGGTGGTGGATGAAAGTTGACGATGTTACAGTATGGAAGCGGAAGTGATTGCTTTTTTTTATGAAACAACATTACACTAAGGTACTCCTAAAGATAATCATTCTGCTTCAAATTTTACGTTCTGTGTTATTGTTGTTATCACCATCGTCGACGATAATCTTGGGGCAGAAGATACGGCCATACATTTCCGATCACATTGTCAGCTCCACAACTGATGCGGCACTGTAGTCTAAAATCTGATCGATCCTTCGTCAATTTATTGAAACCATCTCCAATTGCACTGCCATGGTCCATGGTCGAATCATCTATCTTTATCTTCCACAGGGCAAGTTCTAGGATTGATGTTGTTTCTTTCAATTTCTGATACTCAGATTCATAATATTCAAGTTTTGTGAGCGTTTCAGTATACCACATTTGCCTATTGTCTTGATTGAATTCGACAATAATGTCTGTCCAATCATCAACCATAGCATCTCGAAAATGCTTCACACCAATCGCATTGATGCGTGTTGCAATGCTGCATCTGATGAGAAAGCAAAATGTCTCTTGAGACAAGTAAGGACGGTTCGCTATTGTTGATCTAACCAACTCCTCAAGAACATGTTCCCAAGCAATGTTGTATCCAGGGGACAATCTGTGTTTAACGTCGAAAAGATTCTGCATCACAGCTATTGATACATTCACTCGGCCCAATGTGATCACCATGGCATTCCAATTGAATTCATGATCTGGGTAGTGAAATTGATAACTATTCACAAGGAACTGAACAATTTCACTTGGTGCATCCCCCCATACAGCATAGAGTAGTGGTGTTGCCCCCCATGCATCTTCAACAATCAAATTCTCCGGGTACTTTTCAACAATCATTTGATAGACCTCAAGACATTGAACAGTCGAGCAAGCCAGAATATGGATTGGAGTCATCCCCAAACAATCTTGCTGAAGGCCAGATGGATCAAGCTCCCCGTTCTCGCCAATGATAATTGTCCGTAGGAATTCCTCTGCAATAATTGAATTGTGGTAAGATATGTAGTAGATCCAGCCATGAACTGGCAGCCCATCAAATCGGATCGTGAGAGCATCGAAAATTGCATCTTCTGTGCCGAAAATTTGTAAAAGGTGTAAGCAGCCGTTGAAAGCATTCTCATCAGCTACTGTGTTGGATGCAAGGGCAACATTACGCAATGAAATACAATTGTTGCACGCGTTTATACCCAATTTAATAATACGTTCTGGTAATTTGAGGGAAAACATGCTCACACATCCTTCAAGCATACCGTTAGGGATTATGGTAACAAGTGGCGGACACCTGAATTTAGTAAAGTTGCAAAAGGCGAATGCACCTTGTCCAATTAGCTTTACTCCATCAGATAGTTGTACTTCCTTCAATGCCGTACAATAAAAGAATACCATTTCACCAATTAAATTTAGACTTTCATGAAGCTGAACTTTTTCCAATTTCTGTAAGAGTTCGAATACTTTCGCTGATATAGCCAACACGGATGGATCGATCCGGACACGAACAACATCCTGTGGAACAACAGCTCCTTCTCTTCCGGTGTAGACGAATACTTTGACGGCATTTGACTTTGTAGCCATGGTGTATGGTGTACCAAAGCCTACTCAAATACAATGTGCAAGTGGTAGCAAGCTTGCACCTACCGTACGTACCTACGTAGAGATCAGAGTCCGCGGAGTCGTTTTTGACACAACGTCCGAAGGCCCACACAGTTTGTTTGTCCCAATAGTGACACGATTTGTCCCAGTAGTGACAAAATATACTTAACGATAGTTACGTTTCTATTTCTTTTGCTTTTTAATGAGAAGCGAGACTCATCTTTCCCTTCCGGTTTGTGGATTGTCCTCTTTTGGCTTCCCGCCGAGACGCTGAGTTTAAAACGACTCCGGGGTGGGGAGCCGGCCTAGCATCATGCTGTGATGGGTGGCTCGGCTGGTCAATATCCACTCGAGTATGCAACCGCATCGACTCTCGCTGCAGTAATGAATTATCCATTGTGGCGTGCATCGGCACTCGGTCAGTCTGGTTTTCGTGTTGCCAACAATTATTCACACTACAATGTCCCACGGTCGCTAGCACCTTATCTATTTGCCTTCTCTCCACCCTACAAGGGGTTAAGCGCGACAGTCCTGGGTATGAGTTGGGCACGTGCTGCGATATTCTACGGCAGTGATCGTGGTAAAGAAATCATGGTAGCATTGGGTTACTCCCCAAATGTGGCGGTGATTATTCCACCACTAATCGTAAGCTCGGTCGTACAGATAATTAATATGCCATTGGTCAGAGCGACTGTGACGCTTCAAAATCCAGAGTCGGAAATACCCAACATTAGAGAATCAATGAGACAGATTTTTAGAGATCATGGGGTGAAAGGATTATGGCATGGCACGTCGGCAGGTGTACTAAAGACTGTGCCAAAATACTGTACAGCAATATTTGCCAAGGATTACATATCACGGATACTACCACCTATCGATCCAACGAGTAACAATAGAAAAAGAGACGAACTTGTACGTTCGGCAATTAAGTCATCCGTTGCTGGTGTGGCAGGGGCAGCATTGACAAACCCTCTCGATGTTATTAGGAATGAAATGTTCAAGACGAACTTAGGATTAATAGATACATGTCGTGCATTACATCGAGAGAAGAATGGATATAGTTGGATGGGTCGGGGCATGATGAAGAATTTAATTGCGGTGTCGTTGCCAGTTGCGTCAACAATCTTCCTCACGGATGTACTCATACAATATACAAATTCCAGAAGAGAGGTGGATTGAGTATGGCGTTGATAAGTAATTGCGTCCTATGTTACACATGTAAATCGACTGTAAATTATGTAGGATATTAGTTTACTTTCTACTTTTTCGGAACCGTCTCTGGAGTTTCAATACTGCAGCTGCGACCTTCGCTCGACGCTGGAAGAGGTTTCGTCGATCCAACATCCATAATTGCTTCTTCATCATTTGTTTCTCTCTATATCGACAGTAGAGTGTTTGGATACAGTTTGCCGCATGATGCTCTATCATATCCTTGTGAGCGTTGCGTCTCTCCTTGTAATGAGCTCTTCTTACCTGACACATTTCCTTGTCTTGCATGTTGTCACTCACACAGCGCTCTAATAACGGAGACCAAACACCTCGGATCAATGACTTCAGTTGTCGTATGTCCATCTTTTTAATGTCTTTCTCAATGAATTTCTCACCGGTAAATACATTATGAAGTTGTAGCTGCCGATGAATAGGATTGACATACATTTTCCATCGTGTCCCTTCCTTACCAACATACAAATCTGCCAAACGTAGTAATTCCTTGAGTTTGCCAAGTTCGATTGATGTATCCTTAGACTTTGCTGGATCGTGATATTCAACGAAACTTCGGAACAGCTCTTCCAATTCTGAACCTGACAGTGGTATACCACACGACACCAACGATGATTGGAATTGTATCGCGCTGATGGGCGACGAGACATTATCGAGACGTTCTTCTATTTCATCCCAACAAATACCGACCTGAGCAAGCTTTGCATCAAAAATGCTAGCACTGATAGCAGAACGAGATGCAATAGCCTCTTCTCGCGCTGTATCCAGCGTTGAAGCGTGAGTTATTGTAAAACATCTATATATCTCCTTCTGCCTCTTCAAACTCTGCTCTTTGAAGTCAGTAGTCAGGACCCACCCCTTCATTCGCTCTTTGCATGCATTCTCCGCATCTGTCTTCTTTCTGGACCAGGCTATATTAAACTCTTCCTCACGTTGCGTACGACGAGCTGTTTCTCGTTGAAGTCTTTGCTCACGCTGGTTTTGTAATATGTTGGCATCAATCGCCTTTTGGAGTGTCGCTTGTCTTTGTCTTGCTTCTTCGTGCTGCTTCATTCTTTCTTTCTTGATCGTCATCGACACTGGCAATTCAGGGTTGCTATTAATTAAGCTAGCCGACCTATTGTCATGTATCTGTTGGATTACATATTCCTGTTGAATAGAAGCCATTCTCGACGCTTTCCTGGCCTTAATCGCGCTCATTGTAGTGAGATACAAGTGACGAATGATGATCCTTTGTACTCGTTTATTATGCCACCTCTGCGCCTCCGTGAGACGATTCTCATATGAGGATATTGTTTTCCATTGCTGAAATGCGTTTCTAATCACAAGACTCGTCATTAGGAGGCGAACGTGACCCAATCCAGCGCTGATATTCTTTTCATCTTCACTGGTGTAGCATCGCTTGATCTTCTTCATGACTCTTGCATTCATTCTCATTTTGCGAAATGCTTTCAGAGCGGTTGATTTACAAAAGAATGCATGAGAAGTGCTCGTAAAGATTCGTGTTGCTTGGATGCTCTTTATCGCGACAAGCCAGTCAGTGAATGCGTCCCTCTTCCTTCTACCGTTGAGCCGTTTAGCCAACATGAGATCCTTCCGCCACGCCTTAAATACAGTGTGAAGTATCCGTTTGGTGAAGAATTTCCTTTGCTTTTCACGCAGGATTTTGTTCAATTGTTTTCTAAAAGCAAGCAACGAAGCGGCCTCATCTGCTGCCAATAATGCGAGACGCTCAGTATCTGATAGCATTGAAACAAGCTGATGCCGGAAATTTTGTAACACGGTGGGACTTCGCTCTAATGCTGTTAGCAAAACGTCCTTCGTGATGATGGATGATGTAGTGAGCTGTTGAATTTCTTCACACAAAAGCCCTCCAGTGCATTCCACTTCCTCATCATTAGCAGCAGCAATAGTCACAACATTCACAATATCTGTGAGTCGCCAAGATTTCATGTTGCACCCGTCTATCAAATAGGTCTCTAAAAGCTTCATGAACACCATTTCGGGGTAATGAAATGCGTCAGAAGCCCAAGTCATTGCTCGGTATGTAGCCATAATGTGACGTGTATCCACGACGGAAGAGGACGACGAAGAATCACTGAATGCGTGGTGCAAAATAGCACCGTACTTGTCTGCAACCTCTCTCCCTAGCTCCAATGACATAGCTCTCATGAGGTCCAGGAGGTTAACACTCGTCACATCTGTTAGGTGAAGGCCTATGCGCCCTAACGACCCGGCCTTCTCTTTGCTTTGCTCAGAGTCCTTGATCGAACGTATAAGTTTCCAGCGGCCCATCATGTTCATGTCAACGATGGGGTTCTTTGCATGATGATATCAAATGAAGATGTCCTTTCTTAAGTGTTTCAATTTAAAACCCGGCCTTGTCTGAAATGCCTCAACCTAATGCTGCAAAACGTACACCCCCTAAGAAGGGAAGCGGAAAACCAAAGGCTGGGGGCGGTAAGGACAAGGCCGCTCTTGAGTTAAAGGAATACAACGAGGCGAAGCAAATCAATAAAGATATTATTGCTTGTGCTGAAAGGTTGTCCTTAGTGCTCCGACAAGGTGGTGTGCCTGAATCGTCTTTGAAAGATCTTAATACTTGCACAGTGGAAAAGATCGCAGAGACGGCAATCGAAGTTGATAAGAAGCAAATTGACGATGTAATAAACGCATTGACTCAAGCTGAAAGAGCAGCCGATGAGGCTTGGTCTTTTTCATTGTATTTTCCAGTTCTCAATACCGATGCACTGTTAAATGTTCTGACCGAGTTTCGGACGCTCTTGTGTAACAGGGCCACACTCGCCCGCACTTCAGTTCAGCGAAAACTTGCCGATGTTCGCTCTGATCCCAAAGCTGATCCTGCAGTACTCGATACGTGGACGAAAGCTGAGAAGCAAGTCAACGAGGTTGTCACAAAGTGTAGGATGGGCGCGTCCAAAGTTCGAGTCTTAATGGCTGTTGCCAAAGAAGGCCAGAATGCAGTATCGAAGCCGACAGAAGAGATTTCCGTCACACAAATTGCTGATTGATTTGTGCGTTCTGTCGTGTCTAGTTGTGGCACCTGGCATCGCAGTACCAGTAATGATTTGTAACACCCGACAATTATCTTTATCTTCATTCACCTCTATTCACGATGATCGATAGCAAAGCATCCTTACACGTCGATCCTCCACGACCTGAAGTGACTAGTTGACCTGTTTGTCCAGTACGACTCAGCCTCTTCCCGAACAGGAATCCAGCCTCGTCGGTACCTCTTATCCATGCCAAGAGCGCAGTACCGGATGGAGGCTGAAAATCTTGCATCAATGCTTTGTCGTCGACGGTTAACGAGAGTAGGAGTACATCATTTCGCTCTCCGTAAACACTTGGAAACACACCCTCTGATCTTTCATCACAAGCCTCGTTGAACGTACTGAGGATCGGGTTTAGATCGTTTACATTCGAGATTGAGGCAATGATCGCCCACGTCGTTGAATTACCTCGAAGCTTTAGATTCCAATTGCAAGGTTCATCTACAGTCACTTTCCTGAAGTACATCTATAAAGAGGCATTATGGGACAGCATGAGACGAAGAACAGCTAAATTGGCTCAAAACAAAATCAATAGCACATAACTCACGACAACTGCGAGATCTTTCCCATTTCCGATGTGCCCCTCTCGTCGAAAGTTAAGACAGTAATTATCATTTTCTTCAATACAATCAGAAGCTCTCAAGCAATTGACCTGCCCATTTTGTGTTTTGAAGCACTCGGCTCCAAGATTCCAATGACCAAGCTTGATTGGAAGGAAGCCATCTGTCCGACTTATGAACAGAAAGAGATAGTCACCCAGTTGCGTGTCGGGAGGGATGGGTAGGCTGACGACTCCGCTCTCTTTTGACATGACTGCATACGAGCCATGGCTCCAATCATTTGAGTCATCATCCTCTTCTGATAGATCGGAATCCCGTGAAGTAGACTCATTCTGCCTTTCTAATGTACGATTTTCTGCCGCGACCACAATAACATTGAGGACTATTAGTAGCAGTGGAACGACAGCTAACTGGTACTTCATCTGAAGAGGGAATGATGGAAGTGAGTTGGAAAAGATAGAGAGACGTGATGACTTCGTCTCCCTTTGATTTGAGAAATTAGATCTCGCTCAATTTTGCAGAGTATGTCGATATTTCATGTGTTTCGATTGCCTTTAACTGCATAATCATCCAACACATACTATTGTAGATTTATCATGTGTATCGACTGCCATTTAGTGGATACCAAGTGGGAATGGTCTCAGCGAGAAGCATTCTGTTTACTCCTACTCCGTTGTTCAAGATTTTTCTACTACGACTCCACTCCATTGAGTGAACGCCATGATTCTTCGACTCCACAAGACAAGGGCACGTTTTCCGCTTCTCACACAGCACCAGCTCCAATTCGTTCATAAAATCTTTTGTCAACTTCTTGCATTATAATGGTATTCACGCTGACCAATGGAAGTGAAGGAGGACGCGGAGGCCGACGACTTGTTCTCTTGACTTCTCTCGTGCAGACAAAATCAGCATCTACAAAACGGATGAAGTCGGCACATGACACCACGGCGAGCGGTGTTTTCAAGCAATACACCGGTCAAAATTTGAGCAACACGAGGGAAGGCCAGAGTACATACCCCATCCATGCAGGAATTCTTTGTTGAAAGAAATTCATTGACTCTACGGAGACTCTAGAGTATTAACATTTAGTTGATATGCTTTCTACACACCTGATTGAACAGATTCCGTTAATCTAACTTCGGATTTTCGTATCCAAACACTTCTAATTTGTTTGTACACATTAATCAAGCATCGCCCGCTTCGTCCTCCTTCGAAGGAATATCTATCAATGCCTCCTGCTCTTCTCGTTTTGCTGCGATAGCCGCACGGGCACGATTACGTACCAAATACGCGACCCCGGCACCAATGAATCCAAATGCCGAGGTAGCAAAGAATCCATACACGGCTGGGACGTAACTACTTCGGCGCTCGGATATCGTACCGTTGCTAGAATTACGATCCCCCCTTTCAGCATTATTGATAAAGCCTAAGCTAATGGTATTCACACTGCCAAAGCCTAAGGAAAGGAAAGAGTAATCGGCCAAGATTGAGGCCACGATGCCTCCACCTCCAGCAATAATGCCAGTCCATGACCCTGTCCAAATTATCCAAGACGAGGTAGTAACGACTGCCTCGGTGGCAGCATTCACCGCGACTGCCGTAGCCTGGGATGCGTAATATGCAGTCGCTGCAGATGTTGCCTCAGCAAGGATGATTCCCTCGAGATCGTATTCTTGCTGCACCTGTTCGCTATTCGCGTCATTAGATTCCGAGTCTGGTGACTGTGGTCCTACGATGACATTTTGTACATCGAATTTATTATTGGAAGATGTCGTTACTACGCCTCGTACTGATGTCGCAGCAACCGCGGTCGGGGCTCCTTCACGAACAATGTTCGTCAGGCCTGCTGTGCTAATATCCAGGCTAAACTCAAAAGAAGCATCGTCATCTTCTTCTTCATTGTCCTGATTTTCCTCAGTTGTTGGAGTGGCATTGGCAGAATAGTAAGTGGCTGATGCCTCGGTAGTAGGCAGTGTTGGATTAGAGACAATGTCGTCATTTCGAGATCCATTCCCCCTCATAAAATCGATGATAGTCCGTCGTAGACCACCGATTGTTTCAAACAATGTCACTGGTGCATCATCATCATCATAGTCCTCTTCGTCATTCACTTCTACTAACATGGGTTCCCTGTCTATTATTGTTAGGCCCGATGCAACTGACAATTCTCCATCATCGGTGTTGGCGTTATCGTCTTCGTCTGCCACCAACTCATACTCCACTCCTTCATCATTTTCATCAATTCTCATTAAACTCTCCATAACCGAGGGCATGAGTCTCCCAAGTCCTGGTCGAAGCAATGCCTCACGATGTCTAGATGGGAGTCGATCAATATATTCCATTAACTGCTCCGGCCGGAGTCCTGGTATAAAGTAAAGTAGTAGATACCGATATTCCATGAAGAACGTGGTATCAGCCATGAATTCATGCAATGTCGTTTCAGTAAGCATGATCCGTACACTGTCTGGTAGATGCCGTATCAGTCCGAGCGGGTGTTGCATTTCTAACTGATATTGTGCCATGGCCATTTGACTAAGCACGGGCAGTAATGCACCCAATGACGAAACGAAGAATATTAAACTAGCAAATGCAGCTAGGGGTAAGGCGTAGAATAGAAATAGGAGTAGACCCAGTGCTGAACTTCCGAGGAGGAAAATGATTTGATTACGTAGTATACGATATTGCCGTTGAAGGCTTGTAGTATTGGATGTGTCATTCATCATACTCCCCCGACGCCGTCGTTGACTGTTTAGTCGACGCACGTTCAATGGAGACGACTGTGTGGCCAATGTCGTGCTATCGGCGGTCTGACCTGCGGTGGTAATGGATGAGGGTGTTTCGACTAGTCCATTTTCTTCACCCTTGAATGGACCTTTGTACGGCGTGGTAAATCCACCACCACCACCAACTCCACCCGTCCCACCTCCTCCGTAGCCGGCAGCGACCATCGTGCCCCCGCCTCCAGCAACACCACCACCACCTCCTAATCCCGACATGAGACGCCCAAGTCCTTCCTGAGGACCAGGCGGCAACGGACTATTCGGTCCAGCCAAGACTGTAACAACTGCCGCGGCACCATCACTCACAAAACTAGCAAGACGTGCCATATTCGCCGCAGGACGGGCAGAACCGGGTGGGAATGTAGATATATTATCTCGTATCGCTCTACTGTTATTGTTGTTGTTGTTTGAATGATTATTTGTAGTAGTATTTCTCGATTGACGAGGAGTAATCGGTGAACGGTCATCGTTTCCTACATCATCGTCGTTTTCGGAATCATCTTCTTGATCTTTGGATTCGTCATCATTGCGTTGTTCGTTCTCGTCGTTATCATTCATTGACGACAACCGATCAACACGATTATGTCGTCGCTGTCGTTCGTCTACTCCTCTACCCCCTCGACGTTGTCGTAGGCCCGTCGCCCACGCCGAACTGTCGTCCATTGTTTCGTCGAACACTTGGGACGCTGATTGGTATGTTTGACCTCTTTCCCGAAAGATACATGCCGCGCCACCAAAAACGGCCAGCCACGAATCTCGTGCGTGCACACTCAGACGATTGAGATTGATCCTGCACCTCCAAGAAGCTAGGATAATATTATCGATGATGGCGTGTGCAACTGTCTCCCCTAGCACCACCGCATCGAAGGCAATCTTCATCGGTAGCCGCCTGCTCTCGCGGTCGTCGCATCCTCCTCTATTGTTGGAAGGAGGCGTATCGACGAATGCTCTCCCATGCGCTCACAATTCTTCCACGACAATTTCATCGCTCGTTTCCGTGAGCAACAATAATAATACATTCGCACCATCAAATATGTTTCAACAATACCGATCAGTTTCATCATCATTGGGGGGACGCTCTGCATCATCCACGGCACAAACATATAGTGAATTTCGTAATAATAATAATATTGTTACTACTACTACCACTACTACCATGCCACCAAATAAGGAGGATGACCAATCGTCGGGTCGTACTCGGTCATATGTTTCTCCCTACTCCAAATTCTTCACCAATCTAGAGGCCGGACGGACGACGCTGGGCACTACATTGGAAATGGATCAACGTGCCGCCGAACTAGTAGAACAACGGTTAAAATGTGGTATACTGGAATCGGAATTACGTTTCCAAACCACGTCGTACGGACGATTCGTTTTACCTCCCTACGTCTCACCGGGAGAACATCGGGTTATTGTCAAGGTGGCATTATCGGCGATACCATTCGAGAATGAAGCGGAGGAGGAAATATTCTTGGATATCGTGGGAGTACGGTATAATCCCAAGAAGGGGTACTTGCAGCTAAGTTCCGAGAAGTTTGCTAGTAGGATTGAGAATAAACGATATTTGGTAGATATGATTGAACGTATAGTGTTGAATGCACGTAAGCTCGCGAAAGAGTTTGCTACTACTGATGCAGAGAAGAAGAAGTCTGCTACGTAGGATAGTCGTTTGCTATCTAGAATTATTTGTATGTCAATAGATGCTAAATTTATGCGAATATATATATATTGACTTCACCATAGAAGAAAGCTCTCTAGCTAGAGAGAGGTGTGAAATATTTGAATCCTAAATAGAAAATTAAAGAACGTAAATATAGTTTTATGGGAGTCAAATCACAAAACTCTCTATTGCCTAGAGATTGCATATCGCAATGAAACCATTGTCACAACTCCCTCTCTACAACTCATTTAATAATGTATGTAGTAACACTCCTCATCACATTCCACAACATTCAATTACCATTTTGTATACATAGTATTTACGTAGTATAAAAGGACAGGCACTGGTTCCCTTCGTCCACCCGACCCACCACCGATCACCTCCTATCCTTTGATGTCGCTGAACTCATATTATCACGTCCTTACTTACTCCTCCGATTTTCATTGCGACTCGCCAACAGCAACAACAACTAAAAAGACAGCCTCAACAAAACCCATAAGGAGGACTGCTGGATTGGATACTACTATTTAAACTCTCCTAAAGCTGCGACCTTACCACTTACCATCCCCAACGACTGCACGGACTGAAAGAAACCATCTTCTTTGCTGCTAATACATTATTATTAAGAAGTCACCCTCGCATTCAAATAGTATCATCATCATCATGGCTACTGTACAACCATCAACGAATGGGAATGGAGCAGAGAAGATAAGCGGCACGGGCACCTACAAGGACGGACTCACCGCACCTGCCAAAGACACCCGCTACAAGACCGAGGATGTCACACAAACGAAAGGTCGAGACTTTGAGGACTTCTTCCTCAAGCGAGAGCTATTAATGGGGATCTTTGAAAAGGGATTCGAGAAGCCTTCTCCCATCCAAGAGGAGGCGATTCCCATTATGTTGCAGAATCGTAATGGTAAGTATGCATGACTATTCCTGATTACCACTCAATACTATTACAATAATTTATTGACTGAAATTTGCTTACTCATGAAACACATCTCAATCCAAACTCCCATTTTTTATGTGCAGTTCTAGCAAGAGCAAAGAATGGGACAGGCAAAACTGCCGCATACATCATCCCCTGCTTGGAGAAGACGGATACCACCCAAGCGCACGTTCAGGTCCTCATCCTTATCCCAACACGTGAACTGGCATTACAAACATCGGCCATTGTTAAGGAAATTGGCAAACACATGGGCATCCAATGTATGGTAACTACCGGGGGGACCTCCCTCAAGGATGATATTATGCGTATGTACAATGCCGTACATATGATCGTTGCCACACCCGGTCGTATCCTAGATTTGGCATCACGCAAGGTTGCCGACTTGAGTAAATGTCATACCATTATTATGGATGAGGCCGACAAGTTATTATCACCGGAATTCCAACCAGTACTTGAAAAGTTAATTGTATTGTGTGACAAGTCACATCAGATTTGTCTCTTCAGTGCTACCTTCCCGGTTACCGTGAAGGAATTCTGCCAAAAGCATGTCCCGAAGCCATACTCCATCAATCTCATGGAGGAACTAACACTACGGGGGATTACTCAATTCTATGCCTACGTCGAGGAACGTCAGAAGGTCCATTGTCTCAACACCCTCTTCTCAAAGCTTGAGATTAATCAATCGATTATCTTCTGTAATTCAGTTAATCGTGTCGAGCTATTGGCGAAGAAGGTTACCGAGCTAGGATACTCCTGCTTTTACATCCATGCCAAGATGCAACAGGCCAATCGTAATCGTGTCTTTCATGAATTCCGTAACGGCGGTACACGTCACCTGGTGACGTCGGATCTATTCACACGTGGGATTGATATTCAAAGTGTCAATGTGGTTATTAACTTTGACTTCCCGAAGAATGCCGAGACGTACTTACATCGTATTGGTCGGTCGGGACGGTTTGGTCATTTGGGACTGGCCGTGAATTTGATTACGTATGATGATCGACATGCGTTACGTATGGTCGAGCAGGATTTGGGCACGGAAATCCGTCCCATCCCTGCTCAGATCGATCGCAATCTCTATGCTGGTTAAAAAGATGGGTAATGTATGATTATTATGGGGGGGGATATGTAAAATAGACTAGTAAATATTGGGTGGGGGATTATTGGAGGGGGGGTGGGGGGAAGAAATTAAAGATTGAAAACAATAAATAGTGAGAGAGGTTAGCGTGGTGTGCGTTTTTTTTGGGGCAAGTACTATCAAGTGTTCCACTGGGGTATGTTTTTAGTCGGATGGGGGTGGTAATTCACCCCCAGCCAACTGATTTTCAATCCTCAGTTTTTTATTTGGTAAACACACCATGACCCTTCTCTTTTTTTTTGGAGACGATGGGGTACACTGCAGCTTTATTAGACTCACCAAGACAAGCAACGGCAATGCGCTTTCGCCAATTGGAATATTATTATGAAGTTTGTTAGGGAGATAATAAGCTAATGATTGAGTTATCCAACGTTCAATAGCCACAACTTGTGTCACTTCCCGTTCCATCTTTCCCGTTTTATCTTTTGAGACAGGCGATAAGTTACTTAAGATAACGAAAGAGAGTAAGAGTAAATGCTCCTTCCCTTGGCTTATTAAAAGACAACACAATCAACCACTCCTACCTAGGTGGAAGATTTGACACTATAGGTGAGGAAAAAGCGATGCAAGGGAGTTTATGTTCTGATAGAGTATGACAAAAATATGGGGGATCTAACATAATTTACATTTCTTATTAAGCTCAATTGAAAGTTTATAGCCTTCGTACAACCATCTTCTCGGAGGAGGATGTGAGCGGTGGTGTGCTTGGTACACCAAAATGATGCCGTTGTGCAGCAGTAACAACGTGCGTGCTACTACCACTGTGTTGTTCCACATGATGCAATGGAGTGGGAGGTGGAACAGCGGCGGCATGGTGTGGATTCCCCCCTACTGCCTGATGAGCAGAGGAGGGTGGTCCACCAAATGTGGGTGGAGTTAAATTCAATCCCCCCTCCTTCCGTACACTACGTGAAAATAAAAAGTCATATATAAAGTCTTCCGCCCATGTTTTACCAAACATGGAAGCGAATAATCCAGCGGCTGGATCACGTTCAGCACTGTATGTATCATATGCAGTCTGTCGGTCCAGCACATGTTGTATATCATGTATATCCGTTGCGGGAGGTGTAGTCTTGACCATGTCGACATGTGTCGTAACATAACTTGTAAATGCCGGGAATAGATCCTTATTGACTATAGTACCATCCTCAAATCTTGCAAATAACATCTCCTTCGAGAAGAATTGTGTCTCATCGTAGAACTTACTTGACATACGTCCCTTCAGGTTGTCATACTTGTCTTTTATTGGACGTAATATGTCCTCGAATGTACATGCATGATCTTCCTCATTGGGGTGGATTGGTTGAAAGTCCACAATTGCCAAATATCGTTTACGATTGAAGGATAATAGATCAATCCCAAGTACTGGTAGGTTATATTTGGCATCGGGATACCAAACTGAATTGAAGACTTGTACTGAATCTCCAGCATCGTAATATGTCATGCGTATTTTACGATATTCATCACTGGCGTAGCAGTGATTCACTATACGTGCACGTTTGTCCGTATTCTCATTGTAGGAGACATCCAACCCCGTTGTGGATGTGGTACAATCAATAGGATGGAGGTTCGTCAATGTCGATTTCATGTAATCAAGTTGCCACGTCCAAAACGGCATGTATAGAAGTGGATCGACCTCCTCGGTCCGGCCAGTACTTGTCGTCCATGGCATCCCGTGTGCAGATGCTGCCTCGGACATGGATGGATGATGAGTGGAGGATGGGGTGCTACGGCCCAAATTATCCTTGTATTGTATATCATCAACAACCTCCTCCGATAGTAGTAAAGCCTCTTGACTGCTAGCCTCCTTGTCCTCCGTCCATCGGAGAAGACTTGTTTTTCGTGATGATTTCGACGATGAAGACCGAATGGAGGAGGACGAGAACGCACTGACGCAAAATAGTAAAGTAGACGGCGATTGAGGGGCAACGACTGCCGCCGATGCGAGGAGGAGATGATGTTGAGGCCTCATTGTTTGGCTTGTTGGGTGGATTTTGATGTATGGTGTGTGTGGCGGCAGAAGGATCCCTTCAACTTCAACTCTCTCACAACTAATGTACATAACTAGGTACATATTGATTGTCTCTTAGTTTAGTATCTACATAAAAATATCGAGATGTTAAAAAATAGGTAGGTTCATGTTTTATGTTGACAGAATACCTAGTAGAAGCTAATATATTAGGTATTAATATGACTGTGTCCTCTTCCTCCTATGCATGTCATACAACTCTCAAATGAGTTACCACAAATGCCCCAGAATATTAACATGAACCACATTCGAGCAAAAACGCTAAGGACTTCAAATCCAGGGTGTACCATATGTTTACCAACCTCATTGCCTGAGCTAGTTTGTGTGTGATCGGGGCGGGGCAAAGTTAGCCAATAACCATCCACAATTTGTATGGTACTGCTTTGCTTTTGGATTATGTCATAGGCAATAGTATTGAAATGATGAGCTAGGTGCGGCGAGCGTGACATTGGCTGCATGTCAGTGGCAGGCCACGAAAAGCCATAATTTCCATACTAATGTGATAAGAGAATAAAGGATGGAACAAGATAAAGGATGCGATGACCAACGAATGAGCTGTAACCTTGATGACACACAATGAATACAGAACCAAACAAAACGTACCTTATGCCATCCTGCTGTAGTTGATCGGAATACTTTCACCTCAGCAGGGTACTCATCCAATACAGTTATCAACTTTGTCATAGCTATACGATATGCATCCTGACATGAAACTGCTTGAGTTGTTACATATGTTTTACTACGTGTTCGTGATCGCTTTGAACTGCAAAGGATATCAATATCATGCAAACCAGAATTGAATAGTATGACTCTTTTTACATTCATAGACACCTCTCGTGTACGAATATTTTCCAATGTCGAAGTTACATTTTGTATTGTAGAATGAATACCTCCATTGGTTTCAATGAATGTCACTTTAAATCCATGAGATTTGTGAACGAGCTTGAGAAAAAAAGACATGACGAGTCTCATGACACTATCACCAATAAAAATAACATGAATTCCTTCAAATATTTTGTCTTCATAGATACTACTCCTACTCCTTTCCCGTTCGTTACCAACAATACTTTTAGTCGCAATTACATTCGCAGTAGCAGAAGTATTGTCTTTTACATTGACCGTTCCAATATCAACAATACTAATGTTGTTGTCAATTATGTTGAAATCCAAATTCTCATTCAAACATTGATCCATCCCACCATCAGTAATTGCACCGGCCAAGTCATGAATATGTATCAATTCGCAATCAGTATAGACATATTGCATACGAAAACCGAGCGAATTTAATCCCGTGCGATAACCATCCAATGATACCGATGTTTCATCGGGAGTAAGTTGTTGATGCGACATATGCGCGACATTGTCAATAACTTGCCAATATCCCTTGTATAGCGCCGATTCTGTCGATGTTTCAGTAAGCTGGGATAAAGTACACCATGGCTTTGTTGTTACATCATCCTCGTCCTTCTTGTCATTGGTAATACGTTGCGACGACGATGATGATGATGATGATGATGATGACTTATTAAGTACGAGTATCTGCAATGGAAAGCCCGACAACATGTATCCTTCATACCCCGGCTCTTCTCTTAAACTTTCATCATCTTTATCGCATACTAATGGAAATTCATCATATTCCATCGGGAGAGAGAATGTTATCACAACCTCGATTGTGTATTCTCCCGGATCAATGAATTGCATATTAAGCGAGTATGATGAATTATGCATGTCAGTGACAATCCCCGTTATTACCGATGGTCCATATGCACGAACGTAAAATAGCGATCCTCCCATTTCTGGACATTCATAATAATACGGTGGTGGTTCGTCCTCCAATTCGTTTACTATGCCGTCATCATTGGCACCACCATGACGGTGACTACTACTTGTTCGATTGTGATTGCAAGTTAGTAGTAATGAAAACATTTCCCCACTCATTGTGATTGCATGATAGTTTGCATTTCCTGTAGTCATTGCTGCTGCGGTGGGATGTGAGAGTGTTTCAATATCAAAGTAGCCAGCCAATGTCTGCTCTGGACGTGACCATCCCGTATATCCAGGCAACCCTCCAGGTTTAATTGAGTATGGATTCATAATCATAGTATTGCCATCGTCGCGCAGTGTATAGCTACTGTCGTTACTACTATTGGGTAGGACCCAGTGCCTTTGGATGGTGCGACTTTCTTTATTAATCATCAGGAGAGTGAATACAAACAAGAGAGGAATGAACACTGACAATGATGCATGGCGCTGACGTTTCTTTGGATGATGATGGCGTGTCGATCGTGTGTTGGAACAAGTAGGTGACAATCTCGCCGCCACCATCATCTCCTTTTCTCCTCAGCAGTCGATCAAACGCAAAGGTCTCATTTTTTTGGCACGAGAGTTGAATGACGGTCGGAGTCGTCCGCTTGCTAAGGTTGACGCAGGCGTCGGAGTGCAGCGAAGAAGCGCTCGTCAACCTTGCACGATGCTGCAGCAACGCATCATCCGCTCCTTGTCGTCGACGTCGGCGCCGTATCCTCCTGGGACGAATAATAATC
>Ga0247843_1004734_pt1 | contig 19957 bp, 19 predicted proteins | sample LaCruzMarch2017__FD_192420 | JGI IMG/M metagenome (GOLD analysis project Ga0247843, IMG submission 192420) | Freshwater microbial communities from meromictic Lake La Cruz, Castile-La Mancha, Spain - LaCruzMarch2017_8m | ecosystem: Environmental > Aquatic > Freshwater > Lake | place: Spain...
CCTGGCGTTTAGTTGCCTCAGCTGCTCGGTTTCGCTCCTCAGCTGCATCGTTCGCTTCTCGGCTTCGAGCGAGCGCCTCTTCGCATCTTCGATTTTCTTCTCCAAGCCTGGATCGCGACGCCAATTGAGCATCGATAACCACAATCGCCAACGAGGCAGCAATGAGCCAGACGCCCCATTGCTGGTTGAGGTGGATGGTGCTGGTGAGGAAGTTGACATGGTCGTAGGAGCTGTAGAGAGCAATTAGGCCGATAACTAGGCCGGCGATTAGCTGCAGACCACCCTGGCCATCAAAACCAAAGAGCCTGGAACTGCTTTGTATTGATTCTGGCGCAACTTCTGCCATAAAGAGCGCCCAAGCACAGATGCACTAACATAGTACATCTGTCCTGGTTTTGAGTAAGCCTTCGCTGAAACCATTGAAGCAGCGGTGCCGCGCAGGGCATCAAGGAAATAATTCCGGGCTAACGATGTTGTTGGTTGATTCATGATTCAGCCTTAACCCCCACTACACACCAGTAAGGCGCCCGCGGTGAGAACTGCAGATCCACCAACCCAGCAGCGCTGCACATGGCACGAATCTGGGCACGAGTGAAGCGCTGCTCCAGAGGGGTACCGAAGCGATCGCGTGCGTCGGTGCGCATTGTGTAAAAACTGCAGTGGCGGTAGTAGCTCAAGGGGAAGGAAGCCACGGGCAGGCCAGCGGCTTCTGCCAGGGATGCAAGGCGGGAGAGGGGCCAGTAGACGGTGAAGGCGATCAGGTCGGTAACGAGCTGCTTGAGGCGGGGCGGTAGGCGGCGGATCAGCAGGCGGACGGCGTTGGAGAGGCGCCAGAGCAGGCGGAACCGGCGGGGGCGGTTGTCGAACGCGTAATAAAGGTAGAGCAGTAGCGGCGCGCCGGGTTTGAGCAGTTCGGCGCAGGAGCGGATGGCGGCGGTGGTATCGGGCACGTGGTGGAGCACGCCGAGGCTGTAGCCGAAATCCTGGGAGTTGGGCGGCAGGCCGCTGGCGGCCACGGAGGCCTGGTGGAACTGCACATTGGGCTGATCAGCCAGGGTGCTTCTGGCTACGGCCAGGGCGATTGAGGGATCAATGCAATGCAGCCGGCCCACGCGGGGCGCCACGAAGCGGGCCCAACGGCCGGAGCCGCAGCCCATATCGAAGCCTTCGGCATTGGGTGGCAGCTGATCCCAGGGAAAAATGGTGAAGTAGTCGCAAAACACGTGCTCGGCTTCGCCGGGGGCCATGCCCTGTTGATCGAAGCGCTGCCATTCGTCGCCGAAGCTGGCGACGGTGAGGGGTTCGAGGTTTGGGTTGCTTGTCATCGGTTTGCCTTGGCAGGTGCAGATCGCTGAATCACTTCAATGAGTACAGGCAAGGCGCTGCGCAGAGAGTAGTGCTGTTCCACCCACTGGCGAGCGGCCGTGCCCATCCGTTGGCGCAGCTCAGGATCAGCAGCCAGGCGCCGGAACGCCGCCAACCACTCAGCAGACGACTCCGCTAACAGGCCGCAGTCGGGGGGGACGGCTTCCACATTGGCGCCTACGCGGGAGGCCACCACGGGGATGGAGCAAGCCATGCACTGGATCAGCTTGTAGGCGCATTTGCCGCGGGTCCAGGGGGCATTTGGCAGCGGCATCACGCCCACATCGAACTGCTGGATGAGGGGCACTTCCTGCTCCAGGCTCCAGGGTTGCTCGATCACCTCCACACCGGCGATTGCCGGGGCGGGGCCGCCCACCACCAGCATCCGCACGGGGCGTTCGCGGGCTAGCTGCTGCAGGGGCTCCACCAGTAGCTGCAGATAGGGCGCAGTGGAGGGGCTGCCGATCCAGCCCACGGTGAAGGAGTCTCCTGAACGCTCAGCCGGCAGGGGCTCGACTGGGCGGAACTGATCGGTGTCGACCACCGAGGGCAGCACGGTGACGTTGCTGTTGAAGCGGCGGGCGTATGATTGAAGATTAATGTTGCCGGCGCTGACAGTTACGGCGGCCGACATCATGAGATCAAATTTTTTACCAAGTAGAGATTTGAGACAGCGATAGCCGCCGGAGCGATACTTGAGATAAAAGGCGTCGTCGCAGTCGTAAACAATGGGGATCTGGAGTAGCTGACGCTCCAGCCAGCCCGGAACGAAGGGCAGCAGTTCGCAGTGCACGATCGCGAGATCAAAGCGATCCAGGTTGCGCAGGGCCTGGAGACGGCGGCAGTAGGCGGCGAGCAACCCTCGCATGGAGGGGCGACGACCGCTGAAGCTGCGCTGCAGGTAGGCGTTATCGAGCAGCGACTGGATCTGCAGATCAATACCAGCGGCAGCTAGGCCGGGCTGGAACTGTGACAGCCGCACGCGGTGGCTGGCGGCTTGGGGGCCGTAGAGAGAGAGTCCGAGAACAAGTGGCACGTTGGAGCTCAGAAATTTGAGGCCTTGCGCCGTCCTGTCAGTAGCCGATATAAGTTGTATCCCATCCCCAGCAGGCGCTCACGGTGGGGGAAATCTGTGTACCAAAGGGGTGGGTCCTCCATCAAACTTTCCAAATAGGCAAGCTGATAATCAAGCTTGCGCGCCACGAAGGCGACATCATGGGCAACATCCAGATCTGACCAGGCTGGCGTTTCAAGTTGCTGCAGGGCTTGGGCGCGCGTAGCAGAACCCATACAGATATCCGCTGAAAGATATCCACGGCGATAGTCGATACCATGGCGGTGGGGGTGGTAGATGAGCTGGGTGAAGCGGGTAAAGGTAGATTCGCAGTGCTTGCCGCCGTAACTGCGCCAGCCGATGGATTGTGTGAGATGCTGCCGAGCCGATTCCTTGTCGTAACGGAACTGATTGAGGGGATACAGGGTGCGGATGCGATGCCACAACCGAGCCCCTACTTCTTGGCGGAAGCCGAACCTAAGGGGGGCATAGAGACTGAGCGATAAGCCAGAACGACTCACAATTCCCTCGGCATAGCAGCTGTCGCGAGGGTTATACATCCAACTAGCAGGCAGGATGCCCTCGTTGGCTACATTACCTCCACTGAGAATAGTGCGGATGCCATGCATCGCCGCAACTCGGTGCAGGACGGCCTGAATGGCGACATCAGTGGGCAGCTCGATGTCAGGCACGCCGGCTTCAATAAATGCACGCTGCACAGCCTTGAAACCATTCCAATCAAGCACTACAGCTTGATAGGTGATGCCTGGGAGGTTTGCCAGCTGATAAACGTTCTGCAGAGCGATCGGCGTATCCCAACCGTTATCCATGTGAACTGCCAACACCCGCAAGCCAGCCTGCTGGGCAAGAAGAGCTACGGTGGAGCTATCCACTCCACCACTCACACCCACCACTACATCGTGGCTAGCAGATACTGAACAAGAGTTCCGCAAGCCTACGAGCATGGGCTCAAGTCGATCAGCGTTGCTATGGCAGTAGGAGGTGATCGCGAGGCGACGCTCCAGAAAATCAGTGCAATGGTTGCAACAACCTTGAGCATTAAAGCGGATGAAGGGGTCGCTGGTATCCATAACGCAGCGTGTGCAGATCTCGTAGGGCCGTTGCTGCACGCGGGTGACGGCGGCGGTCATCAGCGGCAATGCTGGTGCGTGAGGGGATAGTTCAGCAACACCTCGCGGCTATCAGGGGCATAGACAAAAAGACATCCGGCTGCAACCCCGGAGAGGGGAGATGCAGCCAGCAATTCAGCGATATGGAAGTGGCTGCCGCAGCCTCCGAGCCCAACGAGCGGGATGGTGAATTGGCGGTTGACGGCGGCCAGCTGCTCAACTGCATAGCCACAGCGGGTCCCATCACGCTTAATAAAATTAAGAATTAACTCGCCAGCGCCGGCCTGCTGGCATAACAGGGCTAGATCCAACAAAGCATGGCCGCTGTGGCCAGCATCATGCCGACCCAAAAAGGCCGTGGGGGGTCCCAGATCAGAATCGCCTGAGTCCGAACGCTCTAAAACGTTTATTACCACACTGATGGAAGAGGACCCAAAGCGCTCAGTCGCTTGTTGGAGAAAGCAAAAATTACTCTGCAATGCGGCGCTGAGAGCGACTCTCTCAACACCGAGAGCCAAGAGATCCTGTATTTGTTGTAAAGAGGAGATGCCTCCACCTACGCAAAGTGGAACTCGTGTGAAGCGGGCCAAAGACTCCACGAACCGAAGAGAAATCGAACGACCTTGGGGAGTAGCATCGATGTCAAGAACTAACAACTCATCTACCTCAAACGCGCTAAAAACATAGGAAGCATTGAACGGATCCCCCAGATAATGGCGCTGGGCAAAATTGATAGTTTTCACCAAACGGAATTTGGAATCCACGAGTAAAACGGGTATCAGACGCGGAGCCAGCATATTTATAAAATATTAACTCTACTGAGGAAGTTGCGAAGCACTTGGAGGCCCTGGCTTCGGCTTTTTTCGGGGTGAAACTGAACACCGAAAATATTATCCTTTTCAAGAATTGCTAGCCAATACTGGTCATGTTCGAAACATGCATGAGGAAAACATAAATCAGAAGAAGCCGGCACTCCATATGAATTAGAATAGTAAAAGATTTGCTTTTCATGCGAAATATCCTTTAGTAGTATTGATTCACCCACCAGCTTACTTATATTGTTCCAACCCATATGCGGAACCTTGTACTGAATGGTGTCATGTGGCCTCAAAAGTTCAGTAACAAATGGCAGCAACCCGAGGCCGTCCATGCCAGCCGATTCCTCGCTGGCCTTGGTTAGCAAGTGAAACCCTAAGCAAATGCCTAAGGTTGGAACGCCTGCCAAAATCAGATGACGTAGAACAAGTAGAAATTCAGAATCGTGAAGTGCCGACAAAGCCGTCCCGAAATGACCAACACCTGGTAAAACTAGCGCATCTGCGCGGGATAGATCGTCTGGATTAGCGGCCAGATAAGCTTCAGCTCCGATTGCGGCAAAGGACTCTTCCAGCGAAGCCAAATTTCCCGTTCCATAAGACACAATTGCCACTTGACAGGGTCTGATTTGTGAGGTTTTAAACTGATTCCCAGAAGAAATTAAGATTGGATAATTATTCGAAACATCCATATAAGATACCATATTAAATCGGGCGAAGTAAGTAGCAAAATGAGCGGGACTGAAAGCATGTAATTCAAATGATTTTCGCACTCGCTAAAACCAAATAAGTAAATAATTTCTAGAGGCACAGTTAAACAGCCTAAATCAGGATAATCCGATACATTTTCACAACTTTCACTCAGATATTTGTACCACTTCCCGGTCCTGAAACATAGTAAACCTAAAAATTTATCCTAAAACTATGGGTCAAACCAAGCTTTGGTGGGAATTTCTAGGTAACCCAATAAAAATTCCAAAACCCAAACGCCTCAAAACGGCATAAACAATTAATGGGAAATACCTCGGAATAAACAGGAATTTCAAACATGAAAAAAATAAACTCCTAACAATAAAGGGCCTAGTCTTATATAAATGAATTGAATTAAGTCGATATCTCAATTTAAGAAAAGAAACGTCTTTCTCGTGGCCCCTAGCAAAATCAGCTTTTAGAAGATCAGCCGCAAATCTTCTAATATCACGCAGAGAACGTGAGTACGAAATACTGGTATCACCGAGATAATAAAGCCCAGAAGGGGTTTGATTAAAAATAAATTCAGCATCGTGAGCAATAGAAAGCATAAATGTCGCATCCGAATAAATGCACAGATCATTTAATGTAGAAAGAGATCGGAGAGCAGCTTCACGCCTAAACATAGTCATAGATATCGAATAATATTCATCCTTGCAGGAGCCCAACAGATAATCACCTAAAACGCGGTCAAAGCCGGGGGAGAAAAAGGATGGCAAACTCAAAGGATCAAAGATAGAAAGAGATTCGCTTGTACATTGAGTGGAGCAAGGCAAAACTTTATTAAAAAGAATGGAACAATCTGGATAACACTTAATACAGCGGAGGAGAAATTGTGAAAAGAATGGAGAGACCGCATCATCGTCGTGCATAAGCACAACAAAGGGAGACGACGTTTCCAAGAAAACCATTTTCATATGCTCAAACTGACTCAAATAACCACCACGAACCTTTAATTGAATCCCTGGGTAACAATCGCTGAGCAACTTAGATACTTCAGGAGTAGATGAATTATCCGAAACCCAGAAGGAAAATTTAAGATCTGCTTGACTAAGAATGCTATCGATAGCAACAAACGCCATGTTAGGTCGATTTCTTGACAATAAAACAATCTCCAGCATATTACTTGATAGAGAAATTAGTTGAGGAAATTTGGCATCAAGGCCACTGACTTTAGATCTTGATAGACCAAGTTTACTGGCTGAAGTATAGGCAAGCAGTGAATTGAAGGAGGTATTGATAGTGGTACTGAAAAGCCAAACTCCGTAAGCGAATTAGACTCCGGAAATACACTCATAATAATATCACAAATTCGCCCAACGGTTATTGGATCCGAAGAGCCACAATAGTAATAAGAACAGTTATTGTAGACATATTCGTCAGGAGAAATGAAAATAGATGTGATTACAGAGTAGAGCCAAGTAGAAGATATCAAATTCACCGTAGACTCGGGAGAACTTTTAATCCGAATCAACTCATTAGAGGAAGCCGAATAAATGATGCTGGGCACTAATCTTGACAGTAATTTATCTCCGCAACCAAAGACGTTTGAAAGCCTTAGAATGAACAAATTACAACAATGGCTAATAGATTTAAATTGGCTTTCGACCTCCAATTTTAGAATTATATATGAAGATAATTCTGGAAATGCATCTCCACAATGGGATAATGGATAATAATTTAAATCTCCAAAATTGGCAAGAGCAGAAGAAAGCAAGATAATACTTAGAAGTTGCGAAATCTGACCAATATACTGAACAACTGTCGACAATGAAGCAAGGTCTTGATCAATATAACTTGAAGAATTAATACCAACGACCGAATGACCAATTGCGTAAATAACATTTACGGTCTTATGTAAATCACAAAGGTCGCGAAACGAATCAATAGACAGACTATTAAGCTCATAAACTGGAATATCAATAAACCTAGAGTAGCTCGAATCGTGGATAAGCGACCGACAATAACCTCCACCAAGAAAACCTGAAGGACCGCAAACAAGGACATTATTTATAAATGCTACTTTTATCGACCTCATAAAAATGGAGCCTTCGGAATACTCATGAAGGCCAAAATATTCATGAGACAACTCTCGAGTGGCGAAACCCCATCCTGGACATTTTTATACCATTCATATGTATAAATAAGAGAATTCTCAAGGTTTAGGATAGGAGACCAACCAAGAATTTGGTAAGCCTTATCTGTATTAAGGTGCAAGAGATGAGCTTCGCGAGGCGCTTCATTAGAAGATAATTTTTCAAAGCATCCAGGCCAAATCTGATGAGCTCTAAAAATGAACGACTCAACAGATATGTTAGAAGAAATATCGGGCCCAAAATTGAATGCGTGGGAGTTAGGATTAAGTAAACCATTCAGGCGAGATGTGCTATAAAGATGCTCAGCAAGTTTCATATAACCATGTAATGGGTCGAGAACATGCTGCCAAGGCCTAGTGGAATAGGGGTTTCTTAGATATAAGGTTTTGGAGTGAATGATTGCTCTTACAGAGTCTGGCACTATGCGATCTTTAGCCCAATCACCACCCCCAATCACATTACCAGATCTAGCGGTAGCAACAGACAAATAGGGGGATTGATGCTTGGACTGTCCACAAAACGAAGATTTCCAGCTAGTGATAGCTAGTTCAGCAGCTGCTTTACTTGCACTATATGGATCAGATCCACCTAATTCATCACATTCACGGTAACCATATAACCATTCCTTATTTTTATACACCTTGTCAGTAGTTACCATTACAACTGCGCAATTTTTTTTAATTGACCTCAATGATTCCAAGATATTGAGAGATCCATTAACATTTACTTGCCAAGTATCCAGGGGTGTTTTATAGGATTGCAGAACTAATGCTTGAGCAGCAAGATGAAAGACAACGTCAGGGTTAATATCACGAATGAGTTCCTTAACCAGATCAAAGTCGCAAATATTTGCATAATGAGACCGGTTTGCTAGTTTATTATGTAATTCCAAAGAAGTAAAAAGACTGATTCCAGGTGGATCAGGAGTCTCAGCAGGAAGAGATATCCCATGAACCTCCGCACCTAAATATCTAAGCCAAAAGGTAAGCCAAGATCCTTTAAAGCCAGTATGTCCGGTAACTAATACTGTCTTATTTGACCAGAAGGTTGACAAATTTACCATGATTTCCAGGGTGCTTTGGATGACGCCCAAAGAGTCTCTAAGTGGTTTTTATCACGCAAAGTATCCATCGCCTGCCAAAAACCATGATGCCTGAAGGCCGAAACTTCAGACTTATCGACTAGCATAGGAAGAATGTCAAATTCCCAGCTGTCTAGATCACTTTCAATATAATTTAAAACATCAGGCTCGAGGACGAAGAATCCACCGTTGATCCAGGCTAACGCAGTATTGTCTTTTTCCACAAATGATTGAACAAGAGGCCCAGATAAGCTCAAAGCTCCATAACGACCAGGTGGTTGCACGGCTGTCAAAGTTACCATCTTTGATTGATGATAATGATGATCAATCAGATCCTGTATATTTACATCGGACAGGCCGTCGCCATACGTAAAACAGAAAGCAGTGCCATCAAGATATTTTTTAATGCGGAGAAGTCGCCCTGCTGTTTGTGTCGCACCCCCTGTATCAATTAGAGTTATGCGCCATGGCTCAGTATTTCTATGATGTAACTCAATTTCATTATTGTTGTCAAAGTGAAAAGTCACATCAGAAGTATGAAGAAAATAATTTGCAAAATATTCCTTAATTACATACCCTTTATATCCACAACAAATTATAAATTCATTAATATCAAAGGAACTGTAGTGCTTTAAAATATGCCAAAGGATTGGCTTTCCTCCGATTTCAACCATAGGCTTCGGACGAAGATGCGTCTCCTCGCTTAACCTAGTACCAAGACCACCAGCAAGTATGACTGCTTTCATAAATTAATGGGTGAACCCAAGATTCGTTGAATAAAAGTGATCATATAATGGAATTGTAGATTTGCTTGCATTTTCAAGGAGGGTTACTTCAAGATCCTGGCATGCATCCGCCTTTGGTTTGATCTACAACAACTCTAGCAGCGACGCGAAGTTATGCATCATTGCCTGCATGTCAACTCGAACCAAGCGAAACTCGCCAGACGTAGCAGAATCATCGCTGCGGATTGCAGCGTGACGTTTGCCCCGGAGCGGTAGGCAACTTCGTGGAGTTGGGCTGTGCGAATCGAATGCCGGCCAAAACACCATCAGCCACTCCGCAGTTCAAGTAGGGCTTTTATGATGATTTGTATTCTGCTCAAATATGAGTGCACGGCCTTGTACGGCTCATCTTAGCGGCTCACATTGACCACCATTTCCACCACTAAGCAAAGCAAAACCAGCCATGGGCAATGAACTCCAGTGCCGTCTGGCGCGAAGCAATTAATGAAATGCCCGTGGAAAATTCCATAACGTTGTTTTAAAAAGATCTTTCGAATGACCTTAAACAGGGTTTCGGCTACATCATTAATGGTAAGTTGGAACCCTACTCTTGGAGAAACCGAAAAATACTTTTACGTATGCAGCGCATCCGAAATTACAATCCGGATGCTGATCTGGACGCGATCCGATGCTGTAGAGGTGTTTAACGAATAGAGCAGAGGTAATACCGCTCCACTCAACCTGTGCTAGCAGTAGCGGATAGCGCATATACTATAACTTAAATCAAGCAAATGCCCAGCAGAAGGCAAGCTAAAATATTTAATAGTAATAACGGTTTTGGCATGGACATTCAACTTAACCTAATCCTAATAAATATGCGATGTAAAATACATATCCTGATATATGGACGACGTCCTCATCCACTGCGCAACTAAAGCTAAACTCAATAATAATTTATATAACTGCCAGAACCGCGGGCTACCAATTAACTAGAATAGCGATTGAATAATGCTGCACAAGATGAAGAAGATAGTGATATGGGACTCCGCTGAATCGATATGTAAATTTGACTCTGACTGGCTGGTAGTTTTATGGAATGGACATTCTGAAGAAAGCAATAAACTATCCATATCTCATTATATTGAAGCGCATGCAGATCAATTGCGCAAGGAATATCTTTCGTGGATCTATGATCTTGCAGAAAGGCAATATTTGAACAAAAGGATTGTGGACTGGTTTCAGATTAGGCCAAATTTAAGTGCCTGGTGGACAACTCTTATCAATGAGAGTCCTAATATTTTAATTATGCATGAATTAAATGATGTAATAAAAATCTTAGCGCTAAATAGAATACTGGAGGAAGCTGAATCATATCAAGTTATCCTGATTTCAAGCAACTCAGAGCTTGCTGAAACATTATCAAGCTGGGCTTCTAATATCCCTCATTCATTCAAATGGCAGAAAGCCATGAATACAAACAGGAAAGACGAAACTATTGCACGAAAACTATACAAAAAATTACCAATACCTATTAAGACCCTTGCATGGTTGTTCAGATATTGCATCATTAGCATACCATTAGTTGGAGCAGGAGTTCGTGAATGGAAGGCATCAAAGGCTGAGACAGGTTTTGTCTCGTATTTGAGCAACTTGTTACAAGAGGCTACTAAAGAAGGCATATACGCAACCCACTATTGGGGTGATCTTCCCGACATGCTTAGAGAACATAGACTACTAACACGTTGGTTGCATCTTTGGTCAAAAAGCCCTATAGCTCTTACAGCTAAAGAGGCGAGGACATTAATAGATTCATTTAATCAAAATCCAAAAAATTTTCAGGTACATGCAGTAATTGAAAGCTTTCTGGGAACGAAGACCGTTTTTAGAGCCCTCACAGACTGGATTTATCTCATGTATGTTGGGAAAAGATTAGAGAAAATATTTGCTGAGCCAACATTAAACCCTATTAATCCTTGGCCTTTAATCCGACATTATTGGTTGCAGTCAATTTTTGGTGTAAACGGACTCCAAAGTATGCTTAACACCTCTCTTTTTGATGCAGCTTTTCAAGCGGCTCCAAAGTTAAATAAAGGATTTTATCTTCAGGAGAACCAGGCCTGGGAATTGTGCTGTATTTCTGCCTGGCAGCGCAGAGATAACAAGACTCTCATTGGTGTCATTCACTCTTCAGTCAGATATTGGGATCTACGCTATTTTCACGACCCTAGAGTATATGAGCAAAAATACAAATGCGACCTCCCCATGCCTGATCTAGTTGCAGTTAATGGGCCTATTGCCAAAAAGGCTTATCTTGATGGCGGATATCCAAAGTTGCAGGTCATAGAGGTTGAAGCGCTTCGCTATTCCCATCTACTAGATATAGAACATAAAAGACGTATATGTTCTTTATCTGGGACTCACAACACGTTGCTTGTTCTTACTGACTACTTAATTGAAGATGCATTTAGGCAGCTAGAAGTATTAGAGAGATGTGCACCTAGACTAAATAACTGGAAGATCGCAGTCAAGCCTCACCCTTGTTGTAAACCTTTTGGATTAGAGCACTATCCATGTTTGTCCGGAAATGGTGCATATGTTTCACACGAGACTCTAGAAAACCTTCTTTATCACTTTTCTATCGTCTTTTGCGGACAATCCTCAACCGCAGCACTAGAAGCATATGCAGTTGGTCTAGCTGTGGTTTCTTTCCTTGACCCAAAAACATTAAATCTTAATCCACTAAGAGGAATTAATGGCATAACTTTCGTGAGTACATCCAATGACTTGGCAAATGCATTACATTCCCCTTCAACTTCAGCTGTTAAGTATAGCAATAATGTATTCTATACTGATCTTGAATTGACTAAATGGAAAAAACTAATTTTTTAGAGACCTAAAGAACGGTTAGACACATCAACAAACGCCTATGCGAGCCATACTGAATTACAAAGAAAATTAACCTCCCATAATACCGCGCAAGGCAGCATACTAAATATAAACTATTTTCAACTAATGACACAGTAACAGGCAAATGATTAGGAAATTACAGCCATCAATCCTTAATGCCAACATAAATAAAACAATGAATTGGGCAACGCTAGAAATGCGATCAAAAGAGCCTGGGTATTTAGATCCTTCTCTAGGCCGGGTGCGAGGAACTACAACACAAATTTCAGATCATCGTTCAGCACAAATCAATGACGGCCTAATTACCCAAACGGTGCATGCAGAAATAAAAACATGCGTAACAATAACACGCAACTGGCATTAACTAGAAATGGTGTGTGTCAGCCACCAGCTGATGATTTCATCGCTCAGGATCTTAGGTTATCTTTAGAACCCTAACGGCGCTGGAGAAATTATCCTTACTAACAGCTACGGCTGGAGTAGGTTTTTGTTCAGGGCTAAAGAAGTATATACGCATAGCGAAGCTATGCCACATTTGCTCACATATATCCATTTATGGAATAGAGATCAGAGCAGGTGTAAAACAGCTATGAAACGATCCGGCACTGAATTATACGCGACTCTCTCCTAGGGCTTACCTCATGAAAAAACTTGTAGCTCTTGCGATAATATTAAATAAAATATAAATAATCGGCATGGTGACCAGAGCTGATGCAGCTAAAACCATGCTTTCGAAATAGTGATTTGTATGCATAAAAAAGCCTATAATGCTCTCCAAGGATTTCATCATCAGGGAAGTGCGATCTGAAAGTAATACCCCTCAAGGTTCGACCAGATAGAAATCTGTAAAACGAAGAAGAAAGCTCCTTGGCGAATAATCTAAAGCTTAATATTGTTAAAATAGCTATTAACAGGTTCGATTCTCTCGATCCTTGAATCGCTTAAGCCCGTACACTTTGCTGGGACAAGCTCGAGCCTATGCATACTACTGTCGACACAATAAATCTTATATATCGTGGAAAATCGCGACATAAAAAGCAGAGGACCATCCTATTCCCGCTCCAAATTTGCAACATGCAAGAGGAGCTGGGAACACCGAGATTACGTTGCAAAATGATTCAGTAAATTGTAAAAGAAGAAAGGATCTCGACAGATAAAAACTCAGACGCTTAAAGTAATCATCGGACTCAGACCAAAAGGCTTTTTTCTTCTCAACGGATAAATCATTTGAATACTGGTAAGTTTCTATAAACAATGACAGAATCTTAGAATCTAGCCAATCGAGAAACCCATAAGTTGAAATTGCTTAATGTGATAAAAATCTAAATGATATTCAGCACGCATAGTCAGCGAAAAATTTTATTTCCTTATTTCAGCGATGGAGCTCCACTCACCAAAAAAGCTTAGCTTGTGGACTTGATAATATTTATACTCGGATGAACTGAAATAGTCATCGTACCAAGGAAGATGGTATAATTCATAAATTGATGGAAGCCGAATTGACAGGGTCGAGAAAAATTGAGAGGGCCGATAAATGGAAAGTGTTGTATCAGTTGTACATACAGATGCACCGGGGAGATTTCGCAGAAATATACGTGTAAGAATTTTATAGGCCGGTTGTTTCAGAAGTTTCTGCTCATGAGTTACGACAGCAGAACTGTTCGGAACGGATAGATTATCGATAGAAAGTGGCAGTGAAACCTTCAGAACAAAGCGGTGGCTGCAGAGAGTTTTAAACAACTGGGAAAGCCAGTCGTTAGGCATTTTTGCTGATAATGCAAGATCAGGATCTGTCACCAAGTAGGGATAGCGCCAACTCCGAATCAACCCTTGAACTGTATGGCTAAGCCATGGCGCGTAGGGACCAAAGGCCTCCTCCTCTGGAGAAAGACGAATCCAGCGACACCCGCGCTGCTCTAAGGCAGCAAGAGACGCCAAGCAAGCAGGTGCGCTAGATCCTGAATCCAACATAATAATATTATTTGGCTGTAAGCCTTGAGCCAAAAGAGCATTAACGAGGTCTGGCAGAGCGGAATAAAGATCGCGCACTAAAATAAGAGCTCGTATGCGCTGGGGATCAAAGACCCAACGCTCGCGCAGAGGAGCCAGCATTACATAAGTGAAGACTGTAAATACGCGACATAACTGAGGCAGACGAAACCATAATGGGCGGCAATTTTTCCATGTGTATGAAGCTTTAGCCATTGGCGGAACTAACTAGATTCTTTTATAGAGTTGTTGGAATATGTGTCAGTATCTGCACCAACAAGGCGCAAAAACTCATTAAATATGTAATTAGGGCGAATAGATGCAAGCATGAGAGGATGGAGAAGGGAGTAATCTATAATTGATAAAATAAAAATATATAGCGGCTAAAGTGATGCAAATGAACAATAAGTAAAAGAGGTGGAAGAATTTACTAGTCGTGATTGATAGTCAAATAGTTTAATCTAGAAAATACATGCTATCTATTCCCCGCCTGCAATAGATATAACCTGACCGGTAATATAAGTATTGAGTTCCGAGCCAAAATAAAATATATTTTGTGCTATCTCATCGGTTGTAGCTGCACGTTGCACTGGTATCAGCGATATTCTCTCGTTAATATTTTTATAAATGTCTCGTGTATGAATGGGTGTATCGGTTACTCCAACTCTCAATGTATTGATTAGGACGCCTTCTGGCGCCCACTCCCTCCAAATACGAGGGAGGAACTCGAGAGAATGCTTACTCAACGAATATGGGTAGCTATTAAGCCCTCCACCAAACTTCACACCAATGCTGCCCAGCAAAACAATTCGACCCCAGCCACGCTTTGACATGGCACATCCAAGTTCACGTAATAAAATTGATCCTGATACGACATTGACTTTAAAATGATAAAGAAGATCTTCGGGCGTCACATCAAAATAAGGCTTTGGGTTAAAAGCAGCCGCAGCATGAATAAAAACATCGGAACTTATAAAATATTCTCTATGAATTTCAAACCAATTTGAAAAGGATAAATCAGTTGAAAAATCACATTGATATAAACTAATGGAGGAATTGCTGGAATCCTTAAGTTCACTTAATGAGAAATTCATACGTCTGTATTGAGCTATTACCTCATAACCCTCTTGTAGATATTTTCTGCAAATAGCAATTCCAATAGCGGAACTAGCTCCAGTAACAAGGACTCGCATATATTACTTGTTATTCAGCCACCACTGAGCTTGACCAATCTGCCATTCGTAATCCAAATCAAGCCCAGCTTCATTTACAATGGGTAAGATTTTTCTGCCCATCCACTTTTGTGGTAACAAACCATCAGAAAGATTTTTAAGATTCTTTGGTCGAATAACACTCATTGCAACATCTGCAAACCACACATCACCCTGGCTATCGCGATCACAACTAATTTCATCCGAGAACGGATGGTGCTCAAAAGGAATATAAGGTTCCAAATAACCGGTCTCACTAAGACGTCTAGCTCGTGAAGGGCTAAACATATTATATCTACTAACCGTTACAGCAGAGTCAGCATCAGGATTTGCTCGTAAAGCTCTAATTCCTTGCTGAATTAATGAGGAATTAATTGTAGGCGCATTACAAAATAGTAATACTAGTAGCTCTGGTTCCTGACCAATAAGCTGAACAATAGCTTCATATCCGTGTTTATAAGCATCCTCTCCAAGCGCTTGACTAGTAGCAAGATAAGCTGGTCTTTGAATAACATTATAGCCAATTTCAGATCCAAGCTGCATTAGTTTCTCATCATCAGTTGAAATGAAGTGTTGATGAATTTCTGGTGTATTTAATGCAGCCATCATTGGAAACCAAGCAAGCGGGTGACCATTTATTAAAAGCAAATTCTTACCTGGAAAACCCAAACTACCCTTACGGCCAAGAATTAATGTGCAAATCATTTCCGTTCACCTAAACAAGTACACAACGAGAACACGGGTTTAAATCCTGTCGTTGATTATTCAAATGCTTAGTCCGCAGGTTAGTAAATGTATCACCATTCCATACATTAGATATTGATATGTCAGGATACAATTCATTTGATAGCGTAGTTAAATAGTCAACGTCGCAGGGGCCAATTCTTCCATCCCACCAGACAAATAATCGACGCCATAAATCTGAACAAGGCGCCAGAAGGCTATTTTCTTTTGCATCATATACATTGTCCCACGGATTATAATCAACAAATGCAACTTGGTCAACATATTGACTCCAAAATTCGACCATCTCATTCATGTCTTGATCTTCCTGAAAGTGTACACCAGAGACACGTGTAATAAGCCTAGAATTGGGATAATGAGCTGTTTTAATTTCATAAAAACGCTTAATATTACCAACTACACGATCTAGATTGCCACCAACCCTAAGCTTACTATAAAGTGGATCTGCGGCAGCATCTGCAGAAAAGACCAAAGTTTGAAGATCAGAGCTCAAGATTGCGTGTGAAAGGACTTCAGTTAACAATGATGCATTTGTATTTATTTTGGCTGCAAGAAACTTACCATCCATATGGGCAATCATTTCAGGTAAAAATTTATTCATCAACGGCTCACCGCGAGAGGCTAAAGTTACTGCTTCGACATTGCCTTCAAGCTGGTCAATTAAATTTTTAAATAGATTAATATCCATGAAACCCATATGGCCATTCTTTTTTGTAGTCAATCTTTCATCAGTCTGATAACAAAAAATGCAACGATAGTTACAAATTGAAGAAGGCTCTATTTGGACCAAAGGTGGATAATTACCCACTCTCTTCATACCTGGGTATACATCATATGTATAGCGGTAACGGAGATAGCGAGGTATTTCATAATCGAAAAGCCTAGAAATTTCTTCAAGGACGTGTGGTCTTAGTTTGAAAATTGATTCTTTTGAATTAGGAATAGCTTGAGAAACCTTCAAATCCTCAAGGGCAAGATAAAGTGGATCATTATTTGAAATAATATGTTTAGCATAATCAATAGCAAGTATCCGGCTTAAAACTTCAGTGTACTGATGACTAAGTCCATGCATTTGTAAAATGCTGTTGGATTTATCATACGTCTGATTTAAAGTCATAAATAAAATTAAGGGATGAATTAAAAACACTATAGCACAAAGACTATTGATTGGCACTTGAAATGTGTTGGTAATATTACTTCATAGCAAATCATCAAACTTACTACCAGCGTAAGAGTTCTGCAGGTCCAGGTTAAGGGGAGTACAGCGCAGGAGAAAAGGCACCGAATTCAACAGGGCGGCCTGGCGGTCTGTTTCTGCATCACCAATCATCAACGAACGGATGGGTGGACATTTTTGCCGATCAAGCACTGCTGCAATAGCAATAGCTTTATTAGTAGGCGCTCCATACACCTCACGAAAACAATGAGAAATTTGAAGCGCATCAAGAATTTGTTCGATTTCTTCCTGCGGCGTAGCGGTTACCAAAACAAAATATTGCTCAGTGAAGTTTCCAAGCAAATACTCACGTACACCAGGCACCCACGGCGCATCAATAACTCCCTGCTGTACGCATTTTGCGAATCGATCACAAAACTCCTTCACCTGCAGTTGGCTCGGGAGTTGCCCTGCCCATTTGAGATACAAAGGGATCTTTTCAAACCGTGATACTCCACCATTTCTCTCGTGATGAATCCTTACGCGGCTAGCAATCTCCGGACCAAATGGCAGAAATAGATTCTCAAAAGCTAAGCTTTTGATATCAAGAGAGTCTTTAACAACGCCGTCGAAATCCCAGAAAATCAAGAATGCCGAATTAAGCAATGAGGAAAAGGATTTTAAGTTCTGATCCAAATTTGATTCCAAACCTTCCCTCCACCAAATGAATTAGAACTATTGAACATTTCAGAGTGCCTCTTTTCCTTCAATACCAATCCTGCTTGCAGAAGTATTTTATTACATTGATCTGCATGCTCTAGAAAATCATCATTCACTTCGACCAAAACACCGTCCACAATGTTCAATACACGACTGGCACCACTCAAGATAAGATGCTCGATGCCATCCACATCGATCTTAATGTAATTAGGCTGCTGAATTGATAATAAGTTCAACGCATTATCCGCGGAAATTCCAATCGTTCGAAAATTAAATACTTGTCTCATTTGCTTTCCATCCCACCCATAATCTTGGCCAAAAGTTGACAAAGCCCCCCCCCATTCCCTGGTTGTCATGTTCAGCGTGCTAATACCTAAGTTGTTTGATAATGGTAGTGGTATAATAACTACATCGGATGTAAGCTGATTCAGGTATATATTTCTAGCCAATAATTCCAAGTTGAAAACAGATGGTTCAAATGCAAATACTTTGCAACTCCTTGCTTTCGCTGCATAGCAAGAATAAAGCCCGATATTTGCACCAATATCCCAAAGTACTGATTCAGGCGGAAAGTTATCAATCCACTCCAGCATTTCTGGTTCTTTCGTTGAGAAACTATCAATGCGATAGCGATTTAGGCTGTTCGGAACGGAGAAAACAAGCTGAGTTTGGTTATGAGTTAGCTTCTGTGTTGAATCCATTGCTAAATTCAAAATCTGTTCATACACGTAACCACCAATTTTTGTTTTGCTCAGCAAAACAAAAATATTGAGAATTGTCTTCTTTGCTAATAGTTTGATCTTATTGAGCATGAGGTATCTTTAGGATAAGTGTAGTGTTGAGTTGAAAAATAGTACTGAGGGCGACGAATTACGCCAGGCGATGCCCCCCGTTCCCCATAGACGAACTCACTACATCGATCAGCTGTAGCAGTCCCTGGCCTAAGTCGACATGCATAGGCGGCACATATTTTCTTCCAATTTTAGGCTGATAAGCATATGGAGTTCGCACATAGTGGCCTGGCTGCTCGCCAGATACGAATTCAACAGGAGACTTGCTACCAAGAATTTCAGAAAGCATTTCTAATAAATCCTGAACGCGCATTGGCTCTTGACCTGTTAGAACTACACTCTGATTACAAAATTCATCACTTAGTGCCGCAACACTTGCCTTAGCTGCATCTTCAACATGTATATACTCACGTAAAGAATCCGGGCTTCCTTGATAGCTAATCACTCCAGTTTCAAGAGCATGTTTCACGATACGATAAAGGCCATTTGTATTATCTGATCGAGGGCCATAGAGTGAGCCATAGCGCAAAATCGTATAGTTAAGGTTGTAGCTCTGCTGGTATTCTTCAACATATGCCTCAGCTGCTTGCTTGCTGCACCGGTAAAAGCTACCTTCTCTGCTATAAACATACATGCTGCTAGCGTATATAAAGCGTTCAATAGAATGCAATCTGCAGGCCTCTAGAAGTTCAACAGTTCCTTGTATATTTATTCGTACTGTGTCAACTGGGCGGCTTTTAGCGGCATTGAGATCTGCTAGAGCAGCGAAATGAAAAACAATCTGAGAGCCTTTAATGAATTCGCGAATTGCGTTGGCATCTAAAAGATCGCCAACGACCATTTCTTGATTAGGCAAAAGCCAAGGTGATGCAATCCGATCATAGATTCGAACTTTATGACCTGCGGCCGATAGTGCATCCGCAGTATGGGAGCCAATAAATCCGGCTCCACCAACAACCGCTATTGTTTTGGTACTAATTGAATAGCTCATTTTATATTTTTTTATCGCGAAGATGCAATTCTTGAACCTTGTACTCGTCTTCCGGTACTTCACTGAGTAAAGGCTTGCCCAACATGAATCGTATTGCTTCCTCGGTAGCTTCTATTTCCATACGAGTTCTGCAATCCAAACTCATTGACCCCATATGGGCTGTGAGTAAACAACGTTCAACCGAGCTTAGATCACCACTGTAAGGTTCGTTTTCGAATACATCAATTGCAGCGCCACCTAGGTGGCCTGATTTTAATGAATTAAACAGTGCATCTTCTTGGATAATGCCACCCCGGCTTGTATTTACAAGTAAGGCATCGGATTTCATCATTGCAAGTTGATCACTTCCTATCATTCCAAAGGTACGAGATGTGAGAGGTACATGCAGGCTAATCAAATCGGCCTCTCGATAAATCACATCCTTAGAAGCCC
>Ga0247843_1004735_pt1 | contig 19955 bp, 16 predicted proteins | sample LaCruzMarch2017__FD_192420 | JGI IMG/M metagenome (GOLD analysis project Ga0247843, IMG submission 192420) | Freshwater microbial communities from meromictic Lake La Cruz, Castile-La Mancha, Spain - LaCruzMarch2017_8m | ecosystem: Environmental > Aquatic > Freshwater > Lake | place: Spain...
CGGTCCTACATACTTTGCCAACTCCGTCATGTAGCTTTGACAGAAACGTTGTACCTCATTCTCACTTTTATTCATGGGCTGGAAGTCACTCCCACCACAAGAACTACCGACATCATATCCGGTAAGTGCATTCGAGAAGACATTATCAAACCCTAATGCCTTAATCATGGCCGCATTTACATGCGACCCCAAGTGTATGGGTCCCTCGTACGGCCCTAATGACGAATTGTATTGGATGCGAAATCCCCGATTCATGCGCGTAATGCCCCCGTCATCCATCCACGCCACGCGGAAGGTAATGAAACGTTCCGGTTCCATCATTTGTTTCGCCACGAATGCGTATCGCGGATTGCGTTCGAATAACGGCGACAGGACCTCCATCGTCGCCGTTATCGATTCGATGTATTCGATCTCGTGCGAATCGCGCCGATTGGCCTCGGCGATGAGCAAATTCGATGCCTCGTGTCCCGACTTGAATCGTACGTCGCCCTGACGACGGAAGAGTGGTTTGGTGCGCCATGATTTCGATAGTTGCATATTCTGATGTACCCCATCTTCAGTTGTAACAAGATGTTTCTTGGCCTTGGGCTGGACTGATGATGATGTTGTCGAAAACGAAGATGAGGACGACGATGACGACGACGACGACGAAGACATTGCGCGAATGCCGCTGGGGATAGAACGTGAGGCGATAGTATAGGATCTCAACAACATCGTGGCTTCAAAGAGTAGATCTTGAAGTGGATTCTGTCCGAGCGAGTAAGATGAAATGCCGGAATGAGTGGTTCCCGGTCTTTTTATTAACAACAACAGTGATTGTATTTCGTCGACGGTCGCGATGCGCACTATGAACATCATTATCAAGAGATGGCGACACAACAATGTCGCAACTATCATCTCAAGAAGGACATTCTTCGCTCAAATTTCATCTCGCGGAACACGTGCTTCCGCGATCCAATCCTTCTTTGCTCAAATAGAAATCAAATATAACAATCTATCCCAATTATTAGACAGTCCGACTACGCCCGCGGCCGAGACTATAGTATCATCGGACGGTGAACTACATATCGAACACTTAGTACGATTATTCACGCACGATGCCACGGCAATACACGTACCCAATTACTACCATAAACGTACGGCAACGAAGCTGGGGATGGAATTATTACACGAATCACGGCAGGAGAATGGAGAAGGGGGGAGGAATTGGAAGGTTAGCACGAGTCGCGGATTAGAAAGTAGTGATGTCATAACATTGGGCAAGCATACGCCGTACAATGTCGCAGTAGCTGCCGCCTCAGCTCGACGTAGTGGTAGTAGTAATGAGGATGAAGGTAATACTAATAAGAGTAAGGATGGTACAGATGATTACTTTGAGGGTGTGCATAAAGAATTTCGTTCACGTAGGATACGTAAACAAGTAACAACTAACGATCTCGTCAATTATGATGATGATGATGATGATGATGATAATGGCGACTACTATCGACTATGGCCACTTGACAAATTACGTCTAGAACTTGAGGAAATTTGGCCGGGTGGCGCGGGTCTTGCACGTGAAGATGATACAACAAAAGGACAACGACGACGACCGTTTGGAGGTGGATTACCACGGATTATGATTGGTCCGACGCGTTGGAAACGTGGATTTGTACATGTTGATGAATTAGGTCCATTAAAGACTGAGCGTGGACTTTTTTCGGCGAATATTTATTTGACCATGCCACCTACTACTGCTACTACTACTCCTGCCGATTTAGGTGCATTATACATTTGGCCATTAAGTGTACGAACACGGTGGGATTGGTATAGAGTGAGTTAAAAAGTTTTGTGTATTTCAGTGATGTTTAATGGATTACGCATTTGTGCACAAAACAAAAATTTAATGGATTACTTATGTTTTTACTACAAAACTTGATCTTGTGGATGAAAAGAATGCGGTTACCTTATCAAGTTTGTCGGGTGCACAAGATCCTGAAACACAACTTCATTTACATCGTGTATTGGGTAAGCCTAATATTATACGACCAAAATCGGGTGATCTTGTTTTATTGTGTGCTCAGAGAGTAAGTTGTTGGAATATCCATTTTTTATCCTTGTTTATTTCTTTGGTTTTACAAAGTATTAACTTACTACTCCATCTCTAATAATGTTGTGTCCCTTCGTTTCCGGGATATACGTGCCGCCCCATCTTTTGAATACTTGTCTTAAGCCTCATTGTGCTGTCGGTTTCAATGAAGGAGCCCGTGTATCCTTGCAATGTTTCTTATCGTATAATGGACTTGACAAGCGGCTACTCATTGATTGTTAAAAGACTGTGGACTCCCAATGATCGGTCCTGTGGTACATTCTCATTCTGCAACCGCTCCAAGTTCTCCATCACCTCAGAAATAATACCATCATTACTATCACACATAGGTACCACTGACGCATTTTCTGTCAGAACTGGTTGCTGGTAGGTCTTGCGACTGAATTCATCAGGACTTTCCAATAAATTATCTATCTTGACTGCACGCTCGAGACTTAACTTTTTACTTGGTCTGACATAGCGGTTATAAATGTAATATGTGAAGTACATAGTCAGGAAGGGCAGAGGTGCAAGGAGAATGATCTGACAATATTGAAAAGGTAATCACATCATTGAGCTCAAATACAATTGATTGGAAACATAAAGTAATGAAAGATTCAGCAAGCTTACCTGACGGATAGTTCCTTTTCTGATCAATGTATAACCGATAAAAGTCAGTTGGCTGATAACTAGAGCAAATAAAGTCTTACTGATCGCCTGAGGAAACATCTTCCCACCCGATTCATGCGTTGGACTGTACACATACAAGGCCTGCTTCTTGTATACTAGCAAGGCGAAGAAGAAGTAAATGCTACCCACCGGTAGGACTAATGGTGAAATGCAAGCATATGTGAAACATATAATGATAACGAGGAACTGTGTGGGATATACCCATCCATAATATATTGACTCCTTTCGATATAATTCATTCAATTCACGTTGGGTCAACCGTTTCTTACTGAAACAAGACCTCAGGAAGGTCATGCGAGTAAGCGCTCCAAAACGTAGCAAAATAAGTGGAAGTCCAGCGAGTGTCTTCGTAATGAGGAGTGATATGAAGTAACCAGCTAGCCTTGGTAGTGTCTTTCCCAATGTCTCGAGTAAGCTCTGTGGATGGTCAATGATGTCAGCAAGACTTGTCCAAATTGCACCTGCCGTCACTGTGATGTATATGTTGGCCAACTGATAGTAAAAGTATCGGCCCACAATAGAATCTTCCACACTCGAAAGTGTCTTTCGTTTTTCGTAGGAGGTCGCAACCCACTCAAATATGATTGGCAGGAGTAGGATTAATCCAAGGAGAGTAATCACAGGGAGGTAGCCATTAATGAGTGCATCCCATGTCCCACCATGAATTTGTCCAACCCACTCAAATCCAGGAATCATGGCAACATTCTCCACTTTGGCCCAGGCTTGTATCAATGTTAGTGGAATACTCCATAGAAATACACCAAATCCCAGGAATACATTTGCCACAAATGCTCTACCAGTACTAATGTAATGATCAATCTGAATATTTTTCCACACGATATCTCTTGGCTCTGGTGCGACGAACAGTTTCATTGGGTTTCTGTTATATGTCAGTGGAGCCGAGGTTGATACTGTCACCGGGGTCAAAGCTTTAAATGTAACAAAGCCGGTTGATGACATTGACTGCTCACACAGAGTGAAATCATGAGAAAATATCGTGTCAAAAGCATAGTCTTTCAGAAAGGAGAATCACGAGCATGTACTCACCGGAAGTGTGACACTGTCGACAACAGCATCGGTTCGATTACGAACCTCTTCGCAGAAAGACGCCAAGAAATCGAAGCCTAAACGCCAAAGTAGGTCTCGGAGCCAACTATATGTTCTGCTACGGAATCTACTTTTCCCTCGCGATGATGTAGATAATGACGACGTGGCATCGTCAAGATTTGCACGCAATTGAGGAGGAGCAGTATCAGAGTGTCCATTTGTCGTGCCATGGCTGATTTCCCCAACAACATTACCAACGCGACCCTCTTCTTCACAAACTTCAAACTCACCACGCAAACCCTCTGTGGCCATGGCTGTACTAGATCTGAGCATATCTAACGGACTTCCACAATTTGCCAGATCAGCAACAATTTCATCTCCTCCACTTTGAGGAGGCATTGAGCCTGTCTGAGCAAGTAGAAACTTCTCGGATTGCAGTTTCTGTATCTCAATGTTAAAATTCGCCAAACGATACGTGTAATATTGGATCGAATCAACCTTATCACCCGAATAGCAGCAACATCTTATACTACATATCGGTGAACTCTCGATGCCACAGCATAGAAATCGTGGTCGACCCACTATATGAGTGGGACGTATTCCCGTGGCATTATAATAGGCCAACGACTTCTCAAGCCCACGACATGCCTTCATCCGACGTGCCGACAGTACATCTAGGTCGGGAACATTCATAGCTATGCTTGCAGAATGGACCTGACCGGGAAAGATTTCATCGAAGTAATTGAATAGGGCAGTATTCGAACGTAATGCAACGGGAATTTTCTCCACCTGGAGGGAGTATCGATGTTGCTTCATCTGTTGTTGGACTGTGGTAGCAGTAGTCGTCTGTACTAGATTTTTCTCATGGTAATGTGCAGAGGATAGTAATGGCGTGTTTATGCAGCCGCCCACTAGTTCCTCCCCCCCCTCGTCACAAGTAGTAATAAGCAGCTCACTTCTTTCATCCTGAAACCTATTATCATCCTGCGGTACATCTTCATAGCCATCTACTATTTCTCGTCCAGAAGTGTTCATATAGTCACGCAATTCATCGACCGAGATTAAACCACCCTTGGATTGTCTCATCCTAATAAGTATCAATTCCTCATCCTCCCCACCCAAGAATTCCATGCGTAAATCAACATAATGGATCATTTCGGCACGGATACAGAACCAACAGTACATGGTAAATGCCCAACAAAACGTAAATGGGACCCACATACGTGTCTTATCCTCCTGCTTGACGTTGGCCATACTAAAGTAATAAAAATCGGTCTGACCACCTCCACCCGTCGCGTACACTGGACATAGGATAATAATGGCCCAGAAGGATGATACTGCTGATATTTTTAAACACATGCGTATATACCTCAAGTAGAAGTATGCATCTAATCCGGCCACGGTACGGAAGGTCGACCAGGGCGTTCGATGGACAGAAATACACCAAAAGAAACCAAGCATCCTTGTTGTTATTGTTGTTGTTGCTGCTGTCGTAGTCGTTGCTGCGGTATGACTAGTAGTTATCGCTTGTGAATACACACTGGGTATACACCTTCGGAGCAATTCGTACAGTAGTATCAGTAACAAACACACTAAACAATTGAAAATGAGAATTGCTAACATATTGTCTGCATTTACATCTTGTGCGGGATTTATGTGCGGCGATGTCCGATTGAAGTGAAGAAACTGCTCGAAGGGGTTGACGACGTGCCCGTCCTCAGCCGACATGGTTATCATTTCGGTGGCTGTGTGCATCATCATCGTGTTCTACTAGGGCGAGCCCTTGGGCGAGCGTAGTAATATCTAGGTAGAGTCGTGTCATGACGAAGAAAGAATTTCAATGGCCGGATTCTTCACTTTTCGTGGACAAAATCTTCTCGCAAAACCGCGCCCCCCCACCGCCCCCCGAGATTGTACGCCACTCACACGGACTCTCACCTCACCTCGCTCAACCATGTTACGTGCCGGGGAAACGTTATTACGGCGGAGGAATTCCAGTCTCCCGACCAACTTCGCCGAACCGTCCACAGCCGATGGATCAGTCCGCTCCATCAAACTAGACGCGCCTTTAACCAAGGCAATAAAGTCAGCCGACGGTTACATCAAGGGGACCTACCTATGGCTGCTACTGAGCATACTATCAATGTACTATGGTTCCGTGTGGATATATCGCAGCTCTGCTTCCATGTCACTAGACTGTAGAAATGATAATACATGTACATTGTTTGTACGTGTCCCGAAGGGGTATCATTGGAATGGATTTGAGCCCGATCGTACGACGAGTATCGAGATTAAGCGTGAACAGATCGTACGTGCTGATAATATAAAGTGGGATCCAAATAATCATATCATTGTTGAAAATTATGGTCTTGGTGGACCTAGCTATAATACTAACAACCAGCAAGAGGAGGAGGAGAAGGATGACGGCGGCGAGGACGGCGGTGAGGGGGGAGGAGGTGGTGGAGCTTCTGGGGGACGTCGTACGTCGAATAAACCATGGAAGAAAAAAAAGGGTAGGAATAAGAAATATAATAAATATAAGAAGAGTGGACCGAAGGGAAGGTATTATACTCGAACTGGTCCGGATGAGAATGGAAATTATGATTCCTACATTGTGGTCCTGCGTGATCTTCTACCACCGACACCATCATTTGTGGAGGAAGAAGTAGATGGAGAACATCATAACCCCGACGAGGGTCCATCAAAGATGATGCAACGTCAAATGGCAGCACGACATGAACAAATGTTACATGACCCAACGTCATTCGCATCACGTATAGGTCCCTTTGCTATACTAAGTCATGACTCATTAGAGTATATAATTCATTTACGTGACTTCAATGTCGACAAGACACATCGATTGGCACGTACGACAGTATCAAAGATTAATGCATATGTGAATAAAAAGCGCACAAGCTTTATCACACGTGAGGAACGACCGGTCATGTGGCAGGGTCTTGTTTTACTAATACTTGGGATATTTAGTTTTGTATTGTGTTTGCTACTGGGTATATTCTGGGAGGAGTACGACGCAACAAAACATGGTTCGTTTAAGAAACGTATGGCGGAAATGAGGAAATTGGCCGAGTCAAAGAAAAGAAGGATGACGGCGAATGCGGCAAGGAGGTCGCCGCAGAGAACAATCCCTCAGTTTAGGGACCGACCCAACCCGATAACTGGTCGTAAAGCGTATTAGCAAGGTTTATTGGTGGTGTACACGCATATGTTCATAAATAGGTGGCGTCCTAAACCATTTAGAGATCGTTTAATGGTGGTTTACAATCGTGCCCTACATTGAGCAAAGACGGTTGGATTGACGGCCAACATTGATCTTTCTTCTCTTCACTTCTTCTCATTTGGCATCATCCTCAAGGATTTCGGCCAAGGCACTGGATGCAGCGCTCGAGAGTTCAATAGCGCTTTGTCGGCTCTTGCGGGACAATGTACTGTTGTAATCGAAAGATTTCACTGCGTCCTGGAATTCGGCTTCGATTGATTTTATATCCAAGCCGCCAGCACTTTGACGTTCAGCACGTTTCGGTGCAATGAGGTTAGACGGTTTCTCGATCTCTAGTTTTGTACCCAATCTTGGTTGGAATGACGATCCACCTTCACTTTTGGTCATAACCAGTCGCGTTACTAAGAAGTCAGCGTATGCCTTCCAACGGACATCATCAGCCGCATCCCCAAGCGCTTCTTTGTCTACAATACAATCCGATTTAGGAATGTAAAGCGTCTCAAAGTCTTCGCCAGTCTCAGAATTCTGTAGTTGCATCGTGATGATATCAAGGTCTTTGGAATAGCGTAGATTGATATTAAGAGAAACATTTTGTCGCCAAAATAGCTTACTTGTTGAGTGAACCACGGGCCCAACTTTATGAACAAGATCTTTAATGCCGTCAAATCTGGTAGCCCTGACACTATCTGAAATCAAACCATCTTCGACAGCCGCGTTGGCTTGTTCAAGCCGATTCCTCTCTGCTTTCCAGGCTACCGAAGGTACTTCATAATAGCAGTACTGTTGAATCTTTGATGAAGATATCTTGTCGTCATTACCTTCACCTTCCGCGTGAAATCGATCAATAATGAGTTTAAGTTCCGCCTCATCCTTCCATTTCAAACCCAATTTGCCTAACCCATCGACAAATGATGACTTGTGAATGAGCTCTCCTCCTCCTCCTCCTCCTCCATCCTCTTGGGGCTTTGTTTTGTTGCAACCAAGGATTGTAAATATTCGATCTGCTGAGTGTCCCGACTCCTTGGCATCCGCCAAAGCGCGTTTCAACCGTTCCTCCAGTGATCCAACGATCTGCCCCTCACCCGAGGAGAGTTCCTCGACAGTCTTTGCAATCATATCCCGAATATGCTGATTCCCAGCCATTGAACTGCTGCGCTGTCTGCGTTCTTCTCTTGCCTTGGATAATTTGGCAGCATCATTGCTCCCAATCTCTTCCGCGGCACCCTTGTCATCCTTAACTGGAAGAGTTTGGAAGCTGACCTTTTCCTTTCTGACGGGCATGATCTCGAATGTTGACGTTCAGAGAGGAGGGTTCGGTGGTGAGATTGTTTTGCAGTTTTTTTATGAAAGTTTTTCGATGGATGTGGCTTATTACATTTAATTACTAAATTATCGTAAATATATTCACGATTAGCTTTTGTTTCACAAGTCCATCACTGTGAGAAGAAATATTGTACTAGTTACAATTCCGTGTTTGACGGTCGAGCACTACTTTTCTCCTGCTGCTGCATAATCATTTGTTGTCTCAGCCTTAGCTGATGCTCCCATGTGTTTTGCGAAAAGTAAATGTTGGTGAGTACGCTCGTCCGGCCGCTACATCGCGGAATTGTTTCCAACTCAGCACTGGTCGAAGACCCTCATCCATTTGTACAGCTCGACGAATAATCTCCAAGCTTTTTTTAGGTATCCCATTCTTCATCTCAAAGAGTGCATATGCCTGCAATACCTTGGCCGAGCATGCACATTTGTGCCCACCCTCCTCCTCGTCCTCATTCTGCTCGAGGAAGGCCACACGTCGGAAGAACCGTAGGAAGACAGATCGTGTAGCACGGACATCGCCGGTACGTTGCATATGTAATGCCAATAATAGCGTCGATACGGCAAGCTTTGTATGATCACAATTATTGTTCCCCGCCTCTTCTGATTCGTACGTGAGCTCTTCAATGATACGACGATACAATCGTTCCGCACATTCCCACTTCCCCATCTTGATGAGTACACGTGCATAATAGTGCTTGGTCGCGAGTCCAATAAAGTCCTTATCCACGACGGAATCGACACCGCCATATAACTGTTGCTGTTGCTGTTGCTGGTTCGTGACAAGACTAGTAGTGCCGTCATCCAGTATGTTCGATGTGACTGGTGTCTCGTATTGTAGAGGAGTTTGCGAGGATGTTGTTTTACCAACACCGTTATTACGCATCACGCTTGAGTAATATGCAACCGACCGATCAATCCACTGCTGTTTTCGTTGAGAGAGACCTGAGGGATGATTTGCTGCCGAGAATGCCTCTACGACCGTTGTCGTAGTTGTTGAAGAAAAACTTGCTGCAATGAGAGCAAATGTAAAGTAGAGAGACGAGTTTATTCTTCGTCGACTTTGCACCGTCGTTTGAGGTGAAGAATGTCGTAATGATCGTTGTTCTTCATTGTTATTTTGTAAGCCGGCGCATCCCCAAACCGCCAATGAGATGTGCGTTGATGCGGATGATGCTGTTTTCGCGACTATTGCTTTCACTTCGTGCATGAAATCGATGGATTTGATTTGTTTTCTAGGTGTAACTACTTCTATCAGGTGACAAGCTGTGAAGATACATACCGACGTTGATTTTGAGAACAACGCGTGTCTTCAAAAAAGGGCGCGTGCCTAAATGTTCTCTGTACGAGCCCAACAAAATGTTTTCCGAGAGGGCAGTAGATTCGGAGGAAGTCGCCGAGTCTTAGTACTCTTTCTCGTATCGAAAAGAAGAAAGGAACTACAAATTAACTATTTTAATTTGCCACCTCCTCGCTCGCTTATCCGCAATTTTAGGCGGACGGTTAGTAGATCCGTTTGGCATAACGCACGCAATCAGGAAATAATCCTGTGAGCGAGAGCATCCTCTCAGTGGCGTGGCTAGCGGAAGGCTACCAACACCGCCCTGCGTTTGCTATTTAGTTCATTCTACGGTGCACTCAAAGTAGAATTTTTATAGTGAGGCAACAATAACTTTACTCACATCAATGGTAAAGATGGATCCCAGTATGAACCAGCAGGATCCCAACCATCATCCTCCATATCATCATCCTCCTCCTCCTCCTCCTTCAGGCTACGGGCGCAAGCGAGGTGGTGGTAGTGGCGCCTCAGATGACGCCTATTACCAGCATCCTCGGAGGAGTCCCAAGTTTTCCGAGTATGACCACGGTCAGCAGGGTCACGGTCATAGCAGTGGAGGTCCACCATTACCACCACTCCACTACCAAGCTCCGTATGTGGCACAGGAATCTCGGTATCCACCTTCTTCAGCAGCGAGGCGTCATGAGAACTACACGAGACATCCTCCTCCCCTGCATCATCATGGTCAAGAATATCTTCCACATCATCAGCCATTTCACCCACCACCAGCGCTACCACATCCGGCTGATAAATTCGGCAAGACTATCACAGTTTCCAACCGGTTGACTATCCGTGACAATAATGATGGTCGTAGTGAAGACTACGACACCGACCCTGAAGACAAGGGTGGCGAAGAGGATAAGGTGGTACGGTGTCCCTCCCTATTACTGCCATCGAAACGTAGCAGCGCATTCTTACCCTACCGGCCATCAGCGGTTATTCGTCCGTCGTCTGCTCCAGTTGTCACTGTCCAGTTAGCTCCACCAGCCACTACCACAACTTCCAATTCGGGTAAGGCACGGAGCAGTTCGGTAATTGATAGCGATGGTGCAAGTGATGATGAGATCATGGCTGCCAACAGTCAAATTGATGACGAGACAGACGGTCTTGGGAAGGTTGATGACGAAGGTGGCTTGAAGGAATCTCGCGACGATAATAATGTCAAAGCCAACGAGTCTAAAAAGACTACTTCATCCGAGGAGGAAAGGGTATCCTCAGGTGAAGAAGGCCGGGACAGACCTATCATACTCGGACCATCATCATCATTCCCACCCGAGGTTGCGTGTAGGGGTGGCTGGAACGGAGAGGGCAGGGTCTGTAAGCCTAATCCCATAAGTACCTTTGTCGCTCCAGGCGATATTCTCAAGAGGATTAAGCGCACACGTTCTGAGGCGTCCGAGAAGGATGGCGCGAATGCCGAGGATGATACCCCCAAGCATATCAACATTAACCGCAAGGCTTCATTTTTCCACCAACGCCAAGTGGGTGATGTTCACTGCTATAGTGACTCCTCCGGTGATCCGAATAAGCGCCTGAGGCCAAACTTTGGCTTTGATCTGAGTAAGGGAAGTGGTGAAGGATATGATGGATATGATTACAAGCCACCATGCGATGAGAATAGGTCATTATCGTCCCTTGAAAATGAAACATACGATCGTCATGACCAGCCCGCTGCTACTGGAGGTAGTCATGAGATTACAGGGTACTCTCAACAAGGACGCAATCAGCCGTATGAGCATTACCACCAAGAATTGCAGCGAGGAGATGGGAGAGAAGGCGGAACTGCTCGAGGGATACAGTCAAGTTGGATGACACCCAATACTATCACCGCTCCACCCCTCGATTATGCCAACTCACACGATTACGCTACTGGCAGCCTCCTAAACTACTCTCGATCACTCAGTTGGGAGGTCCCCGCTGGGACATTGAGTGGTATTGGCAACTCGCTTACATTCGGACGCTCTCTTTCGGCTGAGGAGCATGCCAAAAAGGAAACAGCCATGGATAAAGGTATCCCTTCATTGAAGTCCACCGATAGCACTCTCAATCTACCACAAAGGAAACGACCAGTGTTGCTGGCACCCCGTCCCCTTCCCACTACCGATGAAACACGTGAGAACAGCTGTGACAAAGGAAAGCAGAAGTACGAGACTTTTGAACCTAGAGATGTGCCTCCAGTTGAACCTTTAAGGTTGGAGGAGGAGGGACAATTGCAACATCAGCAGAGTTCATCGTATGCCCTTACAATGGTGCATTTTCCAGCTGTACGTCAGCACCCCATGCATCATCATCACCAACCAGAGCACTACCATCAGCCATATCCGCAGCAGAATCATCATCCCTCTCAAGTGAGAACGTACGATCAGCAGTACTACAATACCCACCACCCACCACCATTGCATTCGCCGTCGCAGCATCATTATAAGAATGACCGTGGGGGCTATGACTATGATCCTCACTACGAACGTCCAAGAGGAGATTACCGAGGACCAAGTGGTGGATATCCACAAGGAGGCGATGGAGAGCGTCGCTATGATCATTCTAATGCCTATGAGAGTTCAGGGCGGTATAATCCTCATTCTACTCCTCATGTGTATTCTAGCGGCCGTGATGGTGCACCGTGGGGTCCACCGCCGCATTCCTCCAACAACCCACGTCAGCAGCAGCAACCTCGACACTTTGATAATAACTATCCTCCGCAGCAGTATCCTCGTCAACACCACCTGAATGATGCTGATCCATCACATTACACTGGTACTCCCGGAGGCCATGGTGCTGGTTTAGATTGTGGCAACGGTATCTACACCTCGGACTCTCGAAGCTTTGATTCGACTTTATCAAAGAAATCCCTCCGAAGCTTGGACGATCTCGAAGATCCAGGGCAAAGCTTGCTATACCGACCTAGCTTCTCTTGGGAACGAGGGCTTGATGTTCCTGTTGTGCCTGGAGGCACTCCCCCTCGATCCTCGGCGGTGGCACTTCCTTTGCCACCATTGCCATCTTCATCAACAAATAGCAGCCTGTCACAGCTGTCACAGCAGCAGAAGATCATGAGGACTCTTACAATGAGGAATGAGGTTCGGACCATTGGCGACCCCAACGCACACATCCCACTAATTCTGCTCCTGGCCATGCCCCAAGATCGACACTGTCTGAGTGAAACACTCTGCATCGTGCGTAACAATGTGGAGGTATTCACGGCCACCGAGTGCGATATTAACGCCCCTGCTCCAGGGCGTAAGCGTCCTATCCAGGTTGGTCAGGTGGGGTTACGCTGCGTCTACTGTCGGATGTGTCATCAAAGAGACCGCGTTAAGAGAGCCACGTGCTTCCCCTCGAGTATGAAACGCATTTATCGTGCAGTGATTGATATGAAGCTCGATCATTTCAAGAATTGTCCGTACGTCCCAACCGGATTGAAGGCGCGATTGGATCAGCTGCAGGCCGGAAGCACACGTTCTACTGGTATGACTGTGCAGTACTTCGTCAAGAGTGCAAAGGAGCTGGGCATGACGGATAATGTGGAAGACGGCGTATTTATTGATCTGTATCGGGTGGGAAACTCAAGGATTGCGGAGCCGGACTACAATGTCACGTCACCACCTTTACCTGTTGCAGCGGGTGGTGTTAACAATGCTATGGTTCCTTACGATTCTCATTTGCACACCGGTCAAGATTATCATCAAACCAAACAGCCCAAACAAAGGAAAACCAATCCCCATCCTCGTATGGTTCCACATGGGGCCACAAGTCACGACATGGGAAATGATTCAAAGATACCCGAGGAACGTTTTGCTGGCAAGGTTTTACTTTCATTGCCAGAGGATGAGAACTTTCTTAGTCCATTGCGATGTTTTCTACGGGAGCATGTTTGTGCGTTCACGGCATCCCAGCAAGATATTGCCGTACGTACACCCACCACATTCTCGGTCCGTGTAGGGCAGGTTGGAGTGGGTTGTGTCCATTGCCTTGCAGTACCTCCCAAGTCACGTTCCAATCGCGCGGTATGCTTCCCATTTGCCATGGCACGGATTTACCAGAGCGTTGCAGATATTCAAAGATTCCACCTTGGAGAGTGCCGTATGATGCCACCTAATGTACGTGCCGAGTTTCTCAGGTTGCAGAGTGAGAGTGCAAAAGGATCTCGTGGACTTGCCACGCGCATGTATTGGATTGATTCAGCAAAGAAGATTGGATTGACTGATGGAGCATCAGGGATGTACTTTCGTCGTGACCCCTGTCTTCCACCATCCGAGGTGGATAGTGATACGAGTGTCAAAAGTTTGGATATTCTGGATCAGGCTGTTTCCAATTATGATTCACGAAGCATTTGCCATTCACTCGTTGTGCCTGAGGATAAGCCGACGATTGCCAAATTCCTCTACCTTGTCATGGAACAGCTTCGTCCATGTCGATTCACCGATGCTGATCGGAATAAACGCCGCTCGAAAGATGTTGGCTGCATTGGTGTGGAATGTAAGCATTGTGCTGGCAAGATAGACGGACGCAAATTTTTTTGGTCGTCTGTATCGGCAGCTGAGAGCAATTTCGTTAGTGTTCACTCTCACATGTTGACATGTAAGTACATCTCAGAGCCATTGAAGGCAGAGTTGATGATGTTAAAGTCACTTCGTCGCGAGCAGACCAGTCGTCTCAAGACTGGGAGCCAGAAGGCTTTTTTCATCCGCGTATGGTCGAGGCTCCACGGTGAGCCGATTCTAGTTCCTCCGCCATCGATTGAAGATGCGAGGAAGCTATCAAGTGCTGGAAAGGGTAAGCCATCACAGCAGAGATTTTTCGCTCCTGAGGACAGCGCTGGTCATCCATTCATGAGTAGTGCTGATGCTGAGTACGGTGATAACACGGGAGATTATGAAGTTTCCCCAATCCTGTGCTCCAACAGCTCGTACGAAATAAATGCCCTGTTCGAAACCAAAAGCACCTTGAGTAGCATGCCCAGCGTTGACGACTTAATTGTCAAGAATGATGAGCAAGATGCGGAAGCCTCCAAAGTTGATCTCAGCGATGCATCTGCGAGCAATATAAACAAGTCATCAAGTAACGAGTCTGCATTCAATATCGAAACTGCAGCAAGTAAGGGAAGCTTGAATACCGTTGCTCGAAATTTGTCCGCTGTTTCGATGAATTGTAAGGAGGAGGAGGGAAAGTAACATGACATAGTCTATACCGCAGAGAAGATGAGCGACGCATGCGTGGACTAATAGAATGCATCGAATGTATGTAGATTTTGCATCAAAAGAATGTAGCATCGAAAAAGAATGTAGAATAGAAATAGATAATGCATATAGCTGAATACTAAAAGAAATGCGTATTCTCGTCAACTCAAGAAGTAGTGTACGAATTCCACACATTATATCCTTTGCCACAAGTAATTAGACCTTTATTACCCAACCCTTTGAACCAGAATAACCCATGTTGCATTTCACCAGACTTTATGTCCTTAAACTCATATTGTCCATGCTTTTGACCTACTTTGTCGTCATCATCTGTTATCATCATGTTATTCGATTTATAGTACGAGCCATCAGATAGACAGCCGTGAATTGTCAGCGATACCACATTATTTGTATCTGAGCAGACATGAACAAGAGGCTCACTGTATCGCACAGCAAATAACAATGTGAGCTTGACTATGCTAGATGGATACATTTCGAAAGTAATATCTTACCTGAACGCCAAATTGCCACGTCCAGATGTTGGTCGTTCTGTACTGCAATTCATTACTGCTGCATCTTTCTGTAATCCTTGTATACTTGTCCAGTGAGTATCTCCAGAAAAACTGGTATCACATGGGAGTATCCAAGTCTTTCTTTCCTTCTTCTCATCATCAGGCGACGTAATAAGTATTGGCCACGGTGCATCTCCCACTGGTTGATGACCACTAAGAATAATTCGTATTCCATCTTTTTCTAATATATTACATAACTTTTTTTTCCGTGCCTCGTTACTACTGCCAAATATATCATCTCGTGGCATACCATTATGCATCCATGAGTTGTAAATACAAGATTGTGTACTTGATCGATTGGGCAATGATCCCATCCCATATTGTAATAATGCACCAAACATACGTCCAGCTTTACTACTGCTATTAAAGTATCCACCTTTTGTACACCATACCTCCTCTTCAATATCACAGTCTGATGAGTAGCAAGAACTTCCTTCTTTGTCTACTACGTCGTATCCACGGCCATATGCTTTCCAACCTTTTACTTGCTGAGATGCAAATTCATCCAAAGCATTGATCCACTCCGTCAGTGTCTTGGTCCCAGATTGTTGTTGTTGTGAGGTGATGTCAACCTTGTTGTTATTACTACTAATCCATGGAGTGGGAAAGTAGGTGGTATCATCATCATTATTAAGCATGTTACCAAGTGGAAGTGCACCATGGAGGAACAATACTGGTCCTATCCTCAATGCCAATTTTGCTCGAGAGAGATCTTAGATATATATATATATATTCCAACATTGAACATTATGAAGGTAAGAAAAGAGCAACAAAATATCAACACTTAGAGTTTGGGGACCGATCAAACAAACACGAAACATATATCCAACCCACAACACCACTTACATTGACTCATAATTCCAGAATTAGGACAACATGATTGTATATAGGATTGTACCACTTCCATATCAGATATAATAATCTCATCAATGATACCACTATTCTCATCTTCTTCCTGTTGTTCATAATGTTCTTGTTGTTGGGCATGATACTTTATAAATGTAATACGTTCTCTTAATAGTTCAATACGTCGTAATTCAAATGCATCTTTACTTCCCATGGTAGATTGTAACATCCATTGTAATCGATTTACAATATTATCATTTGGTACTGTATTCCTTGTAACATCAATGGGTGATATGTCTGATGGTTCTCTATTACGCAGTAACCAATATGCACCATTGTGTTTTGGCATTGTAATTGTTGTTGTTGTTGCTGCTGCTGCTGCATCACCTCTATCATCACCAAAGCCAACAAGTTCATTAACAATTCTCATTTTGTTAATATCTCGATTACCCATTAATAAATATACACGGTGTGGATGGCGTACTTGTAAAGATAATAATTGTCTCATGACATATAAGTCAGACCCGTTGCCTTTATCCCATGTATCTCCACCATATACAAGTATAGAATTAGAATTGAAGTCATCATCATCATTATCATTGTTATCATCAGTGTGGTGTAAGAAGATTACCTCCTTGTCGTATGGAAAATAGTTAACATCATATTTACCCAAATTCCACATGTCACTACTACTACGACTACTATCACCAAACGAAGGTGTTATTGGTCGAAATCCCAACACTTTGGAATGTTCGATGAATCTATCAAAGTATGCGCCATCCCCCTCCACGTCAGTTAGGAATGTTATACAATATGTTGAAGATGGCGAGGAGGCGGGGGATGCTGATGAGGATGACGATGATGTCGTCGTTGTTCGGTGGATATAAAGTTGCTGCAGCATCCTACGGATAGAAAAGCAGATACCGGATCTTTCTCGATCATTGGCAGTATTATAGTGCTGTGATAAATGCCACGACGCCCTCCTTTGGAGAGAATGACATTGGAGTAGTAGGGATGAGGAAGCGCGTGCTGTCATCATCGTCGAAGCGTGTAGCGTGGGAAACACGGGACTCGGAATTGCCGAAGAGACTTCGCCTCTTGAGAAGATAGAAAAGAATCATGCGCACAACATCATCACACATCATCACACAGACCGCAATACGTTGCGCTGAACAATCAACCATTGGTTTGATGAGTGTTGAGTGTGCAAGGTTTTTTAGGTTAGATTATACATTAGCATATTAATCTTGCATTCAAATATCACTGCGACAGAGCATGTTGGTTGTGATACACTGATGTCATTACAATTGACGCCTTAAACTATTTTGCGAAGGTAAGTATTTGCGAAGCTTTTATCTTGAGACCGTTAGCTCACCGTTAGCAAACAGGCGTCAATTGTTATGACATCAGTAGTAGTAGAGTATATATATTCCTCAGACATTATGTTAACTCCAAGTTGGTCAAGTACCCACCTATTAACAATGTAATGTGATCGGAATGTGCATCGTTTGTTTTCACATCTCATCCATACTTTTAACTCGTGACCAGACTATCGGAGGTGGAGGATTCAGTAAGAGAAGAAGTCCCAGTACGATCACTGCTATCATTTAAATCCTCGGTTGTGCAACCATACTTAACTCGTTCTGCTGCTGCGTATGATGACTTGATGAATGTTGGATACGAATGTTCCTGTTCGCTGTTATCATTGCCCCAACGCAGACTAGATACCGGAGGATGCAGTGAGAGAGGAGGTCCTATTACGATCTCACTATCATTTAGATCTTGTTTCCACCACTATGACTGCATCCAAACCCTTGCGACCCAAGCTTCGCCACTAATTTAGCAGAATATGTTTCTTTCGTGGGTTCCTTGTTGCAACATTCCGAATAATTCTCCGGCTGCGGCACGGCAAAGGTCGGAGAGGAGGAAATACGATTGCTATCACCTGGATACTCGTTAAAATCACCGTCAAAGTTCTGTGTGAGCCAAGTATTTGAAGTACGGTGGCTTTCATTGGTATTCTGCGTGAGCCAGGTGTTTGACCGTTCGTATTGCTGGAAGCAAGGACTCTTTTGTGGCACGGAAAAGGTCACTGATATTGCACCTTCATGCTCCGTCGGTACGGAAAATACATCCTTGTGCAATTCAAGGAATCTCTTCAATGAGCCATAATTCTCTTTCAACTCTAGAAGAGCTGATTTGCTTGCATCATGACAGCCTCTACATGTTGCTAGGAACCTCCCCAAGTTTAACGAGTTTTTTGCCATCCCTCCCGGTGCTGTTAAAAAATCTCTGATCAGATCTTGTATATAAGTTGCAACACCGGTTTCAGTGCGACCGCTAGTTTCAGTCGTGAGACTTCTTTCGAACGTTGTACTCGTTGCGGTGATAGCCATTGGTGGTGTCGAGACACCATCTAAGCCCAATATACTACGAAGTGAGGCAGTTGCTGCAATATCCACATTTGCGCTCATTGAATTGTGCCGTTGTTCTTGGCACGCAAGTTGTAGTGTTCCAACGAAGCCATTCAGATCGATCGAAACTTCACCGTTGGAGAATTTTAATATCGACAACGATTTGCCATCGCCCGAGCATCCGGGGCCAGGTGTGAGGCTTAATTGGACCCCTCCAATGGAAATAGTAGACGTCGATTCTTTCTCTTGGGATGATTTCATCATCATCTCTTTATTAGCGGAAGTTTCGACAACGAGATGTAAAGAGTTAGATCTCACCTGAGGGTTAACCCTCAATCTAATTTCTCGTCGCGCTCACAAGACGCCAAAAACGCAACGCCACGAGGGCGATTGTTTCTCAGGATACTACGACAATGAATGACGATAATATCAACGACGAGTATGACGGCGGCCATACGTCAACTCCAGCACCCGTAGCAGTCCACTACTACGCCGAGGATGACGATTGGCAAAGCACCATCGCGACCAGCCACGGCATTAATTCCGAAAACTATTATTCCGCCAAGGCCACGACGTCGTGGATCGACAAGTTATTCCGCAACACGACGCGCAATGTCGAATTGGAGGCCGCGCAGGACGTCAATTCGGATCAGGTCTTACAAACATTGATATTCAATTGCCTGGTCTGCGTAACGCTGCTCACGCTGTACGAGCTATTGCGACGGTGGATACCCAGCGTGTATTCGCAGGCGATCGCGTGTCCGGATAAAGTGCGGTACGTACGGACGACGAGTTCGAGCTCGTCATCGACGACCGAAAATTGTAAAGCGCTGACCGTTGAAGACGGTAAGAATCATAACATGGACAAAACGAATGGTGTCCACGAGGAGAAAAATGGGGGGAGGACGGGCAGTAGTACTAAAAAAGAAATATACATTTCGCCGGGTGCTTTATGCTGCAATGACTTGCTCCCCGGTTACTTCACCAATAAATATTCCGGTGGATGGTGGCCCACCGGTATACCCATATTAGAATGGGCCATCATAGTCCATCGAACGCCCTGGTCGACCTTCCGGACTGTTGCCGGATTAGATGCCTACTTCTACTTGAGGTATATACGAATGTGTTTAAAAATATCAGCAGTATCCTCATTCTGGGCCATTATTATCCTATGTCCATTATATGCCACGGGGGGAGGGTATCAAACTGGATTTTATTACTTTAGTATGGCCAATGTATTACCCGAT
>Ga0247843_1004740_pt1 | contig 19939 bp, 21 predicted proteins | sample LaCruzMarch2017__FD_192420 | JGI IMG/M metagenome (GOLD analysis project Ga0247843, IMG submission 192420) | Freshwater microbial communities from meromictic Lake La Cruz, Castile-La Mancha, Spain - LaCruzMarch2017_8m | ecosystem: Environmental > Aquatic > Freshwater > Lake | place: Spain...
GCTTGGATTAAGGCTTTTGTGTCGATCATATGATGGTTTTTATTTCATTGCTACCGCAAGTCGCGCGTAGTCAATATCCTTTCTTTTGATTTCAATCAATTGTTTTTTCGCTTTTATTTTGACTTCAATCCACAATCGATCAGGTTCTAGTTTCTGGAGAATTCCCTCAATCATGTTCTCCCCTTGCCATGGATGCATCAGGTGGAGATAGATGTTTCGAGTTAAGTAATTTGGCAGTTCATCAAGATGAATTGGATGTTCTACTCCAGCACTCGCCACATCAAGGATATAGCGTTCTTGGATAAAGTCTGCTTGGTCTAAGATTGGATTGATTAATCGAGTGACTTCGATGATTTCTTGTAATCCGATTCTTCCATTGGGTTTTTCAATATAGACATGGAGGAACTTTTCGCCTTGTTCTAGGGTTAATGACACTTCAAAAAGCGCTAAACCCATTTGTTCAATGGGTGGTTTGATGATTTGTTCAATCTTTTCTATTGAGGTCATGGCTCTCCTTTAATAAACAAAGAGTGGATCTCTCCACTCTCATATTAAACTTGCGAGGACTTAAGTTACCCTAAGCACATTTAATATACAACATTTTCGGGAAAATGCAAACTTTTTCAATCTACGATAATGAATTAAATGTATAATAAACCTAGTATTTATTATCACCATGAAAGAAAAGATTGGCTCTACAAAATTAAATAAAAAGAAAATTGCAATTGTTGGTGGAGGACCAGGTGGCTTAGCGGCAAGTTTACTACTTGCCCACGCTGGTCATGACGTCACGATTTTTGAATCTAGAGATCGATTGGGTGGACGTTCAAGTTCCATCGATGTTGGTGATTTTCATTTTGATGCTGGGCCTACCTTTTTTATTTATCGCTATATCTTAGATGCCGTGTTCCAGCGCCTTGGTTTAAAACTTGAGGATTATGTTTCTTTAAAAAAGATTGAACCTTTGTATGATCTCATTTTCGGTCATAAAGTTTTTCGCCCTTATGAAAATCACGCGTTGATGATGAAAGAAATTCATCGGGTCTTTCCAGGAGAAGAAAAAGGATATCAACTTTATTTAAAAAAAGAAGCTCGTCGATTAAAAAAACTCAATCCAGTCCTAAGTATGCCGTTTTCTTCTCCATTGCAATTTTTCAATCCTAAGGTACTTCAAGCAATCGATGAGATTGATTTGACTCGGTCTTTATATCAACGTTTAAGTTCTTATTTTCATTCGGAAGAACTGATTTATTCCATGGCATTTCAGGCTAAATATTTAGGGATGTCCCCTTGGGATTGTCCTTCCTTATTTAGCATCCTCTCGTTCATGGAACATGAGTATGGCGTTTACCATATCATGGGCGGCCTTTATCATCTGAATGAAGCGATGGGCAAACTTGCCACGGAGATGGGTGTCAAGATTAAACTCAATCACCAAGTCACTAAATTCAATGTTGAGAAAAAACTCATTCGTAGTCTCAGGATCAATCAAAAAACATTGAAGTTTGACACGGTGGTCATGAACGGTGATTTTGCCAAGACAATTCCCCTCTTGGATAATGCTCATCGTCCCAGACGCTATCAAGACAAAAAACTCAATCAACTTCAATATTCTTGCTCAACCTTTAATCTTTATCTTGGATTAGATAAAGTCTATCCGATTGCCCATCACACGATTGTGTTTTCAAAAGACTATCGCACCTACTTGCAAACCCTCACCAAACAATTAACCCTTTCCTCTGATCCATCTTTTTACATTCATAACCCGAGTCCTCTCGATCCAAGCTACGCGCCAAAAGGACAATCGGCAATCTACGTCTTGGTGCCTGTTCCTAACTTAAAGGCGAATGTGGATTGGACAACATTGAAAGCAAAGTACATGGATGAGACCATCCAACGATTAGAAAAAGTTCCTGGCTTAAAAGATATTCGCAAACATATTATCCAACAACATGCGTTAAGTCCACTAGACTGGCAAGATCAGTATCATGTTCATCTTGGGGCAAACTTTAATTTATCTCATAAGTTTTCTCAACTCCTTTATTTACGGCCTCATAACCAATTTCAAGGCGTCAAAAATCTTTATCTTGTCGGTGGCGGAACGCATCCAGGAAGTGGGTTACCAACCATTTATCAATCGGCGATCATTGCTAGTGATTTGATTAATCAGTGAAAAAAACATCATTGGCATTATGGCTTATTCTAGTTATTTACACGATCATTTACGGATTTTCTTTTGGCTTTAATAGTGAGCTACTTCCTGAATTGTTACAAGGCCAAGCCGATGGATTCTCAACGTTCTTTTTTAACTGGATGGGGCTTGTTCCAATATATTTTTTACTGGATGCATCACTCGATAAGGATCGACCTTTGGTTTCTTGGATTCCTTTAGGTTTAAGTCTTGTTCTTGGCGCGTATGCGACATTATGGGGTTATCAACACTTATCAGGGAAGAGATTAAAGTTAACCATCATCAAGAAAACTATGCTGATGCTACTACTGATTGGGAGTGGATGGTTATGGATCGATGCCATGATTCAAACTAACCCAAGTCTTTATTTCTCTCAATTTTTCCAAGATGCGTTGGTGGGGATCATGACCGTTGATTTTTTCATCTTGTATGTGTGGTCACTCGTGTTAGCGAAATCGCGATATCAAACCTGGTGGCTTGCCTTCATCCCGATGATTGGTTTTGGGTTATTGATTCTATTTGAGGATAAGTTGGTCAACCCAAGTCGTTAAGGCAGTGACCACGAGCGCTTCTTGTTCTAATCCATCAATGAAGGCAACCCCGTCACCGCGTTGGCGGCCATAATCGGCAAACTGACTGTGATTGCCACCTTCAATGATGACTTCAACGTGATTAACTGGTAAATATTGTTGATGGGCGACGTAAGTAGATTGATTGAGGACGAGATCTTCACTCCCAACAATACTGATCACGGATACATTACTTGAAGAAAAATCAGCTTGTTCGGTGGTATAACTCGCAAGTAAAAATAACCCTGTGATTTCATCTACATGTTCAAACGTATAAAATGCTGCGGATGTTCCACCTAGGGAATGCCCACCGATCAACCATGTGTCAATGCTAGGATGTTGACTCATCACTTGATCAGCAAGGCTGATTTGTGTGATGGCAAGATGAAATAAAGGTGAGGTCACAAACACTGAATACTGGGTTGACATCGCTAACGCTTTGGCAAACCTGGCATAAGCTTTAGGGTGAACTAAACCTCCGGGATAATAGATGACGCCAACCGTGGCATCGTCTTGAATAAACCCATAATGTTGATTGAATTCTTCAGCATCTTCATAAGCAAGCTGGGAATCAGCTTGAGGTTGATAACTGATGAGGTAAGTCGTAAAAGGAAGCACCGTTAAGATCGCTAGCACAAGAATGAAAATCTTTAGAAATCGTCTATTTTTATTGAACGTTTTCGTCATGTTGTATAAATTCTTGCATCAATGGAAAGACCTTGGTGATCACACTGGCGCAAGCCAACGCAATGTCCATATGTTCTTGTTGGGTCCCGTGACCAGAACGCAGTTCAAGATAATGCACCCAACTTCTTAATGTCCCATTCATGTATAAGCGTGACATGGTAAGACCTTCGGGTAAGACAGACCTAGCTTGTTCTTTGGCAATCCCTTGTTGAATTGCCCAGGTGTAAGTTTCTTTGGCGAGATTGATCATCGCTTGTTGCTTGACTTCCCAAGCTTGTTGAAGTGATTTTGCTTTCGACTCTTCGGTTAATTTGATGCTATTTTGCCGATTTTTCTCGTCTTGCAACCGAGCTTCTCTTGTCACAAATTCCAAGTGTTGGGTTGGATCGGCATACCGTTGAGAAAATTCTTGGAAAGAAAAAGAGCGATGACGTAGGATTTGTCGAGCAATGTCTCGGGTGGTTTCGATTTCAAGGCATAATGACACCATTTCTAACGGTGACCAATGTTTATGTTTGACTAAATAGCGAATTAATTTATCCGATGTCGACATGTTCATTTGATTGGTAGGATTGGATACACGTGCACAGAAGGCAATGAGTTCCTGGGCGTTGGTTAGGCCTTCTACTTTTAAATTCTCGGTTGGTTGCGAGTAAGAGATTAATTTAACCTTCATGCTTCTATCCTCTAACTCGTTATTATAGCGACTTAACCTTTGATTGAAAATAAAAAATTCCCGAACCGGGAATCTTGATGGTGCCCCCTGCCAGAATCGAACTGACAATAAGTCCTTACCATGGACTCGTTATACCACTTAACTAAGGGGGCTCACGCTTTACAATCATAGAAAAGATACACGCTTTTGTCAATCCAAAAAAAGCGTGGATTTGTTCCTGGTGATAACGCGTTAATCAGAAGTCTTGATGGAATAAAGATGATTGTGAACATCAATGATAATCGGGACATTCGGCAAAATCGTGCCTTGAATTAATTGCTTGGCAATAAAAGTCTCTAGTTCTTTTTGAATATAACGCCGTAATGGTCTTGCCCCATATTCTTTGCTGAATGCTTGAAGAAGAATGTCTTTTTCAACCTCTTCTGTAAAGGAAATCAAGATTTGTTGCTTTTCTAATTGTTGTTCAAGTTGCATCAACATTTTCGCAACAATCATCCCTTGAACATCTTGGTTGAGAGGTTTAAAATATACGATTTCATCGATGCGATTTAAAAATTCAGGTTTAAAGGTGCGGTGGAGTAACTCATCCACTGAAGCCATTTGGTTGTTAAGGATAAATTCTGAACCCAAATTGGACGTCATGATGATGACGGTGTTACGAAAATCAATCAACCGGCCTTGAGAATCGGTTAACCGACCTTCATCCAAGACTTGCAGAAGGAGATTAAATACTTCAGGGTGTGCTTTTTCAATTTCATCAAAGAGAACAATGCTGTAAGGAGCCCGTCTTACTTTTTCGGTCAATTGCCCACCTTCTTCATAACCTACGTACCCAGGTGGAGAACCAATCAATCGTGAAACAGAAAACTTTTCCATGTATTCCGACATATCAATACGTATGATTTGATTGTCATGATCAAATAAACCTTCTGCCAAACTCTTGGCAACTTCGGTTTTACCAACGCCGGTTGGACCTAAGAACATAAACGTACCAATCGGACGTTTCGCATCTTGAATCCCCGCGCGTTGCCGCATGATCGCGTCAGTGACTAAGGTCACGGCATCATCTTGGCCAACGACACGTTGTAACATTTTTGTCTTTAAATTTAAGATTTTATCCTTATCCCCTTGGACAATTCTACTTAACGGAATCTTGGTCATTTTTGAAACAATCTTGGCAATCTCTTCTTCGGTAACAATTTCTGATAACATCCGACCTTTTCTCGACTTGTTTTCAAAACTAGCTAATTTCTTTTCTAGTTCGGGAATCTTTCCGTATTGAAGTTCAGACGCTTTTTGATATTCTCCTTGATTAAATGCTTGATCAAGGCTTAATTTTGTTTTGTGGATGAGGTCTTTTAGGTTTTTGATTTCCAACAACAAATCCTTTTCCGCTTGCCATTTTTGTTTCTTGGTTGCGTAATCCTTTTTTAGGGTTTCAAGTTCTTCAGAAATTTTTTGATAACGCGCCTTCGAGGTCGGATCTTCTTCTTTACTTAGTGCAAACTTTTCAATCTCTAATTGCCGAATGCGCCGATCGACCTCGTCCAGTTCTGTGGGCATCGATTCAATTTGGACCCTGGTGAGTGCCGAAGCTTCATCGACCAAATCGATCGCTTTGTCGGGAAGAAATCTTGAAGTTAAATAACGCTGCGATAACGTGGCAGCGGCGACGAGTGCTTCATCGGTGATTTTGACGCCATGATGTGATTCATAGCGAGATTTAATCCCACGTAAAATTGAAATGGTATCTTCAACAGTTGGTTCTCCGACCATCAAAGGTTGAAAACGTCTTTCTAAAGCTCGATCTTTTTCAATGTATTGGCGGTATTCGTTTAATGTAGTTGCTCCAATACAATCAATTTCACCCCGTGCTAAAAGAGGTTTAAGCATGTTGGAAGCATCCATCGCTCCATCCGTGCGCCCCGCACCAACAATGCTGTGAATTTCATCGATGAATAATATGATGTTGCCATCGGATTGTTTGATTTTATTTAAGACTGCTTTTAATCGTTCTTCAAATTCACCGCGAAATTTTGCACCAGCAATTAATGCCCCCATGTCCAATTCGTAAATCATTTTGTCTTTTAGAGTGGAAGGGACATCTTGCCGAAGAATGCGCTGCGCTAATCCTTCGATGATGGCTGTTTTTCCTACACCTGGTTCACCTAAAAGAATGACGTTGTTTTTATTTTTACGGGCTAAAATTTGGATGATTTTTCTTATTTCTTCATCACGACCAATGACTGGATCAATCTTGCCTTTTTTAACTTGTTCATTAATGTTTCGGCCGAATTTTTCTAAGACCTTGTCATCTTTGCTATAGTCGATCGGTAGTTCCATAAAGAACCTCCTTAGCACTCTTAACTATTAAGTGCTAATACCACTATAAAATGACTGTTGGCAAATGTCAAATCAGAGTGCTAAAAGGGAGCGTGATCCACCCTTGGTTATGAGAGAATAAAAGTCCAAAGATGGTAAATGCGACTACTATGAACCCGATGATGAATAAAATACTCATTAAAGGTTTAGTAGAAAAAGACACTAACTTTTTAGGGGGGACAGTTTTCTTCATTATTCAATTATAACAACTTTCTTACAAAAAGAAAAAGTCGGTTACCCGACTCTGGCAATGATTGATAATTAGGATATAAAATTAGTTTTTATCGCTACGACGGACGATGGCCACGACTTCGATGATAAACCGTGATAGTTCGGTAAAGAAATTATCTTTCTTTAGATCGACCAGGGTTACATCTTCTAAGTCATAAGGGTAATACTTTGCATTTAAAGGTTTTTGTGATAACCGTTCTAGTGTGATGGTATTTTTCATGATACTTGTTCCTCCTCTTTTCCTCGGTCTACAAGATGCCAGTTCTTGAAGACGACATCAATATAAACAAGATGAAATACAAATACAAGTTTACATGAACGAATGTAAACGCTTTCCAATTTTACTTGCTTTTGACAACGCTTACATTGTCATTTTCATTGAAAAATGAAGAAAAAAGATTACATTTAATGAATGAATGAAAGAGGTTTCAGGATTTGTAAAACTTATACGGTTGTTTAATGATGCTGAAATGTAACAAGTTTTGTTCATAAAATTGTCTTTTTAAAAGTCGATAAGATTCTCCATACATGGTTTTAGGAATCATACAGAGCAAAGGACCTTGAAAACCTAATCCATGAATGCGAAGATGGGCATGTGGTAAATGTTGATGAATCCATTTCATCGCATGATGTAATCGTTGGTCTTGGCCTTGAGGGATAAGGTGATAATCAAGAAGTAATTCACCATTTCTTTCACTGGCCGCAATTTGTTGATAAAACTCAGTTTCATCTTTTTTTTCTAATGCTAAGTAAGCTAATTTCGCATGCTGATTTTCTTGATAATAATAATTGAGTTTGTTGGTGGTTTTTACCCCATACATTCGAGTTAAATCAGAAAAGTCATGTTGAACTTGAAGTTGATCAAGTTCTGCCAATAATGCTTTTTGATAATGATGGGCAATGATCGTCATTTGTTCACGGATTTGTTTCACCAAAAAACTTTCTTGCATCACTTGACTCTTAATATCAATTAGCAAGCATTCATGTTCTTGAAATGTTTGGGATGTGCTTTGAAAGGTTGGTTGATTGCTAAAACCATAATCGACTAACAACGTTCCGCCCATGACCATTGTTGCCGCATCGTAAGCCTTAGGATTTCTAATAAAAAAAGTGTTTTCAAGTTGATCGACCCATTGGATGATTCGTTCGTTGCTATAAAGCTTTTCTGTCTTCGTTGCTTGGATCATCATCAGAACAATGGTTAACGCAAATGCACTGGATGAACCTAATCCAAATGAGCCCTTAAGTTCTGATTCGATGAAAACATCTAAGCCTTGTTGAAGGCCATGACCTTCTTCTTTTAATGTATGGATGATGGATTTGACCAAGCTTGTCGCTGCAACATCATCCATGAGTGATTGATTGAGATGATTTAAATCCAACGTGATCACGGGAAAACCAGAGGAAATGATACGTATGCTTTGATTTGAATTCGTGCTTACACTCGCATACAAATAACGGTTGATCGTGCTCGTTAACCTTAAGCCACCATGAAAAGAGGGATAACCTCCTAACCATTCGATGCGACCAGGAATTTGGAGGTAAGAATTTGGTAAGTGACCAAATAACAAAAGATGTTTATCAAGTAAATTTTTTTTTTGGCTTTTTGCAATCATCGCAATAAGGTTTCAATTTGTTCGATGAGCATTTCAGGTGTTGTTTTTGCATTGAATCGACCGACCACTTGGCCTTGTCGATTGATTAAAAACTTGGAGAAGTTCCATTCAATCTTTGTATCCACTTGATCTTTGTTCGCTTTTCTTAAGTAGAGATATAACGGATGGGCTTGTTCACCATTGACATCAATCTTTTCAAAGGTAGTGAAAGTGGTTTTAAATTGGCGTTCACAAAACGCTTCAATGCCGGCATTATCTTCTGGGGTTTGTAAAAAACTATGACTTGGAAAATCAAGAACCTCTAATCCTTTGCCTTGATAGGTTTGATACAGCGTTTGTAGGCCGTTGTATTGCTTGGTGTAACCACAATGGGTTGCTGTATTCACAATCAACAAAACCTTTCCCTTAAACTTTGATAAAGGGATATTGACACCCTTGATCGACTTCGCCGAAAAATCATAAACGTTCATGTTAAAACCCTCCTAAGGTTTGATACAAATGGGTAAGAATTTGCCCATGTAGGTAGATTGGTACTGGATAAAAAGGTGATATTTCCTGCTGAGCGCGTTTCACCATCAATGGAATATCTTCTTTCTTGATAATGCCTGGAAGGATGTTGGTGATGTGCATCGCGGTGAGATGATGATTCAACCATTCTTTTAAAGCCTTGGCTTTGACAACCGACGGTGCATCGATGCTAGTGAGGGACAACCAATCTGCCATCTTTGCAAGTTTGTGGTGAATCGATTTGCCATAAAGTTCTAGCACATGAGGCAAGATGATTGCGTTTGCAAGCCCATGTGGAACTTGATAAAACCCTCCAAGGGTGTGGGCAACGGCATGGACATATCCCACATAAGACCGAGTGAAGGCTAATCCAGCTTGATAACTAGCTTCTAACATCCCTCGTCTGGATGGTTCATCTTGAGGATGTTGATAACTTTGGATTAAATGTTGATGGATAAGTTGCAAAGCTTTTTTAGACGCTGCCTTTGAAAATGGGGTGACGCTATTGCCTAGATAAGCTTCTATCGCATGGGTCATGGCATCCATGCCCGTGGTTGCAGTTAATTGTGGCGGTAATCCCATGGTCAATGCCGAATCCAAGATCGCGTAGGGAGGAACTAAAACAGGATCACCAATCCCATATTTTTCCTTGGTTTTAGGGTTAGAAACCACCACAGCAACCGTTGCTTCTGAGCCAGTGCCTGCGGTCGTCGGGACCATGATCATCAAGGGTGGTTTTTTCCTAACTTTTAATAAGCCTCTTAGTTGATGAACTTTTTTTCCGCTAGCCACCAAAGCAGCAGCCCCTTTGGCACAATCCATCGCCGATCCACCACCGACACCAATGATCGCTTGGCATTGATGTTTAAGATAGCTTGTTTTTGCTTCTTCTAAATTGACAATGGTGGGGTTGACTTGTGTATCTTGGTATATAAAAAATTCAATCTTTTGTTGGTTAAATAAAGTGATTAATGGATCAATGATTTTTAGTTGAATGATGTTTTGATCGGTCACCAATAGAATACGATTCAGCTGATGATAGCGGAGAATATCAATGATTTTATGAAATATTTTATGACCGAGATAAACCTTAGGTTCAGGAATGCGGATAATTTTTGCAACCCAACGCATCAAAATTTGGACTGAGCGATCATACACATGAATCATATTATCGAGAAAACTCATCGAAAATTGGGGATAAAGCTTTTCCCTCATGCATATTTTCAATGACCCTAGCTAACAGAGGGGCAACAGAAATCACTTTGATGTTTCCTTGCGAGACGCGGTCAATGGTATCGGAAATAAAGAATGAATCAATCGGTGCTTGTTGAATTCTTTCAAAAGCATTCGCAGAAAATACCGCATGGGTTGCACAAACAAGAATCATCTTAGCTCCAGATTTTTTTAACATTTCAGTAGCGCCGAGTAAAGTATTACCCGTATCGACAATATCATCAACAATCACCGCAATTTTTCCATCGACATCACCAATCAAATTAATACTCTCTGCAAGATTTGGTTTGGGTCGACGTTTATCGATGATCCCAATGCTAGCATGACGAAACATTTCCGCAAAGTTGCGAGCTCTTGTCACTGATCCATGGTCGGGAGAAACAATGACGAGATCCTCTTCACCAAGTTTATTTTTGGTTAATAATTGTTTAATTTCTTTTGCAAACAAGTGATATGGAGAAATATTGTCGAATGGAATCGAGAAAAATCCTTGAATTTGCATCGTATGAATGTCAACACTCATGACCCGATTCACCCCAGCGGCAAGAAGCAAATCTGCCACCAAACGAGCCGTAATCGGTTCACGACTGCGAGCAACCCGATCTTGTCTGGCATATCCAAAGTATGGAATAACAGCAATGATTTCTTTAGCTGATGATCGTTTAAGAGAGTCGATAAAGACCATTAATTCCATTAAATTTTCTGAAGCAGGTTTACTCGTGCTTTGAATGATATAAATACTATGATTTCGAACCGTTTCAAGTGGTTTTACTAGGATTTCTCCATCAGCAAATTTGGTAATTTCAACAGGACTTAATGGGACTTTAAGTGCCTGAGAAATCGCTAATCCTAATTGTTTTGAGCCGCTTAAGGCAAAAAGTTTAAAATGGTTTTGCATAAATCCTCACGACCTATTTTACCATTAATTATTTTGAGAATTGTAAAATCGTATTTTGATTCAAATGTACTTCAAATTATGTTATCTTAAAGGAGTATGCAAAACGCCAATTCGATTCAGCAATTACCATTAAAAATTTTAGCAAAAGCTTTCATTGTTTTTTTTATTGTTGGAATCGTATTATTCGTTATCTATTTTCTCGGATGGTCACCTCTCTCCTGGCCACTTGGTTGGGTTTTAGGGTCGGTGATTGGCTCGATTAATTATGGAATAATCATTATTCAAGCAAATCGATTAACGCTAGGCGTTCAAAATAAAATAAGAGCTGGAGTTAGCCCGATGTATATGATGTTTCGTTTTGGTTTATTTGCGATAGGGTTATTGGCGTCTGTATTTATAAAATTTGATGATTTTGAATTATTTAATATTTTCACGATTTTTGTCGCTTATTTAGTTATTAGTTCAATTATCTTTATTACAGGTGCGAATTTTCGTATAATCAAAAAGAAAAAATGAGCGAATTTTTTTTATCCTTACCAGCCGAAACCTACACATCTTGGATGGTCGTAATCATTATTTCTATTTTCTCTCTTATTGTTTATCAACTTTCTAAGAAGGTTGATCCATTCCAAAAACCAAAAGGAATCATGCTGGTTGCTGAATGGATTGTCTTCACCATTGAAAGCTTAGTCAAATCGAACATGGGTCGGCACTTTAAATTTTTGACCCCATATTTTCTTTCGATTACTCTATATTTATTTATTGGATTTTTGTTTGGTTTAACAGGATTATCTTCACCCTTAAGCTATTATATGAACACCTTCACCATCGTTCTTATCTCATTTGTTCTCATTCACTACACGGCCATGAAAACAAATGGTTGGAAATATTTTAAACGCTTTATTGAACCTTTCCCTGTTTTCCTACCGATTAACCTTTTCTCAGTATGGGTACCACTTGTATCCATGAGTTTTCGTATTTTTGGCAATATCTTATCAGGATTCATTTTGATGTCACTCATTTATTTTTCATTAGGAGAGTTATCTTCTTGGCTCTTTAGTTTCTTACCTGCTGGATTTAACTCTATCTGGTTGGCACCACTTGTTGCGCCGTGGTTCCACCTTTATTTCGATCTTTTCTCGGCGCTCATCCAAACCCTTGTTTTCATTTCCTTATCGATGCTTTTCATCGCGCAGGAAGGGCCTGCTCGACCAAGCAAAGACGAGGAAGAAAAACATGCAGTCACTGCATGATATAAAAAAGGAGAGATTTTATGATCCTATCTATCTTAACGACGGTCGCTGCCCAATTCGCTTTATTGTCGCCAGTATTTGCTGATATCAACAAGGGTTTAACTGGCATTGGTGCTGGTTTAGCTGTTGGTTTAGCGGCGATTGGTCCTGCTCTCGGTGAAGGGCAAATCGTTTCAACTGCAATTGAAGGTATGTCACGTAATCCCGAAACCGCCGATAATCTTCGTGCAACGATGATTCTTGGCTGTGCTATTGACGAAAGTACTGGTATTTACGGTCTCTTAATCGCCATTTTACTCATCTTCGTCTATTAATCTTATGAAGGTTTTTTTCATGTTTTTTGCGGGTCCAGTTGATCCGCAAACTATCATTGATAAGTTGATTCCAACTGGCATATGGCCCTTTATATCCCAGCTGCTTTCAACCTTGGTCATGCTTTTGATTGTGAAAAGATTTCTTTATCAACCTATCAAAGGAATTTTTGATAAGCGCGCAGCATTTGTTAAACAAACCTTGGATGAAGCCATTGCCCGTGAAGCCCAAGCAAAAACTCTTAAGATCTCATTAGAAGCAGAAACCAAGAAAGTTCAACAATCTCTAAAATCACTTCGTGAGGAAGCTTTAGAAGAAATTGAAACCACCAAGGCAAAACTTTTAGAAGATGCTCAAAACCAAGCAAACAGAATTAAACAAAAGACAACAGATGAAATTGGTCAAGCTAAATCTCAAGCTTTGCTTGAAATTGAAAGAGAAATGATCAACGTTGCCCTTGATGCTTCGAAACAAGTTCTTGAAAGAGAGTTTAATCAAAAAGATAATAATAAAGTTATTGAAAACTTTATTAAAGGATTAAGGAATTAATGGAAGGTATTGCTTCTCGATACGCACTTGCGTTATCAAAGATTGCCCTAGAAACCTCGCAAGTCGAAGTTTATTTAGAAGCATCTGAACAGCTTCTCCTATTCTTAAAGTCCGATTTAACCCTTATTCATTTTTTGGGAAATGAATTCTACAGTAAAGAAACCAAGTTTAAATTCTTGGATCAAACCTTCCCTGTCAACACCTGGTTTGATTTCCATAATGTTTTATCCTTACTTGTGGAAAAACACCGGATTCTATACTTACCTTCCATTCTTCAAGCGACCATCCATTTATTACGCGATGAACTACAACAACAAAAAGGTATTGTATATTCCGTGACACCATTCACACCAGATCAACTCATCCAATTACAACGGGCAATGCAAAAGCACTTAGGACATGCATTAAGCCTTGAAAACATCATCGATCCAACTTTGTTAGGTGGTTTTCGGATTGATATTCGCGGAAAAATCTTTGATGCGTCGATTTTTCAAAAATTAGCAAGTCTTAAGCAAAAACTATTAAAACGAGGATAGAGTATGAAAATCAAACCAGAAGAAATTTCAAATCTAATCAAGGAACAAATTAAATCTTTTCACCAACCTTTTGGTGAAGCAGAGACTGGAAAAGTCATTTCCATTGGTGATGGCATTGCTTTAGTCTATGGTTTAGAAAAAGCAATGATGAATGAACTCGTGCTTTTTCCAAACGATGTTTATGGTCTTGTGCTGAACCTTGAAGAAGATCATGTTGGGGTTGTTTTATTATCGACGACGCAAGCCATCAAAGAAGGTGACATTGTCAAACGAACCAATCGGACGATTGAAGTTCCGGTCGGTGATGTACTTCTTGGTCGGGTTGTCAATGCATTGGGTCAACCGATTGATAATTTAGGACCGCTACAAACCAAAAAGACACGTCCAGTTGAACGCATTGCTCCTGGGGTCATGTCACGTGAACCTGTCAACACCCCATTACAAACAGGGATTGTTGCGATTGATGCGATGATTCCGATTGGTCGGGGTCAACGTGAATTAATCATTGGTGATCGTCAAACCGGAAAAACTGCCATCGCCATTGATGCCATTCTCAATCAAAAAGACCAAAAAGTATTATGTATTTATGTTGCGATTGGCCAAAAGAATTCAACGGTGGCAAATATTGTTGAACGGTTACGGAGTGAAGGCGCGATGGCATATACCACGGTTGTTGCAGCATCAGCTTCCGAAATTGCAACCTTACAATGGTTAGCCCCCTATGCAGGGACTGCGATTGGTGAAGAATGGTTAGACAACGGCAAAGATGTCCTGATTGTTTATGATGATTTAAGTAAACATGCGGTGGCTTATCGAACACTCTCACTGCTTTTAAGAAGACCACCAGGTCGGGAAGCTTATCCAGGGGATATCTTCTACTTACATTCCCGTTTATTGGAACGGGCTTGCAAACTTGATAAAGCCCATGGCGGAGGATCTTTAACAGCGCTACCGATTATTGAAACCCAAGCTGGAGATAACTCGGCTTACATTCCAACCAACGTTATTTCCATCACCGATGGTCAAATCTTTTTACAAACCGATCTTTTTAATGGTGGTCAACGCCCAGCCATTGATTCTGGACAATCCGTGTCGCGTGTCGGTGGCGCTGCTCAAATTGGGGCAATGAAGCAAGTTGTCCGCTCATTAAAGATTGAATTAGCGAACTATCGAGAATTACAATCCTTTGCTCAATTCGGAAGTGATATCGATTCATCGACCAAGAAAGTTCTTGTTCATGGTGCAGTCTTAATGAATGTGCTTAAACAATACCAATATGCACCTTTACCAGTTGAACATCAAATTCTTTTCTTGTATGCGGTGCAAAATCGCTTTTTAGAAACTACACCTGTCGAAGAGTTAAAAACCTTACTCAAGAGTTTTGTTTCCTTTATTGAAAGCAAACATCCCGCCATTATTGCAGACATCAAAGTAAGAAAGAAATTCCAAGATAAGACTTTAGAACAATTAAAGAAGATTGCCACCACGTTCTTTGAAAAGCGAATGTAAGGATCATCATGGCCAAAGGTTTACCCGTTTTACGTCGCCGCATCGGCTCAATTAAGGCAACTAAAAAAGTTACCAAGGCGATGCAAATGATTGCAACCACGAAGTTAAAAACGTGGAAACAATCGATGCTTGAGTCGCGCCTTTACACTGAACAATTGGTCGATATTGTTCATACGAATCTTCATCATGAACAACTCAAAGACTCGATTTTTTTTAAGGAAACGAAAACCCTACCCACACTCTATATTCTGATTACGTCTAATCTTGGATTATGTGGTTCCTATAATTACAATGTGCTGAGTTATTTTACCCAGCATGTGAAGCCAAAGGACCTCATTTTCTCCGTCGGAGAAAAAGCAGGTAAGTTTCTTAAGAATACCGCTTTATGGTTTGTGAATGACTATACGCAGGCTGGGACATTAAGTGAAGCAACGATATCACCTTTAATCGATTCCTTGGTCAAGAAATTTAAAGATCGACAAGTTGGCCAAGTTCAAGTCATCTATACAAAATTTATCAATAGCTTAATTTTTCAACCCACCACGATGACCTTATTACCTTTATCTCTATCAACCTTAACAAACGAAGGGAAACTAAGAAAACAACCACCTTTAATCGAACCCGATCCATTATCCGTCTTTGAAAAACTTGTTCCCTTTTATTTAAAAAATACCTTGTATGCAAGTTTGATTGAAAGCCAAGTTTCCGAACAATCATCTCGCCGAAACGCGATGGAAAAAGCGTCGGATAATGCAGATGAATTAGTTGAACAGCTTCAACTTGAATTTAACAAACAACGTCAAGCCAATATTACACAAGAAATTGCCGAAATTATCGGTGGTTCTTCTACCTAGGAGGTAAGGTTATGGCGAAAAAACTAAACGAAAAGAAAGTCTTAGGTCCGTCTGGAAAAATTGTCCAGGTCATTGGTCCAATTGTGGATATTCGTTTTCCCAATCAATCTTTACCAGTCTTGTTAACCGCACTTGAAATCCCACTTGAAGGTAAATCTTCGCTTGTGGTTGAAGTCGCCCAACACGTTGGTGATGATATTGTGCGTGCGGTCGCCATGGGTCCAACCGAAGGACTGGTTCGCGGAATGTCCGTCATCAATACCGGCGCACCGATTACGATTCCAGTCGGGGAAAAAACCTTAGGAAGAATGTTTGACGTTCTTGGTCGACCGATTGATGGCCTCACTGAAGATTTTTCCAGCTCACCGATGATGCCCATTCACCGTGATCCGCCAACCTTTGCTGATCAAAAAACGAGCCGTGATATTTTAGAAACCGGCATTAAAGTCATTGATTTAATTTCCCCTTATTTAAAAGGCGGTAAAATTGGTTTATTTGGTTCCGCTGGTGTTGGTAAAACCGTTTTAATTCAAGAATTAATTCATAATATTGCATTCGAACAAAAAGGATTGTCGGTTTTTGCTGGTGTCGGTGAACGATCACGCGAAGGTAACGACCTATATCGAGAAATGAAAGAATCCAATGTTTTACCACAAACTGCACTTGTCTTTGGTCAAATGAATGAACCACCAGGTGCGCGTATGCGCGTTGCCTTAACTGGATTAACCCTTGCCGAATATTTCCGTGATGTCAAAAAACAAGATGTTTTATTATTCATCGACAATATTTTCCGATTCTCTCAAGCGGGAAGTGAAGTGTCTGCCTTGCTTGGTCGTATGCCTTCTGCAGTCGGTTATCAACCAACACTTGCCACAGAAATGGGTCAGTTACAAGAACGGATTACCTCCACCAAAGATGGTTCGATTACATCGGTTCAAGCAGTTTATGTTCCTGCTAACGACTTAACCGACCCTGCACCTGCAGCGACCTTTGCCCACTTGGATGCCAAAACGGTTTTAGATACACAAACCGCCGCATTGGGTATTTATCCTGCCATTGATCCTTTAGGTTCAACCTCTTTAGCGCTTGATCCAAATATTGTTGGTAAAGACCATTACCAAGCTGCGGTTGGTGCCCAAAAAGTTTTACAACGTTATAAAGATTTACAAGATATCATCGCCATTTTAGGTGTGGATGAACTATCTGAAGAAGATAAATTAATTGTTGCAAGAGCACGCCGTATCCGAAACTATTTATCGCAACCACTTTTCGTGGCTGAACCGTTTAATAATATCCCTGGAAAATTTGTCAAAATCAAAGATACCGTTCGCAGTGTGCAAACCATCCTTGATGGTAAAGGTGATCAACTTCCCGAAGGTGCTTTCTTATATGTTGGAACCTTTGAAGATGCAGTCAAGAAAGCGGAAACCTTAAAGTAACATGACCTTCCCCTTATTGATTATCACCCCTAGAAGAAAAGTCTTCGACGATGCAGTCGAACTTTTAAGTGTGGTCACCACCGCCGGTCAATTAGGGATTCTTGCTAACCACACGCCGTTATTAACCATCATGAAGACAGGACCCATGCATATTCAAACCAATAAAAAAACGATTTATTATGCTGTCAGTGGCGGGGTCTTATCGGTTCAGAAGAATCAAACCATTTTACTGGTCGATGCGATTGAACAAGCGGAAGAAATCGATGTGACCCGTGCTAAAGAAGCTCTAAAAAGAGCTGAAGATCGCTTGAATGAAAAGAATCAAAAGATTGATGATGCCAGAGCAAAAGCAGCACTCACAAGAGCCCTCAATCGTATTCAAGTCGCAGAAATGTTTTCTAAAAAATAAATTTAAGGATTACGCTTTTTAAATGTGTTATTTCGGCTTTGGTAGCTAGGTCTTTTTCCTTCGTAACTAGAGGACTGTCCAGGTTCTCTTGGTGTACGACCTTGATATCCTGAAGATTGTCCTGGTTCACGTGGCGTACGACCTTGGTAGCCAGAAGATTGTCCTGGTTCTCTTGGTGTACGACCTTGATATCCTGAGGATTGTCCTTCTGGACGAGGATTTCGCCCTTGATAACCACTACTTCGAGGAGCTGAGGAGGAGGAACGATTATCATAACGCCGTGGGGCTCGGTCACCTTGATAAGGTTTTGGAGCATCAGTTTCAGAACTAGAAGGATTGCCAAATGACCGTGGGGTTTGGCTTGAACCATATCCGCGACCACTACTAGGACGTGAGGATCCATAAGAACGTTGACCAGAACGTTCACGAGATTGATAACGTGGTCGATCACCTTCATCATCACCACCTCCGTGGACGACTAGAGAGGAATCAAAGACAAAATCTTTCATAATCGATGGGGTTAACGACATCCCCGTATGACGATTGATCATGTGGAGTAAACTAGATTCTTCTCGGGAAACAAAGTTAAAGACATCGCCTGAAAATCCTGCACGTCCAGTACGACCGGTACGGTGTAAGAATGCTTCAGCAGTTTCTGGCATATCAAAATTAATGACGTGACTTAATTGATGAATATCAATCCCGCGACTTGCTAAATCCGTCGCCACAAGGATGCGAACATGCTTTTCTTTAAACTTCTTCATGGCAAACTGACGTTGGGCTTGGGACTGATTACCATGGAGTTCAACGACGGTATGACCTTGATGGGTTAAATTAAGAGCAGTTCTTTTCGCACCGCGTTTGGTTCTCATGAAGATTAAGACGGATTTAAGTTCAGGATTTTTAAGTAAATGAATGAGTAAGGAAAGCTTTTGATTCTTTTCAATTTTGATGGTTTGGTGAACAATCTTATTTAATGGTTGACTGACTGGGGTAATCGCGATTCTGACAGGATCAAGTAAAAATGAGGAAGCCAAACTCGCAATTTGTTCAGGCATCGTTGCAGAAAATAACGCTGATTGTCTTGGTTTTGGGATAGATTGGAGAATGGTTTTGACGTCGGGTAAAAAACCCATGTCTAACATTTGATCAGCTTCATCTAAGACCACCATTTTAATAAAATTAGGATGGAAGGCACGATCACGCATGAGATCGAGTAACCGTCCTGGGGTGGCAACAGCAATATCAACCCCTTGCCGTAATAAATTAATTTGACCAAATTTACTGACACCGCCAAAAAACATCCCGATTCTTAAATTACTAAAACGTGAAAGTGTCATGAAGGACTCTTGAATTTGCACGGCTAATTCTCGGGTTGGAACCACGATTAATGCTCTGACCACTCGTTTTTCAGGACGTGGTAAGGTCATTAACATTTGAATCATTGGTAAAGCAAAAGCAGCGGTTTTACCCGTGCCAGTTTGTGCAGTCCCTAAGACATCTTTACCAGCTAATAACAATGGAATGGCTTGTTCTTGAATTGGAGTAGGAACGGTATAGCCTTCTTTTTCAACGGCTTTTAATAAAGAATCGTTTAAACCTAATTTCGTAAATGACATGGTTGCTCCTTGGTGATGATCCACCAAGCAAACTGCCAGGAATCATAAACACAAGTACAACTATAACATAATGATGAAGAGAATGATAAAGGTTTAGATATTAGCTTTCATCCAACTAAAACGTTGGGTTAAGAAATTTCTTAAATAGGTGAATTGTTCATTGATCGTGGTCATGTATCTAAGCGGTTCAGGAATAGGACACCACCCTTCACATACATCCATCGGCCAGACCACAAAATTACTTTGCGAAAGTGTGGTTAAGCGAGATTCATTCTGATTTAAATAGGCAATGATGACAGGAAGAATCGAGGCTTCATACGAAATGAGCTTGGCTTTGAATCGTGAACGAATGGCAGGAATTTTCATCATCAACGTAAAGAGTTCATTTTTTTCATCATTGGCCCAACCCCAATGGCCAACAGGTCCATAATCGATGTAATCGGCATTGCCAAACGCTAAATCAAAATCC
>Ga0247843_1004741_pt1 | contig 19937 bp, 15 predicted proteins | sample LaCruzMarch2017__FD_192420 | JGI IMG/M metagenome (GOLD analysis project Ga0247843, IMG submission 192420) | Freshwater microbial communities from meromictic Lake La Cruz, Castile-La Mancha, Spain - LaCruzMarch2017_8m | ecosystem: Environmental > Aquatic > Freshwater > Lake | place: Spain...
CAAAGAAAGTTGATTCGGATTAAATCCACGATTAAGTAATTCATGTGCTGTTGACAAAATAATTCCAATTTCTTGCCAGGTAGTTGCTCCAATTTGTTGACATTCAAAGCCATTAATACTAAGCACACGATTCGTGGTTAGCGATTTTAACTCTACTTCAAATTCATTAAAATGATTGGCTAATGGATCGATTTCAAAAGAAAAGTACTGAATTTTTGAAGCGAAACTAGTTGTCAAAAATGATCTCAACTGTTCAACGTTGTTAATAACCAAACGTGTATGAATATACTCAACTAAAACTTCTTTGAGTAAAAGTTCCCAATCGATATTATTTGAATTGAACTTGAAAATCAATTCGTTATAACCTTGATTTAAGGAATTTAATGCAAGTTTGTTAGCTGTTTTTTCATCGTTTACTTCAATAAATGCACTTGCTTTCCAATCATTTGTTGGATTACTACTTGCTGAATTAAAATCCTCGGTAGCAGGAAGAGTAATATCTAACGAAATATCTTCGATTTTATCTGTAAATTCAATTTTTGAAGCTTCGTCTTTTAACTCCTTTAGAATTTGGTTTTTCCAAGCTTCGGTGCTAGTTTCAGAAAAATCGAGTTGAAAATCGTTCATTGCATTTAATTTGATTTTCCAAAGATAAGATAGTTGTATTTATAAAGACTTGATATAGTTAATAAAAACGCTCACATTATATAGCTTTAGATTTTGCACAGTGATTTTCGATAACATAAAATTTAATAAAATAATCTTTAAAAAAAGTGGTAAAACTACTATTCAAATAAATTCTTGTAATTTTGAGCATGTTTATTTTACCATTGTTTTTAAATGACATCGGAGGTTCAGAGATTGTGCTCATTATGATGGTCGTTTTGATGTTTTTTGGATCCAAAAGTATTCCTGGAATTGCTAAAACCTTAGGTAGAACTTTGTATGAGTTTCGAAATGCGACTTCAGAATTACAAAACGAAATCAAAAAGTCTGGTTTTGATATTAAAAATGACTTGAATTTAGAAAATATTATAAAAGACAAAGCTGAAATAGTTTTAGAACCTATGGATCAGGTTTTTACAGATATTGAAAATACGGTTCATTACGGAGCAAACTCACAAACAGACTCACAAACAGATGAAACTACAGTTGAAAGCTCTGAAAATCAAGTAGATGATATCAAAGAATCTTCTGAAGGCCAAATACCTCAAGAGATAGCAAATTCAACAACAACATCAACTACTGTTGAAGAACCAATCACCACAAAAACAAGCGAACAATGATTCAAGTAGGAATAATCATGGGAAGTGCATCCGATTTGCCAGTTATGGGTGCTGCGAAAGAATTTTTAGATGAAATGGGAATTATCTCAGAAGTAAAAATCGTTTCTGCTCATCGTACACCTGACTTAATGGTTGAATATGCAAGATCTGCAGCTAGTCGTGGTTTGAAAGTAATAATTGCAGGTGCTGGTGGCGCTGCACATCTTCCAGGAATGACAGCTTCAATGACTTCTTTACCTGTGATTGGTGTTCCTGTTAAATCGTCCAATTCAATTGATGGTTGGGATTCAATACTTAGTATTTTACAAATGCCAAATGGAATTCCGGTAGCAACTGTGGCTCTAAACGGTGCAAAAAACGCTGGAATTTTAGCAGCAAGAATTATCGGTAGTTTCGATAAAGAAATTCAACATAAATTAGATGCTTACGCTATTTCAATGAAAGAAGCTGTTTTGGAAAGTCAGATTAAGATTGAAGAATGATTTAATGAGGAATGAGGGAATGAGGAAATGACTTTAGGATGTAAGGACATTAAGACTATTGGATTTAATGAGGAATGAAGGATTGAGTTTAATAGTTGCCTTCGAGAGCCTCAGACAATAATTAAATTTTTGTTATGGAATTTAGTTCTTTACTTTTAATCCAAAAACTATCGGGATTTAGTTACTGGTTGAAAGTGTTCCTTGATTTCTCGCTTCTTCAATTAAAATATCTCTTAACAATTTTCCAGTTTCGTTTACATTCGTTCGTTTTGTAAAAAAAGTCATTTTATCTCCACCATTCAATAAATAATCGGAAGTGATTACCCAAAAGTGGCTTGAGTTTTCAGGACTGCTTGGTATTGATAATTTTCCTTCAATCATGGATAAATTAGCCATCGGTTCACCTCCAGTTTTATTTAAATATGCTTCAATTTCTGGTAAAACGCTAATCGGTAATTCCACCCATACAACAATATTGTCAAAAGGCATTACCTTATAAATATCTCCCAAAGTCACATTTCCTTTACCAATACTGGAGCGAATTCCACCTGTGTTAAGTAAACAAACCACTGGCTGTGTTAATCGAACGTTTTTAGTTTGATTAACAAATAGAGCATTCGCAACCCAATTCATTAAATTAGATGAGGGTCGTTGAACAATGAAATCTACTTCTGCTTTCGCAAGAACTTCATTCATACGTTTATCCAGCGAATCTTTGTAAGGTGAAATAAACGCATTTAAAGAGCTATCAGCAGCGATTGTTTTAGTTACTGGTTCTTTTGAAACATTCGTATTAACCACCAAATGCGAAGAGCAAGCCCAAAGGCCTGCTCCTGCAAGAATGAATATGAATTTTCTTAGTATCACTCAATAATAAATTGTTGTTGAACTTCACCGTAAGTTGTTCCAACGCTCAGAATATAAACTCCTGATTTAAAATCAGATGCATTTAATTCTAATACAGGTAACTCAAGTTTTGATTTTTTAGCAACTACTTTTCCAGTCATATCTGTAACTGAATAAGAAGTAATGTTTGTTCCGTTTACTTGAGCGTACACTTTATTGTTTGCTGGGATTGGGAAAACTGAAAAATTACTTTTCAATAATTCTTGCAAACCAATAGAACAAGCATTGTATGTCATATTTGAAAAATTAACGTGACAAGCAAAATCAACAGAATCAATGTATGGATTTCTATTCGCTTGAGTTGAGAATACAAACTCTTGACGAGCAATTTCATAATTATCAACAGGATCTGCTTCGTGCCATTGTTTTAAAATATCTTCAGACTGATTTGTTGGAATTTGCCAGTTATTTCCTGAAATTCCATTGTAACAAGTTGCCATGTACATGATTGAACGAGCTGCATTTCCTTTTTGGCTAGCTCTTGGTTCAAAAACAAGTTGGTTCGAATTGTTATACCCAACTTTACATTCTAAATAAGAGAATACAATATCACCAGTAATAACATCTAAAGGTAAATTACTTCTTGGAGTGTTTGCATTTTGTAAGTTCGTAGGATACAAATTATGTTGATCTGTGAATTCAGGTTTTTCATCTGGATCATCAGCTGGGAATGTTGGCATCCAAGAATGTGCATACGAGTGTTCTCTAGAATAGCCAGTTGCTGTCCAATCAAATGGATCATTGAATACTTTGCGTTCTCCAGAATATGAACAAACAACGTACGATTGACCATTTGTAGTATCTCTAACTTCAAATTGGTTCATCATTGTTGTTTTATAATTGAAATAAGAAACGAACGTATGTGGATTAATTTTAGCAGATAAAGCAGTAACAAAGTTTGTATTTGAGGAATTTATTCCCGTGTAGTAATTTCCAATATTCAAACCAGTCGTTGTTACACTTCCTGTCGCAGGAGAAGTTGTCAAATAGTTTTCAAAACCTTCCGTTCCATTAAACGCGAAAACTGCAAAGTGATACGTTTGATTTGCGATAACGCCTCTAGGAGTGAAACCAGTACCATTTCCAATGTATGCAACTCTAGCATCACCTACAACATCACCTCTTTTGTAGTTTGTTCCATCAACTGGAGTACCAGTAATTGCTGAACCTTTTTTCCATAGAACAATGTACTTTTCAGCGCCTGTTCCCGCTGTATATTGTCCACCAACTGTGTAAGCTTTTACTAATGGAAAAGTTAAGTTTGTAGGGTTAGCAGTTGGTTGAGTTGCTAAATTATCGGTTCCAACAGCTGAAAGGTTAATGATATACGGATTTTCATCTGAATCATCGTTTGCTATTGTAATGATTGCTGTTCTTGATCCTGATCCTTGTGGTGCAAAAGAAAGTGTGAATGTTTGATTTCCAGATGCAGGAATAGTTGAAGTTGACAGGGTAGTTGAGAAATCAGCTGCATTTGTACCTGTTAATGTAGTTCCAGAAACAGTTAAAGCTTGAATACCTGAATTTTCAATTGTAATAGTGGTTGATGCTGTATTACCAACAACATACGTTCCGTTATTGAAAACTGTAGTTCCATTCATTTTCACATTGATTTCCTTAGCAGGAGCAACATATGCGAAAATATCATTTAAGTTTCTTGGAACTAATTGATAGTTTATGTTGAATTGGCCAACTAAAGCAATGATTGTTTGTGGTCCAGTTGGAATTGCAGTACCATCAATATTTGTTGATCCATTGATACGTACATCCAAAGTTGTAACCCCATCTGTAATTTGAACTGTTGAATTTCCAGTAGCTAGGTTACCAGTTGTTGTAAATGTTACGTTATCCACTCTAACTAATTGGGCTTCCAACGATTCGTTAATTGCAGAAAGAGGAACGATTAAAGGTGTTGGTAATGTGGCTGGTCCGTGGTTTACGAAACTGCTTGTTGGAGAAATTTCCAATAATCCACTAAAATCAAACAAAACTCCTGTTGCAGTAATAGAATCTCCTCGTTGTACTGAACTTAAATTGCTGCCAAATGCAGGAATCGCCGCTGTACCATCTTGAATGTAACGAATATTACCTAATTCAGAGCCGTTTGTAACTACACCAGAAACGGTTACAGTTTGACCGATTCCCAAATTTCGGACATCAGCGATGGTTTGAGACGATGCAAAATAACTTGCAAAAGCTACAAAACCTGTTAAAATTGATTTTTTCATAAATAAAAATTAAAATTGTATTCCTAATGAAACATTGAATCTAAAGCCTCCTCCAAACATTACATTAGCAGATTGAGCATCGAAATTATCATATACTCCATTTGCATTGTTTGTGGCATCTGAAATAAAAGTAGTATTTAATAAATTAGTAATTGAACCGCTTGCAACAATTGCAATTTTATTAATCGGATATCTATATCCCGCAAACAAGTTTACTAAAGAGTAAGCAGGCATCTTCCATGAATCTTTTCCTCCATTTTCACCTTGTAAAGAGAAAGGTTCAAAATTCGCATAATAACGATCAAAATATTGTGCTTGTATTTTAAAGTATAGATTTTTTATAGGTTCGTATCTTAAAGATGCCGCTAATGAAGTTTGTGCAGCGTCGCCAACGTGAACTCCTTTAGCATCAAAAGAAATTTCCAGAGAATCGTATTGTGGAATTACCACTGTTTTTGATGAATTCCAAAACCATTCGCCTAATGAAAACATCAATTCTGCAGAAAGCTTTTCGTTTATTTTATAAGCAAAATCTATTTCCCCACCTAAATGAACAGCATCCATTCCGTTGATATTGATACGAATAAACTCTGTTGGGTCTTGTGGGTCAGGAACAGCAACACCAAAAGGAATAGGTTTATTTTTCCAATTTGTTGCATACGCATTCACGTTGACCCCAAACTTTTTATTGGCGTAGTTATAACCTCCTTCAAGAGCAAGAATTTGTTCGTTATTGATAATTCCGAAAAATTCATTCGAGTTGTTGTCGATAACATTTGAGAATTGAGGCGTTCTGTTTAAGAAACCAACATTCACATAAGCATTCGCATTTTTATGAACGTTGTAGCTAAAGCCAGATTTAAAAGTAAATCCAGGAATATATTTCCAATCCGTTGCATAATCTTCTAATCCGTCAGAAGAAGCAGTGTAGGTTTCACCATTGTATGTAATTGTGTCTTTTGCACCAATTCTTAATACAGTATCTCCTAAATCCAAAACTTTTTTCTGGAAATAATCAACGCCTTTGTAACCATTTACAATTCCAGATAAGTTAATGAAATAAGCAAATTTATCACTTGAATACTCCATTTGACCAAAAGCTCCAGTCCACTGAACAATTCCTTTTCTATCTGCATTAAATGTGTTTTTTGCAATTTTATCTCCAACACGCATCAAAGCAGTTGCAACATTATTGTTAGCTGTACTTACAAAATAATCTCCACCTAACAAATCTACAATTTCCTGATAATGGCGACCTTCATAATACCTCACATCAATTCCTCCAGAAAATTCTAAAGCCTTTGAGTAAGTATAATTAAATTGCCCTAAATATCCTGTCCAAAAATGATTATTAATGCTTGCCATTAAAATTTGATTTGATTGAATTTCAGTAGCGCTGTATAATGGATTGATATTTGGAGTTCCAAATAATGAATTCACTTTATTTTCTTGTTCAATTAAATCCCAATTGATTAAACCTGTTGAATCTCTTAGAATTCCTGAAGTGTTAAACATAGTTGTTCCTCCACCTCGACCAATAGACATGTAAAATAAGTTTGAAATTGCTAATTTTTCATTAACCTTCCAAAAATCTTTCAACGTGATTTGAGGTTTAGAATAAAAATTTAAGCGTTCATTGACAATCTCTTTTTCTCCGTCAGCATTCGTTCTGTATCCCCAATGTTGATTGAAACGAATCCCCATATTAATAAAAATAGCAGTTGTGTCAATAGGAGCACCTACTTCTCTAGCTTTGTCCGTATCAAAATATTGTATTGCCTGGAAAAATGAGCGTTGTCCATGGCTTTGTGGAGCTGCAAAAGCAGATAAAGTAACAAAATGGTTTTTCAATTTTTTGGAAACTTTTCCGTAACCAAAAAATCCTTGACTAGGTGTTCCATATACCCAACCATCAGCTTGTTTGTATGAACCTGAAACAGTGAAACCCCAACCTTTTTTAGACATTCCAGAATTGTAGGCAAAAGTTGTGCGAAGTAAATTTCCTGTTCCATATTCTTGTTTCAAAGAACCCCCTTTTTTACTCCCAATACCAGATGTAATAATATTTATAGTCCCTCCAATAGATGGCATTGCAATTTTCGTTGCACCCAATCCACGTTGAACTTGCATTTGAGAAGTAATTGCATCTAAACCAAACCAATTCGACCAATAAACAGCACCATTTTCCATGTCGTTAACAGGAACTCCATCAATCATAACCCCAACGTTACGTTGGTCAAATCCCCTAACGTTAATTCGTGCATCACCATCGCCTCCACCAGTTTGTGTCGCGTAAACACCAGCTGTTCCATTTAAAAGCATTGGTAAATCTCTCGAAGCTAATTCTTCAGTGATTTTTTGTAATGAGATTTTTGTAACTGCAACTGGAACATTTCCTTCTTTTACAAGGTTACCAATTACTTTAACTTCCTCTAATTCTTGACTTCCACCCATTACAATATTTTGATATACAATAGGTTTATCAATTTTTAGTGTCATTTGAATTGTGTCAAATGTCAAAATTGTTACCATCATTGAATACGTTCCATACGACAAATTTGGGATTTCGTATTTTCCTTCAGTGTTTGTCAATGCACGTTTTGGAGTTGGGTTATTTTTTTCTGTCAATGTTATTTTTGCACCAATAACAGCTTGTTGAGTTACGTTATCTACTATTGATCCTGTCAATTTCCCAACAGATTGGGCAAAACTACAGCTTGCAAATAAAACTAAAAAAGTAACAAGAAGAAACTTCATAAGTAAGGTTTAAACATTAAAAAAGGTCGATTGCTCGACCTTCACTTTGATAATTAATAGATTATTTTAAAATAACTTTTCTTAATTGTTGCTCACCATTTTGATTGGTGATTTTTAAGAAATAAACTCCTCTTAAATCATTTAAGTCGAGGGTAATCAATTGTTTGTTTGTAATATTAGCAACTGTATTAATTGTTTGTCCTAAAGAATTCACTAATTGAATTGTTTTTAAATTTCCATTATTACGAACGTTAACAATTCCATTACTTGGATTTGGATAAACCATTAAAGTATTTGAATTTAATTCATCAACAGCAGCTGGATTACAAGCACAATCGTGAGTTCCTAATGAAAACCAGTTACCATCTAAGATTGGATTTCCGCTTGTTCCGAATAAAGTATCTCCATTTGCATCTAATCTTACAACTACTGCAGGAATTGTATCGTATTCGGATAATGGGTCAAAGAAAGAAGGGTTTGCAGTTACACCTTTTTTAACAGTCGCTTTACGAATCATTGAATGATCTTTAGTAACTAAAACACCTAAACCAGTACTGTAGGGAAATTGAGTTGACCAAGCGCCATCGTTTCCAGATGCTGAACCTGTTTCATTTGCAGGGTTTTCACCAATTTTACCGAATACATCAACAATTTGAAAACCAGTTACGTTTGTTGCATTAATCAAGGTTGTTGCTTGAGCTGGAAGCGTTCCTTTTGCTAACATTACAGCATCGTTACCATTCCAATAAAAGCAACTTGAAACGTTATAATCTGGTGAAAAGAATCCATCTCCTCTAACTTCTAATGAATCCCAAATAGGAGTTTCTTGACCTTCTCCATTTGGATCTCTTTTGTCTAAAACAGCTACGAAAACACCATGAGCAGGAACAATCCCTGAAAGTTGAACAGAATTTGCAACTGTTGCTGTTGTTGAACCATTTGAGTAACGAGCAACAAAATAACCTGATAAATTGATATCAGCTGCTGTTGGATTATAAATCTCTAAAGCTTTATTATTACTCCATCCTTCAACATATTCTGAAATGAATAATTGAGAACAATCTGTGATTTGAGAGAAACTTAAAGTGCTTGTAAGAAGACCTAAACTGAGTAAAAGTTTTTTCATTTTATTATATTTTACGATTTATAAACAAGTTTGACGAATATGAATAGGCAACAAAAAAATAATGCTATATCATTTTAAATTAAATGTTTAATTATGGTTTCAGCTTTTGTGCTTCTAGGATATCATAAAAAAACTTCGACAAAATTAAAGCTTTTTTCAATGCTTAATATTATGTATTTGTTAACATCGCATTTTATTTTTTTTAGGATATTGTTTAAAATAATTAATCCTTTCAAAGATATCCTTATCTTCGATTTTAAAATTTATCAATTATGAATAAACTGCTCGTTTGTGTTGGATTTCTATTAGTTTCCTTTCTCGCTTTTAATCAAGAACTTACAATAGAAAAGATTTGGAAAAAGTATGAATTCTATGCGAAGAGTGTAGAAGGTTTTAAATCAATGAATGACGGAGAAACCTACACACGACCAACTAAAGATAAATCGATAAAAAAGTATAGTATCACCAATGAAACCGATCAAGGAACCACTTTAGTTGATGGAAAAGATTTATTGTTCAGTGGAAAAGAAGTTGTTTACGACGACTATGAATTCAATGCGGATGAATCAAAAATTCTTTTTTTAACTGAAACGACACCTGTTTACAGAAGAAGTTTCAAGGCTGTTTATTTTCTTTATGATATTGCCACAAAAAAATTGCAACCTTTAGATACAGAACATCAACCGCAAACATTAGCAGAATATTCTCCTGATGGAACAATGGTTTCCTACATACACGGAAATGATTTATTTGTGAAAAACATCAAATCTGGAACGGTAACAAAATTGACGAAAGATGGAAAAAAGAATAAAATCATCAATGGTACAACTGATTGGGTTTACGAAGAAGAATTTTCCATCACAAAAGCCTATGCTTGGTCGCCAGACAGTAAAATGATTGCCTATTTAAAATTTGATGAACGAGAGGTTCCTGAATTTTCTATGGCAATGTACGGCGATTTATATCCAGAACAATATAAATTCAAATATCCAAAAGCGGGTGAAGTAAATAGTAAAGTTACAGCACACATTGTTAAAGTAAAAGATGCTTCAATTAAACCCATTTCTTTGGGAGATTATGAATATATCCCACGTTTAAATTGGTCTGAAACAGCAAATCAATTGATTATCCAAACATTAAATCGTCATCAAAGTCAGTTGAAATATCACTTAGTTGATTTCACTGCTAAAAAACCCAATCAACGTATCATCTTTGAAGAAAAATCAGATACTTACGTTGAAATTGATAATAATTTGTTGATTTTAAAAGATGGAAAATCGATACTAAGAACTTCAGAAATTGATGGCTATAATCATATTTATTTGTTAGGATTTGATGGAAAAACTACTCAAATTACTAAAGGAAATTGGGATGTAATTGAGTTTTTAGGAATTGATGCTGCCAACAAAACAATTTACTACAGTTCTGCAGAGCCTTCTTCTATCAATAAGGCGATTTATTCCATTCAAATTGATGGTTCAAACAAAAAACGGATAAGTTCAGCAAAAGGTTACAACGAAGCTGAATTCACAGAAGGTATGAAGTATTGTGTTTTGTCGCATTCTGATAGCAACACGCCTCCAACTCATTCGCTCTACAAAAATGATGGAACCAAATTGAGAGATTTGGAAACGAATGAGGAACTTAAAAACAAAGTAAAAGGCTATAATTTTCCTCAAAAAGAGTTTTTAACTTTTAATGCCAATGGAGTTAAACTAAATGGTTGGATGCTAAAGCCTGCGAATTTTGATGCGACAAAAAAATATCCTGTTTATTTCAATGTTTACGGTGGACCAGGACATAACGAGGTTTTAGATGCTTGGGACGGAAACGATTATATCTATCATCAATTATTGGCGCAAAAAGGTTATATCGTTGTCACAGTTGACCCAAGAGGAACAATGTACCAAGGAGCGAAATTCAAGAAATCAACTTATTTACAACTCGGGAAATTAGAGATTGAAGACATCATCAATACAGCGAAAGAAATTCAAAAATTGGAATATGTTGACCCTACAAGAATTGGAATTATGGGATGGAGTTACGGTGGATTTATGGCTTCACTTGCAATCACAAAAGGCGCAGATGTTTTCAAAATGGCAATCGCAGTGGCACCAGTGACCAATTGGAGATATTACGACAACATTTATACGGAGCGTTTTATGCGCACACCGAAGGAAAATGAAGATGGTTATGATCGTAATTCTCCTATCAATTTTGTGGACCAACTGAAAGGAAAGTACTTTTTAATTCACGGTTCTGCGGACGATAATGTGCATTACCAAAATTCAATGGAAATGATTTCTGCTTTGGTAAAAGCTAACAAACAGTTTGATTTATTCATTTATCCCAACAAAAACCACGGAATTTATGGCGGCAACACACGAAACCACTTGTTTCAGATGACGTTGGATTATGTTTTGGAGAATCTTTAGGGGGATTTTAGCATTTGAAAATGAAAACTAAAAGCTGGATTAGCATTTACATTTTACCCTTCCTTTTAGTTAGTTGTATCCCAATACGAAGTTTATTTCTTGGTCATCCTGACGAAAAGGACTTAAAACGGTTTAAAGGAACAATCATTCATTCTGTAGATACGTGTTTTGAATTTAGAAAAAACACAAAATCTATTGGTTCTGAAATCAAAATTAATGATTGGACAAGAGATATTCCGTTTTTTATGTCGCTCGATTCTTTTGCACCCACACATGCAATTAGAAGTTTTTTGATCATTCAAAACGACACCTTAAAGTATGAATATTACAGAGACAAATTATCAAAAACCGACCTACATTCATCCTACTCTATTGCTAAATCTTTTACGTCAACCCTTATTGGAATTGCGATAGAAGAAGGTTTTATCAAAAGCGAACGAGACGTTGTGGTGAAGTATTTACCCGAATTAGAAAATGTCCCACAAGCTAAAAAATTAACCATTGAACATTTACTCAATCATACTTCTGGCATAAAATATACGCTTGAAACAGACGCCAAAATTTATTATGGTAGAAATTCATTAAAAACACTTCGTAAAATCAAATTTGAAAACTCACCTGGAACAAAACAGCACTATCTCAATATTAACGTAGAATTGCTAGGCTTGATTCTTAAAAGAGCAACAGGAATAAGTCCTTCGAAATACCTAGAAGATAAAATTTGGAAACCGATTCAAATGTGTTCAAATGGAATTTGGAGCGTCGATGAAAAGAATCAATTAGAAAAAAGTTTTTGCTGTTTAGGTGCAACAGCTCTTGATTACGCCAAATTTGGTCGACTTTACTTGAACAAAGGTATTTGGAATGGTAAAAATATCATAAGTGAAAATTGGTACAATAAATCAATAGAAAGAGATACGACCAACGGAAGCAGTTTTAACTACAATTATTGTTGGCATATTGGTCTAAAAGAATATGGTGATTTTATGGCCATTGGTTTGTATAAGCAACACATTTACATCAACCCTGCTAAAAATTTGATTATTGTTTTAATGAACGATAAAGAAAAACCGCTGAAAGCTGAACGCGTTAACTGGTGGGATGTTTTTAGACAAATTGCAGATCAACTTTGATTGGAATTCAATTTATAAATCATAGGAAAATCATTAATCTATATATTGACAATTATATTGTTTTCAAATCTTATACCTTTAACTTAATGACTAATTAACTACCCCTTCTCTTTCTTAGAAACATAAAGTATATGACTGATAATCATTATAATTACAAAATAAACGAAAGCATAGGTATAAATTGGGAAATCCTTTTTCGCTGGAAAAACGGTCATTGCAGAATAGCTGTAAGGAATCAAATAAACATATTTCCATGGCATTGCAATGAGCGAACCGATTAATCCTAAAAGTCCGATTCCCACAGCAACTAAAAAGTTGTAGAATTTCAAACTAATCAAATACTGAATGGCCAAAATCGGTAAACACGTTACGAAATAATTGAAATTGGTACGCAAAAAGTAAGTAATTGGAATTCCTTGAATGGGTAATTTGTGGTCAAAAAGTAAAGATGGAAGCACGCCAGCAACCAAAATTCCGATATTAAAAAACAAGAAGAATTTCAAGGTCATCAAGGCGATCACCGTGAATTTGGCAAAGAAAATTCGCGTGAAACTTTGTGGACTTGCATGTATTTGCTTCCAAGTGTTGTTTTTAAATTCCAATTGTGTGATTAAACTACTCGCTAAAATTACTCCCATCGGCAACAAAAAAGTCGCCATATTTTGCCACATTTGATTGAAGAGGAGTTTCCATATTTCAACCTTATAAGAATTGATAGAATTTCCGTCGTAAAAAAACTTAAGCAAATAAATTAACGGAATGAAAAATCCACCAATAATGCACAACCAAGAAGCTGAGCTGCGTTTGGTTTTAATCCATTCACTTTGAACACTGTATATAAAATTCATGATTAGTTTTTTGTTAGGTCAATAAATATGGATTCTAAATCATTTTTCAAGGTCGAAACTTGATACACTTCAATGTTGGCGTTAACTAATGCTGCAACTGATTCTGCTATTATTTTTCGATCGGTAAAAGGAACCATTACTTGCTCAGTTTTGATACTCGATTGTAATCCTTTGGATTGAAGAATTTGATTGGTTTGTGCGTTATTATTGGTTTCGAAAACTATACTCGAAGTCTTTGTTTGTTGTTCTTGCAATTCGGACAACGTTCCTTGAAATAGAATTTCTCCTTTGTTGATGATTCCAACATGTGTCACCATTTTTTCAATTTCCGCCAATAAATGACTGGAAATAATGATAGTGATTCCATTTTCCTTATTGATTTTTGTCAGCAACTCACGGATTTCTAAAATCCCGCTTGGGTCTAAACCATTTGTTGGTTCATCTAAAATCAATAATGTTGGACAGTGTAACAAAGCTATGGCAATACTCAAACGTTGCTTCATTCCTAATGAAAATTTTCCAGCTTTCTTTTTTCCAGTTTCTGACAAACCTACAATCGCCAACACTTCATCTATTCGACTCATCGGGCATTGATAGACTTTTTGCCAGATTTTCAAGTTCTCTTTTGCTGTCAAGTGAGTGTAGAGCGAAGGTGATTCAATCAAAGAACCTACTTGTTTCAGGATTTCGATTCGATGCTTATCAAATGGTTTACCGAAAATAGAAATGCTTCCTTCTTGCTTTTTGAGTAAGCCCAAAATAAGTTTCAAAGTCGTTGTTTTTCCTGCTCCATTTGGCCCTAAAAAACCATAAATTGAACCTTCAGGAACTTGTAACTCAATATTGTTAAGCACTACTTCTTTTTCAGAAAATCGGTGACTTAAGTTTTTTGTTTCTATGCAATACATTTATTAATTATTGATTTTATTATTTTTATTTAAAATTGTTTTTTTTTTTGGAAAATTGCATTTATTCAATAAACTCCTCCACGTCAATATCATCAAGATTTATATCATTTTTCATAAAGCCAATAATACCAATGACTGTTGGGTAACTTTGATAGTTTAGCTCAGGATAATTTAAATTTCTTACGACATTTCTAAGCATTTTAGGTTTAAAGTTCTCTAACTCATTGATGTTTTTCACGTGTTTTATGGCTGAATCATCCAATTTTATGAGTTTTGTGTAGTCACTTCCATCACTAAAGAAATTATAAACGTTGTCCTTGCTACTAGGTGTTACCTCAATATTATCAGTGGATAAAACATTTACAGTTTTACCTGTCTTTTGAGAAACTACGATGTAATGGTAATAATAGGTTTGATCTTGGTTGTAGTCGGGGCCGTCACTAAAATAAATAACCTTAATTTCTTCACCATCCTCCAAAGCCGTGCTGTCAAAATTGAAACTTGAAATAGTTGTAAATTCAAAGTCACTACTACAACCAAATAACAACAATAAAAGCAATGCCATAGAATAAAAAGAGATTTTTTTCATTCTCAAATGTAGTGAATTCGTTTAATTTACTATCACCTTTCCTTTAGCAACAAGCACTTTCTGATTTCTTAATTCAATAAAATAAATACCATTCTTTAAGACTGAACGATTTAATTCCACTGATTGGCTTGTAATGTTTGTAATTGTTTGAACTACGTTTCCAGAAATATCCACAATTTGCATCGTTAGGTTTTCATTGTTAGGGTTAGCAAAATTGAGTGTTGATTCAGAAACAAGCGGGTTTGGAAAAGTCGTTAGATTAATCGTTTCTTCAGTGAGGTTATATTCAGATACTTCGTAATACGCTTCAAAATCTGAATCAAAAGCTTCTTGGTAAAAAGAACAATTGTTCAATAATTCCGCCACATTTTGAAGGTGATCACCTGATCTTTCATATACTAATCCATAAGAATAAACTACTTTCTGACCACTCAATAAATTTATTGGTTCAGTTGTAAAATAACCCCTACGATCTCCTGGTGGATTATTAGCTGAAATCTCTGACCACTCTGTTGGATTCGAGGGATTTCCTGAATACTGAAACTTTGTTGGATTTCCATTTGGATGCAAATAAGGCTGACCAAAAGAATTTAAACCATTTAAACCAAACCAAAAAATCTCTTTTAAAGTATAAGGATTTGGTGGATTTATCAACGAAGAATCGCCATTCCACACTGAAGTTGACACAAAACGAAAGCTAGAATTCATTTTATGATTGAAAGACTTGAAGCCAAAAGCTGGAGGAAATTCGCCATAACCAATCCTTCCTCCGTCTGATTCATCAATAAGATCTCCATTATAGAAATAGATTAAGTTACAAGATGAATCACAAGCAAAATAATCATCAGCATAGTTACCTAAGTCACCATCCACTAAATTTCCTAAAATAAAATCATAATAATCCTTATTACTTCGATTAAAAACAGTTACATCAATAAATGTGGCATCGTTGATTTCATCTAATGCGCCAAATTGATAATACATTGTATGAATTTCAATTCCCATTCTTCTAGTTGGAGTTGTTTGAAAATAAGAACCAGCGTCATCATTTTGGATTACATAAACTGCACTCATTCCTTTGATTATCGGATAATCTCCAAGATTGGGTTCATATTTCCCATTAGAATTTCGATCAAAATAAGGAGCAAGTTGCGCACTTTCATTCAAAGTGGTATCGCCATTTCCAGGCCAAGAATAAATCGTTTGTAAAACATCAGGTGGTATTGCTGGTAAATTATCACAACCATTTACTGTTAGCCCTTGTTCGCACAACCAATGCGCTCTAAAAAGATCAATATCCGTTTGCGATAATTTCCAAATTTTATTGAACCAACGTCCTTGGTATAGGTAATTCGAGTAATCATCTGAAACTGGGCCTTGGAAAACTTGATTTATTGAGCTTGAATAATAATTTCCTGATGAAAAATAAATCGTGTCGTTTGCGTCTTTTGCACCAAAATTAATATTTATAGCGAAAAGGGTTGAAATCCAACTTCCTTTTGGAATAGAATACGTAGAAACCCCCAAAGGATTTTCTAACTTGCCTATATTTGAAAAATTCGCACTTACATTATTATAATCCAAAACCACTTGTCCAAAAAGACTTTTGGTGAATAACAAGCAAAATAATAGAACTGAATTTTTCATGCGATATGTTTTCTAAATAAACGTCAATAACCAAGTTGACTAGGTGCTTTGTTCGTAAACGATTTCATAAATAAATAATCGCAACAAAAATCAATTCTATGACCTGACTTCAACTTATTAAATTACAATCAAAAAACAAAAAGTTTAGAATAGGTAATATTTAACATAAATAATTGAAATACAAATATTTAATTAAAATATAAATTTTTTATTAGTTGCGGAATCTTATTATATTTGCACGATTCCGCAACTAATAAATTCAAAATGAACAAAATTATTATCGGTAGAACAGAAGAAATAGTAAGTTTAAATGGCGCTTATACCTCTGAAAAATCTGAATTTCTAGCTATCACCGGGCGTAGAAGAGTTGGTAAAACTTACCTCATTAATGCTCATTTTGAGAAGGAAATGACTTTTCATTTCAGTGGAATTCTTAATGCTCCACTGCAACAACAATTACAGAATTTCAATTATCATTTAGGTAAGTATTTTGGTGAATTACCTGCAGTAAGTACACCTAAAAATTGGTTAGATGCTTTCATAACTTTGACTAAATACTTGAATAAAAGTCGTAAAAAAGGTAAGAAAGTTATTTTCATAGATGAGCTTCCTTGGTTAGATACCCATAAATCGAATTTTGTTGCCGCATTGGATTGGTTCTGGAATACTTGGGCAGTTGATAAAAATGTTTTGCTGATTGTTTGTGGTTCCGCAACTTCATGGATGATTAGAAAAATTGTAAATAATAGAGGTGGATTACACAACCGATTAACAAAACGAATTCATTTACAACCATTTACACTCAAGGAAACAATTGATTTTCTCGCCTATCGAAAAGTGAAGTTATCAACATATCAAATCACGCAGCTCTATATGGCAATGGGGGGAATTCCTCATTATTTAAATGAAATTCAACCAACTGAAAGTGCTATGCAAGCAATTGATCGTATTTGTTTTCAGAAAAACGGCTTACTCGCAAATGAATTTGAAAATTTATACCAAGCACTTTTTAAAAATGCGGATATTCACCTTAAAATTGTTTTTGCACTCGCCAAAACGCTGAAAGGTTTATCTCGTAATGAATTAATTGCAGCAACTAATCTAAAAGATGGTGGTGCAATCAGTGCCGTTTTGGAAGAATTATCTTGGTGTAATTTCATTCATATTTCAAACGGTTACGGGAAAACAAAAAAAGATAGCTTGTATCGATTGACGGACGAGTTTTCGTTGTTCTACCTCCAATTTATGTACAAGAAAAATAACATAGACTGGTTAAAACTTTCTTCAACTTCAAAATGGAAATCTTGGGCAGGCTACGCATTTGAAAATGTTTGTTTTAAGCATCTTTCAGCCATCAAAAAAAGTTTAGGAATCGATGGTGTATTCACACAATTTTATTCCTTCCAATCCAAAGGAAGTAAAACGAATGAAGGAACTCAAATAGACTTGTTAATAGAGCGAAATGATGGGATTATTCATCTTTGTGAAATCAAATTTTACGAAACAACATTTGCAATATCTAAAGATTACGCTCAGCGACTAGAACAAAAAATACGAGTTTTCAAAAGCGAAACAAAAACCACAAAAGTCATTTTTCCAACGATGATTACAAGTTACGGAACTAGTCCTAACCAATATTATATAGGACTAATTCAACAAGCGATTACATTGGAAGATCTAACAAAATATTAATTTATTACTCGCGGAATCTACTAAAAAACAAGAGATTCCGCAACTAATAATTTCTACAAAAAATTAATATTAAATTGATTTACAGTTATTTAAATTAAAAATTAACTAACCTGAACTTATACGATTTTTCTGTAACGAATGCGTTTTGGAGCACTGTCACCTAAACGTTTTTTACGGTTCTCTTCGTATTCCGAATAAGAGCCTTCAAACCAATAAACCTCAGAGTCTCCTTCAAATGCCAAAATGTGCGTACAAATTCTATCTAAGAACCAACGGTCGTGGGAAATAACTACCGCACAACCTGCAAAATTCTCGATTCCTTCTTCCAAAGCACGCAACGTATTTACGTCGATGTCATTCGTTGGCTCATCCAATAACAAGACGTTTGCTTCCGTTTTTAAAGTCATTGCCAAGTGCAAACGATTGCGCTCACCTCCTGATAAAATACCTACTTTCTTATTTTGATCGGAACCATTGAAATTAAATTTCGACAAATAAGCGCGTGAATTGATTTTTTGATTCCCAACTTCAACGAATTCCAAACCATTTGAAACAACATCAAATACCGTTTTATCTGGATGAATGTCTTTGTGTGATTGATCGACGTAACCAATTTTCACAGTTTCACCCACTTGAAATTCACCACCATCAGGTTGTAATTCATCCATAATCATTTTGAAAATGGTTGTTTTACCAGCACCATTCGGTCCTATAATTCCAACGATTCCTGCAGGTGGCAATTTGAAATTCAAATCACCGTACAATAATTTATCTCCAAATCCTTTCGCAACGTTCACCGCTTCAATTACATTCATACCTAAACGAGGTCCGTTTGGAATTGGAATTTCCAATCTTGCTTCTTTGTCTTTCGAATCTTCGGACAACATTTTATCGTAGTTCTGTAAACGAGCCTTGCTTTTCGCTTGACGTGCTTTAGGATTCATGCGTACCCATTCCAACTCGCGCGCCAACATTTTCTGACGTTTCGATTCCGATTTCTCTTCCTCTTTCAAACGATTTCCTTTTTGCTCCAACCAAGATGAATAATTTCCTTTCCACGGAATACCTTCTCCTCTATCCAATTCTAAAATCCAACCTGCCACATTATCCAAGAAATAACGGTCGTGGGTTACAGCAATCACCGTTCCTTGGTATTGTTGTAAATGTTGCTCCAACCAGTCAATCGACTCAGCATCCAAGTGGTTGGTAGGCTCATCGAGCAATAAAATATCAGGATTTTGCAACAGTAATCTACACAATGCCACGCGTCGTTTTTCACCACCAGAAAGTGTTTCTATTTTTTGTTCGTCTGGCGGACAACGCAAGGCATCCATTGCACGCTCTAATTTTGTATCTAATTCCCATGCATCCAAGGCATCGATTCGGTCTTGAACTTCTCCTTGACGGGCAATTAATTTATCCATTTTGTCAGGATCGTTCAAAATTTCTTCGTCCATAAAAGACGCGTTGATTTCTTCGTATTCACGCAAAACATCAACTGTTTCTTGTGCACCTTCCATCACGACTTCTTTCACCGTTTTGTTCGGGTCTAATTCTGGTTCCTGTGGTAAGTACCCAACTGAATATCCTGGAGAAAATACCACATCACCTTGATACGCTTGGTCTAAGCCGGCAATGATTTTCATTACTGTTGACTTTCCTGAACCGTTCAAACCGATGATTCCGATTTTTGCTCCGTAAAAGAAAGAGAGGTAAATGTTCTTAATGATTTGTTTTCCTTGTGGTGTTGTTTTGGAAACCCCAACCATTGAAAATATTATTTTTTTATCGTCTGACATTAGTTAAATTTTAATAATTACAAATTTACCAAGAAGTTGAGGATAGACAATGATTTACTAAACATTAACGCTAATTAATACTAGATTTCCTAAAATTTTTA
>Ga0247843_1004742_pt1 | contig 19927 bp, 11 predicted proteins | sample LaCruzMarch2017__FD_192420 | JGI IMG/M metagenome (GOLD analysis project Ga0247843, IMG submission 192420) | Freshwater microbial communities from meromictic Lake La Cruz, Castile-La Mancha, Spain - LaCruzMarch2017_8m | ecosystem: Environmental > Aquatic > Freshwater > Lake | place: Spain...
CTGACAGCAGACCTTTCTATCTCCAACCTCTCGGTCGCCAACGAATACCTGTTTAATGCCATTCTCGAAAGTCTGGAGCTCTTCAACCGTGGCCATTCCATCGATCAACAATTGGCAGGGCAATTGGCACAGGCCGCCATTCTCCGCGACAAAGGCCTCTATGCGCCTTCTTTTCTGCTACTGATAAAGGCCGAGCGGCTGGCCCAAAGGCACGAACGCTTCACCGCACTGGTGGATATCTATGGACTGATGCGCACATTGATGGCCACCAACCGTTTCAGCGAGACCGGATCGCACGACCTGCCCAGCGTATTGAACGGAGCGTTGACAGCCGCCCGCGAAACCCAACTGCTCTGGGAGGTGCGCGAGATCCAATATCATTTTCAACGGACACTTTCGCTCAAAGGCATTGTGAATCGCGAAGCACAGCTCACCGACCTGCAAGCCTTGACCCGACTTCCTGTATTGGCGCAGGTGACGCCCAACTCCGCATTCCACACGCAGATCATCGCAATGACCATCCGCAGCCAATACCATGTGCTGGCGCAGGAACTGGAAGAAAGCTATGTCTATAGCAAAGGCATCTACGAACTGTGCTTGGCGCGGCCCGAAGTGGCGGGCGATGGGGGCCGACTGTTGTTTGCTGCCGCCAACAACTACATGATGCGCTGCGATCAGCTGCAACGCTACGATGAGATTCGCACCACCATTGGCCTCTTGGCCACCATCGAACCCGTTCGGACCGATGTGATGACCATCAAAGTGGAGACGATGTGCAATTTCCGCATGGCGCTGGCCTTATTCGATTGCGACTTCTCTGACGCATCGCTCGTCCCGTCCATCGAGGCCGAACTGGCCCGCTTCGAAGGCAAGCTGAACCCGGCCTTTGTCATGCTCCTCTGCACCTCCATCTCCATCTACTTCTTTCTGCAAGGGCGCTATCACGATGCGCTGCAATGGATCAACCGCTTTCTCTACAGCCCCGACCGTTCTTCCCTCAATAAGAACATCCCCGCAGCGGAGCTCTATCGCCTGTTGATCTTTTTCGAAATGGGCCAGTTCGAACTGCTCGACAGCCAGAACGAGAGTGTGAAGAACCTGCTGCGCAAGCGCGAAGACTACCCCAAGCTTCGGGCTACGCTCCACACCTTCTTCCGCAAGGGGCTGAAGGACAACGGGACGATGAAGGAAAAGCTTGACCTGCTTCAGGGGGAACTGCGTGCGCTCTTTCTTTCAAAGGAAGAATACAATGCCTTCGACCTGTTCCGCTTCGACATCTGGGCCTTGGCGAAACAGACGAACCGGCCCATGCACCAACTGCTGCGCAGCAAGGAGCAATGAGTTTTTGTTGAAACGGTTGGCAGTGTAGGATGAAGTCAGATGCCTCTTATCTCCTGTAAAATTACTCCTTCACCAGCTTCACCCCGCTCGTGCCCTTTTCCGTCTCAATCCGCAGTGTATAGATTCCGTTGGCCTGATCGCTGAGGTCTATGCTACGGGCAGTGCCGGGCGTTGTAGTGTAACTCTCCTGCACCACCTCACGTCCACTGATATCCTTGACAGTGAGCCGCACCATGCCCTCCGCAGAGGTGACAAGGGTGAACAGTCCATTGCCCGGGTTGGGGAATACCGTGAAGGTGACCGCTTGTTCTTCTCCTACACCTACTGCAAAATCGACCGTCACGCATTGAATGTCCGCGCCACCGCAGCCCACTTCGTCCGTGTAGGTGTAGGTAACGCAATGCTCTCCGAGCCCCGCCTCCGATGGGCTGAACAGATTGCCCGAAACGGCTGTGCCCGTGAACGTGCCACCTGACGGTGTACCTTCCAGTTCCACAGGAGCACTGAGTATGTTCAGTCCTTCCGCCACATCTGCCATCACCACGGTCGGGTTCGGCACTGTGGCGATGCTCATTGTAGGACTTGTGCTCACCGTCCCGTCCTGATAGCTCACCGTCACCCAATAGTCGCCCTCATCGCTCACGTTGATGGACTGCGTGGTATCGCCCGTGTTCCACAGATAGCCTTGCCCCTGCGAGGCACTGAGGGTGATGTCCTGACCATCGCAAAGCACGCCCTGCGACACCAATCCAGCCTCTGGTGCGGGGAACAGCGTTCCACTGAAATCCGTCACCGTGTGGAAGTACGTGTTGGTAATCACAGGCTCCTCAAAGTCGAAATAGATGTTGGCCGTGTTCTCAATCACAGTGCCGTAGGGAAGGTCGGGCACCTGCTGCACCTTGAACATCACGAAGCCATTCGAACCGGGATTGTCCGTAGTTCTATCAGGCAGTATAATGTTGTTGAACCGCCACTCCAGCACCCTTGGGCCATACATCCTGAACTCATACGGGTGGCTGCTCACCCCGCTCTGCACCGTGAAGATGTTGAGGTCAATGCTCAGGGTGTCCAGTACTACCACGTTAACAGCCGTGTCGGTACCTACGTTCTGGAAACGGACGAGGTATTCTATCTGCTGATTCTGTTGTATGGCGTGCGTCTCACCCAGTCCGCGTGGAGAGCCCGTTTTGTCGTTCGGGTCGTAGGGCGCACTCACCTCGTCACAGAAGATGTCACGGATGGGGTCAGCATCATCCTGCGGGAACTGGTTGATGATGCGAGGAATCCAATTGCCTGTTCCACATAGTTCGATGGAAGCACTTGGATTGGAACTCCCAGGATGTTCCGGATGCTGGTCCACCTCCAACCGCCATGTATGTGCCAGTCCTGCAAAGGCGAACGTGGCTGAGTCACCACCAGCCAACATCAGCGAGTCGAGCATCACCTGCGCCCCGTCCAAATAAACGCGGATGGGGCCATGGCATTCCATGTCCGCTCCAACGTTTGTAACAGTGAAGCGCACTGAATCCCCTTCACAGAATGCTTCAATGGCTATTTTCGAACCATCCCAAGGGTCTTCGCAAGCGGTTACCGTTGGCGGGAACGGGTCGGGCACCGTGTCGAACACGCATTCAGGTTGAGGATACAGTTCTGCGGATAGGCAGAGGGTCTGGTTGGCAACTGCGGTCAACATGACCGTGGTGTTAAGCGTGAAGTCCACACACAGCCCGGGATTGATATCTCCAAGGTCGAACTGGAATCGGTTGCCGTCCAGTTGCGTGTACGGCAGAGAAGCGGACTGAACGCTGATATGCTCGTCCAATTCCACAATGCAGTAGGCATCCTCCAAGATACTTGTTCCAAGGGGTTCGTTGCACGCACTCACATATACTATCTGTTCTTCAATGCCTCTTCTCATCTGTGGCATCACTATGGAAACATCCGGTGAAGGACAAGGATCAGTAGAGACCATTCCGAACGAAGGAGCAATCAAGAAACTGTCGGGATGCACTACGGTAAATGATTGTGCTGTAGGACAGGTGATTATCCAATTGGGACTCGTTGTGTCGATTGTCACGGTGTAATCACCTGCAGGTAAAAAATCCAGCGACCACAGGCCATTAACCGACTGTACAACCAGATCGCCAGGATGGACAGAAAGTCCAATACCATTGATTTCCACAACCTCTGCCTCACCCTGAATACAATCTGCGCTATTGTCAAGCCAAACTTTGCCAGATACTCTCGGTTGCTTGAATTTGACAAGAAAAGCATCTATCTCTCCAGCGTAAGTGTTCTGGTGACCCATAAAGTCCATATTGTTTGTAGAGATGGTTTCTCCGCAAATAAAGACATTGGAGTAACTGTCGACAGCCACTGAATACCCGAAATCCTGATCAGCACTGCCATAGTATGTACCCCATTCTCGTACTCCATTCTTATCCAGTTTAACAAGAAATATATCTCTTGTGCCTCCCAATGTGTTTTGTAAACCAAACATTGCAATAGTGGAAGAGGAAAACGTCCACCCAGCCAAATACACATTGCCTTCACTATCGGTAGCACATGCTGCTCCAAGGTCTATCAGGCTGCCGCCATAGTATGTGCCCCATTGCCTTATTCCTTCACTATTGAATTTCACCACGAAGGCGTCTGATTGCCCCCCAGGGATGTTTTGATGCCCATTAAACGCAATGGCATCCGAGGACAAACCACTTGCATCCCCGGCCATAAACACATTGCCATTGTTGTCGGTGGCGCATGAATATGCCCAATCGGTACCCGTACCTCCATAGTAAGTGGCCCATACCCGCACACCAGAAGCATCGAATTTGACCAAGAACGCATCTCCCCCACCAGTTCCGAATATGTTCTGGTGTCCATTTGAGGCAATGTTGGCCGCGGATTGTGTCTGGCCACACAGGTAGATATTGTCATTGATATCTATTGCGCATGAACGTCCGTAGTCATTGCCACCGCCTCCAAAATATGTGCCCCACAGGAGGATTCCGTTGGAGTTGAATTTCGTTAGAAACGCATCGGCCTCACCTCCAAGAGTGTTCTGATATCCGTTGAACGCAATTTGATTAGTGGAACGTGTCTGTCCTGCCAAATGAACATTGCCTTCACTATCAGTGATACATGAATAACCCCAATCATCATTTAAGCCCCCATAATATGTTCCCCATTGACGAGTTCCGTCAGGACTGAATTTCACTAGAAACGCATCTCTGTAGAGGCCAGCCTCATTCTGATGACCATTCATGGCAATGCCACCAATGGAGCGGGTTTGGCCTGCCAAATACACATCACCTAAGGCAGACGTGGCGCAAGACCTGCCTATATCCTCTTCATTTCCACCAAAATACGTTGCCCATTGTCGAATACCTTCTCCATTGAACTTGACCACGAACGCATCGGCTTCCCCTCCAAACGAATTCTGGTGTCCACCAGATGCAATCATACTTGCAGACTCAGTCAATCCCGCCATATAGACATTGCCGCTTCCGTCCGTAGCGCATGAATTGCCGATATCCTCACCACTCCCCCCATAATATGTCCCCCAAACCCTTACCACCGGGTCTATCCGCATTGCCAGCATCGGGTCGTGCCCCAACACCTCAAAGCTCACCATTCCGCCCGGCACCTCGCCTTCCAATGGCGCTATCACCCACCTCGCCTCCAACTGCCGCCCTTCCTGAAATACCTTAAGCCCGCCTTCGCGTATCTCGCCAAAGGGTGTACTCATGATCAGGTGGCCTGCATCATCCGTGCTCAGTTCCGCACCCTTCACCTCAAACCGTATCTGCGAATAGTCCGCTCCCGCAGCCACCAGCCAATCGGTTTCCAACATGCCGTCCGTGCTGTAGCAGCGCAGGTCTATGCCTGGCCACAGCCCTTTTAATGTCACGCTCTCATATTGCTTCACAAAGAGCGCAGGCTCCACGCCCTCAGGCACATTGTAGTAATTGGTGTAGCCTTCCAGTTCCTTGCCCTTCTCCACCGTGAAATCCGCATTGAAGTCCGTCCACTCCACATCCACGCGGTAGGTGCCCAACTCGTCCGGCACCTGCCGTTTCTCCTTGCCGGGCATATCGAAGCGGTCGTCCTCTTCCTCCTTCCAGCTCTCCACGCGGCTCAGCTGGTAGCTCATCCCATTGTCGCGGATGTAATAGTGCATTCCCTGCGCACTGCCATTGAAGAGCACATCGGGCCTTGGCTGCCAATGCTGGTCCTTCATCTGGCCCTTGTTTTCTTCAAACACAGCCGTATTGCGCTTCGCCATCTGCCCGTTCATCTGGGCAGTCAGCTCGGGGCTGTTTCCTTTGATGGGCGACTGCTGTGCCGCAACCCCAGTCGCAGCCAACACCATCCCAACAATCAATAAATTTTTCATCATGACCAATACCTTGAGCACCAAAGGTATCGTATTCTACATTCCGTAGAGACGTTGCATGCAACGTCTCAATCCTCAAACCCTATTCTTAATTTCTAATTTTTTATTCTTAAGTAAATTCAACACCCTCCTCAACTCAGTCGGCCCCAACCTTCTCAGCTGCTCATACAAATCCACCACCTGCCCTTTTCGCACCGCATCCAGCACATGCCCTTCAGGCCCCTCAAAGTCAAACACATCATTTGGCAAGCACTTAAAAGCAGTGCAAACCCGCATTAGCATCGACACGTTAAACGATTTTCTGTCATCCCCCAGCAACTTCACCGCCTCATTCTGAGTAAATCCCATCCGTTTCAATGCGCGCAATGGTTTTTCTTCTTGCCGCAATTCCATCAAGCGCCTCACATTCAAAAACAACCTTCCGCCCTTCACCACAGGAGCCACATTCGCCCTTTTTGTCTCCTGTGCTAACACCTCCACCATCTTTTCCAACATATCCTTGCTCAGACCCCACAACATGATCTGCATATTCTCAATGGGTGCCACATTCAACACCGCAAGCACATGGTCTCCATTTCCCCTCCACCGAAACAAATCATTCGGCAAGCATCCAAACAACTCACACAACCGCTGCACCGTACTTTCACGCACCAGTTGTATCTTAGCAGGGTTAGACAGCGTGCGCGACTCCCGCACCGTAAATCCATTCCGCTGCAAAAACGCTTGCAAATACTCCTCACCCCGCATCCGCGCTAGGTCACGCACATCTAATTGCAACATTTTTTGGTCCGTTTTATAGTCCTACTCTTCAACTTCATTCGTTCACCAGTCAAATATCGCACTTTTCTCCGACTACTTTCAATTTTACAACAGCATACTTTATTCTTGCAAAGGCATAATACAATTTAGCAAAGTCATAGTACAATTTAGCAAGATACGTAATTTTTTATGCAAAGTGCTACTAATAATTCACAACGACTGCTTAAATTTTAGCAAAGCCATACATATATTTAACTACGACCTCATATTATTTCTTAATGACATAAATAAATCGTGCAAAGGCATAAAAATATTCTTAAACGGCATAATTTTCACAATACTCTCAGTTTTTCATCTCCCCCCATTGCTTCATCACTTCATCCCAATCGCTTCAATCCTCAAATCTTAATTTTTAATTCTTAACTTTTAATTCCCTTTTGGCTGCAAGCGTTCCCTTCCTTTCTTCACACTTTCATAACACACGGTCGTTCGGTTTGTAGGCGATAAATTAGAACTTAGCCCATTCTTAGCTATACTTAGTCCTTTCGTGTCCATAGGCCCATCCATCACCCAACGTTTGTCGCGCCTACCCGGACTGCTCCTGTCCATCTACGCCATCATTGCAGCGTTCAGCACCTATTCGTGCATGTATGCCTTTCGCAAGCCATTCACCGCCTCAGGCTACGATGATGTGCAAGATATGTGGGGCCTAAAGTTCAAATCGGCTATAGTTATTGCCCAAGTGCTCGGCTACACCCTCAGCAAGTTCATCGGCATAAAAGTGGTAAGCGAAATGGGGCGCAATAAGCGCGGCCTTGCCATCTTGGCACTCATCGCCATTTCCGAAGTGGCCTTGCTTGGTTTTGCCGTAGTTCCTGTCGAAATAAAATTCCTCTTTCTCTTTCTCAATGGCATTCCATTGGGCATGGTGTGGGGTCTCGTTTTCAGCTTTTTAGAAGGCAGACGCTACACCGAATTGATGGGCGCTGGACTTTGCACAAGCTTCATTTTCGCCAGCGGATTTGTCAAAACCGTGGGCAAGTTTCTCATGGTCAATGGTGTTTCAGAGTTTTGGATGCCTGCCGCCACTGGGTTGGTTTTCGCCTTGCCCATGGTGTTTTTTGTGTGGATGCTGGGCCTATTGCCCAATCCTAATGCAGAAGACGTGGCCCTCCGCACCGAACGCCTACCAATGAAAGGCCCTGAGCGCAAAGCATTCTTCAAGAAATTCGCCTTTGGCCTCACCGCTCTCATCATCTTCTATGTAGCGCTAACAGCCTTTCGCGACTTCCGCGACAACTTCATGGCCGAACTGCTCACTGCCCTTGGGTTTGGAGAAACTCCCGGCATCTTCACCGCCACCGAAGTTCCCGTCACCATCGGGGTGCTGGTGCTGCTAGCCTTCCTCATGTTTATAAAGAACAACATGCGCGCCTTGATGATAAATCACATTATCATAGCCTTTGGGGCGCTCGTGGTGGGCGCTTCCACATGGCTGTTTCACAACGAAAGCATAAGTGCGGTGTGGTGGATTATCCTCACAGGTTTTGGTGCCTACACCAGCTACATTCCCTTCAACTGCATCCTTTTCGAACGCTTAATTGCCGCCTTCAAATACCCCAGCAACGCAGGCTTCCTCATCTATTTGGCCGATGCCTTTGGCTATTTGGGAAGCGTGACCGTGTTGCTTTACAAAGATTTCTTCGTCAGTGAATTGGATTGGGTCACCTTTTTCACCTACGCTTGCTATGGCGTTAGTGGCTCCGGAATACTATTCACCATGGCTGCGCTTGTCTATTTCCAGCGAAAGAAAAATGAAATGAATGGTTGAACTATGAAATCGGAAAACAGAAATATGAAACACGCAAACGCCTGACTATTTCCAACCTCCAACTTCGAACCTTAAACATTAAACAATTAGTTAAATGCCTGACAAACTGCTCTTTACTCCCGGTCCACTTACCACTTCTATTACGGTGAAAGAAGCCATGCTCCGCGACTTAGGCTCGCGCGATTATGAGTTCATTGATTTGGTGAAATCTATCCGCACCGACCTTCTGGCCTTGGGTGAAGTGTCACAACAATCTGGCTACGACTGTATTATTATGCAAGGTTCAGGCACCTTTGGCATCGAAGCAGTGCTTTCCAGCGCCATTGCCAAAGACGGGCATCTGTTGCTTTTGGTAAATGGCGCCTACGGCAAACGCATGGCGCAAATCGCCAAAGTGCATGGCATTCGCTGCGATAGTATCGAAAGTGCGGAAAACGAATCACCATCGGTGGATGCATTGGATGACTTTCTTTTTAGAAATCCGTCTGTAACCCACGTGGCAGTGGTGCATTGCGAAACCACAACTGGTATATTGAATCCCGTTGAAGCCTATGGAACTATCGCTCAATGCTATGGCAAAAGGTACATTGTAGATGCCATGAGCAGCTTCGGGGGCATTCCCATAAACTTGGAAACATGCCATATCGACTTCCTCATCTCAAGCAGCAACAAGTGCATTGAAGGTGTCCCCGGATTCAGTATTGTGCTCGGTAGCAAAGCCGCCATTGCCGAATGCGAAGGCCGCGCGCGCACACTTAGTTTCGACCTTTTTGCACAATGGAAAGGATTGGAAAATGATGGGCAATTCCGCTTCACTCCACCCACACATTCCTTACTGGCCTACCATCAAGCCATAAAAGAACTACATGCCGAAGGTGGAGTGGCAGGCAGAGCAGCTCGTTATGGTGCCAATCATGCAGCGTTGTCTGCGGGCATGGCGCATCTTGGTTTTGAAGAATATCTTCCCAAAGAAAAACAAGCGCACATCATTACTACCTACCGCTATCCACGCAATGAAGCATTCAATTTCGCCCTGTTTTACGAGAAATTAAATCAGCGCGGTTTTGCCATTTATCCAGGCAAACTGACCCAAGGTGATTGTTTTCGTATTGGCAACATTGGGCGCATTTCCGTGGCCGATGTCAATGCTCTCGTTCAAGCCATTGCCGAGGTGAAAACCGAAATGGGGTTCTAACTTCTCCTAAATTCCAAACAACGCCCGGAGCTCGGTAGCATCATCGGGCTTCATTTTTCCTGCTAGAATAAGGCTCAGTTGCCGTCTGCGCATCGCTCCTTCATAACGTTCCTTTTCTTCGTCTGTTTCGGGCACTACTTCTGGCACTGGTATGGGGTTTCCCATTTGGTCAACTGCTACAAACGTGTAAATGGCCTCATTGCATTTAATCTGGGCGGCTGTGCTGCGGTCTTCCACATAAACATCAATAAATATCTCCATACTAGAATTAAACGACCTGCTTACTTTAGCCTTCAGCGTTACAATATCGCCTAGGGCAATGGCTTTGTTGAACGATACATTGTTCACCGCAGCAGTCACAGAAACGCGCTTGCACAACCTATGGGCTGCCACCGCAGCAATCACATCCATCCAATGCAACAGCTTTCCGCCCATTAGATTCCCCAGCGTGTTGGTGTCGTTGGGCAATACAATTTCTGTGCTTATGGTAAGCGTGTCGATAGGATGTTTTTTAAGTGCCATTTGAATTGGAATTGTGGCGCAAAGGTAACCCTGCGGTTACCACCATTTAGCGCATAAAAAAACCGCGATGAACATGCCATCGCGGTTTCGTTATCTCAATTTTTAATTCTCTTAGATGCGGGTCAACTTCTGCGTTTCGCGCTCGCCCGTTACCATATTCGTCAACTCTACAATGTAAATTCCTGCCGATAGAAACGATACGTTGAGGTTAATATGGTCTTCAAACGAAGTCTCTTCAAACATCAACTTGCCGTTGATATCCATGATGCGAATTTTTTGCTCATCCTGATTTCCCACAAAAATGGTCACTTGGTCGCTTGCAGGATTTGGATAGATAAGCATGCTATTTCCGGGCTCCACTTCGGTAGCTACATCTTCAACGCCAGTGTACATTTTGCTCAACACAGGCAATGTAATGCTGCTTGGGTGTTCTGGAGAAAATGCAATCCGTTGTATAGCCACACGCGGCATCATAACAGGCGCATTTGGTCCTCCAAACTTGTAGCCACGTCCATCGCCCGGTTTTCTGCGGAAGAACTCACCATCGTTTATTGGAATGTTTGGATTTACTTGGAAACGGTTGTAGTTACTGCTGCTTATCAAAATCTTCACTTTATGCCCATCGCCAAACGTGTAGGCCACAGGAAGCATCTTGAACGTGTATTCATAAATCTCTCCAATCTGAATGTTAGTAAACGGAATATCGTCTCCAGGATAAGGAGGTTCAGAATCTAACCATGGTTCTTCTACAAGCATTTTGGCATAGTTGCGTGCTCGAGCATTTACACAGCCATCTTGAACAAAATACTCACGTCCATCAGGATATACGTCTACGATACGCACGTGGAAGTCAGTGTCTGTCAAACCAGTTCCACCACCCACATTACTTTTTGCATAAAGCGTAACGGTTGGGAAACCAACAATACACAAAGAATCTTCTACAGCATCGGTCTCAAAAGAAATTACCCCTTCGCGGTCTATGGTGTAGGGTGCGTAGCGAGGGTCTTTCAAATTGAATTGGCCTTGGCTAGTACGTTCTCCATCAGGTGTGCGTACAATCATATTTGCTCCACCTATGGTACGAATTGGATCATCTGGATCGTGTACATACATGGTGAACCCTTCATCAGTGGTTGGAGCACTTTGAGTAAGCGCTCCACCTTTGTGCATGTAATAGCGCGTACGTTGAATGGCATCCCAATCGCGTCCTTCTGGCAATGGGAACGTATCGGCTGCCAACCAATAATTACCTAATTCAACATTGTTGGCATCGGTATCGTCATTAGGCCCTACCACATACATCCGCACGTTTGGAACCACTTCTGTACTGCCAAAATCTTTGAAAGGAATAGGAGCAACATCATCGCCAGCAAGTCCTGGAATAAGCGAACCCACTTCAATGTCAGGAATAGTGATAGGGAAATTGCCCAATGGCGAAACAAGTTCTGCCTGCAAACCGCTTATTGGGCGCGAACCATTCAAAATACCAATCAGCTCTTCGAAAGGAACGCGAAGGTCAGCTGCTGGAACACGAACTCCCACAGCTCCGAGTCCTAACGGAAGTTCGAACAAAGGAATTACGTTCTGAGTTTCGGGCAACACAAAGGTTGGCTCGCCCAAGTACTGGTCTGGGTGATAATTCAAGTTGTAACGATACCACCCAATAAGTTCAGAGTTTAGCGCCTTAGAAATCTGCACATTCTCCGTGTCAAAGTCATCGAAATTGATACCCATTACATCTATAACGTTCTCAGGATACGTACGATCCCCTGTGGTGCGGTTTCCCATTGTTTGATGCGCCCATGGTCCGATTACTAACTTTTGAAGATTTCGGTTAGTGGGGCTCAAATACTTGCGCATGTTGCTCCAACTTTCTGCTTGACCATCAATAAATATATCCCACCAACCTACAAGGTGATAACCTGGGGTTTCCATATTTTTCCAACGCACCGTATTGCGGTTTTCGCGTGGAATACTTCCAAATCCCAAAAGCCCTTCTGGATCATTGTCTTCAGTATTTTCCACTACTAAGGTGCCATTAATGCGCTTGGCCTTAGATACCGCCTCTCCATCAGCATTCACCATAGCACGGCTCACATCCATGTCAGCGCGACCCGGTGAATTCGGATAATATCCAGCAGGAAGCAATTCACCAGTAACAGCATCGGAATACCGAACATTCAAAAAGTGGTCGATAGACAGGTTAGCCGCAGCAAACATGTTTTGACCATAGCTTTTGTTCTCACCATTTACACTAATATCCTGAGGAAGATTATAATCGGCCGAACTATGGAGGTTATTGTCCATGTCGTTATCAATTGGAATCAAATCATCATCCGTTCCAGAAAAAATCTGACCCGCCAACCAACCAGTTACCAATCTATCGCGAAGCACACCATTTGGGAAGCCTACGCTCTTATAGAAATCTGCTGGAGCAACAATAGGCAAAATGCATTTTAGTCCTGGTTGATTCACATCAATTTTGTGTGCAGCCGCAGCTTGATACTGATTGTAGCCCAAAGCCGAAGCTCCAAACATACCAATGCGGCCATTTACCATAAGGTCACGTGTTTCGAAAATGCCATCGTCATCCAAGTCAAAATCGCGCATCAAACTATCGGTTATATACTTCAACGACCAATAACCATCTTCGTGCCTGTTGCCATTTCGAGCATCAGTAAATGGTGTTTTGTCCAACACGTGCTTGTAGTTGGGGTGGTAGGCGTTTTTGTTGTACGAATCGCTCATCAAAGGCAGGTACACTCCTCCCGATTCATAACGACCACGCATATCTTGCTTGGCATACACGTAGCCCAACAATCCAATTACAGCACCTTCTTCCGCATTCTGGTCGCCCTTATCATATGGCGTACGCGAAAGAATCATTGGCAATTGGTACGGATTGGGATTAGGCAATCCATTCACCGTTTCATAAATAAGAAACTGCTTTCCGCGCGGAATGAGCTCCAACTCAAATTCTTGCGTACCTCCTCCCAAAGCGGCTGGAATATCAATGTTAATCGGCACCTGCAAACAATCGCGCAGCATGGGCAAATACAAGTCGGTCATCAATTTCACCCCATCAGGCATCACAAACTCTTCGCTTATGACGGTGGTGAGCTCCGTAAAATTGTCAATCTTCCCGTTTAGGATAACATTTTGCGCCTGCGATTGAAAGGCACTTAGCGCAATTATTGAGGAGAGTAATAATTTTTTCATGGCAATTATTTTTTAAGCTTTTTAATGTCAACTGTTACCGAACCGTATACCATGGCACCAATTGTTGGTGATCCATATGCTTCAATACGTCTTTGGTTGTAAACGTTAGATGCTCCGAGGCGCAACACGCTAAACCATTTTGGAATGTCGTAACTCAACGAAAGATCGAGTGTGTGATAAGAAGGTACTGAACCAGTGCCAAAAGTGCTTTGCCATTCAAATCCATCTACCCATTGAAAGTTGGCTGCAAACCCAAGTCCTTTCCACACATTTCTACCTTTCACGCCAATATTAAACTTGTGTGCAGGCGTATTAAACCCTGGAATAATAGGATCATCCAAATCGGAAGTAATCAACTTAGCATATGTGTAGTTGATTGTGCCCGTATACTTCTGATTGAAATAGTATGACACACCCAATGTGGCACCCATAGATCGCACTTCCTGTTCGGCATTCACCGGTATTTGATAAATCTGCCTGGTTGGACTACCCGCTGTGTTAGATAGCAATTGATCTACTCCACTTTCCTCTCCTGCAACGGCATTAAACGGTTGAACTACACGAATCTCACCAATAAAATCCGTGTACCAGTTGTAGTAAAACGTAGCATCCACAAACAAGCGCTTGAAATATGTGCCACGGTAGCCTACCTCAATAGTTTTTACCTGTTCTGGGCGTATTGGCTTTGCCTTGTAGGTTTCAAGTTTCCCACTGGCCACATCATACACCGAATCGTTCCAAAGACCAGCAGTTTGCACACTATCAATGTAATCGTTAAACATGGTTACAGACTCCAAAGTGTAGAGGTTGTCCCAACCATTAAGGTTGCCTGCAATAATAAGCGGACCTACATCTAAACGTATGTATTGGTTCTGCAACGTTGGGCTACGGAATGCACTTTGACCCGAAATTCGGAAGCTATGCCCTTTGTAGTCATACATCAACGACAAGCGAGGAGAGAACTGCGCAGCAAAATTTTGATTCTTATCCACACGAATGGATCCTTGTATTTTGAATTTATCGTCAAACAACCTCTTGGTCAATTGCATAAACCCACCGTATTCAATTTGAGATAAATCAACAAACTCAGCATCCAAGTTTGCTGCTCCATTTGATAATGTATCACCACGATTAACCAATGTATCTGCGAAAATAGAGCCATAAGATTGCGGATCATACCTGCGGAAACTAGCTCCCACCAACACATCCATCCATTTCCAATCAAACTGATACTGACCCTCAACGTGCTGAAGATTGGATTTATCTGTAAATAGCGAACCCGATTCCAAATCTGGATTGGTGATAATCGCTTGACGCAAAGAGTCAAACTCCGCTGAGCCAGCAGCAATCCACCCATTCGCTTCGGCCTGAGAAGTAGCAAACTCTCGAGCCGCTGCAACTTGATCTAAAGAAACCTCATTATCAAAATCATTTGACATCACACGTAGCGTATCGAAATATGCTCCCAAATACTCTCCCACATAATTCCCAATTCCTTCTTTTGAGATATTAATGGCAGTAAATACTGCATCATACGAATTGCCAGCGTCTTCCAAAGTTGTGTAGGCTCTAACCTTCCAATTCCGTCCAGATACTTCCAACTTGTGCTGTTGAAACATAATATTGTTAATGCTGTAGCGATTCGAACCTTGATAGATGCCTTTTCCCATTCCAAACTTGTAAGTGTAAGAAGCTTCTATGTTGTTCTTGAATCGATAATGCAATGCGGCCGTGGCTTTGGCGCTAAAAGCATCTGTATCGGCAACTTCCCTTTCCATATAACCAGGAGCTTTTACGTGAATAGTACCAGGAAAAGCCTTTGGTGAAACAAGGCCCAAATACCCACCAACAAGTGCGATAAAATCATCACGTTCTTCCTGCGTTAAATCAGGATTTGTTTGTTGCTGTTCTATAATCGAGGAGAGATTCACATCAGTTTCGATATCGCCATAACGGTTGGCCACTTGATCATCCGCAATCCAGTCGTCCACTCGCTTGTATTGTCCTGTAACTTTAAGGCCCCAACGCTTTTCCTTTCCAAGCGTGGTTGCAAAACGAAGCTGACCATCTATGTAGTTACGTGAACCTCCTTTCAACTGAACAGATAGCCCTTGATAATCATATGGATTTTTTGTGGTCATACTCACCACGCCTTGAAACGCATTTGGCCCATACAATGCCGAAGCCGCACCGCTTATAACTTCCACGCTTTCCAAGTCCAAATCGTTTGCGCCAACCATGTTGCCCACAGGAAAATTGAGACCAGGCGCTTGGTTGTCCATCCCATCAATAAACTGAACTACCCGAACTGGTGCGGTGCTATTAAAACCGCGCATGTTTACCACTTGAAATCCAAGACTGGTAGTGGTGATGTCCACTCCTTGAAGCGTGCTGAGTGACCCGTAAAAATCACCAGACGCTACTTCTTGAATATCCTTAGTATTCATCTTTTGAATAGAGGTGGAACTCTGCAAAATAGTCTCCGAAACCCGCGAACCAGATACAACTACCTCTTGTCCGCGCATGGTTATCATTTCCAACTTCACATCAAAATTGGTAGTAGTTCCATCTACCACAATCTCTTGTTTTTGATAGCCCAAATAGTTAATCTCTAATGTTTTTGGAGTTGTCAAATCAAGCGAAATAGTGAATTTTCCATTCACATCTGTCATTACACCGGTGGTAGTGCCTTTCACAATTACCGAAGCGGCAATCATAGCTTCGCCACTCTTAGGATCTTTTACAGTTCCAGTTATCGTCTTCGTTTGGGCCTGAACCGCAACACTAGATAGGATAAGACAGAGGATAGTAATGAGTTTTCTCATGGGTTAATTTAAGGGTTGATTTATGGCAGCCAATTTGGTAAACATTTCTTTACCTACAAGTATTTCATATCAATTTGATAATGAAATTATAACTGTAATTGTTGTAGTTCCTTTATATGAGACCGCTATATGTCGCATTCCTTACCCAGCAACACCTGCGGGATTAAAGCTAAATAATATTCCTTCCATAAAAAGAGATGATTGATTAGCAAATGCCTAGTCCGTAACACTTTTATCCGCTTTCCGTTTAGCGGTAGCCAATTCGATTAACGTTACATGAAGGCAGTTGTCTTTCTTTTTCTCGCGTTTGTTTTCCCGTTCAACGGCCATGCGCAGTTTCTAAAACGATTTCGGCATTCAGTAGGAGCCGCTGCTCATTTCATCCCATTTCGCAACGGAGTTAGCACTGCATTTGGAGGCTTTTATGACCCACATGTAAACATTATCAACTCCTTTACCGACTTTTCACTTTCAGCTGGGGTTCCGCTCACTTTAGGCGTTCATGTGGAAGATGGTTTTATTCCCGAAACCTTCTTTTATGCGCATGTTCCAGCTGTGTTGGAAGCCAACATTGGACACTATTCTACCCACAAATTCTATAGTGATATTGGAATGGGCTTGGGTGCTGGCTATGCATTTCAAGTAACCAATCTTGGCGCTGGTCACGGCCCAGTGTTCACGCTTGCCGCCCGTTCGTGGTTATTCAAAGGCTCCATTACGCTTCGCTATATGTTTCATTTAAATATGGCATCAGGTTCAGGCTACGATACCCACAATATTGCACTGGCCGTGAACATGGGCAACTTTTTCGCTAAGCTGCGCAACGATAACGCCATGGAAAAGTGGCAACGATTTAAGTAACCTAGGGTTATAGAGTTTACGGAAAAGCTATTCTGTCAGAAAAACTTTAGTCTGAAATACAGTGTTTTTCACTGTAAGATGTACAAAATAAATTCCTGCCGCAGCTTTACTTTGGTTTGCATGATATCCATTCCACAGCAGCGGATTGCTTCCTTCGAGCAATCGAATCTGTTTACCATTCACATCAAAAATCTGTGCCTTCAATTGTGTTGCACCAATTACTGCTAATGCAATTGAACCATTAAAAGGATTAGGATACGCCTTCAATTCAAAAGCACTTTGCGCCAATTCTGCATCCTGAAATCCAGTAGGTTGATCAGCATAATACCCGTTCAAATACACCTCTAAATTAGTGTAGCCCTCTGCATCTAGCCCTGTTCCATTGCGGTCGTTTGCGTCAGATGGATTGAGGCCATTTGCAAGTTCCCAAGCATCGTCCATGCCATCATTATCCTCATCCAAATATGGAATGCCAGTGGCATACTCGGGAAAACCTCCAAGCGAATTAGCACATAATGTCGTTATGCTAAACTGCGAGGTGGCATCGGGAACAACATCCCATGGTGAATCAACAACGGCTTCTACAATTTGATTTTCTGCATCTAGAGTATTCATAGCCACTCCAATGCGCATTTGCCCAGCGCCAGTGCCAGAGAGTATGCGCACCTGCCTTCCTTCTGCCGAATATTTTATGGCATCGTCAACTACACTGTAAACGATAGAAGTTGTGGTGGCACTGATGGCAACTCCCTCGTCTAATACAATTGCTCCTTGGCGCACACAGTCTATAATGCGTCCAGTGCTGTCGGCCACTTCCTCCAAAACACGTGTATCCACAGCATCGCGCTGTGGATGAAGCGCACCAGCCCATTCAAGTACTGCTTCATAAGCCTCATTCACGGGCTGAACTTCTACTTCTGAATCCTCCGTCATTACCGAAGTGGCTGGAAAAAGCGCCCCATTCGCTCCAAATGCAGCTATTTGTTCTTCGGTGAGAAAAGGTCCACCAGGCCAAAAATTTCCGGAAATGTGGAGCAGTGAGCCTAAATTATTATCGACATCAAAATCAATGCTCAGTGGCAATTCATCCAAATCAAAAGGGGCATTACCCGGTTTCCAACGATTGCCAGCGATGTCTGCTTTTATCTGTGATCCGCCTTCTTGAAATTCGCTGGAATATCCCCAATCATACACTGTATTGTTAATGAATTCTAGGTCTATTCCTCCAACATACAAAGGATTTCGACCATTGTTGTGCGCCAATACACAATGATGAACAGATGCCCTTTGCGACCCATCGCCAATTAAAAGCCCCATGCTATGCGGCCCTTTGGGATGTATGCTGCGGTAAAGCGCTTCGCTTATGATGCTCCATTGCACCGTAACGCTGTTCGCTCCCGACCAAAGGCTTACATTCTCGTCCACGGCCCAACTAAACGAACAATGATCCGCTATTATATGATGCGCTCCTTCTTGAATGGTGATGCAATCACGATTATCTGGACTCAGTGTATACAAATCGTCTGCTGGGCGAATGCGCAATCCGCGAATAATTACGTCATGCGTAAAAATGCTAATGCCAAAATTCTTGAGCACCACACCATCTCCCGGGGCAGTTTGTGCAGCTATAGTGAGAAAAGGTTCTGTTACTTGAAGTTCGCTTTGCAGTTCAATAATTCCTCCTGTGCGGAACACGATGGTTCGAGCACCAGCAGTTTCTACAGCTTCGCGCAAGCTGCCCGGCCCGCTATCGTTCAGATTGGTAACAGCAAGAACACTGCCGTTTCTGCCCCCTTGCGCCATGCGACCAAAGCCCTGAGCACCGGGGAAAGCAGGTAGCTGACCCAATGCACTTTGTGCCATCAACATCAGGAATAGTATCGTGCCCCATCTATTCATGCCGTGAATATAGGTGCATTACCTTCACGGCCCCAACTGGAAAAGGTTCTGGTTGCCTTGAGCATTAGTTTACCATGACCTTCCACGAAATAAACACCTTGGCCGAAGTAAAGGCTTTTGTAACCTACATAATTCGTGAAGAGGGCATTGCCTTTCACCCCGACATTCCGTTCGAAATATACGTGAGCGACCATACGGGTCAACCTCTTTATAATGATGAAGAAGCTTTTATGCGCAATCAATTGCTTCTTGAATGTCTCGAACTGAGCGAGGAATTGGACCTTGACACCCGCGCCTTGATGATAAACTTCGCGGCCGAAGTGAGGGCAGATTTAGGTTAGAAATTGTGACATTAGCTGCAAACTCCCCTCAATAATTCCTATAAAGTGTAATCGACCCCGTAATTTGTTTTGGTTCGAAGGTGTTGAACTGTTTGAGGATGAATTGGTAGATATAGGTGCCTTGCTTCACTGGTTCTAGGCTGCTTTGGTCTAATCCGTCCCAGTAATTGTTGGGGTTGTCGGTTTGCCACACCATTTTGCCCCAGCGGTCGTAGACCTGAACATTGTAGCTTTCGTATTCGTAGTTGGTTCCTTTTGGGCCCCATGTGTCGTTGAGGTCATCGCTATCGGGCGTAAACGAATTGGGAATGTAGAAGGTGAACAGCGGGTCAACTTCCACATAACGGAAGGTGGTGTCGGTGCAGCCATAGCGCGGTTCGTTGTAGGCAATTAGCATTACTAGATAAACTCCACTCGAATCGTAATCGTGAACAGGCTCTTCTTCATTGCCCACTTGGTCATCGCCAAAATGCCATTCGTAGGAATAGGCCGATTCGCTCTCGTTGTTGAACAATACGGCTGGGTCATTGAACTCTTCGGGCTTGGAGCGTGTGCTGAAACTGGCTACTGGTGGAGGAACCACGCCCACAGTGGCGGTATCTACCACGATGCATCCTCCAGCATCGGTCACAATTACTGAATATTCTCCAGGACTCAACCCTCTATTCCATCCTGCAGGTGGAATAAGCGTGGATGAAATGGAACTGGAATCACGAATGGCCGACCACACGTAAACAA
>Ga0247843_1004746_pt1 | contig 19917 bp, 17 predicted proteins | sample LaCruzMarch2017__FD_192420 | JGI IMG/M metagenome (GOLD analysis project Ga0247843, IMG submission 192420) | Freshwater microbial communities from meromictic Lake La Cruz, Castile-La Mancha, Spain - LaCruzMarch2017_8m | ecosystem: Environmental > Aquatic > Freshwater > Lake | place: Spain...
ATAAACGCTCTAATTCAAGGCGTTCTGTGTCTGTCACAGTTACATATATTTTCTTATTCATAAGGCAAAAATACCCCATAGAAACAAATTTTTATATACACTAAAACTTTTTTGCTATTACTTAATAGTAGGAAATGATAGCACTGGGATAGGTGAAGGGACAATGAGGTTAATGCCAATGGGGCATGGTAATACAGCAATAGGAAGTGCTGCTATGTATAATGCAAAAAATGATGTACAAAAAAATGTAGCAATTGGTGTTAGAGCGGGGAAAGGATGTCAGGTGGACTTAATACTTTTCTTGGGTATGAGTCTGGTGCGCTTACTATTGGTTCAGGAAATGTTTTTCTTGGCTCGTTATCTGGACTCAATGCAGCATTTGCAAACGTTGACAATAGACTTATTATTGATAATTCTGCTAGTCCAACCCCTTTAATTTATGGCGAATTTGATAATAAAGTTCTTAAAATTAATGGCAAACTTTTACTTCAAAAAAATAATGGTGTACCGGCATCTTCAACAGCACCGGGCATTGAAGGACAATTAGCATTTGATGATCAATATTTTTATATCTGTATTCAAAATAATGTCTGGAAACGGTTCAGCCTTTCCAGTTGGTAGTTGGTATTGTTTAAATTTTTATACTTTGCAATTTGATAAATTCTGCTTTCAATACCCCGGCACCACCGTACCCAATTCTTTGGCGGCTAAGTCGTTGATGTTTTTGTAAAACTTATATTGCTTTTGAATGGCAATGATTTGGCCAAATTCTTCATCCGAATTTCCCGTGATTTTCCCCATTTGATTCAATAGATCCTTGATTTTATCGGCAGAGTAGGCCATTTTTAGACGAAGGATTTTCTTGAAAGCAAGCTCGTGCAGCAAATCCTCGTCGGTGGGTACAATGATTTCGTGCTTGATCCAATTTTCACTCAAATGGTGTCGGTTGGTACAAAGATCAATGGTGATGCGTTGAATATCAGGGTCGATATGGCTCAGGAAATAGTCGGTAGAAGGCACTTCTCCCATGTTGAATCGTTGACGGAAGATGTTCAGAATCAGGTCGAAAAGCTGGTTTTCAAACGAAATTTCCCCGATTTCGTGCAGTAAATAGCGGCACAATGAAATTCCCGCTTCCAATTCCGTTTGACCGTGTAAAATCAAAAGTTTAATAAATGCCTGTTCCTGAAAATACAAACGCGCCTTGAATAAGTCGACGGGGGGCTCATTTTTGGGAGCTACAAACGTATTGGGTTGATGATTGGGAACGACATCTTCCACCAAAATCCCAAATTCTTCTTCAATAAAGTTCTCGGGGAAAAAATTGTCGAGTTCTTGCGGCCTTTCTTTGGGGCGTTCCTGAAACTTTTGTTGCGTACGTTCCTGCGGTCTTTGGGTAGTGCGGTCGGCAGGCTTTTCGCGTTGTTGGCGCAGGTATTTATTCCCTTCCGAAATCAGCGTTTGCTCATCCATTTTCATCAAATCGGCGGTGCGTTTGTAGAAAATCTGGCGCTTGATAGGGTCAGGAATTTTGGTGATACTCGTTACAATATCATTGATAGCTTCGGCTCGTTTGAAAGGATTATCGCCCGCTTCTTTGAGCAGCATTTCGGTTTTAAACGTGATAAAATCCTTGGTAGCCTGTTTTACGTGCGCTTTAAAACCTTCGGCACCCACTTTATAAACATAACTGTCCGGGTCTTCACCGTCGGGAAGGGTAACGAGGCTCACGTTCATTCCTTCCTCCAGCACCATGTCCAGTCCGCGCAAAGCTGCTTTGATACCTGCGGCATCACCGTCGTACAGAATCGTAATATTCTGCGTAAAACGGGCGATGAGCTTAATTTGGTCTTCGGTCAGTGAGGTGCCCGAAGAAGCCGCCACGTTGTGAATTCCCGCTTGGTGCAGTGAAATGACGTCGGTATACCCTTCTACCAAGTAACAAACATCCTCCTGCCGAATGGCATTTTTGGCTTGGTAAATGCCGTACAGGATTTTGCTTTTGTGGTAAACGTCCGTTTCTGGTGAATTTACATATTTGGGTTGATTCTTGTCGGCGGTCAAAATCCGTGCGCCAAACGCAATGACCTTCCCCGATATGTTATGAATCGGAAAGATAACTCGCCCGCGAAAGCGGTCGTAGTAGCGCGTCGTGCGATTGGCCTGTGGGTCACCTTCTTTGTGCAAGGCCAAACCTGCCTTTTCGAGCAATTCGGGATTATAGCCTTTTTTAGCCGCTTCTTTCGTCAACCCGTCCCAATCCGTGAGACTGTAACCCAGACCAAACGATTTGATGGTAGGGTCATTGAACCCACGATTTCGAAAATAACTCAGCCCGATGCCTTGTCCTTCTTCATGCTCCATGAGCAGGTTTTGGTAGTATTTTTGGGCAAAATTCAGCACGATGTAGAGGCTGTCACGCTCGTTTTGGCGTAACACTTCCTCGGGTGTTTGCTGTTCTTCTTCAACCTCAATGTTGTATTTTTGGGCCAAATGCCGCAGTGCCTCGCCGTAGCTGACGCCCTCAATATCCATCACAAACTTGATGGAATCGCCCGCTTTCCCACAACCAAAACATTTATAGATTTGGCGAACGGGATTCACGTTGAAGGAAGGAGACTTTTCGTTGTGAAACGGACAACAGGCCGTATAGTTGGAGCCTCGTTTTTTCAAAGACACAAAATCTCCGACTACTTCTACAATGTCGGCGGCCTGTTTGATTCGGTCGGCTATTTCGTTACTGATTCGCATAAAACAAAGGTAGGGGAGCGACAAAAGAGTTCCTAATAATTATTTCAGCACTTAGCAACCTTTTAATTGAAGAATGCGTCTTCGTAATGACAACGGCTTAGCCTCTAATTTGAACCCTTTATTTACATTTTCGCACGGTTCAACCTATTTCATTGGCAAGCTGTTTTTTGCTTTTTTAATTTTATGCAAAAATTCATTTCAGCCATGACAACTTCATTGAAAAAACAAATCGCGGGTCTTATCTTTATCCTGAGCGGATTGACCCTTCTTTCTTTGCTGGTACTTGCTTAGTTCGTAAACAAAAGCGCTGATTGACACGTTTTTTCAAAATCCGTGTTAATCAGCGCTGCTTGCATCTGTGCGGTCCGCCCCTGCGGTCATCTGCGTTCTATGCTATTTAGAAATAGGGCCTACATCTTAGCGTTAGCTACGGTTTTTTGCCATACGCGCCACACGTTACGGTACATGATGTCGGCGATAGCATCTTCAGTATAGCCACGTTTGAGGAGTACATAAATCAGGTTAGGGTACTGCGAAACATCTTTTAAACCCGTAGGAAGACTGTCGCCTACGCCATCGAAATCAGAACCGATACCCACATTTTTGGTACCTCCCGTAAGTTTTACCACATGATCAATGTGATTTGCCACCGTTTCAACGTCGGCAAATAAAACAGGGTTCTCTTTTTGGAATTGTTTCAATAAGTCCTGAGCCGCCGGGTCACTGAATTTCAACCCTTTCTCTTTCAATATTTTGCCAAATTTGCCTTGCAACACTTCCGCTTGTTGGCGGTAGTTTTCATCCAAAAAGCTCGAACCGAAATTGATTTGAATAACGCCGCCTTTTTTACCTAACAACGTAATCATATCGTCCGACATGTTGCGTTTGAAGGTAGGCGTAAAATAGCGGCACGAAGAGTGGGAAGCAATAACGGGAGATGTGGAAAGTTCAATTGCCTGATAAAAGGAATCATCCGAAATGTGCGAAACGTCCACCATGATTCCGACGCGGTTCATTTCTTTGACCACGTCTTTGCCATAGGCACTCAATCCCTTGTGGGTGAATGTACTGTCATATGATGAGTCGCAAATATGATTGTCTTTCCCGTGCGTAAGAGTTACATAACTGATACCTCGCTGACGGAAGTAGGCTACGTCGGAAAGTTTCAAAAGGGGTGCACCGTTTTCCATGCCCATTGGAAAAGAAATAATCCCTTTCTTAAAATTGGCATCTGCCTGTTGAGGAGTGGTAACGACACCAAACTTATCGGGGTGAGCGGCTGCAATGCCTTTGACCATCGTGATGAGCGAATCGGCCAATTCTTTGGCACCTCCCGTTTGTTGGTACGACGACGGAATATAAATAGACATGAAAGGGGCCGAAAGGCCGCCTTTTTTTGCACGTTCGTAGTCAAAATCACCTTCTTCCGTACTGATGGGGATGCCCAAATATTGGCGTTCTAAACGAAAATTCTTGATTTTGAGGCGGTAAGGCAAATCTACGTGCCCATCGGTAAGGATGTACTTGTGGGCAATTTTATCAGCCAATTGGTACAGTTGCTCATCTGTTTTTTGTGCCTTTGTATTGAATGCAAGCACTGAAAAAGCGAGAAGAGAAGTTAGGAATAGCTTCATTACGATTTGTTGGTTTTAGTGATGTGATGGATAGTTATAAACCTTGTTGTGATTTTATTTGCAATATAAATTCAATGGTTACTTTAAAATCTTCGGCTAATTCTTCAATTGTCAGTTTACCTCGCCGAAGTGATTTACTTATTCCTTCAATTTTTCCTTCCATTCTCCCTTTTGATTCTCCTTCTGCAACTGCCGTGTCAATGACGTTTTTCAAATCTCGGTAGTATTTTAAACTGGTCTCATAACCTGCCTGTTCTTCGGGGGTAAATTTGGCAATCTCAGCTGCTTCGAACAATTTTCCAAAAACCTTTTCTTTCAAGGCTTGAGGGCGTTCATCTAAGTAGGGAAGGTATTTTAAAACATACAGCCACTTATCGTAGGTGGTTTTCAACTCATTTTCTGTCTTAGTAAAATGTGGCAACTCAAGATAGATAAAGGTCAGTTTATCATAAAACACGCGGCAATTTTGGTCTTTTAGTTTCACTTCATGACGGACCTCTTTTTCAAAAGCATCTTCACTGAATACAAAATCCAATATCCCAACTGTGTAAATTTCTGACAACTTAAAGTCCCATTCACCTCGTTTAGCCTGCTCCTGAATTGGGAAAGTAGAATAAAAAATGCTGCGGTCTTTGAAGTAGTTTTGCTTCGCTTTCTGAATTTCAACGATAAAGCGTTCGTTATTTGTACCAAGGCAGTATAAATCGAATATGGCTTTACGGTCAATTTCTGTACTGCCTATCTGTTCATTTTTTGAGTAAGATAAATCCGCAATTTTGTGGCGCTGAGGCAGCACTACTTCGTTCAAAAAGTCAATAAGTAAGTCTTTATTCAGTTCGGTACCGAATAATTTCTTAAATCCGAAATCAGTGAAGGGATTAATGTATTTTTCTTTCGTCATCTTAATTTCAGGGCTTATTAACCAATAAAAAACATCAAGTGTACTAAACTCGTTTAGGCTATTTCATTTCAAACAAATCAAGATAGCTCTTTAGATCCAAGGCGCGTTTTTTGACTACCTCCATGCGGTCATTGACAATCATGGGTTGAAACATCGTGCCTTCCATGGTTTCATAAACGCTGAGTTGAGCTTTAAATTCCAAATCACGGTACTCGATCCATTTACGTTGGGCAGCGAGAAGCGCCGCTTTTTGTTTGGCATCCATCTTTAACGTGAGCGCCTTGTAATTTTTGTTCAATTCGGCATCCCATTTTTTGTAGGCTTCGTCCAAACAACCCACCATTCCCTGAGTGGAAGGATTTTTATCTATACATTTGTCTAAAGCAACGTCAATAGGATGTTTTTCTGCCGTTTCCTGAGAAAAAACAAGAGCAGAAGAAAAGAAAAAAGCAATAAAGAAGACATAATAAGGTTTCATTGGGGTGTTACTTAGGGCTTAGGGTGAGTTTTTTACAAATAAACGAAAATAAATGACTTCAAACGATTTCATACGACAACAACGAAGTCAATTTGTCAAAGCAAAAGCGGTTGAGTTAGGGTTTGATTTTTGCGGAATTTCAACCGCCGAATTTTTGGAAGAAGAAGCTCCGCGCCTTGAAAATTGGCTTAACCAACAGATGCACGGGCAAATGCACTACATGGCCAATCACTTTGACAAACGCCTCGATCCGCGCAAATTGGTGGACGGAGCCAAGTCGGTGATATCGGTTTTGCTCAATTATTACCCCGAAAAGCGCCCTCCTTCAACTGAAAATGACCTCAAACTTTCCAAATATGCCTACGGTACTGACTATCATTTTGTGTTGAAAGATAAACTGAAAGAATTTGTTTCTCAGATTCAACAGGAAATAGGGGAGGTAAACGGACGGGGTTTTGTGGATTCTGCTCCCGTTATGGACAAAGTGTGGGCGGCGAAAAGCGGCTTAGGATGGGTGGGTAAACATACCAATCTCATCAATCGTGAAATAGGCAGTTTTTTCTTTATCGGTGAAATCATCTGTGACCTTGAGCTATGGCCCGACGGCGCAATGAAAGATTATTGCGGCACCTGTACACGTTGCGTGGATGCCTGCCCCACCGACGCCATTGTGGCTCCTTATGTAGTAGATGGAAGCAAGTGCATCAGCTATTTTACGATTGAGCTCAAAGAAGCGATTCCAGCGGAGGTAAAAGGCAAATTTGAAAACTGGATTTTTGGCTGTGATATTTGTCAGGATGTGTGTCCGTGGACTCGTTTCTCACGTCCTCACCAGACACCAGAGTTTAATCTACATCCCGAATTAGCTGAATTTACGAATAAAGACTGGGAGGAAATCACCCAAGAAGTATTTCAGGAACTCTTTCGCCGTTCGGCAGTGAAGCGTACAAAGTTGGAAGGGTTGCAGCGCAATGTAGCGTTTGTGACGGATTAATTTTTTAACCACAGAGAAAATGAGAATCATAGAGAGTGTATTTGTTTTTCTCTGTGCTGCTTTGTTTCTCTGTGGTTAAAAAAAACTATTTGACTGTATTTACGTGCAGATGCGAATCGTGCTGTTTGCTGTGATATACTCGAATCGTGGCTTTTTGGAAGTCTTTTTCATCGGCTTCACTGATATTCATAAACTTCTGTGGATTTCTATCCACCAATGGAAACCAGGAACTCTGAATCTGTACCATGATTTTGTGGCCTTTTTTGAAGGTATGCAACACATCTGGCATCCGTACTTTTACGTCAGTAACTTGGTTGGGAACAAACGGCTCAGGTTTCTCATAACTATTACGAAACTTTCCACGCAATACTTCTGCCCGAACTAATCGCTGATAGCCTGCCATCGTTAAGGCTTTGGGATTTGGACTTGGATTGGGGGCATCTTCGGGTAAAATGTCAATGAGTTTAACGATAAAATCCGCGTCAGTTCCAGTCGTAGAAGCAAAAAAGTGGGCAGTCATCGGGCCTGAAAAGGTCACATCTTCGGTAAGAACGTCGGATTCATACGCTAATACATCGGGGCGACGCGCTGCAAAGCGCTGGTCTTCAATTACGTATTGATTATTGCGACGGGCAAAAATACCGTCTGTGTAAGGAACTGGTTTGGCCGGGTCGCTGACGTATTCATCAAAACTGTCTTTATCTTCAGTCACAGTTTCTTCCCAGGAAAGCTTACCGTTGGCCTGAAAATGCAATTCCTTGGCCTCTTTGTTTTTAGGAGGCCACGCGTCAAATGTTTTCCATTCGTTCGTGCCTGTGTTAAACATCGTTGCTTCGGCGGCTTTCCACTCGCCTTTGTCTTTGAGGTAATAATTGAAAAACTTCAATTCCAATTCTTCCTGAAAATACTTGGAGGTGTTGCTCCCAAAATTCAACGGACCAAATTCTGTCCATTCCGGCCGCGACCAGGCTCCGTGAGTCCAGGGGCCCATTACAATTTGATTTTTAGTGGTAGGACTTTGTTTTTCAATGGCTTCGTACGTACGCAACGCTCCAAACAAATCTTCGGCATCAAACCAACCGCCTACAACCAAGGTGGCAGGTTTTACATTTTTGAGCGCAGGACGAATATTGCGCGATTTCCAATAGTCATCGTAGGTTTCGTGTTGGAGGTATTCGTTCCAAATTTTTCCTTTATTGTTGAAATACTTCGCACTATTTGCGTTTTTGAGAGGACCGAGTTTTAGGAAAAAATCGTACGCATCTTTGGCTCGATTGCTGAAAATTCCGCCATACGAGGCTACGGGTTTGTCGGGTTGAGCGTCAAAGTAACTCAGAAAGCTAAAATTGTCAAGCAGAAAAAAGGCACCGTTGTGACGGGCATCATCGCCGACAAATTCATCCGTAATGGGTGCTTGCGGAGAAACGGCTTTGAGAGCGGGGTGAGCGTCGGGCAAAGCAGCAGAGGCATAGAAGCCGGGATATGAAACGCCCGTAATGCCTACGCGTCCGTTGTTTTGCGGAATGTTTTTAATCAGCCATTCAATTGTATCGTATGTATCTGAACTTTCGTCGGTGTCTTTCGGTGTTTTCTTCGCAAAGTTGTGGGGAGTCATTTCCTCAAACTTCCCTTCACTTAGGTAGCGGCCGCGCACATCCTGTGTTACAAAAATGTATTTATCCTCAGAAAGTAATTTGCTTGGCCCTGGACCGTTTGTAGTATAGTTGGTTTCCCCGTAAGGCCCTGCCGAATAAGGTGTCCGTTCCATGAGAATAGGATAGCTTTGACTTACGTCTTTCGGAACGTAAATCACCGTATACAGTTTAACTCCGTCACGCATCGCGATTTGCCGGTCTAACTTGGTGTAATTGTCCTTAACAAAGTTAGAAGTTTGGGCGTGGGAATAGGAGAAAAAGAGGGCAAACAAAAGGCTGTAGACAATGAGATGGTTTTTCATGATGAAGAATGATTTTGGCAAAAATAGAAGGTTCTGTGACAAGATAAAAAAAACAGCTCATTACTATTTTAAAAACGCAATGTTAATTTAGGATTATTCCGTTAAAAAAATGCCACATTCTACTTTTGAGAACCTTAATATTGTAATAATCTGTGTTTCTCATAAAAAAATCGTAACTTTGCGGGTCTTTTTCAAGGCAAGAGTTAGTTTGTAATGGTAGATTTTTTTTCCTATTACCGGTTAACTATCAACAATTAACAACAACATACTAATGCAATCCATCCGCAACATCGCCATCATTGCGCACGTTGACCACGGTAAAACCACTTTGGTGGACAAATTTATCCACTATTCAAAACTGTTTAGAGAGAATCAGCAGTTTGATGACCTCATCCTGGACAGCAACGACCTCGAACGTGAACGAGGTATTACAATTGTCTCTAAAAACGTATCGGTACGCTATAAAGACGTAAAAATCAACATCATTGATACCCCGGGCCACTCCGACTTTGGAGGAGAAGTAGAGCGCGTACTTAAAATGTCTGACGGAGTAGTCATTTTGGTAGATGCTTTTGAAGGGCCCATGCCGCAAACTCGCTTTGTATTAGGCAAAGCTTTGCAATTGGGATTGAAAGTAGTATTGGTTGTCAATAAAGTGGACAAACCAAACTGCCGTCCCGACGAAGTACACGAAGCTGTATTTGACTTGATGTTTAACTTGGAAGCCAACGATGAACAATTAGACTTCCCTACTGTTTTCGGTTCTTCGAAACAAGGATGGATGGGCCCTGATTGGCAAACACCAACCACTGATATTTCGTATTTATTGGACGTAATTGTAGAGCATATTCCACCGGCACCCAATAATGAAGGAGATCCGCAAATGCAGATTACTTCCTTGGATTACAGTTCTTTCGTAGGACGTATTGCCATTGGTCGTGTACACCGTGGCACCTTGAAAGAAGGCGCTCAATTGGGTCTTTGTAAGTCTGATGGAACCGTAAAACGGGTTCGTATCAAAGAATTGCAGGTATTTGAAGGCTTAGGCAGACAAAAAGTAACGGAAGTTTCGTCAGGAGATATTTGTGCACTAACGGGTTTGGAAGATTTCGAAATCGGTGATACCATCACATTGTACGAAAACCCTGAACCGCTTCCTCGTATTTCAGTAGACGAGCCAACGATGAACATGTTGTTTACAATCAACAATTCACCGTTTTTTGGTAAAGAAGGTAAGTTTGTAACTTCTCGTCACCTGCGCGAACGTCTGTTCAAAGAAATGGAGAAAAACCTTGCTTTACGCGTTGAATCAATGGGTAGTGAGGATAAATTTATGGTATTTGGACGAGGTATTCTTCACTTGTCAGTGTTGATTGAAACCATGCGTCGCGAAGGATACGAATTGCAGGTAGGTCAGCCACAGGTGATTTTGAAAGAAGGTGAAAGAGGCGAACGCCTTGAACCAATCGAAATTCTCGTGGTAGATGTTCCCGAAGAATCGGCAGGTAAAGTAATTGAATTGGTTACCCAACGTAAGGGCGACTTGCTGGTAATGGAACCACGCGGCGATCTGCAACACTTGGAGTTTAATATTCCATCACGTGGTTTGATCGGTTTGCGTTCCAACGTACTGACTGCCACACAGGGAGAAGCCGTTCTTTCGCACCGTTTCAAAGCGTATGAGCCACACAAAGGCAACATTCCAGGACGTATCAACGGTTCAATCATCTCAAAAGGAACTGGAGTATCTACCCCTTATGCCTTAGACCGTTTGCAGGAACGCGGCAGATTCTTCGTAGATCCAAGTGAAGAATTGTACATGGGAATGGTCGTGGGAGAACACAGCCGCCCTGGAGATATTGTGGTAAACTTGCAGGAAACCAAGAAATTGACCAATATGCGTGCCTCAGGTACGGACGACAACGTACGTATTGCACCTAAAATCAATTTCTCTTTGGAAGAATCAATGGAATACATCCAAAAGGATGAATATTTGGAAGTAACGCCGCTGACGCTTCGTATTCGGAAAGTATACTTAGACGAAAACGAACGCAAACGCAATTCAAAAGAATTGGAAATGGCGTAGCGTAAAGAACCTCACCCCCAACCCCTCTCCTTTTTGGAGAGGGGAGTGTTAGCCTTATTCCCTCTCCAAAAAGGAGAGGGTTAGGGCGAGGTTAATGTTTCGGGCAGTCGCAGGCGTTGCGTTTGCGGAACAGTCCCCACATAAAACCTTTACGCTGTCGATTACGTCGACGTTTTCGAAGCGAAGATTTCTCAGAAGCGGCCGCAATGGTCGCTTTTTTTGTGGCAACTTTTGCCTCGACCGTTGGGGCTTCTACCTGAATGAGAATGCCTAAAAGCAACAAACAAACTACCTTTTTCATCTATTTTTGATTTCTTTATTTTATTTTTTACCAACGACGCCTTCCCTGAGAACGGTTGCCGTAGTTGTACCGACTGCGGCTCTGGTAATGAGGACGATAGTTGTAACGGGGCGGAGCTACATACACGCGAGGCGGAGGCAGCACACGCACATAAGGACGGGGTGCGTAATAACGCGAACCGTAGTATCTGCGATCGTAGCCGCCACGGTATCCACCACCTGAATATAAACAGCTACTTAACATGGCTGTTAAAGCCAAGACAGTGACAAAAAGGGTGACACGGGTTTTCATAGCAAATTAGAGGTTAAACTGTTACACGAATATAACGTTTTTTAAGTATGTTTCTGTTCAAAGACAACCCAAAGACCAGTCTCCCCTATTGTTAACGTTTGTTAACCCTTTTAAATTTTCCTAATTGATTTTTAAACAGTAGTATTGCTTTCTATTTAAAACAACTGACTGACCTAATGAGAATTTTAATTTTTGTGTTTCTATGCTTTTTCCAAGCTTATACAATAGCTCAAACTCCAACGGCTTCGCAAACTGCCCACGACTTTTACACTTGGTATCTTACGAAAGGAGTGAATCTCGGTTGGAAGCAAGCCGTCAAACGTCCGGAATTGAGTGCGGGCTTCCAAAAAAAACTCACGGTATTTTTTCAAAAACTGGAGAAAGATAACGAAGGCGGCTATGATCCGATATTGCAAGCGCAGGACTACGAAGATAAATTTACGCTGAAGCCCATTGCCCAAACTGCCTCAAAAGCAACTTTTTATTTTAGTATGTTTGAACAGAAAACAGCCATTGTTACATTGACTGCTGTGAATGGTAAGTGGCTGATTGACAATATACAGGGAGTAAAATAGATTTTTTAAGGAATGGATTGAAAAGCAGTAACCATTAAGAAGTTAAGATTCATTAAGCCTTAATTTTCTTAATCTCTTAATGGTTAAAAAAAGTAGATAAACCTAATAAGATGGATTAGATAAAACTTATCCTACTGCTTCAAAAAAACACTCCAACTTAGTGCGGTCGAGGAGGCCATTGGTACGTACACTGCTGCAAAGGTCTAACCCAAACGGCTGTACAGTTTCAATGGCCTCTTTGACGTTTTCGGCTTTGAGTCCACCTGCCAAAAATAAGGGAATGGGAATACTGTCCCGAATTTTACGACTCAACGCCCAGTTGTGGACGCGCCCCGTTCCGCCGAGTTCTTTTACCTGTAAGTTAGGATTTCCGCTATCCAATAAAATCGCATCGACAAATTCCGAAACCTCTATCGCTTCTTCTACTGTTTTTTCATCAATGACGTGAATTACCTGTACTAACTTGACATGAGGCAAGGCTTGGCGAATTTGCCGGTACGTACCTTCCTGAAGCGCATCCACTATTTGAATGGTATTGGTTTGGACTTTTAAATAGTGGTCAATAATGGCTTGAGTACCGGTCTCACTGGTCAATAAAAAGGTAGCGATGGGCGGAGGCACTGTCCGGGCTATTTCGGCGATGAGTTCATCCGAAATTACCCCCGGACCGCTGGGCATGTGACCTACCAAGCCCAAAGCCGAAGCACCGCACTCAATGGCCAATCGGGCTTCAGCTACGCTGCTGATACAGCAAATTTTTACGCGGGGTTTCATATCTGTAAAAAATAGTAGCTTTCTAACAATTTCTGTAGCCAAAGGGCTAAAGCCCTACAATTAGCTCAAACTTTAATCGAATCCACGCCATAAATGGCTTGGCAATTGTTGTATGCTTGGAAATAATTAAAAAGTCACCGGTAACTTTAATTTTTCATTTCCTCTCTGCACTTCGGCTTCGACGGTTTGGCCTTTTTCAAACTTGCCCAAGGCTCCCATATAATCATAAATGGTGTTGAGATTGTATTTGTCCAAGCGTAAGATAAGGTCGCCGCCTTTAATGCCGGCGGCTTCGCCGGGGCGGTTTTTAGAAACTCCGTCTACCTTGATGCCCGGACCATTGAACGAATAATCCAGCAGAAGTCCCATCGTTACTTTAAAACTCATGTTACGAGCCATCGGCATGGCGGTTTCGCGGTATTCGAGGCGATTGGGCAACTTATCTACATCGTTAATAATACCCGTAACAGCGTTTAATATTTTTGCTTCTCCCTCAAAATTAATGAGTTGAGTGTCGTCGCTTGGTTTGTGATAATCTCCGTGAACACCCGTAAAGAAGAAAAGAACAGGGATTTTTTTGACGTAAAACGAAGTATGGTCGGAAGCACCGGCACCCGCTGAGTCAATCTTGAAAAGCATTTTTTCACGCTCCATCACCAGCGGCACTACCTGTCCCCACGTTGGACTGGTTCCCCAACCACCCACAGTAATGGCTTTCGCCGCATCAAAGCGACCAATCATGTCGAAATTGAGCATTAAATTGACTTTGGAAAGGTCAATGGTAGGGTTATTGGAATAATATTTTGAGCCTAACAATCCTAACTCTTCGGCTGAAAAACAGATAAACAGGAAGTTGTGACTTTCTTTTACTCCGTTTTTGGCATAATAGCGAGCCATTTCCAATACACCGGCTACACCCGAAGCATTATCATCGGCGCCGTTGTGAATTTTGCCTTTGGAATTGGCCTCAAGCGAACCGCGTTGGTAGCCTTCGCCGAGGTGATCGTAGTGCGCTCCGATGACGATGGTGCGGTCGGCACCGTTGTCCAAATACGCCACCACGTTGCGGGCATCTACGGCATGAACCGTGTCAATATTAGCTTTGAAAGGTTGCTCAAAGCCGTTGGTTCCTTTGGGCTCAAGACCCAACGACTTGAAATGTTTAGCGATGTAGTCGGCCGCTTTTTGTTCGTCTTTGGTGCCTGTTCCGCGCCCTTTCAGTTCATCGGAAGCTAAAAATGCAATGTGCTTTTCAACATTTTTTGGGGTAATGGCGGACTTTTGGGCTTGGAGTTGATAAGTGAATAAACAAATCAATAGCAGCAATTTTTTCATTTGATAAAGGGATAAAATGATAGTTAAATTAATCTTGGGTCAAAACGGTAAGGTTCCTGATGAAGCAGTTTTACTTTGGCAAAATCGGACTGAAGTGGATTGATTAAATAATTGTATTCGCCCTGTACAATCGCGGAAGGGACTTTAAGGGCAAGGTAAGTTTTTGATTTAAGCCAGTCATCGGTTTGGGTTTGTAAATTTTGGGGAGGCGTTAAATTTCGCCAATCAGCAGGCAAAAGCTTGATATTGAGTGCCTGAATACTGTCGTCTGGAATCCAAATGCTACTCAAAACATAGTCGGAAGGCACATAAAACGCAGGAATATGCACCAAAACTTCTAAAGTGGCTAAGGCACGGCTACTGCTGGTGTATAAGACCGCAACTCCCGCTTTATTCCAACGCCCTCCTGCTAATTTGGCCCCCGTTCCTGTCAAATCAGAAGCATATTGGGCTTTACTTAAACGAAATACCTCCATAATTACGCCAATACGCCATGGGCAATTCGGATAAGTTCGTCGTTAATCCATTGAAATCCAAAGGGTGTATCTAGTAAATCCGTAGGTTTTTTTCCGCTTAATACTGGATTGGGATAATCCATCCAACCTTTAAAACGAGCTAATTCTCCAAATACCTCCTCGCCTTGTTGATACAAAGCCGCCAACTGCAATGCGGTAGCGGTAGCCTCTTTATTCAGACGTTTTTCATCGGGATAACGCTGAAGGGTTCGTTCCGATAAGTGAACAATATCGGCGATTTCTTTTTGGCTGAACGAAAGATTTTGAGCCAAAATCAACAACGCTTTTTTCGAAATCCCTTCTCTGCTTAGAAAAATCAGGTCTAAGGCGTTTTGGAGAGGGCGGGTACTTACCTGCTGTTTGCCAAAATATTTTAAACTGACCATGAGAGTGACATTTGACGTAAAAATAACGACAAATTGTGGGTTATTGTTCTGTCTTTGCAAAATTTTCTATTTCCTTCACAAATAAGTTGCGTCCGGGATAGGCCAATTCTGCCCCGTTGGCGTGGACAATGTCCATAGTCTTGAAATTTACTTCTTCGCGAACGCTCATAAACTCTTTCCAAACCGAAGAGTTGACGTGATAAATCACCACAATGTCCAGAGAAAATTCGCTCAATAATTCTAAACGAACAGTGGCCTCTTTGCTGTTGGTGAAGGGATGCGTACGGAGATAGTCCCGAAGCATTTCCATGATTTGGGTAATGGTTTCAGGAGGTGTGTTAAAGGCCAACCGTACATAGTATTTTGCGCGGCGAGTGGTACGTTGAGATACATTTTCGAGGGCTTGGCTCGTCATCAGGCGATTGGGGACGGTAATCAAACCTCCTTCGTCGGAGCGAATGCGTGTACTCCGAAAACCAATTTGTTCAATTTCACCCGAAATTTTGTCTAAAACTACTGAATCACCGATGATAAAGGGCCGCTCCAACATGATGGCTACCGAAGCAATGAGGTTTTCAAGGGTTTCGCGGGCGGCGAGGGCAATGACCAAACCTCCGATTCCGAGACTGGTAATTAAGGCCCATACGTTGACTTCATACACTTTGTGAAGCATCATGAAAAAGCAGGTGAGCGTCCACAAAATAATGGCGGTGTCTTTGAAAAAAGGCACTAGCTGGTCGTCAAGTGGGGTAGGAGTTTCGGCGGCCTGTTGTTTAAAAATAAGGGCCATGAACTTAATAATCCGGATGCCCAGCCAACCGACGGTACCCGCCAGAACGGTAAAAAAGGTTTTTTGAATGATCATCAACCACCCAAATTGCTCTGCCGATGCCAAGTCCCAATCGCTTGGAACGGTTAGTTGGCGAAATGCCAAAAAGAGGGTTGTTAGGGTAATAAGTACCTCAAAAGGGCGACGGGTAAGTCGGACAAATTCCGCCAAGGGGATATTGCCTGCTTCTTTTTTGATAAACCGATAGATGGCTCGGCTAATCGTAAAGGAAAGCCCTCTTCTGATTAAAAAGCCTAATCCCAGAATTCCCGCAAACCGAAGTAGGGCACTGATTTGATTGTCTAATAGAGTGTAGTCAAGCCACACTGACAGATTTTCCATGCTGACTGTCTGTTTTTGAAACTGCAAAACAACGATATTGTAACCGGAAAGAAAAGTATTGGGGGGAGAGTACGGGAATAAGTTGTCTTTGTACGTCTTTGTTGGTGTTTTGTGCGCCTTTGTTGGTGTTTTTTCACCAACAAACCTTCTCTTACTGCGGGAAATTAATTTTATCGTAAATGAACTTCGCTAAATACTCCGACACAATGGCTTTCATCAGCTTCTCGTTGGTGAGGGCTTCGATGCCTTTTTCCTGATTTAGATCCATGCGGTTGATCCACGCCTGCGTGGCTAATTCCGACAGACTGCCCTTTTTGAAATTCTCAAACGAATTGTTTTTGGCCTGTTTGTAAATGATCTCATTGTCAATCAAATCCATGCCCACTTGGTCGAGCAGGAGGCGGTCGGTGGGGGTCCAGTCGGTGCCGAGGCGGTCGTTGATTTTTTCGATGATTTGCGAAAGTTCAATTTCCCCGTCTTTTTCTTTGCGCAAACCCGCTTCTGAGCCGGGCGCTAACCCGTATTCGGGCTGATGCTCCAAGGCAATGCTGATTTCGTTGATTTTTTGGAGGCGGTAGTATTGCAGGGCCACTTCGTCGTTGAGTTTGAAGCGGTCTTCGAGCGTTTTGTGGGGGAGTTTGTTGAGCAATAACCGCCCGTAAGCAAAGAGTTTTTCTAATTCAGCATCCTGAAAAGGCATGATTTGGCTCAAAAACGAATACGCCCGCGTAAAGGTGGTGAGGGTGTGTTTCCAGTCTTCCTGCTCTTCTTCGGTGTCGAGGGCCTTGAACCGCTGAACGGCGGGGTCAATGTAGGCATTGAGCAGGGCGTGGATTTTGTTGCCGTGCAAATCGGCCGATTTGAAATATTCCTGCGCAAAATTATCCACTTCCGACGGCCAAATCAGGGGCTTTTCTTCCAATTTGGCCTTCAAATCGTAAAGGCGATTGGGGTCAGACGGCTCGGTGATGCCCGTGAGCTCGTAATAAGGCTGGAAGGCTTCTTTGATTTCGTCTTCTTCGTTGGCAAAATCCAGCACAAAGGTGTCTTCCTTGCCCGGGTGCATTCGGTTAAGGCGCGAGAGCGTTTGCACGGCTTTGACGCCCGACAGTTTTTTGTCCACGTACATGGTGCGCAGCAACGGCTGGTCAAAACCCGTCTGGTATTTTTCGGCCACGAGCAGGATTTGGTACTCTTCCGACGCAAATTTATCGGGGAGTTCTTTTTCCGAAAAACCGTTCAGCTTCACTTCGGTGAGTTCTTCGTCGGGATAATCGGGGTCTTTGACCTTGCCCGAAAATGCCACCAAGGCTTTGATGTCGGTGTAGTGATTGTCGCGGATGTATTTCTGAAACTCAAAATAATAGCGAACGGCGTGCAGGCGCGAGGCCGTGACGACCATCGCTTTGGCCCGACCGCCGATTTTTTGCGCCACCACCTGCCGGAAATGCTCAATGATGATTTCGGTTTTTTGGGCTAAATTGTAGGGATGCAGCGACAAAAACCGCGCAATGGCCCGGGCGGCTTTTTTCTTGTTGACCTTGGGGTCGTCTTCGATTTGTTTGGAGATGCGAAAGAAGGTTTTGTAGGTCATGAAGTTTTTCAACACGTCCAAAATAAAACCTTCCTGAATGGCCTGCCGCATCGAATACACGTGGAAGGGGCGGGGCTTGCCGTCGGAGCCTTTTACGCCAAATACTTCAATGGTTTTGGCTTTGGGCGTGGCCGTAAAGGCAAAAAAACTGAGGTTTTTCTGGTGCCCCCGGGCCTGCATGGATTGCCGAATGAGGTCTTCGGGGTCTTCGTCGTCGGTTTCGGCGAGGAGTTCTTTGAGCTTTTTGGTGGCTTCGCCGCCCTGCGAACTGTGGGCTTCGTCCACGATGACGGCGTAGGTGCGGTCGGGGAGGTTTTTGACTTCGTCCAGCACCGCTACAAACGGGAATTTTTGTAAGGTGGTGATAATGATGCTGTTGCCGCTGCGGAGGGCTTTGCCCAACTGCCCCGAATCTTTGTCAATGCGCACCACCACGCCGCCTTTGTGGTCAAACTGATAGATGGTGTCCTGTAATTGTTTGTCCAATACGCGGCGGTCGGTGATGACGATGACGGAGTTGAACACCTTGGCGTCGGTGGCGGTGTGCAGGCTGAACAGCCGATAGGCCAGCCACGCAATAGAGTTGGATTTGCCCGACCCTGCCGAATGTTGAATGAGGTAGTTTTGCCCCGCGCCTTTGGTTTTGGCGTCGGCGGCGAGGCGGCGGACGACTTCCAACTGGTGAAAACGCGGAAAAATGACGCGCTCTTTTTTGTAGGTAGTGCCCTTTTGTCGGTATTCTTCTTTCTGAACGTGAATGAATTTGCCGATGATGTCCAGCCACGAGTCGCGCTGCCACACCTGTTCCCAGAGGTAGGCGGTTTGGTGGCCATATTCATTGGGGGGATTGCCCGCGCCGTTTTCGTGGCCTTGGTTGAAGGGCAGAAAAACGGTCTTTTCTTTGTCAATTTTGGTGGTAATATAGACTTCGTCGGTGTCCACCGCAAAGTGGACCAAACTCCGCTTGTTGGGCTGAAACAATAGCTCGCGCGGGTCGCGGTCTTCAATGTATTGGCGGCGGGCGTGTTGGGTGCTTTGGTTCGTAAATTGGTTTTTCAGTTCTACCGTGGCTACGGGCAAACCGTTGATAAACAGCACCATGTCCAAGGAGTTGGTGTGTTTGGTGCTGTATTGCACCTGCCGCGTGATGGACAGGATATTTTGGCGGTAGTCGTGCTCGGTTTGGGCGTTGAGGGCGGTTTCGGGTTTGAAATAGGCCAGGTCGAGCGTGACGCCGTTGTCGGTGAAACCGTTGCGGATCACTTCCAGCGCGCCCCGCAGGTCGAGTTCTTTGTGGAGACGTTGGAGGAGTTTGGGTTCAAATTCTGCACCGTGCAACTGCGCCAAACATTGGAGTTTTTTAGGCTGACTTTGGTGCAAAAACGCCATCAATTGCCGCGTGTCCACCGCCATTTCTTTGTGGTAGTCGGCGGGGTGGCCTTTGACGTAGCCGCTTTCGAGCAGCACCGCCTCAATGGCGTCTTCAAAGGCTTGTTCGGTATGGGGTCGGTTAGACATGGTTTTAGGTTTTTAACCTCACCCTCTAAATCTCCCTCTCCTTTCAGGCGAGGGAGACTTTTTAGCCCTTCTCCAGAAAGGACGGGGCCGCCCGTGCGGAAGGGTTGGGATGAGGTTGAATGCTGGTTATAAATCTATTTTCTCTTCCAAACAACACACCTTGCCCGTGACGCACTCGAAAATGAGGGCTTGGCGGAATTCTTTCAATAACTCGATCTCCTGCCGCGCCAACGTCATCTTTTCGTTGATCTTCGCCGTCTCGGTTTCGATGTAGTCCACAATTGCTGCTTGTTCGGGGAGGGGTGGAAGCAAAATCTTTAAATTTCTAACTGTACCTAATGAAAGGTTTTTAATAGTTGTTCCGCTTAAAGATGTTTCAATTGCATTAAGAGTAAATTCTGTTTGTAATTGATAATATAAATGTCTGCTTTCCAGATTTTTTAAAAGCTCGATGTAGCAGGCGCTTTTACCAAGAATAATATTTTCACCTTGATAAATGGCAAGATTTCCAATGGTTCCATTAATAGAAACTTAGATTCAAGGAGTAAATGCAACTTTTAAAGAGGGCAAGAGAAGTAATATTTTTGAGAAAGAAGGGGTATCCCCCTTCTCCCCAAGGATAAATTACGTATAATTGCCTTCCGTCCAAAGTTGTC
>Ga0247843_1004748_pt1 | contig 19914 bp, 20 predicted proteins | sample LaCruzMarch2017__FD_192420 | JGI IMG/M metagenome (GOLD analysis project Ga0247843, IMG submission 192420) | Freshwater microbial communities from meromictic Lake La Cruz, Castile-La Mancha, Spain - LaCruzMarch2017_8m | ecosystem: Environmental > Aquatic > Freshwater > Lake | place: Spain...
CCCATTCGGACGGACCGCGGTAACCGAACTCTGCGATGAATGCAGCGAACTCATTCCAGAAACCACCGGTTGCTGTCGGGAGTTGGGCTTCAACCTTGTCCATTCCGCTGTTAAACAACTTGGTCATCTCTGGGCTGTTCTTCACCGTGCGCGAGAGCGACCACAGTGAATAGGTTGGTGCCGCAGATTCAACGTCACCGGCGTAGCCGAGGATCGTGATCAGCAGATGGGCCTTGTCAGCGCCGAGAATTTGACCGGCAACAGCTGGGCCAACCGCCGCGTTTGAGGCGCCAATCTGCTCCGAACGCCAAGCAAGACGTTCATATGGCATCACGGAGCGTGCTCGTGCAACGAGTGCGCGGTTGCTCATGGCCTTGAGGTTAGGGCGATTACGACGCAGATCATCAGCGATTGCAGAGTCTTCGTCGGCGCCCTCAAACTTTGACGTGTTGAGTACCCAGCCAGCGCGCGCACCCCCGAGTGCGGTGAGTGACTCATTGGCATCGGTTGCTGATGCAACGTGGGGTGGGGCTCCAGGGGAATTAAAAAAGATGGAGTCGATGATATCCGCGGTCATGCCCTTGCGGATTCCCAAAACTCGGACGTTGCTCTGATTTATATAGAGGTACCCGTAAAAGAACCCAGCGACGGCGGACTCTTCGGTGAGTTCATCAGCGGTGAAACACACGTCTTCGACGTAACCGGAAGCCCAACCGGGAAGAACGTTGGGGATCCAACACATGGTTGCACCAAGTGGTGTAATCGGTTCAGCCATCACGTCTGCGGCATTGAGGCGGGTATAAATCGGGAACCTTACGCTGGGCTCGGTATCAGTGAGCCACGCCTTTTTTGACATGTGAACGTCCATTTCGTGTGAGGGTGAAAGGGTCAGAGTTAGCGAATGTTACCACCGCCAAACTAGGACTACCTATGAAATCACACTATCGAGGGCCGTGTACCGGCTCATGGGCGAGCAGTCGACGAATCGTTTCATGGGCGTGCTGAACGGCAATCTCATTACGACCGATTGTCATGTACTTGCCAGCGAGTGAAGCAAGGCCATTTTGCACGTCGGTCTGCGCCGTGTAGTCCTCATCACGAAATGCCGCGAAGAACCATTCAGCGGTTTTCTCTGCCTCTAAGAACTCTTCGGGGGTCTGCGGTGGGGTGCGCAGCAGCGTTGTCTGCCAGGTCATCGATTCGCCCCATGAATCACCCGGAAGCATGATGGAAACTACGGTGCGCTCACGCAATCCACCAGCAATCGCCATACCGGGAAAGACCCAGTACACAAGGCCCATCGCTTCTGCAGGATCCCATTCATCGCGCGGTTTTTCCATCATGGCGTCAAGGGTTTTCAACGCGAACACATTACGCACGTGCGGACCAAATGAATCTAACGTCATGCGGTTGGTGTGGTTGGTGAGGGCAACGGTTTTTGCGTGCAGTGAACTGAAGTGATAGCCCTCGAGGTAACCGTCCAGAGTCACTTTCCAGTTGGGGCCGGGCAATGTTTTCGTGGTGAAGTGAGTGCACTTGTCGAGTTCGAGCGCTTCGAGGTGCGGCAGTACCTCACCGAGCCATGCGTCGATCCCCAAGTCCATGTCGGGGGTAAGTCCAATGAAAATGAAACCGGCCCGTTCTTCACACGGCAGTTGCACCAAACTGAAATCTTCTTTGTTCACTTCACCGAAAGTATCTTCACCGGGTACACCCGTAAGTTTTCCGTCGGTGTCATAAGTCCACGAGTGGTATCCGCAGGTGAATCGACGCGCACTGCCGCAACCATCGGGTAATAATTTCATCGCGCGGTGTCGACAAACATTGATCATCGCGCGCATCGTGCCGTCCTTGCCACGAACCAGAATGATCTCTTTGCCGACTACTCGCATTGTTTTAAAGTCACCGACGTTTGCGAGTTCGGCCGAAGTACCTACCGGCAAGGGAATGGCGTGAAAAATCTCTTTGATTTCTCGTTCCCACAGATCTTGATCCAGGTATTCCGAAATGGGAACTTTCAGTTGCTCAGGTGCCATGTCGGTGGTCTGGTTACGCAGATGGGAAGCGAGTCGATCAAGGATGGACATTGCTTCTTCACGGCTCAACGCGGCATGCCCCCCGGATGTGTATTGAGGCAATGTCTCGGTCATAAGAAAATATTACTCCTCGGTAGCAAGTGAGTGATCAGTTTGTCCGGATGCCGTCATGCAGGTGCTGGCTCTCATTGATTGAATGCACCCGACGAATATCTCCCTTAATCCACACCCGGCTCAGCGAACAGTGCGATGGCAAGAAAAACATGTCTTCTTCGATCCCCAAGATCTCACTGATGACTGCATTGATGACACCGCCGTGACTCACCAAAACAATATGCTGTCCTTCGTAGTCTGCAATCAATTTTTTGACAGCTCCCATGATGCGGGCGCGAAACTCTGCAGAACCTTCACCAAAAAACATGTGGTCCCACATGACCTGGCGATAAAAGGCCTGCTCGCGTGCGGCCCATTCCTCGGGGTCAACCAAAGTCTGCGGGTTAACCCCTGGTTCGAGCTCGCGGTAAGACGCAATCTCGACAAACTCTGGACGCACTTCTGGTGTGAGCCCGAGCGGAAACGCAATGATCTCCGCTGTTTCCTTTGCCCGATGCATTGAGCTGCACACCACAACATCAACTTCCTGCTCGGTCAGCACACCTGCAAGTGCAGCTGCCTGAACCCGACCCAATTCACTCAGCATTGGGTCATCCCATGCTGTGTGATCAAACTCTTCTTCGGTCGGGAACACCTGCTGGGCATGGCGAACCAACGTCAGTCGGGTAACACCATCTTCTAGCAGGAGAAACGGGATCCGAACAGAAAACGGAGGTTCAGGAGATAACGGAGGAAGACTCACCTTCATGCGGACTCGGGTCCAGCTGACTCCAACACCGTCACGGTGCCCGTGGATCCATCGAGTTCAACCAGCGTTCCACTGGGCAGTGATGTACTCGCACCCGCCAATGAGACGACACAGGGAACTCCCAGTTCTCGGCTGACGATCACGGCGTGGCTGGCTTGGGCGCCGATTTCACAGATCACCGCGCTGGCGATCATGAACAGTGGGACCCAGGAAGGGTCGGTGGTTGTGCAGACAAGAATTTCGCCGGGCTCCAATGAGTCAGCATCGACGAGGTCCAAGATCACCCGGGTGCGAGCGGTCACCGCTCCTTGTGAACCGGGAATGCCTTTCATCTGCGTTCCCGCGGCGGCGCCGACACCCTCGGCGAACCGACGGCGCTTGGGCCAATCACTAATCGGGGGAATTGGACGGTCGCGAATCACCAAGTAGGGCGGCTCGAGTTCAGCGAGGGTTAACCACTGCGCATGCCGTGCTGCCGTTATTTCGGTGAAGGATGCTGGATCTGCAATAAATGAATCAAGTTCACTTTCCAACACTTGGAATACATGCATCGGGTCACCTAGATGACCTGCCGCGTGCATCCGGCGGCCAAGTTCGCGGAAGGCAAGTTTAGGCTCCTGCATCAACATGACGGTTGCGTTTTTGCCGGCCTCACGCAGTCGATATGCGGATTGACCCGACGCAATTCCTGCGGCCAACAGCCCTGCCGTGGCTTCATCGCCAGCGACAGCGGCAGTGAGTTCCTCAACCGCAGCAAGACGGCGCTTGGCTGACTCGGCAGCCCGCAGTGTCGGGGACATTGCGTCCTCCTGTCGGCGGACACGGTCAATCATTTGGTAGGCGAGCGTCGGGTTGATCAGCCACGTCTGAGCACTGATTTCCCATTCGTTTACACCGCGATGACCGAACATGACAATCAAATCATCAAATTCTAAATTGAACTTAGCCGCGGTCGGTTCAGCGGCAAGGCGTTCGGCGAGACCGTCCATGCCAGCGTCGAAGGCAGCTGTTAGTTGTGCTGATCCGCGAACCAGACGAGAGAGATCCCAGACCCGCTCGGGCATTCCCGCTGAGGCGACGTCACCTAATGCACCAAAGATTTGAATTGCTAACTCGGATTTACCGACCGCGTCGGCTATGCCTTGCACAATTTGTGGTCCCACCGTTGCTCCAATAACAACCTGTGCGTAAGCATCCCAACCTGGTCGTTGCCAACGGGCCGAGGTGCGTCCGTACTCAACAAGAGCTGCATCCGAAATGGTTGCAAGGTCTGGTCGACTGGCACGCCACTTCGCGGCATCGTCCAAATATTTCGCAGCTAGTGCTACCTGTGCCCCACCCAGAATTGCGCCGAAGGATTCACCCAACTTCGCCGAGCATGCTTCGTTGTCATCACGCGGATCATGAACATACGGCGGAACAGTCGAGTTTTGACCGAAGAAAGAAATATCAATTGCATCGGGGGTCGCGCCCGGCATGCGATGACCGAACACTCGACCGAGTGAAACCTGGTTGTAGAAATAGCCGCCCCATGATCCATACGTTTCTGGCTGCGTCCACAGGAACTCATCAGGCTCAAAAGTTCCAAGAGCGATCCAGGCATCCGCTGTACCCGGCGCCATTCCCTGTTCCCACGTTAACGTCCAGTTCAATGGCGTGAATGGCTCTGGGCCAACTTCGTCGGCATTAGCGCGCGTGTAAATGGGGAAACGCTCGCTGGGCTCAGTATCAGCAATCCAAGTTTTCATTGATCCTCCGTTAATTAATTCATGAATGGAATCATAGATGAACAGTGTTAAAGCAGATTTCAAGCAAAATTAAGATGCACCCGAGATGACCTCCCGGTCACCCTCTTTCCACAGCCGATCCAACCGGCGGTAATCGATCCGCCAACCTTCGGGGGTGCGAACAACACGGTCGGCATATTCGCCACCCAAAGCGTAGTGCTTCACCGGACCGGGTGTTGATTCCCTGATGTGCTGGGAAATCAAATACGTCTTCACTTCAGCCTGGTCGCCGTCGAGCTCAATGAGACTTTTTCCAATCAGGTGCTGGGTTGAGTCCAATCCGGTCAGGGTGCCTTCAATCATGGCTCGGATCTGCGGGGCTCCCGTTGGGCAGCCAAGGCTTCCCCCGTCAAAAGTGGCATCGGGGGTAAAGAGGGTCTCGAGCGTGTCAAAGTCCTTGGCATCAATTGCCCGCGCATAGCGAACAAGCAGTTCCTCGATCTCAATACGATCTACTATTTGCGCAAGGTTCATGGTCATAATGAGGAAAATAGACCGTGGCTTCACTTAATGCAAGGACTTCCAATAAAGTCCGCACCAGACCATTAACTATTTCTGCGATCAAGGAGCATTCCATGTCAGAAAAAGCAAAGAACTGGGAAGACGTTAAGTCGTATTCCCTCGATGAGGCAGATGAGCAAGAAATGTTCGATGCTCAAATTGAATGCACCTTGATCTGGGCCGGTAAAGAAGGGTGGCCCATGGGAGTGATCGTGAATTACATTCACCGTGATGGCCGCTTCTGGTTAACCGCCAGCGAAGAGCGTCCGCGCGTTAACTCGATCCGCAAAGACCCACGAGTCAGCATCGCCATTACTTCAAAAGGTTCGCGAGTTATTGAACGTCGCTCATTAACCTACAAGTGCCGGGCGATCGTTCACACGGATCGCGAAACCCTCGACTGGGTACTCCCCGAATTTGCAAACGCTATGCGTCCGGGTGAACCAGAGAAGGCCGAAGCTTTCCGCGAGATGCTCGACTCCCCTGGCCGCGTTGTCTTTGAACTGATTCCGGAAACACGGATTGGATTCGACAGCGCCAAAATGTGGAAGGCTTCCGAAGCCGCACGTCCAAGTGATTCACCCTCCGCACCCACTCACTAACTAACACTCTCTCTCTAACACCCACTAGCTGAAAGGAACACCATGCGCTTTGAAAACAAAGTACTTTTTGTCACCGGAGGCTCAAGCGGCATCGGTCGCGCCACCGCCGAGCGGGTAGTAGCCGAGGGTGGGCGTGCCGCATTGGTCGATCTTGACCTGGCGAAAGCTCAGGCTGTCGCCGCAGAAATTGGCGGCGGTTGCATTGGTTTGGAAGCAAATGTTGCAGACGAAGCACAAGTAAAGGCTGCCGTCGAAGCAACAGTTGCAGCACTCGGTGGAATTGACCTGGTGCTGGCCGGCGCGGGCCACGCCGAGTTCGGTCCACTTGCAGAATGGGACATGGCTCGCTTCAACAAGATGATGGAAGTTCACGTTGGTGGCACTTTCAATGTGTGCAAGTACACGACACCCGTAATGAAAGCACGGGGCGGCGGCTCAATCGTCACAATCGCATCTGTTGCTGCATTCAAGGCCAACAACAACAATGTTCCCTACGGCGCAGCCAAAGCAGCAATCGCTGGCCTTACTCGTCAGTTCACCCTGGAAGCACTCCCGGAAGTTCGCATCAACTGCATTGCACCCGGTCGCACGATCACGGGGATGACCACTCCTCTCATGTTGGCCCGCGGTGGCGACATGGAAAAAGGTGAAGAAGTATTTGGCGCGGCGGTTCCCATGAAGCGCATGGCCAGGGCCAATGAGCTGGCAGCCGTAATTTGCTTCTTCCTCAGCGAGGAAGCTTCCTTCATCACGGGACAGACTCTGCTCGTGGATGGCGGGGAGACCCTCGGATAACGAGAATTCCACACCGAATTCCCAGAATTCATGCAATACTCCGCTCACTAAATTCACAGAGTTGGATTCACAGGACTACCGGAGGAAACATGCCGCAGCACGAGAACATTGACCCGCAATCCCTTGAACCATTGGTGGCGCTCTACTCGGCGCTTCCCGGCGGTTTCAATGCCATTCCTGATATCAATGCGCGCCGAGCAACCCTCAACGGCATGTTAGAAGCAATGACAGCGGATCTGCCTCCCAATGAAAACGTGCTCCTCGAAGATCGGGTTATTCCCGGGCCCGCAGGAAACCCGGACCTCATGGTGCGGATCTACCGTCCGGCTAAGTCAAGTGGCCCACTGCCGGGCATTCTGTTCATACATGGTGGCGGGATGGTGCTGGGCACCCTGGACACGGATCACCTCACCGCGGTCATGCTGTGCGAAACAATCGGAGCGCTCATCGTTTCCGTTGACTACCGGCTTGCACCCGAACACCCAGCACCGGCTGCGATCGAAGACTGCTATGCCGCCCTTCAATGGATGACCTCCAACGCCGCTGAACTTGGCTACGGCCCTGTGGATCGGCTAGCCATTTATGGCGGAAGCGCCGGTGGTGGCCTGACAATCGCGACGGCTCTCGTATCCCGCGACCGTGGCGGACCTTCAATTGGTTTCTTGATGGCTCCATATCCGATGATCGACGACCGCAATGTGACGGACTCGAGTCAGGCAATCCTCGATATCGGCATCTGGGATCGCTCGGGCAATATCGAAGCCTGGGAGTGGTACCTCGGTGGCAACCCGGCCGACCAATATTCGGCCCCCACTCGGGCGACTGACCTCACCGGACTGCCACCAACATTTATTGATGTCGGCGACCAAGACATGTTCATGGACGAGGACCTGGAATTCGCAGGCCGACTGAAAGATGCACAAGTACCGGTTGAACTACATGTTTACCCCGGCGCCTACCACGCATCCGAAGTCTTCGCGCCAACCGCGGAACTCAGTCTGCGAATCTGGGCTGCACGCATTGCCGCATTAAAAACTGCTCTGGCCTGACATTTTTCGACGGGAGTTGACCAGTCGGGTTGTTAGTTCAACATTAATTCAACATAGTTTCGCGCAACCGGGCGATATCGCTGGCGTCTAAACCTTTTGCGAGAGCCCATTGCTCGGCGCTGCCGTAGGTCTGTGTCATGGTTTCAAGAAATGTGCGCATGGTCTCCGGCTCAGAACCAAAGATCCAATCAGGGGCACCGGCCAGACCATTGTCTTGGTACACCTGTGAGCTACGAATTCGTTCGATAATCGGCGCCATATTGGTGGTGGTGACGTGATAGTCGGCAACAATGTCTTCGTGTGCGACACCGAGAATGTCGAGGAGCATCGCGATCACAATCCCGGTGCGGTCTTTCCCCGCAGAACAATGGACCACCACGGGGCGATTCTCGGGATCTGCCATTAGGCGCAGAACGTCAACGATCGAGGAAGAATTTATCTCCAACTGCCGCAGGTAATCGTCAACCAAATTGTCGGTGCCACCGGCCGCAATTTGTTCGGGGGTAATTCCCGACTGGGGAATCATGGGGAAGTGAGCCAAGCGTGCAGATTCATGTTCAATTACATAACCCTCGTGCGCAACCTCAAATGACATCCGAAGGTCGATTACAACTGATGGTGCGATTACGTTTGACAAGTCCAACTGTCCCTGCTCGGTTAGCTTTCGCGGGTTATCACTGCGGATTACCTGACGCGAACGGATCACTCGACCATCGGGTGTCTGCAGCCCACCAAGGTCGCGAACATTAACCAGGCCATCGATTCGCAATTCTTCAGCCCGAGACTCACTCATGCTTCTACACCTGCAACTCGGTGAGCCGATGCCAACATTTCGCGGGCCAAGGCAACGGGATCACCCGGATCGGATTGACCTTTTAATGGCGACTCAACGGTGAGGATGGTTTCTTTGGGGAGCGCCGCAATGAACTCGCGAACCGGGAGATCACCTTGATCGGGCATCAGGCGTCCGTTTACGCCTTCACCGCGCGCGGCTTCCGCATCGAGCGCGGCACCTGCCCCCGGAGCGCTACAGATCTGGGCGTACGCAAAAAGTTCTGGTGGGTACAGACGCAGATCACTCGGGTGTCCGCCGGAGCGCTCCAAATGCAATGAGTCAGCGAGTACCACAACGTTGGGTGCACCACACTGCGTGACAATCTGGACGCACGTATCCAGATTCTTCGCTGCCGAAAACAACATGAATTCAACCGCGATTGACGTCCCGTGTTCGGCTGCCAATTCGGCGATCTGCTCGAGTGTTTCCACCCTGCGTACGGGATCTTCGTCTTCCACCGTGGCGATTACATACCGAGCACCCAGCGCCTGTGCAGCCTCCAGAAGTGGGCGGGCTGCTGCGACAGCGGATGGGTCGGTCATGCGGATTACTTCAACGTCAAGAATGTTGATGCCTTCACTGTCAACTGCGCGAGCCAACGCTTCAAGCGCACGGTCATTACCTAAAACGGCGTGGTCGATACCGGTTGAAGGGCTCGGTGTCAGCCGGAAACCGGTGAAGTCAAACCCCGCTTCGGCGGCAACGGCTGCAAGTCGTGCAGGTGAAACAGTCATCATGGAAAGGTGCGCGAGTCCAAAAGCCCGCGACAATTTACGTACCCGCCAATCGCTCGACAATCGGAAGATACGCATCCAGGTGCGCATCACCAACGGTGATGTAGGAGAAGCCGTACTCTTCGCGCCGACGTTCTAACTCATCGCAGATTTCATCGACACTTCCAACAGCTGCATGTGGAAAACGTTTTAGTTCAGCTAATTCCATGCCTGTTCGAGCCATGACCGACTCTGCTGTAATTTCCGAACGCCCTTGCACCGAGATGAAGTAAGTGGCCGTTTCCAATTCAATGTCGTTAAAGCGCTCCCCCGCACCTGTTTTGATCCACTCAATTTTTTTGTGCGTCTCATCTTCTGTTGAAGAAGCAATACTTCCCGCTCCCACGGTTCCGCTGCTGTTATTGAAATTGACGCTGACAATGTCAGCGAGTTCACCGGCTAAGCCCAAAACTTTGGGTGCACCACCACCGATCATTAATGGTGGCCAAGGGCGCTGGATCGGTTGCGGCACCGCGTGGTAACCGAATGACTCGATAAATTCACCGTGGTAGTCGACTTCACCTTCGTCGGCGTATGCCATGCGCATGAACTCTGCAGTTTCACGTAGTAATTGAATGCGCCGGCCCGCGGATTCCCATGGAATCCCGAGGGCTTCGTACTCATTAACCAACCAGCCTGCGCCCAGCCCGATTTCGAGTCGACCTTCGGAGAGAACGTCAATTGAAGCCATTTCCTTAGTGAGGACGGTGGGTATGTGATAACTCACGCACGCCATTCGGGAACCGATTCGAAGTGTGGTCGTGGCCATTGCGGCAGCTGTCATTGCTGGGATGATCGCAAGGGTTTGAACCCGGTGCCCCGTTCCTTCAATTTTGCTTCCAGGGCCCAGCAGGTGATCGGCGACGTGCAGGGTGGAGTACCCGCTGTCTTCTACTTTACGAGCGAGGTCAACCCATTCCTTCAATGAAGTCGAACTAAAAGCCTGGATTGCAAACCGAAATGGGCGTTTCATGTACGTGCCTTTCGTGCGGAGCGGAAGAAGGATCCGTGCGCGGCTGTAAACCCACCGTCAACAAAAAGAGTTTGTCCGGTAATCCAAGACGCCTGTTCGGAACAAAGAAAACTGACTGCATTAGCGATGTCCTGTGACTCGCCCATTCGACTAATCGGAAGCACTCCGGCAATTGCGGCCTGCGCCTTTTCATCACCGTAATGGCCCGCGGTCCCTTCGGTGAGCACGGTTCCCGGTCCGACCGCATTACAGCGCACACCCAAAGGAGCAAACTCCAAGGCCATGGCTTCGGTGAGTTGGTTCACCGCGGCCTTTGATGCCGGATACAGAGATGTACCGGCTGCGTGAGCCCTCGATGTAATTGACGAAAGATTGATGACCACTCCACCGCCATTCGTCGCCATTATTGGGACGAGCGCTTGAGCCATGAGGACCGGACCAATCACATTGACGTCAAGGATGGCGCGCATTTCCTCATGTGTTGTGTGCAAAAGATCTTGGTAACGCTGGATTGCAGCGTTGTTCACAAGCACCCGGCAGTTCGGGGCCAACGCCGCGACCGTCGCCACCGCTTCGCTGTCGCAGACGTCCACGATTGCAGTGCGAACACCGAGTGACTCACGCACATCAGTGAGTGGACCTTCTGCAACGTCTAATGCAAGGACGTCATAGCCGTCCTCGACAAGTCGTTCAACAATTGCCCGACCGATACCTTGACCCGCTCCGGTGACAACCGCTGTTCCATCGTTACTCATGTGCTCTCCTCATCGGTTTCACCGTGCACCGCCCACGCTACACATCGCCGTAAGACCTCGCGGTATTGCGGAGACTCCCACGCGACCCGGTCCACTGTTCCGGTGTCAGCAATCCCAAGGTCAGTGACGTCAAATCGCCCGCGACAGTGGCCGAGGGTGAAATACACAACTTCGCCCTTTCCTTCCGCGCGAGTAAACAGCACCGGGTGTCGCGTGCGTGAGCCGGAGTGCGAAACCTCAAAGCCGGGGCAGTCCCCTGTGAACTCAGTGTCAAGAATGACGTCGAGATCCTCGCCCAAATCCATCACGTACAACTCGTCGGTGGTCACAAAGGATGGAACTCCTGCAACAAGTGGGTGCTCGGGTTGTACAACATCTACGCGCCAAGGTGAAATTTTTGGGTGCGCAAGAAATCGGTTTCCCAGCATTGCGGTGAACTCGGGCATCGCGTCGGGGGTGCGAAACACTTTTGGTCCGCCGGCAGTCGGTGGGTCGATCGCGGAGTTTGTGGCGTGCAGCGCAAGTAACCGCGTACCGCCCTGGACTGCTTGGGTGAGAGCTAGTGATTCTTCCCGCGATGGCCGCACATCACATGTGTACGCAATAACTGCATCTGCTTGTCCAAGAACGTCAATATCGGAGTAGTCAGAATGCACCGAGCATCGAACTCGATCGTATTTGTTGAGCAATATGAGTAATTCGAGCCGGGCATAGTCGACATCGTGCCAACGCCCACCGACAACGAGTGCAACCTTGATTGGCAGCGCTGCGTTGACTTGGGGGGTGGCGCCGTGCTTCACATGTGGCATGCGATTGACCACCCCCTTCGTCACCGACGAATTGTTGTTAGAACTGGGTTCGAACGGTCATGCCGCCGTCGCAAACAACGTTGGTGCCCACGCAGTAACCCATGACCGGACTGGCCAGACCGACGATTACCGCGGCAATTTCGCTGGGCTTGCCCATGTGTCCTAGTGGAATTGATGCAAGAACTTTTTCGTACACCTCGGGACGGCCCGACTTGATTTTGCTCCAGTCACCCTCTTCGAAGTAGACGGGTCCGGGTGAAACAGTGTTCACTCGGATTCCCTTAGGAGCAAGGGCGTGTGCGGCAGCGGAAGCATGGCGAACAATTGCTGCTTTGAAGGCTCCGTAAGAGTTGGGGGAACTCGGCCACACGTTGTCAAAACCAAAAGTTGAGGACAGCGCGATGATCGAACCGCCGCCGGCAGCTTCAAGGATGGGGGTTGCTTCGTCGATGAGGTGAACCAACGGCAGAAGGTCAAGTTCGAGACTCTGCTGCCACTGCTCAGGGCCTTTGAGTGAGCCACCGGTGACGTTGGAAACCAAAATATCCAGTCCACCAAGGTTCTCGGCCGCATCACGGATGAATCCTTTGAGTTGGTCTTCCTTGCTCACGTCAATTGCGCGAGCGAACACCGTAACTCCAGAGCCGCGCAGTTCGGCGGCAAAAGCCTCAACGGCTTCTTCGTTGCGGGCGCAAAATGCGACGGATGCCCCTTCGGCTGCTAAAAGTTCGACGGTGGCGCGACCAATACCGCGGGTACCGCCGGTTACGAGAGCACGTTTTCCAGTAAGACCAAGATCCATGATGTTCCATTCTTTGGGGTGTTAGACACTTTTCGTGCCGAAGCTAGGATGTCCATGTTATCGGATCACCGTGACGACATAAACTCATTCCCCTACTCGTATCGTGTTTCATCTCACTACTTTTCATCAGTTCAAGTATCACCATTTCACCGGAGGCGCCCATGAATCACGTGACGGTACTCCCGCTCGGCCTCGAGCTCGAAGTAGCAGAAGACCAGACGGTCATGGCGGCTGCGCATCAAGCGGGTTATATCTGGCCCACCGAATGCCAGGGGGAAGCTTCCTGCGGCCTATGCGTCAGCATCATTCGTGAGGGCACCGAGAACTGCGCACCCATGCTTGATGAAGAACGGGAAACACTTGAGCGAACGATGGGCATGATTGATTCATCTCGGAGACTCGCCTGTCGTTTGTTAGTCACGGGCCCGGTGACCTTGACCAAGCGCGGCGTTCGCCAAAATGAGGAGGCATAAAAGATGAGTGAATCAACCGACCTTCATGCACTTGCCCAACGACTTGAACGGCTCGAGACAACCGAGGCTGCCCGATCAACCCTGTTTGCCTATGCACAGGCGGTTGACACCCGAAATTGGTCAATGCTCGGCGGAGTTTTCAGCGAAGATGCCGTATGTGAAATGCCCGGTCTACTCCTCACCGGTCGCACCGCGATCGTGGAAGCGATGCAGGGCATGCTGCCCACTGAATTCATTACCCGACACTTGATCGTGAACCCGCAAGTAACGTGGACAGCACCCGGACGGGCCACTGTTCGCGCAACTGTCTACTACGCGCACGAGGGCAGTGGCTTTGAGGCAACGGGTTGGGGGGAGGACATGGACGAGATAGTGGTTACTGACGGAATCGGCGTTATCACGCGGACGGTTTTCACACCGGCAGTGCACTTGCCGGGCAGTATCTCGAGCCTTGCCCCACGTGTGCAGCAAATTGAAACGGCCGAATTGGCTCGCGCGGTTTCATGGCGCTACGCGAACGCTGTTGACACTCCAGACTTCGACTTGTTGAAAAGTGTCTTCACCGAAGATGCTGTCCTAACAACAAGTAAAGGCTCGCGCACTGGTCGCGAGCAAGTACTCGACTATTACGCAACCGCGCTCACTGGTCCGGTAAAACGAAAGCACTTCTTGGTGAATCAGTCACTCACCCCACTCGGTCCTGACGTGGTGCTACTGGAGTCCTACTTTTTATACACATTCTCCGGCGAAGACACCTCCACCATTGGTTGGGGAAACTACGTAGATCGCATCCAAATCATCGACGGTGTCGGTTACATCCAGGACAAACGGATTTCAGCGGACCTTCATGCTGACTCTCGTATTGGCTGGGCGCGTCCGTGAGTGATGCACTCAAAGCGCATCACAGCCTGCCATACAACCTCGTGCTGCTCGATCTCGACGGCACCATTATTGATTCCGAACCTGGGGTGCAGGCCGCAGTAGGACACGCACTCGTCACAGGTTTTGGAATAACTCCCACTCAAGCCGAACTCGAAGAATTTATGGGACCACCACTCTCCGACGTACTACCGCGAATTTTCGGACTCAATGATCCAGCCGATGAAAAACGCTTCTTCGAGTTGTTTTGTGCGGTCTACTTCCACGGGATGGAGTACGACTTTGATCTGTACCCGGGCATGCTCGATTTAGTCAACGACCTTTTTAACGCCGGGGTCTCAATTGCCTTAGCAACATCCAAGCCCGCGGAATCCGCGGAGCGAATCTTGCAGCACGCCAACATTGATCATCGTTTCACTTTCATAGCGGGATCGGCCTCTGATGGTTCGCGTCAAAACAAAACCGATGTACTCGCACATGCCTTCACTCAGATGCAAGCAAGTGCTGCAACGCATCGAATTGTGATGGTGGGTGATCGCGCCCTTGATCTGCAGGCCGCACACGACCACGGAGTCGACAGCATCGCTGCCTATTGGGGTTATGCACCACTGGGCGAACTCGATGACTGCGCCGCAACCCACCGGGTAGCAAACGTTGCGGAGCTAAGAAAGGTGCTGTTACCGGACTGAACTGGTTGTTCCTCGGCTAGCGAACTGCAGCGTCAAGTAATGGAGCAAGGCGATCAGGTATACCGATCCAATCTTGTGGAGAAACAATTGCAGGATCAAAGTTTGCATCGATTGACACCGCATCAACTCCTGCTGCAGCGGCGGCGGCCACCTCAACACACAACTCGTCGATACTGAGCGGACGCAGATTGGCAACGACCACGGGTGGATCGGTGAAAAGGTCCCAGCACATTTTCAAAGGTGCAAGCTCGGCCGGACGCATTGTTGCAAGTAGGTTCATCGTTTCTAAGTGTTGTTCCAGTGTCCCCGACGCCGGATTCCACCAGTCGAATTGTTCGGCGGTCCGCTTGAGACCACTCTCTGAACGCATACCCGCCATCAGTGGCGGGTATGGCCGCTGAATTGGTTTAGGGTCAACATCAGATGCAGGAATAGAGAAAAATTCACCCTGATGACTGACCGGATCAGGGCCCCAGCACGCTTTCATCGCGTCAATGAATTCACTAGCGCGACGTCCCCGGGTGCGTGGGTCAACGTCATATTGCGCGTGCTCTTCATCAGACCAGCCGACACTAAAACCGAAAACAGTTCGACCACCTGAAAGCACATCCAGCGTTGTAATGCGTTGGGCTAGGTCAACCGGGCGGTTGTAGCCGGCCACGAGAATGCTTGTTCCTAAGATAATCTCATTTGTCCAACCTGCGACAACCGACAACAATTCCATTGGCTGCAACACCGAGCGATACGCCTGCGGTACCGCAAGACCTGGTCGCGCTGAGTAACCGGAGACGACTTCGTGCGGATAGAACAGGTGCTGTTGAACGAAGAGGTGCCCAAAACCCAGTTCCTCGGCTCGCTCGGCAAAACCGCGAACGGCGTTAGCGTCAACATGGGGGCCCAGCTGGGGAAGTGCAAGTCCAACGCGCATGCGATCACTCACGGCCAAAGACCGCCACCAACGGTGACAACTTCGCCATGCATGTACGGAACTTCGTCACTGAGCAGCCAAGCGGCCGTTGCGGCGATTTCTTCTGGTTCTGCGTACCGACCCATGGGAACTGCCGCACTCATCGCACCCTTGAATGTCTCGACATCAATGCCCGCCAGAGCTGCAAGACCTTCTTCTAGTGGACGCATCATGCGAGTCTCGACCACACCCGGTGCAACAACGTTGACACGAATTCCTTGTGGGCCCGCCTCTTTCATCAATGACTTCGACATTCCGACCACTGCGTGCTTACTCGCAACGTATACAGCAACGCCGCCATCGCCCTTAAGCCCTGCAATGGAAGCGGTGAAAACGATCTTGCCGCGATTAGGTTGGGTTGCCATCTGTCGCATGGCCGCGGAAGACCCGAGGAACGCGCTGAGAACGTTAACTGCAAAAACTTTCTGGAAGTCGTTAATGTCAAAATCAGCCACGGTCAGCACTCGACTTTCAACTCCTGCGTTGGCAAGAAACATGTCGACGCTACCGAATTTTTCCACCGTGGTTGCGAAGAATTTTGCAGTGTCTTCAGGACTGGTGACGTCGGCGCCGATTGCGAGGACTCGATCGCCCAATTCGGCTGCAAGTGCGTCTACACCAGCTTGGTTGATGTCAACGGCAACAACGTTTGCGCCTTCAGCGTGTAGTCGTCGCACTGCAGCGGCACCGATCCCACCGGCAGCTCCGGTCACTATCGCGGTATTTCCTGAAATTCCCTTTAACATCAATCCTCCTAGGTGGTGTTACTGCATAACGAGCATTAATTTACCGGCCGTGCGCGTTCTTGTCAGTTAAAACTTGTCAGATAAAAACAGTGTGCTGAACTTCACTCGGCGTGACAACCGTTCGCCAAGAATTTAACCAGCAATATTGCGATCCCCGTCCCAGTAGGGACGCCGCAGTGATTTCTTGTCAACCTTCTGCATCTCATTGCGCGGCAACTCTGCGATGAACTCATATTGGCGCGGGATCTTGTAGGCGGCGAGCCGTTCACGACAGAAAGACTGCAGCTCTTCGGCGCTGGGTGGGTCTAATGGATTTGCAGGGACGACAAAGGCAAGGAGTTGCTCACCCAAATCAGCGGAAGGAATCCCGACAATTGCGACCTCCGCGACACCGGGGTGATCCAGTAGCGCGTTTTCACTCTCAGAAGGGTAAAGATTCACTCCCCCTGACACGACCATGTCTGAGAGGCGGTCGGTAATAAAGATGAAACCATTCGCATCCACATGACCCATGTCCCCCAGCGTGAATGCACCCGGTCGCACATATGCCTTCGCTGTTTTTTCCGGATCTTGGTGGTAACTCGGACCAAATCCTTCGGGAGCCTGGAAGGCAAGGATCCCGGTTTCACCAATTCCCAGTTCATTCCCGTCTTCGTCAACAACAATTACGGCAAACGGTTCCACGGCGCGGCCAACAGAGCCCGGGTGTTCGAGCCACTCAGGTGAATTAATGCGACATAGGGTTCCTGTCTCACTGCCACCGTAGGACTCCAGCAGCACGGGGCCAAACCAGTTGATCATGGCCCGCTTAACGTCGGGTGGACAGGCAGAGCCGGTATGCGCGATGAGTTGCACGCAACTCACATCAAATGATGCGCGCACCGCTGGGTCAACGGCCAATAATCTTTGAAAATGCGTTGGCACCATGACGGATGAACTCACACGATAGGTATCGATCATGCCCAACACATTCTCGGCATCAAATTTCCCAACAACAACAACCGGGCGTCCGAGTAACAGGTGACGTACTGCAGTGAGCGGACCGTTGTGCTGGAGTGGCCCAACAACGATGTGAGCACCTTCGGGGAACTGTGCGCGCTCCCGCAATTTATCCAGATATTGCAAGTGATTCGATACCTTGGCGAGCACCCAACGAGTTGAGGTTCCACGGGCGCGACCTGTTGTTCCCGATGTGTACACCATGGTGGGAGCGGCCGGGCGTTCGACAAATTCAACATCTGTCGGTGCAGCAGCAAGCCATTCATCCCAATTGATCACACCTAAATGCTCTGATGAATGTGTTGCACCCGAGTGCAACACCACCGTGTTCACCAAACCAGCTTCTAATGCCGACACTGCGGTTGCAGCACCACCGGGGCCGGTAATGAGGCCAACCATGTGTGCATCTTCAATTTGATCGCGAAGTTCCGGGAGAGTGAGTTGACGTGACACGGCAACCGTGCCGACTCCGGCCATCAGCCCTGCAGCATGGGCCAGCAGTGTGGGTGAAGCGTTGTCGCCGAGAATTCCCCACCTCTGTTGCGGATCGGGAGCACCGGCCAACATCGCGGAGGCGACGCTGCGGAGTTCAACAGCGGTATCGGCCCAGGTTCGAGTCGACGACCCGTCAACGAGGGCGATTCCCGTGGGTTGTGTTGCAGCGATCTCAGCGATCGGCCCAAGATTTAAATCAGCCACGGAACGTCCTCCCGTTCGGGACGTGTTGGGCGCATCGGTAGATCCATTAAGAGCACAGGCGGGAGGTTACTCCCTCTGATAGTGTCCGAAAACTGTCCCACTAAATATCACGGAGTAATTGGAGTAAACATGGACTTTCAACCTAGCGAAAAGGCTCAGGAACTCTCTGACGTGATGTGGGATTTCCTCAATGAGCGGGTGCTCCCAGCCGAAGCCGTATACGACGAATACCGCGCTTCCGTTGGCCCTGATGACTTCACCCTGCCCCCCATTGTTGAGGAATTGAAAACCCAAGCCCGTGAGCTGGGACTGTGGAACCTGTTTTTGCCGGAATTCAGTGGACTCACCAACGTTGAGTACGCGCAGCTCGCCGAGATCTCCGGTTGGAGTGTTGACATCTACCCCGAGGCGATTAACTGCCAGGCCCCCGACACCGGCAACATGGAAACCATTCATCTTTTTGGTACCGATGAGCAAAAAGAGAAATGGCTTGAGCCCCTCCTTGACGGCACCATTCGCTCTGGCTTTGCCATGACCGAGCCTCGTGTCGCAAGTAGTGACGCCACCAATATTGAATGCACGATCACTCGTGAGGGTGACGAATACGTGATTAACGGAACCAAATGGTGGACCACTGGCGCAATGGATCCTCGTTGCAAGGTTTTGATCGTGATGGGAAAGACCGACCCGAGCGGCCCAGCTCACCGGCAGCAATCAATGGTTCTTGTCCCTATCGACACTCCCGGTGTTCGTATTGTGCGCTCGCTCCCCGTTTTCGGACGACAGGATCAGCACGGTCACGCTTGGATCGAGTTTGAAAATGTTCGGGTGTCTGTCAGTAACATCCTGGCAACCGAAGGTGACGGGTTCATGATCGCCCAAGCCCGACTGGGACCCGGTCGTATCCATCACTGCATGCGTTCAATCGGTCAGGCCGAACGCGCATTGCAAATGATGGTTGAACGAGCCAACTCACGGGTGGCATTCGGTGGTCCCCTCGCCGACCAGGGTTCCATCCAAGAATGGATCGCCGAGTCTCGAATCGAAATTGAGCAAGCGCGCCTGATGACCCTCAAGGCTGCGTGGATGATTGACCAGAGTGGAGCAAAGTCGGCGAAGACCGAAATCGCCGCCATCAAAGTAATCGCTCCGCGAATTGCTTGTAATGTGATTGACCGAGCAATCCAGGTTCACGGTGGGCTCGGGGTCAGTGATGACATTTTGCTCGCGAAAATGTACGGCTGGCAGCGCTCCCTCAAGATTTTTGACGGACCCGACCAGGTACACCTGCGCTCGATCTCACGCTGGGAACTCAAGCGCCCACGGGCCGTGAAACTTCCCTAATCTTTCCCCTCCCACGCTTGATCTCCCCTAGGATTGGGAAATCCCAAGACTCTAGGACGCAAAGTACATTGATGTCCTATAATCTGAAGTCCATAGGACACTCCGGTGTGGTGCCGGCGTCCAACTGAGGAGAACCCCCTTGAGCACCGTCGATGTAAACCGTCTTCCCACAAATCCTGTTCGATTTGTTACCGCCGCCAGCCTTTTCGACGGGCATGACGCAGCAATCAACATTATGCGTCGGATCCTGCAGTCACAGGGATGCGAAGTAATCCACCTGGGTCACGACCGCAGTGTTGAAACGATTGTTCGGGCAGCAATCCAAGAAGATGTACAAGGTATTGCGATCTCCTCATATCAGGGCGGGCATGTTGAGTATTTCAGTTACCTGCGTGACCTGTTAGACAGCAGAGGCGCAGAACACATTCGTATTTACGGTGGTGGCGGTGGAGTTATCGTCCCTGAAGAAATCGCCATTCTTGCAAAAAAACGGGTCCGTATTTTCTCCCCCGAGGACGGGCAGCGCCTTGGACTGGTCG